>R03__coassemble_533_pt1 | contig 21273 bp, 17 predicted proteins | sample R03__metabat2_high_PE_045 | metagenome-assembled genome bin R03 | reverse complement strand
CAGGATCTCGTAGGTGCCTACACTGCCGTAGGATGTGCTGCCTCCGTCTATCATTATGTCGAGCCCATTCCCGCTGCTTATGTATATGCCGTCACCCTGGCCCACATCGATAAAGACCACCTCAAAGTTCTCCTTCTTTGGCAGGCAGCAGAACACGATCATGCACACCATCATGACTGCTGCACATCCGGCGATCGTCAAAGACGCTCGGTGCCTGATCCTGCTCCTCTTTCTTATGTCCCGACTATATTTTTTCAGGTTGCGCCTTTCCCATAATGCGATATGGCATATCAGAATTTTAGCAGTAAGGAGCAGGGCCCAGTATCCCAGCATGATCCATATGGCCGGCTTGCCTGTGATCCACCTGGCGTAGGGAAGTGCCAGGCTCTTATCTGCTATGAGTTCATATGCATACAATATAAAATGACACAGTTTCATTGGCAGGTAGGCAAGTGCCGCAAGGGGTATTCCCGCCAGTCCTCCTACTATACCGCAGCCGAGTAGGAGGCCGAAGGCCGGCATCAATATAAGGCTTATGAGCATGGAATAGACCGGTATCTCATAGTAGTAATATGCTATGAGCGGCAGCGTGACAGCTGTTATGGACAGACTCACTATAACCTGTCTTACCACTATCTGGATCAGTGAAGGCTCCCAGCCTCCGGGACCGGTATACCTCTCACGGCAATAATCGTCGTAGACCTGCTTTAAGGGCAGAGCTATCATATGTATGCCCAACAGGGCTATATAGGAGAACTGAAAGCTGCTTGAATATATTATGTAAGGCTCATTTATGAACTGAGCCATTGCCATGATGAAAAGAGCCGTCAGTGGGTCGTAGGCCTGCCCGGTCACATCTGCAACAAGCATGATGAGAAACATTCCCACTGCCCTGACGCAGGAGGTCTGGCTTCCGCTTAAGAGGCAGTAAGCCACTGCCGCAATTCCTGCTATAAGAGCCGATGGGACGAGTCCGGTCCCGATCCGCTTCAAAAATCTGTGCAGGCTTCCTGCCAGCATGGATATATGGGTTCCCGAAACGCAGAGTATATGAGCCAGTCCGCACATGTAAAAGAGATTTTTCGCCTCACTTATAAGGTCCGCCTTATCTCCGAGTGCCATGGCGGAAAGCAGGCCCGGTTCCTCCCCGGGAAGATGGTGCTCATAGACAGACTTTACATCCTGCCTCAGATCATATAGAGTTTCCTTTATGGCCAGCCGCGGCGGATCCGTCTCGATCACCTCCACGTCAGAGAGCGCAAAAAATATACCCTTACCCAGGCATGCAGCCTTCTCGTCATAAGAGCCCTCGTTGCTTGCTGTATTAAGTTCTGAAATATTTCCCCGTAAAGTGATATGCGATGACAGAATCAGGTCATCATTTTCCAGATCAAAATAAGTGTAATAAGAATAATAAGAATCGGTATAAAATGACACATAATAACGGGTGCCGCCGTTTTTTTCTTCCTTTGAGGCGATCGTCCCGGATATTTTAACGGGATCACCCTCCGACAAGCCTTTCGGTCCGAAGGCCATCCCTCTTATATCCATGATCAGCAAAATCACCGCAAAGGATGCTGCAATGAAGCAGCAGAGTATCCTTCTTCTAAGCATCAGGTGATTCTGCCGTCACCTCCTCATCTTCCGCCTCGCTGTTGTCGATAACCAGCGATTGGTCATTCGTGTATATTTTGCCGACATAGCTGTTCGTAGTGCTGATGTCGTTTACTGCGTTGCCTGTATCCACCTGAATAGTAACACTGCTGATGCCGTCCAGTTCTGTCAGCGAATTGACTATGGCATAGACCATAACCTGCTCCGACACCTCAGATGTAGCCGTAAGTATGCCCGAGTCGAAGGTTACCGTGCACAGGCCCTCGTCATCCACATTGATATTGTCCAGCTTGACGCCACTCGGTATAGGAGACTTCAGGTTCTCCTGCTCCGGCTTCTTCATAAGGTAGTCGATGACCAGTCGCTCCTGGGCTACATTACTGTTGTAATAGACCTCGCGATCCTCGGTCACAAGAGCCAGGCCGTCATAGGAGGCATAATAGAGCTTCAAAGTAGTCCTCTTCAGTGAGTCCGTATTTTCACCCAGGTAATCCAGGAAGCTGTCATCTGTCATGGCGCCCACCAGATTGCCCTCACTATCGGTAAGCGGCGAATCACCCACGTAAAAGGTCACCGACGTGATATCCGGTATCTGGAGCAGAGTCCTCGTAATGGCGGTACGTATCAACGTCTCCTCGATGGTTCCCAACGTACTGTATGTATTATTGAAATACAGATACAGGGCATTACCGTCGATAGTCCTGTCAGTCACCTGAACATTCGAAGGAATGGTCCTGGTGCAGTCGGTGCTGTTGTCCGGCTGAGTCGACAGTTTCTCAATGAGTTCATCGACCAGCTTGTCAGTGGCAGAAGCCTCAGGCTTATAGATCTCGCTTACGAGCGAGGTCTTGTCGATAGACAGATAATACACATAGTATTCCCCGTCCTTCTTGCTACCACACGCCGTAAGCGTAAGCAATATGCAAATTGTAAGCAGTATTGAAATTATTTTCTTCGTCATTTTCCCGTGAAATATATCTATGGAATGTATTTGAGAGGAAGCCTTACATCGAAGGTCGTTCCTGCTCCCTCTTCAGAGCTTACTTTTATCTCGCCGTGATGGGCAGCCACCGCCTCGTAGGTTATAGCCAGTCCCAGACCGGTTCCGCCGATCTCACGCGAGTGGGACTTGTCTACGCGGTAGAATCTCTCATATATGTGAGGGATATCCTCCTCCGGTATACCCAGGCCATTATCCTCGACCTTGATATAGCAGTATTCGTGGTCGCAGTTCAGACTCACATGCACCCAGCCACCCGGGTTGTTGTACTTGACAGCATTCTCCACCAGATTGGTTATGGCCAGGGAAAATCTGACCTCATCGATCTCGGCAACGACCGGCCTGTAGCTCTCCAGTACTATGTCCACATCGGCCTGTTCGGCTATAGGTCCTATTCTCTTCAGAAGGTGCTCTATCAGCTCGTTCATGTTGACCGGTGCGGCCTTGAGCTGCTGATTAGCCCTGTTGGATTTTACCAGGGCCAGCAGGTCGCTTATTATCTTGTTCTCGCGGTCGATCTCATCCGTTATATCCAGCATGAAATCCTGATAGATCTCGACAGGCACATTCTCCTGCCCAACCAGGGAATCTGCCAGCACCTTCATGGCAGCGAGCGGAGTCTTGAGCTCATGGGACACGTTGGATACGAATTCCTGTCTGGACTCGTCGACTACCTTCATCTGTCTGGAAAAGTCATCTATCGCATCAGAGACGTCCTGAATCTCTGTATACCTGCCTATCTCCTTTTTTGAAGGAGTCAGCCTGTTGCCTGTATCCAGCTTGCGTTTCAGATGTCCGATCGGTACGGCAATCCTGGCAGAACCTACGATAGCTATTGCCAGGCATACCAGTGCATCGATAAATATTACCAGTGCCAGCATGTAATACAGATACTCGAGATTAGACGATATATGGTTCTCGTCGCGCGTTATGAGCAGGGCTCCGACTACAACGTCCGATGACGATTTCTCGTATATGGGAACCGTGACGGTAAGATACTCCGTATCGTCGTCATAATAATAGGATGACTCACCGTTTATGGCTTTGATCACATTTTCCCAGGTGATGAGCTTGCCGTCATCCAGGCCATAGGTATCCTTGACGACCTTAAGAGCGCCATTGATGACCATGACACGGCCTGCATTGGCCTTGGCATAAGTTCTTATGACTGAGGTGGTGTCCGAATCGGACTGATCGCTTAAGTACCCGCTTGCCTGGATCCTTCCGGTTAATACCGAGGTAGTGGCTGTGATATCGGTAGAGTCACGATATATAGCCCTGCTCTCATAGACTCTTAAGAAGACCACGCTGATCACGAGCACGGGAATAATGCCCACAGCCATCACCATTATGATAATATGAAGCCGCAGGCTCTTGAGATATGTTAATAATTTATTGAAAAAAGCATTCATTGCCTATCCTGTAATTACTTAGCGTAGAAATATCCTGAGCCCCACTTGGTCTGGATATAACGCGGCTCACTGGGATTAGGTTCGATCTTCTCACGGATTCGCCTTATATGGACATCAACGGCCCTGGCATCCCTGCCCTCGCTGCCCCAGATCTCCTGGAGGAGTCTGTCACGGCTGAAGACCTTACCCGCATTTTTCACAAGATATACTATCAGTTCGAACTCCTTATGGCTCAAGTTGACAGGCTTGCCTGCGACCTTGAGTGTAAGGCTGTCGGTATCTATCTCGAAATCCCCGCTCACGATCACCGAGGACGGAGCCGGAGCCGCCTGAGAAGAGCTTCTCCTCATGATGGCCTTGATCCTGGCCTTGAGTTCGAGTATGTTAAAGGGCTTGGTCATATAGTCGTCGGCGCCGTTGTCGAGGCCGATTATCTTATCCATATCCTCGCCCTTGGCAGTAAGCATGATGATAGGCACATCAGAGAATTCCCTGATGCTTCTGCATACCTCGAAGCCGTCCATCTTAGGCAGCATGACATCCAAAACTATGATATCATAACTGTTGGTCCTGGCTTTCTCCAAAGCCTCCTCGCCATCGTAGGCGCTGTCGACCTGCATGCCTTCCTGAAGCAGGGAAAAATTGATTCCCTTAACTATAGCCTTCTCGTCATCTACTACCAATACTCTCTTAGCCATATCAACCTACCGTTATGTTATCCTCTATCTTAGCGTAGACTCCGTCCTTGATCCCCGAGATGTTCTTCACCTCGGCTATATCGGAAAAGGAGCCCTTATCCTCTCTGTAATCGATGATAGCCTCCGCCTTGGATTCGCCTATTCCGGCCAGGGTCATCAGTTCCTCCTTGCTGGCGGTGTTGATGTTAACCCTGCCATCGGCGGTTATCCCGCCTTCACTGGCCTCTTCCGCGGCTGCCAGCCTGACAGTTTCCGCCTCCTCGGCAGTATAGATCGTTATCTTCTGCCCGTCGCTTATCCGCTCAGCCAGATTGACATCGTCTATATCCGCGTCATCGGCAAGGCCTCCCGCCGCCTCTATCGCGTCGGCGATCCTGCTTCCCTCCGGCAGAGTAAAAACCCCCGGCGTGCGCACAGCTCCTGCCACATATATTATTATAGAGTCCTGTACATCAACCCCGGAAGGCTCATCATCACTCGTCTCGTCAGCCAGGTCGGTATCCTCCTCCACCATCAGGTAAGAGGTCTCACCGCAGGCGGTCAAGGCCACCATACAGCTGATCAAGATCATCAATATATATAATTTATAATTCACGCTTCCTCCTAATCCCGGAAGCATATGGGTCTGTGTAGTTATTCTACCAAAATTCTGCAATTTTACAAGGCAAAATCAGACCATTCGAAAGTTTTTTGTTCCCGTTTCAAATGTCCTTTTAAAAAGTCGACAAAACCCTGTCCAGTCGTCGCATTGCCTCATCTATGTCCGCCTTGTCTGCAATAAGCGGCGGCAGCATACGAACCACATCGGAGCCGGCCGAAAGGATTATGAGCTGTTCGTCAAGGAGAGCCTTCTTAACGACTTCTCCTACCGGCACAGTCACAACCAGCCCCTGCATGAAGCCCATTCCGCGGTGTGCCGTGGCTATGTCATACTTTGCCACGAGCTCGTCGAGCTTCTCTGCAAAATATCCCTCAAGCTCCTTGACATGCTCCGGAAGCTTTCTCTCCTTCATCATCCTGATTGAGGTGGATACCGCGCGGCATACGAGCGGATTTCCTCCATAGGTGGTGCCGTGATCGCCGGGAACCAGGGATGCCTTTCTCACTTTGTCATTTACCACGAAGGCTCCTACCGGGACGCCTCCGCCGAGTGCCTTGGCGCTGGTCACAATGTCCGGAAGGACACCGTACTGCTGATAGGCGAAGAGGCTTCCCGTGCGTCCCATGCCACACTGGATCTCGTCGAGTATCAGTATGATATCGCGCTCGTCGCAGAGCGACCTTACTTTATTCAAAAATTCCGGATCGGCGGGATATATGCCGCCCTCTCCCTGGACCGTCTCCATAATGATGGCGCAGGTCTTATCTGACAATTGCTCCACTATGCTCTCATAATTGTTGTAAGAAGCGTAGCGCACGCCCTCCATAAGAGGCAGGAAGGGATCTCTGTAATGCTCATTTCCTGTTACGGAGAGGGCTCCGACCGTACGCCCGTGGAAGCTGTGTCCCATAGCGATGATCTCATGTCCTGCAAATCCGTCTCTCAGGTAAGCGTACTTTTTCGCCGCCTTGATGGCTCCCTCTACTGCCTCCGCGCCGCTGTTGGTAAAAAATACTCCCGCTCCCGGAAGTCCGGTCGCCTGAGCAAGACTCTCTGCCGCAGCCGCAAGAGGTGTGTGGTAATAGAGATTCGAGGTATGAAGAAGGGTGTCCACCTGGTCCTTGATCTCAGCCAAATACTCAGCATCGCTGTGACCGAAGGCCATGACACCGATTCCTGAGGCGAAATCCAGATATTCCTTACCCTCAGTGTCATACATATACATTCCCTGTCCGTGGTCGAAGACCACCGGGAACCTGTTATATACATGAAGCAGATTTTCTTCACACGAATCGATATAGTCAGTCATAAATATATCCTCTTATATTTTCAAATATTCACAGTTCAGTCCGCCTGCGTCGTCTAATCCGCGCAGTAACGCTCCTCGTCGTCAGCCAGTATGGCTGTTCCGATTCCCTTGTTGGTAAATATCTCAAGCAGCAGGCAGTGTGCTATACGCCCGTCCAGGATATGAACCCTTGACACGCCGTTTTCGATAGCATCGATGCAGTTGTTGAGTTTGGGCAACATGCCTCCGCCTATGAATCCGTCCTCGATAAGGGCTCTGGCCTCAGTAAGGGTGAGCTCCGAGATGAGTGTTGACTTGTCATCCGGATCCTTGTAGACTCCCTCGATATCGGTGAGGAAGGCAAGCTTCTCTGCATTTACAGCCTTGGCTATGGCGCAGGCTGCGTCGTCCGCGTTGATGTTGTAGGTGTTGAACTCATCATCCATCCCTACAGGGCATACGATCGGAAGGAAATCCTTCTCCAAAAGGTCATAAAGGATCTTGGGATTGACCTCGGTGACCTCACCGACGAAGCCTATATCCTGTCCCGCAGAATACTTCTTCTCGACCTTCAGAAGTCCGCCGTCCTTGCCGCTGATTCCGATAGCATGGACTCCCAGCTCTTCCACCAGCTTGACCAGGGATTTGCCCACTCTGTTAAGGACCATCTCTGCGATCTCCATGGTGGGTTCATCCGTAACGCGGAGTCCGTTTATGAACTGCGGGGTCATACCCGATTTCTCGATCCACTTGCTTATCTCCTTGCCGCCGCCGTGAACAATGATAGGCTTGAAGCCGACCAGTTTGAGCAGGGTGACGTCCTGGATGACCTGCTTCTTAAGTGTCTCGTCCAGCATGGCCGAGCCACCGTATTTGACGACAATTATCCTTCTGTTAAAGCGCTGTATATAAGGAAGTGCCTCAATGAGCACCGCCGCCTTGTCCATTACTTCCTGAATGTTCTTCTCGTTATCCATGATAGTTTTCTCTATGCTTTCTTAATATTTACATATTTACGGGATCTTACGGATCACATCCGCGGGATCATATTATAGATTATGACCTGTAGTCAGCATTTATCTTGATGTAATCGTAAGTCAGGTCACAGCCCCAGGCCGTAGCACAGGCGTCTCCCTGCTTCATATCGCAGATCGCCGTGACAGCCTCGGCGGAGAGTATCTTAGTTGCCTCCTCCTCGCTGTAATCCAGTGCTACGCTGTTCTCGATTATCTGCATGCTTCCGTTCTCACTCTCGAAGAAGAGATCAACGGTCTCAGGATCGAATTCCACGCCCGAATAGCCGAGTGCGCACAAGATTCGGCCCCAGTTGGCATCGTGGCCGTAGATGGCTGCCTTGGTCAGGCTCGATGTGATTACCGACTTAGCAAGAACCTTAGCGTCGGCAACAGTTTTGGCATTGATCACCTTGACCTCGAAAAGGGCCGTCGCGCCCTCACCGTCTCCTGCCATCATCTTGGCAAGGGTTTCATTTACATATAATAGAGCCGCCACGAAATCATCGTAGGCCTGTCCGTGCTCGGTGATGGCCTTGTTGCCTGCCATGCCATTTGCCAGGACCAGGCAGGTATCATTTGTCGAAGTGTCACCGTCGACCGAGATCATGTTGTAGGTGTCGTCGACCGTAGCGCTTAAGGCCTCCTGAAGGAGTTCATGGGATATAGCCACATCTGTCGTGATGAAACTCAGCATTGTGCACATGTTGGGATGGATCATGCCGCTTCCCTTGCACATGCCTCCGACAGTCACTGTCACGCCGTCTATGTCAAATGTGACTGCGGCCTGCTTATTCTTAGTATCCGTGGTCATAATGGCCTTAGATGCCTTCTCGCCGGCCTCCAGGCTGTCGTCAAGGAGAGGAACCAGCATGTCGATTCCCGCTGAGATGCGGTCCATGGGAAGCTGCATTCCGATAACACCGGTCGATGCGACAAGGACTGCGTCCTCGGATATCGCGATGGTCTCGCCATCTGAACTTTGAATTTTCGCATCATTGACAGCCTTCATTGTTGCTGCCGCAGTGTCCCTGCAATAGTCCATGCCTTCCTGTCCGGTGCAGGCGTTGGCGATTCCCGCATTGACAACGACCGCCTGAGCATAGGGGCTGTTGTATACGACATCACGGTCCCAGATGACCGGGGCTGCCTTCACTATATTTCTGGTAAATGTCCCCGCCGCCATACACGGCTTCTCGCTAAGGATCATAGCCATATCGTCACGGTTCTTGTACTTGATGCCGGCCGCGCAGTTGGCAGCCTTAAAGCCTTTGGCGGCAGTAACACCGCCGGTGATTGTATTGAGATTCATATTTTTGCCTCTTTTATAATCCACGGTCGCGGAACCCTCGGGATACCATTCCCTCGCAAGCAGCCTGATGCTTTGCTCGGAAAGGTACACCCTCGTCCACGACCTGGATTATGAATTGAAATTCGTTATATTCTCTTCATTCAATACGAAGTCGTATGTATTCAGGTCCTCGCGGAGCTTCCAGCCGGCCCCGTGCCAGAACTGGTTGCCTATCTCGTTCTTCTTAAATGCTACAAGTGAGACCTTGTTCACGTGTTCCTCCTGGCAGGCCCGCATGGCTGCTACCGCCATAGTCTTACCGATTCCCCGACGCCTCATATCCTCGCGAACACACACATGGTAAAAGGTTGCCGTTCGTCCGTCATGACCGCACAGGATCGAGCCTATTATTTCATTATTGTATTCTGCGACTATGCTGGTGGTGGGATTACGCCTTATGAAGCGCTCCACTCCGGCTCTGGAATCGTCGATGGACCTGATTCCGAAGCCGTGGATGGTCATCCAGAGAGCCTTGACCCTGTCATAATCCTCCATCTGCATAACGCGTATGTTAATGTCTTCTGTCATAATATTGGTCTGATATATCTGTATTACCGGTTTCGCCTGAGTATTACGGGAACATGGGAACCAGCCTGAGTCCCAGCGTCTCCTCGAAGCCGCAGATCAGGTTCATGTTCTGAACCGCCTGTCCGGCTGCACCCTTGACCAGGTTGTCGATTGCACCCATCATGACTATACGGTGGGTACGGGGATCGATCTTAAATCCGATGTCCACATAGTTGCTGCCCTCGACCCACTTGGTCTCGGGACATTTGCCATCTCCCAGGACTCTGACGAAATACTCGTCTGCATAATATTTATCATAGGCTGCCTGCACCATCCCGGCATCCGGATAGTCGACATGTCCATCCGGATATGTCACCTTATTAAGTGATGCATACTCTGTCGCCAGGATTCCCCTGTTCATAGGAGTGAGGTGTGGTGTGAAATTGATCAGGATCTCGTGTCCTGCCGCATATCCCAGCTGCTCCTCGATCTCCGGCGTGTGCCTGTGGGAGGTCACACCGTAAGCCTTGATATTTTCATTTACCTCGCAGTAGAGATTGGGAAGCTTGGCTCCGCGTCCCGCTCCGGAAGTTCCCGACTTGGCGTCGATGATAATGGTATCCGGGTCGATCAGGCCCTCCTTAACAAGAGGATAAGCAGTCATGATCGAGCAGGTCGTATAACATCCCGGGTTAGCCACCAGGCGGGTCCCCTTAATCTGCTCGCGGTTGATCTCACAGAGGCCATAGACAGCCTGCTTGATCAGTTCCGGGCTCTTATGCTCAATGCCGTACCATTTCTCATAGGTAGCAACATCCTTGATCCTGTAGTCAGCCGACAGGTCTATGAACTTGCATTTTGCCAGAAGCTCCTCGGTCAGGATGCCTGCCAGGTATCCCTGGGGCGTTGCGGTAAATATCACATCCGCCTCCTCGGCCAGCTGCTCGATATTGTCGTCCAGGCACTTGTCCTCGACAAGCTTAAACATATTGCCGTAAACCTCTGCAAAGGGCTTCTCCACATAGGACCTGCTGCCGTACCATATGATCTCAGCCTCAGGATGGTTCATAAGTATTCTCACAAGTTCCGCTCCGGCGTACCCGGTGGAACCGATTATTCCTACCTTAATCATCTCGTCTCCCTGGTGACGATGGGGACGGACTTTTTTGTCACCAACATCTGTCCCTTTCGTGCACAAAATCTATTCTTTCTATAGTATTCCACAATTCAGAACTTACATATAATATATTAAATCTCTCCTTTAGTAAAGCATTTTTTGCGATTTTGCCTGATGTTTTTGAAATTTTATGCAATTTTTATTGGCATGTTAGGGTTTTTGCGGGTATTTTTGTATAATTATGCAACTATTAATGCATATTTTTGCACTTGCAAAGCTTCTATAATTAATGTATTATTACTAGGCGTTGTGCTGAATGTACACGAAAATGACAGACTTTGATGACAAAAGTGACAGACTTTGGTGACAAAAAAGTCCGTCCCCATCATACACAAAGAGAGGAAGATATTATGGAAAAAGTTGTACTGGCTTATTCTGGTGGTCTGGATACCACCGCTATTATTCCGTGGCTCAAGGAGACCTACGGATACGAAGTAATCTGCTGCTGCATCGACTGCGGTCAGGGTGAGGAGCTCGACGGACTCGAGGAGCGCGCCAAGCTTTCAGGCGCTTCCAAGCTCTATATCGAGGACATCGTCGATGATTTCGCTGAGAACTATATTATGCCCTGCGTACAGGCGGGCGCTGTATATGAGCACAAGTATCTGATGGGAACCGCTATGGCAAGACCCGGGATTGCAGCCAAGCTCGTCGAGATAGCACGCAAGGAAGATGCCGTAGCTATCTGCCATGGTGCTACCGGTAAAGGAAATGACCAGATCCGTTTCGAGCTCGGCATTAAGGCCCTTGCTCCGGACATCAAGGTTATCGCTCCCTGGAGAGATGACAGATGGCAGATGGACAGCCGTCAGGCCGAGATAGATTACTGCAAGGCTCACGGCATCGACCTGCCCTTCGGAACAGACCAGTCTTACAGCCGTGACAGGAACCTCTGGCATATCAGCCACGAGGGTCTCGAACTCGAGGATCCTTCGCAGGCTCCTAACTATGATCACATGCTCGTCCTCGGTGTTACGCCTGAGAAGGCTCCCGATGAGGATGTAGAGCTTACCATTGATTTTGAAAAGGGAGTTCCCGTTTCCTTAAACGGAAAGAATATGAAGGTCGCAGATATCATCCGCGAGCTTAACACCATCGGCGGTGCTCACGGAATCGGTATAGTAGATATAGTTGAGAACCGTGTTGTAGGTATGAAGAGCCGTGGCGTATATGAGACTCCCGGCGGAACCATCCTGGTTGAGGCTCATCAGCAGCTTGAGGAGCTTGTACTCGACCGCGACACGATCGCGCTCAAGAAGGACCTGGGCAACAAGATGGCCGGCATAGTATACGAGGGCAAATGGTTCACTCCTGTTCGCGAGGCCATCAGCGCATTCGTCGATGTGACCCAGCAGTATGTGACCGGTACCGTCAAGCTCCGTCTGTACAAGGGCAATATCATCAAGGCCGGCACCACTTCACCTTACTCACTCTACAGCGAGTCACTGGCTTCCTTCACGACAGGTGATATGTATGATCATCATGATGCAGAAGGCTTCATCACTCTGTGGGGACTTCCACTGAAGGTGAGGGCTATGCGCATGAATGAGCTGAAGAAGGAAAATATAAAATAAGAACGTGCGCAGTCTGGCGCACCAACATCAGAAAATGGCAGTGGAACCCTCGGGGCGCTTCATTCGCGTGCTGACACGCACAGCTCATTGAAGCATCCCCTCGTCCACTGCCATTTTTATCTCAAAAGTTCACGAATCATCACACTCGTGTATTTCACAGATTCGCACTTTTCAGTCTCTATCCTGTAGAGGGCATTGGCCGCGATATGCTCGGCCGCCTGCTCTAAGTCTCTGATTCCGCTCGTGCCTTCATATACGCTTACAACCTCGTCTAAGGCCTTGCCCGTTATGATGCATTCCTCCGGGTCCATCCCGATCCTCTTAAGCACCTTGGGAAATACGAAATCCGAGAAGATCTTCTTCTTTTCCTCAAATGTATAATCAGGCAGTTCGATGACTGCGAAGCGGGACATAAGAGGTGCCGAGATGGCACTCCTGTCGTTGGCCGTGGCGATCGGATATACTCCGCTGGTCGGGATGTTGCACTCGATGTAGTTATCCGTGAAGCCCAGGTTATCAAGGAGGGTCAAAAGGACGTCTGCCGGATTGCCGTTGCCCTTGCCGGCAGCAGCCTTGTCCAGCTCATTGATTATAAATACCAGATTGGAACTCTCTGCGTTGGCGAAGGCCTCCATGATGAGCCCCGGCTTGGCATTGGCATATATACGGGAGCTTCCCGTCAGCTGTTCGGGATCGTTTATGGAACTCATCTCCAGAGTCGTCCAGGACATCTTAAGGATGCGGGCGACAGCGTAAGCCAGCTGTGATTTTCCGGTCCCGGCAGGCCCGATAAGGAGTATACCGTAAGCAGGGAGCGTATGAGTCCTGTTGATCTGGATAATGGTCTCGATGATTCTCTGCTTAACCTTCTCCATGCCATACAGTTCTTCGTCTAAGATGCGTCTGGCCTCCACCGGATCGATCGCCTCGAAATAGTCGGTCTTCCACTGGATATTCATCATAATGGAGAGTGCCCGCTGGGCATGCCGTCTCTCCTCGGGAGTAACCTCGTTGGACTTGGCCACAGCCAGATTTCTTCTGGCCCAGATACGGATATTCTCAGGCAGGGTGCTGCCGGCGCAGGTCAGGTAATCGGTGATGGACTGGATGCTGGTAAGCTTCATGCTGTCTGCATCGTCCATATCGTCAAGGGCATCATTAACATCAATTCCATCCGCCAGTTCAGGCGCGGAGCTCTCGAAGAGTCTTCCCATCATAAACTGAAGGAAGCCGTTCTCCCCGGACAGCTTGGCCCCTCTCATGGCCACGCCGGTCTCGTTGATCCTGTATACCGCATAGCCATCAGGCGTATCATAGCCTGCAAGCTTCACCATGATGTGGTTTTCGCCAAGCCATTTGACCAGGCTTACGAACCTGGCATCAAGCTTTAAGATATCAGCCCTGACTTCCATCTTGGCGGTATCGCTGTTATCAGCAGCCACTTCGCAGAGAAAGGCAGTCCCCTTCACCGGGCTTTCAAACATTCCGTAAGAATGATGCTTAAGCAGGCTGCTGCTGTTATCCAGGACCATTATAGGATGGTCCGTGTCTGCGCTTTTTGCGTTCGAGGCAAATATCTCATAAGTAACCCTGACGTCCGCGTTCTTGTCCTCATTCACCTTGTTATCACTGTTGAAATCAAATACAGGCATTGTACCTTCCTCTCTACACTCTGACCTTGGCAACGACCTTCTTAACCCTGCAAGGCTTATCTCCCACCCTGATGCCCGGCTTGTGGGCTATATTGGGAGGCAGAACGGAATAGCCGCCGGCGGTATAGACCGAATGGCAGACCAGTCCCTCATCCGGATCCTTGAAAAATATCACATCCCTCTCCGGGATATAATCCTCATCTGTCTCGAGTCCTGCAACACTGATCGTGTCTATGGCCTCCTCACCGGATATATACCACTGGATGTCAGCGTAGACCCTGTGAGCCTCCATGCGGCAGGCAGCAGGATCCTTGGTCTCGTATTCCTGGACCAGATAGTAGAAATCGTCATCCACGTCGTATCTTCCGACAGGCGTGTTCACAAGGTCCTGCGACTTAAGATAATTTATTGCTTCAGCTATGTTCATTTGATCTTCCTCACTATAATTGCGATATCTTTATGTAAAATGTATAGGTTTCGGTTACCAAAGTCAATTATATTCTCTCGGAGATATTTTTTCCATAGTAAAGGTTTCATCGCTGCTTTGAATTGAGCAAAAGACGACTTTGATACGCAAAAAAAGAGACGGACTTTGATGACAAAAAAGTCCGTCCCCATCATATACATTTTAGTTGCCGAGTATCTGGTTCAGATAGTCACAATATACATAAGGATGCAGCTCCTCAACATCGGAAACAAAGCTGTTCCAATCAGCATCACTGCTTATATCCCTGACACCTGTGATGAATTTAGGTACTTCCTGCCACTCGTAATTTCTCAGATTGGTTGTATTAAGAGAAGTCTCCGAGGACTGGTCTGCGGAAAGCTGTCCGGATACTGCTGCGGCAATATTGCCGTCGAACGAATATTGCATCCACATATCTATTGCATGCTGGTGATAATCAGCATAGGACATATCAGTATCTTTGTTGCGCTTATATCCGGGTATACGGTCAAGTCTGGCCGCGGTCTCCAGGCCATCCTCGGCAAGCATATCCTGATTGACTACAACGGTGTCCCCATCCATATGATATGCGCCATCATCAAGCCCATGAGCTGTATAGAATTCATCCTGGATCTCTGCCTGCTGCTCATCGGAAAATCCACGGCTCCTCAAAAGTCCTCCCTCATCTCCGTAGAGATAATCAATTGCTGTAAGGATGGTCCCTATATCCTTGTCCTCAATCTTATTTGTGAGGATTATGGATGCTCCCAGTCTGTCCTTGCTATAGCCGACAGTCGGTATGATATTCTGCACTGAAGCATCACCATATACATCATTTATGGGCTGAGGCGCGCCATAGACCACAATCCCGTTTACAAGGCTTGTCTCATCGCCCTCACTTGTATCCATGAGATCTCCCAGAGATGAATTCATGCCATACCAGGCACCGACCTTGCCCGAATACACAGACGCGGTGTCAACCTTCCAGAACATGGCATCCGCTGTGTTCTCCTCGAATGACTTGTCTATCCAGCCATTCTCGTACCAGGTATTCATACACTCCAGATATGCTCGCATGCCGTCGCTTGTCATGCCGTACTGACAGGTGGTGTCATCGTCCAGATAGTATTCAGCCGACACGCCGAAGGCTGAGGTAAAATCACCCATTGGAATATATCCCATATAGCTGAGCTGCATTGCATAACCGTCAGTGATGCCCTGATCCTCAAGAGCCTTCATGAAGATTTCCATCATCCATTCCCAGTCGGAAATATAGACAGGATCCGTATTGCCGCTCGGAAATACAACATCATCGGTCCATACTGTATGGTCATCATTCCAGCTGCCCGAAAATGCTTCGCCTGTTTCGGGATTTGTGCCGTAATCAACTATCCAGTCACGGCGATATTCATAGCCACACCATGAAGGTTGGGGTTCGTCCATTATCTCGTACAGCTGAAGGATCTTCTTCTCGCCGTCAACCACATTTGTAACCTGCGCAGCCAGAGTCGGATCCGAATCAATGAGTGCTTTATAGTTGGGCATATACTGATCAACCAGATCGGTAAGGTCTATTGCAATGCCTTCCTCATAAAGTCCCGCTACCGGTTCCGAAGAATAAGATGTGGACATGATCTCCGGATATTCACCTGTTGCAAGGAGTGTTGTCACATTATCCTTTTCAGATCCTGCAGCCGGTGCCATGAAATCAACAGATATCTTTTTGGTCGTTCCGTCAACCGTCCACTCCATATCCGACCAGTATTTATAGATTGGATTATCCTCATAGCCACTGTACATATAACTTGCTTCATCCGCGTCAATAAGCCACGTGTACTCTTCCGTGCTTACATCTTTGCTGCCGCCGGAATCCGAACTGCTTCCGCAACCTGTCAGGGCAAAAGAAAAAGCCATAATACCCGCAATTACCGGTGCGAATCCTCGCTTTACTCTGCTTATTTTCATAATTACCTCCCACAAAATATATTGTCTCAGCGTTTTTATGAAAATATTTTAGCAAGTAAACCCGAAGAGGCGTATGGATATTATGGCTAATCGTATTTCATTTTTGACTTATCCACGGTCTCATGTCTTCATATGCGGCATAAGCATTTTCCCTGATATTGCGTACAAATATATATTTTCGGCAGCCGCCGTCAGCACCCAGGCGCAAACGTACAAAAGATAAAGGGACTGCATCGTGCCAAAATAAGCAAACACGGTGTATATCCAGACTATACGAAATACTACTGTCCCCAGGATTATGAAGACAGTCGGAACGGCGGTCCTGCCCAGTCCCCGGCAGGCAGCCGTGGCATTGTCCATAAAGGCAGAAACGCAGTAGGAAAGAGACATAATAGCCAGGCGGATCGTGCCCATAGCTACGACATCGGCATCGTTAGTAAACAGATAGAGGATAGGTGTCCTAAAGGCATAGATCAAAAGTCCAAGTGCCAGACTCCAGCCGAAGGAATAGATCGTGGTGATGGCATAGGTCTTTTTAACCCGGTTGGGCTTGCCCGCTCCGAAGTTCTGCGCCACGAAGCTGGTGCAGGCAGTGTAAAAGGCCGCCATCGTGTCATACACGAAGGCATCGAGATTCATGGCAGCAGAGTTGCCCTCCACGACCACATGGTCGAAAGAATTTACTGCACTCTGTACGAAGAGATTGGCGATTGAAAAAAGGGAGTACTGCACTGCTGCAGGCACGCTGATCCGCAGGATCCTTGCTGCTATCGTCCCATCAAAATGCAGGTCTGCAGGGGACAGCCTGTAATCCTCCTTAGTCCTGAGCAGATCCTGCAGGATGAGCACCGCCGAAAGGTACTGAGCGATTATGCTGGCCAGGGCCACACCCGAGGCAGTCATGCCGAAGCCTATGACAAATACCAGATTGAGGACTACATTGAGAATCCCGGCAATTGTCAGGAATCTAAGGGGCTTTCTCGTGTCACCCGCGGCAGAGAGCACGGCGTTGCCAAAGTTATAGAGTGCAAGCGCAGGCGACCCCAGCATATATATGCGAAAATAAGAAAGAGCCTCGGCCATGAGTTCGTCCTTAGTTCCGAGCAGGGTAAGTACAGGTCGGGACAGAATAAGGCCGGCCGAAAGCACAATGATGCCGATGGCTGCCGAAAGCAGGAAGCCGGTATGAACCGCCGCCTTCTCATTCTTCTTCTCACCTGCTCCTATAAAGAGGGCCGTAAGCGCATTGACGCCATTGCTCATGCCGATCAAAAAGCCGGTAGTCAGCACGACAAGCAGGCTTGTGGAGCCCACTCCGCCCATAGCTATGCTGCCGGCGAATTTGCCGACTACCGCCACATCCGCCATATTGAAGAAGACCTGGAGCAGGTTGCTGAACATGAGAGGCAGGCTGTATATCAATATATTTTTCCAGAGATTACCTTCACGCATTTCCATGAGTCTGATTGTACCACAGAAATTCGAAGTCAATAAATAATTTCGCTTTTAGGAGAGATAATTCAAAAGCCCTGTGCAACCTGCGATCACATCCCGATAGGTCGCATCGAAATCATCCGTGTACCAGGGATCGGCCACACTTCTTGCCATGCCCCGCCTGACGGCAGTCTCCTTCTGCTCTATTCCTTCGAAATCCAAAAGCTTATAAAACTTCCCCGCAGGATCACCCCCGCAGATGCGGGCCATATTGCGGATATTGGCGTCGTCCATACCAATAAGATAATCATACTTATCATAATCCGCCCCGGTCATCTGAACTGCCCGGTGAGGCACCACAGGAATGCCTTCCTGCCTAAGCTTATTGACCGTCCCGTAATGAGGACCGTTTCCGATCTCCTCCCGGCTGGTCGCCGCGGATTCTATATAAAATTCACCTTCTCGCCCGGCCTGCTTTACCAGATAGGTAAATACCGACTGGCACATAGTGGAACGGCAGATGTTGCCCAAGCAGACGAAAAGTATTTTTATCATCATTATACCTTCCTACAGTTCCGTATATTTAGCAGAGTTGCCTTTGGCCTTCTCCACCGGATATTTTGACTCATTCTGCGCCATTTTCATATTCACGATCTCATCCGCATCCAGGTCCAGCTTATCCAGGAGATTCTGGGAATACACGATCACATCCGCCAGTTCTTCCTTCACGTGCTGCAGATCAAAGTCCGTATCACTCCATTGAAAGCATTCCAGCAGTTCTGCCGCTTCGATCACGATGGACTTGGCCAGATTGGCCGGGCCGTGGAACTGATCCCAGTCCCTGTCTTCCGAAAATTTGCGAATACGATCGATGGTCTCCTGTTTCATTTACTTTATTCCTTTCCTGCTTTTAACATTCTCTTCAGGTATTCCGCCAGTGCCCGGTCCGTGCAGTACACATAGCAGCCTTTCATGCCTCTTGTCATAAGAGTCCGATAAGTATTTTTGATGATCTCTTCCGCCGTCTGCTCCGCTTTTGCCGGGTCCTGTTTTGCCAGTGTCTTGATGCCTTTCAGGGAATTGTCTGTTTTTGCCCGCCTGGTATAGTCCGTGATGATATGCCCATTTTCGTATCGCATATCATCACCGATGATCACACCGACGTAATCAAACTCCAGCCCCTGGGAGGTGTGGATACAGCCTGCTTCATGAATAGAATCCTTGTTAATAGCAAACGCATCTCCACCATCCAGGTTCCAGCTGATCTCATAATCACCGATCGCAATGTCATGGTAATCAGTATTATTTCTGGTTTCCTTGGGCCAGTTCCAACAATAGCCGGCCAGAATTCTTGCACGGTTTCTGGCCCTGTTTTTTTCTACAACGATGGACTCCATCTCCAATGGACTGTCGCAGATCCGAATCTCGTAATCAATCCCGTCCAGATCATAGTTTGCAGTATCACGGATTTCCAGGGTCCGATCCAGCCAGGCCAGATAGCCGTCAGATCCGTTACAGCGGAACTGGGAAACCAGTTCCATCCGGATCACTTCGGAGCCTTCCAAAGCTGCCCACTTCTCGATCTCGGCTATGCTGCCGATGTCTGATAAGGTAACACGCTGGCTTTCATCGATAAAGAACACACTGCAGGCGGCCGCGTGGATGATCTCTTTGATCTGGTTCTCACCCATATTCTGGAACATTCCGGATTTTTCATTCAGCCTATGAGCCTCATCAGCTAGGAGGGTCCCCACGGAATTCCTCGGAGCATCCGTATAACTGCCGGAGCCCTTGAACAGATTGTCCACGCTGCTCTTTTTCATGGAGCCCTTTAATTTGTACTGATAAACAGTTCTGGGGGCGGCATTTTTAGAGACATACTGGGCAAACTGGTTGCGGTTCGTCAGCTCTGCCAGCAGATTGACAGCCACCACTGTTTTCCCTGTACCCGGACCACCTTCCACGATGATGGTCCGCTTTTTTCCGTCCTTCTGACATCTGCAGGAATAATCCAGAATGCTTTCATAAACCACCTTCTGGTCATCCAGCATAATGAACTCCTGATTCCCTTTTAACATACCGGCGATGGCATCCTGCAGCTGTTTGGATGGTCTGATCTTACCATGCTCAATCGCAAACAGAGTCTCCTCTTTGTCTCCTGTCACGATTTGCTTCTTGATAAAGGCTCTGAGCGCCTCCCGCTGACCATAGGTAAAGGCCGGTGTATCTTCCATCACATCCTGATATTGTTCCATGTCCAGGGGATCGTTTTCTCTTCTCGGATAATTATGAAGATAAGCACAGGGGAACAGACCGATCTCCTGATCCTGCACATATTCATTGTAATCCCGAATCAGGGCCGCATAGGACCAGGCCTGATAACAGGGATGCACCACACGGCGGTTCGCACCACCTGTAAAGGTCTCCACGATGGCGTCCTGCCCTTCCACAGCATTCAGCTTCTCCCACTGCTTCAGCTCAATGATCACCACATTTCCCTTGCCTTGCTCTCCATAACCGGAGATCAGAAAATCCACCCTCTTGGCTGTCTGCGGGATATTATATTCGATCGCCACCCCGGCATCCTTGGGGATATCAGAATCATTTAAGGTGATATACATTTCCTTCAATGAATTTCTCCAGGCATTCAGTTCGCTTAAGCCTGTCGTCCGGTTCATCTTCGTTTTTATATTTTCATAAAGCTTGGTTTCCAGGCGATCATTCTCTGTATCCAGCATAAAATCGCTTTTTGTACCAGCGTAAATCAGCATATCCGTTCCTCTCTTTTTGCATGTCTGTTACCACCACAATCAAATCCAGTCATCTCTGACCAGCTTCACTTTTCACTTATTAAAAATAATTTTCTTGTGTTAAATTGAGATTAACATCAATACCCCAGCAAAGTCACCGGAAATACAAATGCATTGTCGTTCAAAACTCTTATTTTTTCAGCATTATCTATCACGATTCCCTGCATAATGGGCATATTATACTTTGCAAGTACGCTGAAATTCTTCGTAGGTTTACTCGGTGTAATACCCTTCTTGATCTCTATAGGATACAGTGCACCGTCGTTCACCAGTAAAACATCGATTTCTTTTTTATCAATATCCCTGTAAAAATATAAATACTGAGAAGGTTCCAGACCAAAATTATAAAAGTTTTTTATAAGTTCGCTGACAACGTAGGTCTCAAAAAAAGCCCCACCCATCACGCCGTCCATCAGCATCTGCGGATTCGGCCATTTACAAAGATATGCGCAGAGTCCGGTGTCCATAAAATATAATTTCGGAGCTTTTATGATCCGCTTTGAAGCATTGGCCATATACGGTTCCAGCAGATAAATGATACCGGATGTCTGCAATATCGATATCCAGCGTTTGCAGGTTTCCACATTGATTCCGGCTGCATTTGATATTTCGCTGTATACCACCTCTTGGGCAGTTCTTAAGGCAATTAACGAAATAAATCTGCGAAACTGCATCTCGCTCGATGCGCTGATAAGCTTCCTTACGTCTTTTTCAATATAGGTTTCCAGATAT
>R03__coassemble_528_pt1 | contig 21355 bp, 15 predicted proteins | sample R03__metabat2_high_PE_045 | metagenome-assembled genome bin R03 | reverse complement strand
AAGATGTCACAGAGAAGGCTAATGCTCTTCTTCGTGCAGAGGAATCATTTAATCTATGGATGGATGTTTATCCGGAATCTGAACCTTGGCTTGACAAGCTGCAGATTCAGAAATCTCATGATCAGGTTCTTGATAAGATAGGGCTCAATCCAAAAAATCCGGATTAAATCCCCGGCAAAATTTATAAAGAATAAAAATTTGTACCCAAAACGAACCCAACGCAAATTAAAAAATCCCTACAAACCGCTTAAAATCACGGTTTGTAGGGATTTGATGTACTATTCCATCTCAATCGTTCCAGGTGGCTTGCTGGTCAGATCATACATTACGCGATTGACTCCGCGTACCTCATTAATTATTCGGGACATGACAGTCTGAAGTACCTCGAATGGTATCTCTGCTGCCTCAGCAGTCATGAAGTCAATAGTCCGAACTGCGCGGACGGCAACGGCGTAATCGTAGGTGCGCTCATCACCCATTACTCCGACTGACCTCATATTGGTCAGAGCTGCAAAATACTGGTTTGGCATCCAGGGGGCCTCGACTCCGTGCTCCTCCTTATAGGCCTTAGCCGCCTTATCGACCTCGCTTCTGTAGATCCAGTCGGCATCCTGTACCATACGGACCTTCTCTGCTGTAACCTCGCCGATTATACGGATACCAAGTCCCGGTCCCGGGAATGGCTGACGATATACCAGGTACTCGGGAAGACCAAGCTCCAGACCGGCCTGTCTTACCTCGTCCTTGAAGAGGTTTCTAAGGGGCTCGATGATTTCCTTGAAATCCACATAATCCGGGAGACCGCCCACGTTGTGGTGGGACTTGATGACGGCTGACTCGCCGCCAAGGCCGGACTCGACAACGTCCGGATATATGGTTCCCTGAGCCAGGAAATCCACCTTTCCGATCTTCTTAGCCTCCTCCTCGAAGACGCGGATGAACTCCTCGCCTATTATCTTTCTCTTTCTTTCAGGCTCTTCTACTCCCGCAAGCTTTGCATAGTAGCGCTCCTGAGCGTTGACACGGATGAAATTGATATCGAAAGAGCCGTCCTTGCCGAAGACGCCTTCCACCTCGTCGCCCTCGTTCTTTCTTAAGAGGCCGTGATCGACGAACACGCAGGTAAGCTGGGGGCCAATGGCCTTGGCCAGAAGGGCTGCAAGGACAGATGAATCGACGCCGCCAGAAAGAGCCAGAAGGACCTTGCCGTCACCAACTTTGGTGCGGACCTCCTTTATGGTATTCTCGACGAAGGAATCCATCTTCCAGCTTCCCTCGGTCTGACATATATTTCTCACGAAGTTGAAAAGGATCTCCTTGCCCCTTACGGTGTGGAGCACCTCCGGATGGAACTGGATGGCGTAGAGTTTCTTTTCCTCGCAGGCTGCCGCTGCGACCGGGCAGTCATTGGTGTGGGCTATGATCTCAAAGCCCGGAGCCACCTGGGAAATGTAATCAAAATGGCTCATCCAGACCACTGTCTCATCCTCAATGCCTGCAAAGAGCGTATCCTTAGCGCCATCGATAAATGTAGCCGTCTTTCCGTACTCTCTTACCGGAGCCTTCTCGACCCTGCCGCCTAAGACATAGTTCATAAGCTGGGCGCCATAGCAGAGACCCAGAACGGGGATACCCAGCTCAAAGAGTTCCTTAGTATAGGTGGGCGCGCCCTCCTCGTAGCAGGAGTTGGGGCCGCCTGTTAAGATGATGCCCTTAGGGTTCATCTCCTTGATCTTCTCGATGTCGGTCCTGTAAGAATAGATCTCGCAATATACATTGCATTCCCTGACTCGTCTCGCAACCAGCTGGTTGTACTGGCCGCCGAAATCGATTACTATAACCTTTTCCTGATCCATATAGTCACTTTCCTTTTATTGTATTATCTGGTCTTTTTTGAAAATAATCTGGCCTTCTCCTGCTTGGTGATGAGGTCCTTCCAGATACTGGGCTGGAAGAGGATTATCAGCGGGAAGAGTTCCAGTCTTCCTGCCAGCATATCAAACATGAGCACATATTTTGAAAATACCGAAAATCCGGCAAAGTTCTGAGTCGGGCCCACCTTCTCAAGACCCGGTCCTATGTTGTTGATGGTAGCCGCAACAGCGGTGAAGCTTGTGAGCAGTCCCTGATTCTCCCAGCTTATCAGGATCAATGATACGACAAATATCAGGATAAAGGTTCCTATGTATACCGTCGTCGACCTGACTATATCGCGGTCGAGTATCTTGCCATCCATCTTGACCTTCTTCACGCTCTTGGGATGCAGGTATATGTTCACTTCATTCTTGACCGACTTGATCATTATCAGGATACGTGATACCTTGATACCGCCGCCGGTGCTGCCGGCGCAGGCTCCAACGAACATGAGGATCACCAGGATAGTCTTGCTTAGATCCGGCCACAGGTCGAAGTCAGCCGTGGCGAATCCCGTTGTCGTGATGATGGATCCTACCTGGAAGGCTGCCTGGGTTACCGCAGTGAAGCCGTCGCCCACGACATTCCATATTTTGATCGAGATCACCACTACTGCAGCCAGGATTATCAGAAGATAGGTCCTGACTTCCTCTATGGCAAATATCTTCTTGAACTTGCCAAGTGCTACCAGATAATAGGCATTGAAATTCACTCCGAAGAGGATCATGAATATCGTGACTATCCACTGGGTGTAGAAGGAATATCCTCCGATGCTGTCGGCCTTGATTCCGAAGCCTCCGGTTCCGGCGGTTGCCAGTGCCGTGTTGAGCGCCTCATACCAGTTCATCTCCCCGAATACCAGGAAGAGGAATTCCAGCAGGGTTATAAAGCCATATATGAGATAGAGGATCATCGCCGAGCTCTTGACCCTGGGCACCAGCTTCTCGACCGACGGTCCCGGGCTTTCGGCCTTCATCAGGTTGACATTTGACCCGCCGCTCAATGGGACTATGGCCAAAAGGAAGACCAGCACGCCCATGCCTCCTACCCAGTGGGTGAAGGACCTCCACATCAGTGATGTGTAGGAGAGAGCCTCAACATCGGTAAGTATGCTGGATCCGGTTGTTGTAAAACCCGATATAGTCTCGAAAAGTGCATCGTGGAAGGCCGGTATCTCACCGGTCAAAACGAAGGGCAGACAGCCCATGATCGACAGCACTATCCAGCTCAAAGCCGTTATGACACAGCCTTCTTTCAGGTAGAACACGGTATTTACCGGTTTCTTGATCGTGAAGATCAGCCCGATCACCAGGCAGATGGCTGCGACAAACAGGTAGGCGAAGCCCTCGGGCTCCCTGTATATCACTGCGATTATCATCGGAAGCAGAAAGAGTGCTGCTTCCATCTTGAGTACCTGACCGACCAGGTAGCGAATTATATTTCCGTTCATTGCACTACCTCTGGTCGAATATATCCATAATGCTTGTGAAGCCCGTCTCCGTGGTGGCTATCATAACTGTATCACCCGATTCTATATGATCGCTTCCTTTGGGATATATGATGTTGCCGTTTCTGTTGATGAAGCAGATGATGACCTCGCGCTTGACATGCAGGTCTCTGATCTCAAGTCCCGCGATCTCGCCCGCATTCTCGATATTGAACTCAATGGCCTCAACCTTGTTGTCAAACAGATGGGTCATGGTCTCGATGCTGCTGTCCCTGGATGCGTTCTTGGCGCGAGCATAGCTTATGATCGCCTCAGTCGCTATATATCTCGGATATATGACGCTGTCCAGCTGCAGATCCGATACCACATCTGTAAATGTATTTCTCGAAAGCTTGGTGATTACCTTGGCATTCGACAGCTTTTTTGCCTGAAGCGTCAGGAGGATATTCTCCTCGTCTATACCGGTCAGCGGAACGAAGGCCTCCGTATACTCGATGCCTTCCTCCTTTAAAAGTTCTATATCCGTTCCGTCGCCATTTATGACGATGACATTGGGCAGTAGTGTCGACAGCTCGTTGCATCTCTCCAGATCACGCTCGATCACCTTTACTTTTACGTTGTTTTTAAGTAGCTGACTCGCCAGATAATAGGCCGATCTGCCTCCGCCTACGATCATGCAGGTCTTGGCGCTGTTCTCGTAGAGTCCCATCTTCTTGAGGAAGTCCCTGGCGCCTCTCGGAGATGCCACGAAGGATACCATGTCCCCGGCCTGGAATACGAAATCGCCATAGGGGATAGTCACCTCTCCGCCTCTCTGGATTCCGCATACAAGGATGTTCTCATTGCCCCGCTTGCCGAAATCCGATATGGACATGCCTGCCAGTGTACTGTCAGCGGGTATCCTGAACTTCATCAGATCAGCCTGACCATGGGCAAATGTCGTGATCTCAAGTGCCGCAGGCAGGGCCAGGACTCTTGATATCTCCTTGGCTGCCTCCATCTCGGGATTGATCAGCATGGCCAGTCCCAGCTTGTCCCGAAGCTTGGCCGCATCATCGCTGTAATCGGGTGTCCTGACTCTGGCAATGGCTGCGCAGTCGCCAGCCATCTTGGCCATGGTACAGCAGAGCAGGTTCAGCTCGTCCGACGCTGTTACGGCTATGAACAGATCAGCATGAGCGGCATCAGCCTCCTCGAGGATCTGAAGCGAAGCTCCGTTGCCCGCCAGTCCCATTACATCGTAATAGCTGGCCAGCTGCTGCACCTTCCTGGCGTCACGGTCGATGACCGTTATGTCGTTGCCCTCCTTGGACAGGCGTTCCACCAGTGTTGCGCCGACCTTACCGGCGCCTACTATTATTATCTTGAGTGATTTCTTTTCCGATGTATTCTTGAATCCGAACATGATATTACATTGCCTCGATTTCTTTTATCGTAAATTCGTTGCCCTGAAGCAGGTAGGTATTCTCGCTTCCGCAGTACGGGCATATCCTGCCGTGCTCGACCGTCCCGTATTCCTGCCTGCAATCCTCGCAGAAGGTTATGGCCGGGATGATATCGATCTTAAGCTCTGCTCCCTGCATATGCTGACTCCTGTTGTCCGCAGCCCATCTCCACACATCCTGAAGCTGGTCCGGGACAACCGTAGATACCTCGCCCAATTCTATGGTGACCGAGTTGACCCGAGTCACGTTATTCTCCACGGCAACCTCTTCCACTGCCTTCACGACGTGGAAGGCCACACCCAATTCATGCATAAAACCCTCCCCGCTTTATATGCACTGTTAATGAATTTCAAACCTGTCTACTCGGCGATCTCCACGATAGCCTCGATCTCAACCATGGCATCCATGGGAAGCTGGTTTACCGACACTGCAGTTCTGGCATGACGTCCGGCCTCGCCGAATACGTCGAAAAGAAGCTGTGATGCACCATTTGTCACGAGATGCTGATCAGTGAAACCCAGATCGCTCGATACGAAAGCCTGCAGCTTTACGATCCTTACCACCTTGTCCAGATCTCCCAGATAACCCTTGAGGGCTGCGATGATATTGATCGCGCAGTACTTCGCTGCCTCCTGTCCCTCCTCGAGAGCATGGTCAGCACCGAGCTTGCCGGTCATCAGGACTCCGTCCTTCTTGGGAAGCTGTCCCGATACGAAGAGCAGGTTTCCCGTCTGAGCCACCGGTACATACATAGCTGCCGGTGCCGGCATATCGGGGATATCAAGTCCCAGTTTCTTAATTCTATTTTCAATGTTCATATTCTTATCCTCCATTTATAAAAGGGGACAGGCACCTCTGTCGAATAGGCGTCCCCAATTGTCGATTTATACGCAGTCTGATTTATTATAGCACTTCTATGCGCAAAGCACTATTTTTAAAATGTACAAAAGAAGCAGGTGCGCCGGGTAAAAAATATAGAAAAACCACTTATGAAAGGCTGCCTTGCTGCCTGACTCGCCGTTATAACAGAATCGCAGGATGATAAGGGGCAGGAGCATGCCTATGTTGTTGCCGGCTGTCTGCCATCCGCCACCCGCTATCGCCAGGATTATATATAGGATGGTAAATGCCGTAAAATATATCCATTTTTTCTTCTCGTCGTCCCTGAAAGCCACCAGGAGTACCGGGATGAGAACGCCATACAGGGCCCAGTCGCTTCGAACTGACAGTGCTGCAAGACCCGCAACAGCCGCAAATCTTATGCTGTAAGCCCACTCCTTCTTCTCGTAGACCCATATCGCCAAAAGCCCCAAAAGCAGAGTGGTCAACACGCTGAAATTCGCTGTGGGCCAGGTTCCGTACTCAAAGAGACTGTAGGCCGGCCATGCTGCCAGCGAGAAGAGGAATAAGCGCATGGCGTACCTCTTCAGATTGCTCGTGTGCAGGTAGCCCTCCGCGACGAAATAGACCATGGTCGGCCCGGTCAGTCTGCCTATGAAGTGCATGATCTGGCCGCCGGCCGATGCCTCCGGCACGAAGACCCAGGCGATATGGTCGATTGCCATGGCGATTATCACTATGTACTTGATCTGATTGCGGTTCAGTGACAGCCTCATATCACACGCCTTCTCAACACGTTACGAAATTGCACCTGCTACAGTCTGGAGAATACTTCTCCCAGGTTCTCGTGAAATACCAGCTCCGCGTTGCGGTCATAATCCAGGGCGTCCCTGTTGATTATCACGATATGCCCCTGAAATAATGTACCAGCCCTGCCGCAGGATAAACGACCATGGATGTCCCGCCGATTATCAGCGTATCTGCTGTCGACAGTGCAGCCATCGACCTGTTCCAGGCCTCGTCGGGCAAGCTCTCCTCGTAGAGGGTGACGTCCGGCCTCACTGTGCCCCCGCAGCCCGGCTCCTCGCAATATGGCATATCCTCTGTGCATTTGAATATATAATCCGCAGGATAAGACCTGCCGCATCTGCTGCAGTAATTCCTCTCGGTAGTGCCGTGCAGCTCGTAGACATTCCTACTTCCGGCCTTCTGGTGCAGGCCGTCTATATTCTGGGTTATGACCGCTGTCAGTTTGCCCCTCTCCTCGAGCTCGGCCAGCTTCTTATGCACTATGTTGGGCTCGATGTTCCTGCAATCCAGCTTCTGCCTGTAGAACTCGAAGAAGACCTTTGGCTCCCTTACCAGGCAGGTGTGGCTTAAAAGGTATTCCGGGGAGTACCTGTCAAATCTCACATCATGCTGGTTGTAAAGTCCGTCCTTGCTGCGAAAATCCGGCACGCCGCTCTCGGTCGACACGCCTGCCCCGCCGAAAAATACCACTCTGTCTGACTCGTCTATTATCTCTTTTAACCTGGCGATCCTCTCCTCAAAATCCATGCTGCACCCCCGCTGTTCTATCAGAACCTTATTGTATTGTATCCATATATACCAATTATAATTTTGTCTTGAGCAAAGTCAAATGCGATATTGCCTCTGTCTCCACTATACCGACAATTGTGCATAAGATGGCTTGGTTTTTACACCCTTATCACGCAAAAAAGGCCGCAGGATCTTCCTGCGGCCTTAAGCTTTTTTATTTGGCGATTTTCAATTATATTATTCCCCGCTTGCGATCTCGCAGTCCTCTGAGATGAATGCTCCTATGATTCCCGTAGCGCCGGTTCCGTCGCCCGCCTCGATAGTTGCTGTGTATACGCCGTCAGCATAGGTAAGCGGAATGACTGTTGTCATTGCAGTTGTAGCAACTACATTGCCGTCCTCATCGGTTGTGTCGTAATCGTAGTTAAATGTAACTTCATACTGGTCTCCGGCAGCTGTGATGACGCCCTTGCCCAGTTCTACACAGGAGGTATACTTCATTGCATCTGCGTCCTCAGGTATCTCAGACTGAGCCACTACGAACTCCATATCAACTCCGACATCCATTACATAGACAACCGTGAGGTCTGCGCTTGCGCTGTTCATGTCTACATCCAGCTGGATCGTGCATGACTTTGCTGCTTCTGCAACTGCTGCGCCGGTAAGCGTAGCCTCAGCCACCTCCGGAACTGTCAACTCAGCTGAATCCTCAGCATCTGCGGTCTCCTCAACTGTTTCAGTCTCCTCCACCTGTGTCTTTTCAGTCTCTGTTGAGCTGTCCGATGATGAACTTCCGCATCCCATCAGCATAGTTGATACCATTGTGATCGCCAGACCCATTGCCATAAGTTTCTTTAAGTTTCTCATTTTTCAAATCTCCTTTTTTAATAGTATTATTTCAATGCCCGTCGGCATTTGGTTACCCTTTATTTTTCCCCGTTTTTCTTCTTCTTGCGCGAAGCGTATACTCCTCCGCCGATGCCGCCTGCAGCCACCACTGCTATGATTCCCGCAATAAGGCCGGCATTCACTCTGCCTGATGATGCTGCAGCACTTGTTTCTTCAGCACCCTGAGCGTCCACATCCTCATCTGCCATAGCGGCGAAGCATCCGTACTCCTTAGCTATCTCAGTTGTAAAATCACAGCTTGACGCATACTGCGAATAGACATCGAAATATTTTTTGTCGACATGAGTCGCCTCCGGATAATAAGCCGTAAGCACGTCATCAGAAGCCATAAACTGCTTTGCCATAAGTTCCATCGCATATGCATGAGTGATCATGACCGCTTCGTCTGCCTCGCCGTGGATCAGATACATGGGAGCAGAGTTGGAATCCACCTGGCAGTAGGGGCTCATGAACTCGAGCGCCTCTACAGCCTCATCATCGTATTCAGCGCCCATATCCCCGATGGTCCCGCTGACCAGATGATCCTCCAGATAGCTGTAACCCGTCAGGCAGTATGCCATGATAAAGGTATCGTCATATATGGTCTGGTCATCCAGTTCTGCTATGATCGGATAGATGTCTTCATTGCTTCTTAAGAAAGCAACCGACTCGCCGGTCAGATCAGTAGGCAGCGAATAGGCCACTGCACACTGGACATCCGATGAATAGTCCGCATATCCGCCATATTTCTCACCGTCCGGTCCCTCGTAATCCTCATCGCCGTTCGTTGTCGCCATGAGGAGTGACAGATGCGCTCCGGCCGATTCGCCCATTGCCCCGATGAATCTTGTATCCAGGTTGTACTCGCCCGCATGAGCTCTCAGGAATCTTACCGCCAGCTTGAGGTCATAGATCATTTGCTTGCCCTGTGTGTCGTTCTTGATCTGATAGGTCTCGATCAGCGCTTCCTTTTCTTCCTCGGTGGCACAGGCATCTACCTTGGCCTGTTCCTCTTCAGTAAGTTCGGCATCTCTGTCTGAGAGTGTGTATTCCGCGCTGACGAAAGCGTAGCCCTGGGCCAGGAAATACTCCATGGTCTCGTTTAAGATGATGTCAGTCCTTGAGGATGTGGTCCAGCCGCCGCCGTGGACCCAGAGTATGACCGGGAAGGGGCCATCGCCTTCTGCCGGTCTTATGATATTTACATAATTGCTTCCGTTCTGATCTGCGGAATTTTCTACTGTCTCAACATCAGCAATAGTCTCCTTCTCCACCGTGTCCCAGTCAACAGTCTCCGTGACTACCGGAGTTCCGGTAATCCACTCGATGGATTCAATCTCGAAATCTGCAGTGTAGTTGTAAAATGTCATTATGGGATCGCCCTGCTCAAAAAGGGCCTCTGTTCCCTCGTAAGTAATGGTCGCCTCATCGCCCGCTACCATATCCTGGCATGAACCGTAGCCCTTTCCGTTGTCAAGGTAGCCTGCAACATAATAGCCTGAACCGACGCCGATCTTCACGATCTCGCAGTCTGCCAGGTCCTCATAACCGGTATTGTAATGCTCGTAATTTTCTCCCTCCTCACACCAGAAGGTATTCTCATTGAATTCCGTGCTGTCATGCGCCCCCTTTGATGCCACCAGCATATAGGTCGGATAGTGCATATTGTAGCTGGGATCATTGGGGTCCTCCGTCACTCCGCCATATCCCGATACATAATCCGTGTTGTCACTCAGCAGCTTGAATGTCAACTTAAAGCCTACTATGCTGGCATAATTCTGGGGTAGCTGCACAGATGCATCCACCCAGGTGATCCCGTCGCCCTTATCGACGATCTCCTCACCCTCTGCTTTCGCATCGATCGATGCGAAAGACAAGGACCCCAGGACTGCCGCCAGTGCAAGCAGCAGCGCCATCGTCCCGCATTTGATCTTTTTGTAAAATCTCTCCATTTCTCCTCCTTTTATTCTTTTACAGTCAACATATTTTACTTACTCTACTACCACGCAGGCCCTGTCCAGGTTCTGAAGTTTGGTGTAAGGATTATCTGTGCGGTTTGTCACTACTCTGACTACCGGATAATAGGTGCCCGGCTTGCTGTATATATGGAAGGCTTTGAAACCTCCACTCTCTACGGTGCCGGAATATGGATAGTCCTGCTCACCCTCGAAACTGTATTCAAGGCCTTTTAAATCTCCCCCTGCAGGAGGGATGTCGACAGAAGCCTCAAAGCACACCTCTTCTCCTGCCTTGATGCGGACAGCCTTTTTGCCATTTATATCAAGCCGCACTATGGGCTGCAATCCGCCTCGCTCTGCTGCACCTGCGGCCGGGATTATCTGGTTATCTGTAAGTTCATAGCCGGTCGTCGGAACCGCCTTTATATCTCTTTCCACCCAATCGGCCAGATCCAGAAGGCCCTGATACAGCATGCCCAGATAGGACACGTAGTGCAGATAGTCGCCGACCTCAGCCACATCCCCGTGCGGCGCATTGTCGTTGTACCAGACGCGGACCATGTCCCGCGCCCGCCCGGTTCCTATCACTGACTCGATCTTGCGTCCGTACCAATCAGCCTGCCAGGGGAAATCACCATCCATCAGGTTGTTCATGACTATGACCTTGCCCTGGATATTTCCATCCTGGACCGATCCGCAGCCGCCGGCGGTAAAACCGTAGCATATAAGCTGCGGCCTCTGGGGATACATGGGACTTCCGTCCGCCTTCTTATACTGGTCCCAGGCCAGGAAAGTAGGATCGACAGGCATCTGGTGTCTGTGATAGGTCTGTACCGCTATAAAATCGGAATTGTCGATAAACACTTCATCGCCCGGTTTTATCAGGTCTGCAAGTTCTCCGATATTATCTGCGCCGTAACTCATACCGGGCATGAGTTTCTTCCCGTCTACAGCGCCCAGCGCCAGCTTCTTTCCACGGGCTTTGCCCGATTCGAAGATGATCTCGCAGCCTGCAAGATACAGATCATCGCCCTCAGGAGTTTCTTCTACCTCTATATAGATCGAGCTTCCGTCGGCAAGCATCTTCTGCCAGGCGTCATCCGTGCCATTTCGTCCGTCAACTTTCGCTTCAGCATTTATTTCTTCACCGTCTGTTCCTGCTCCATTGGACTGCACTTCCTCAGATCTCCCCAGGGCCACAACCCTTGTATGCATGCATATCCTGTCGCGTTGCGCCGAGCCTCCTTCCACTGCTCCCAGATAGCCTTCCTCGGTCCAGAAATCCGTAAAGTATGTCGGATCCAGCATTTTTATCCCCGGCAGCAGTACCGGGAGAGCGCCATAGTCCCCGCCGGATATCTGGGTCAGCACCCTTGGCGGGACTCCGATGGATATCATTTCTCTTATCGCATCTGATTCTTCCTCTGTAAGGTCCGAGTATATATCCCCGCTTCCGCCCGGTTCAAAGATTCCGGGCAGTTTGTCGTAGCTGTGTCTCAGCATCCTCATCCCGTGGGCAAATACAGTAAGGCAGTTTGGCAGTGACATGGGCGAGCCTATGACATATGGCAGAGCCCCATCGAAGGCCGATGTGTTCTCAATACAGCTCATGGTCTTATAGCCACCGCCACTGCCGCCGGTCACATAGCCATATACCCTGTGCTCGCCATATATTTCCCGAGCAACTATCCTGCAGTACTCAGCAACAGCCGCAGAGGATTTATAGTATATCGTCGGATCGCTCACACCGCCGAAGGCCGCGCAGGCGCCCATATTTGATTCGACAAATATGGCACCGACCGAAAGGCAGAAACCAAGCATGTCATTTTCCCCGGTTTTTCCAAGTGAGGCCAGTTCCTCATCCGGCCCGGGAAATGGAGACAAATGCTGATAGAAGCGCCCGCAGACCTCACCATTTGCATTTGTCCTCATATAGCTGTCCTTCCCGGGAAAACAATAGAGGAATTTTACATTCGTGCCTTCAAAATATCCATGAACATGTGTATACTCGATTTCTCCCAGCCCCAGAACAGTCCGCTTTCTTTTTTCCCGAATATCTATGACAGGATTGCCATAGGTCGGATCAAGCTTTGCATTATATACTTCTTTTTCCATAATCAACCCCCGTTAGGATCATGTGCCGTTACTCTGCATCTACATATGTCTGTATCAATTTGCTGGTTGAATCCACATCAAAACGCTTTATCATGCTGCACCAGTTCTTCCAGTCCTTGCCATCGGCGTCAGTACTCCACTCTCCGTTGATGAACTGATACGCATTGCTCTCCATATAATTCAGGACATTGGTCAGGGCATCCGAACAGGTCTGGTTGTCCTCAGTGTTCATCTTGGACATGGCCGTTGAGCCCCATACAAGTCCCTTGTTCTTATAGAGGGTCCACTGCTTCAGGCTGTTCTCATAAGTAGCTGCATAACCCTTATCAATACTGGTCACCAGATGCAGGCCCGGCAACAGGTCAAGATTGGTGGCTGTGGACAGGCCGCCCGAATCGGTAACCAGGGCATCGCAGAGCTTATAGCGGCCATCCTCGCCTATTGTGTAGGCTCCGTCTGCCATTTTGTATTCTGCATAGAAGGTATCGCCCGACTCATCTATCTGCTCGGCATTCAGGCCTATGGTCTTGAGCACTGCGCCCTCATCGGTGTAGAGATAATCCAGCATGGTAAAAAGCGAAGCTAAATCCTTCTCGTCTGCTCCTGTCATTGCAAAATATCCGGTGCTTACGGTATCAGACTCTACGATCATGAGTCTCGGTTCGATTCCTTTGCACTCATCACTCCCGTATATATCATTGATCGGCCATGAGCAGCCTGCTACATAGATTCCGTCGGCATAGCCTCCGTCGTTGTTGTCAATACGATTTCCCAGATCGCTCTCCAGGCCACACCACATGCCCACCTTGCCCAGTCTGTAGGAAGCTGAGTCTATCATGTAAAATGAATCACTGACCCTCTCGTCGAAGTTCTGATCCAGCCAACCCTTTTCATACCAGTTGTTAAGGCACTCAAAATATGCCCTGGTCGACTCGCTGTCTCCGCCGAACTGCACCTGATCATCCTCATCCAGATACCAGACTATGCCGCCCTCACCGAAGCATGCCGACAGTCCTCCTGCCCAGGTGAAACCGGGATAATACATACTGATGCAATATCCGTCCTCTATACCTTCGGCTGCCATAGCCTTCTCAAATATGTCAAACATCCACTCCCAGTCACTTATGTATAGGGGATCCGTCGCGCCACTCGGGAATATCACGTTATCCTCCCAGCTGTCCGGGTCTGCAGGATCAGTGTATCCGCCGGTGAATGCCTCCCCAGTCTCGGGATTGCTTCCGTACTCTACTATCCAGTCACGCCTGTAGACCATACCCGTCCAGGAATACTCCACATCCTCGTTGACGGTAGCGATCTCCATGATCCTGTCCTCACCATCTATATCGATACAGACCTTGTCGTGCAGCTTCTTGTTCTCCTGAACAAGCTGATAATAGTTGGGCATGTTCTCCTTAACCAGATCGGTGATATCCATGATATAGCCGTTGTCGTACATGATGGACGGCGAATCCGATACTGCATCGGACATCATGGTCGGGAACTCCCCGCTGGCCAGGATTGTATTCCAGTTGTCCTGAGCCGTCCCCTCCGCCGGCACCAGGAACTCAAGCGTCAGATCATTGTCGTTCCACTGCTTCTGAAGCAGATATTTAAGCACAGGGTTGTCCGAATAATCCATATAGTAGGATGTATTCTGTGCCTGATACATCCAGATCTGATAGGTATGCTCATCGCCGCCCGCCGAAGAACTGCCGCAGCCCGTCAGCGAAAAAGCTGTAAGGCACATGGTTGCTGCCAAAAGCAGTGAAATGATTCTCTTTTTCATCTTCCTCCTCCATTCGATATATGGGTGTTAATAAATCAACTTCTGTATCTGAAATTCCTGTAACATTTCAGCGCCATATAGGCGATCTCGAGTTTTTGATGATTGAATTATTTCATAAAAGTGTCAAGATATTCTTTCAAAATAATTATATTTGTTTTAAAATAATTATTGATATGAATTTGATATTTGAAATCAATACCGGATCAGGAATCAAACCAAAATATCAGCAAGGGGATTATTATGACGGATCAATTAATAAAAACCTTCCTCGAGGCCACATATAATACCATCGGAGCACCGCTTATCTATCGGTCTTCCGACGGGCATATATATGACAGACATCCCTACTTTTCGGAAGATCAGCTTAAGCTTTTTGAGGATCGGGCTGAAGAGCTCTTAGTCAAATTGAAGGACCTTTCGTCTGAAAAGACCTGCATCATGAAGATCCATCCCAGCCTGGCTATGACAGGCCTGATATATAATCCTGAAAGCGGTGAATATTTCTATGTCGGCCCTGTTGCTTCCGAGGCAGCCAAAAAAGATATCCTGCTGGATTACCTCTTTGAGATGGGACTCCACTCGCAGGCGGCAGAATTCTATCTGGATTACCTCATGGCGACTGCCAAATGGTCAGCCATGCGTTTCAAGGATCTCCTGATTCTTCTCAATCATTCGCTTAATAAAACAATTATTCTGCCTGACGACATTCCTCTGGCAGAAAGCCTGGAAAATATCGATCATGTTTTGTCGGCCCGCAGGGATTTTTACCGAAAAAACTCCGGTCCGCCCGAGACAGATCGAGCCCTTGTAAGCGATTATTCCCAACAGCTGTCACTTGCCATGCTCTCAGGAAATGTGGATAAGCTCACGGAAATGCTTGGTGATGTGAATATGGTATTTTCCGATATGGAATACTATACTGACCTGGAAGAGGAGAGGTTGACCGGCTACGGAAGCATATACGGTTATGAAAGAATGGCAGAATATGCCGGTGTACTTCCGGAGATAATAGGCACGTCCAAACAATATTATCTGCGCCGCATCAGCCAGGCCACTTCTGTTGTCGAACTTCGTCAGATCTCCATTGAGGCCATGTATGATTTCACCAGACTGATCGGCGAAAACAAGAGCACCAAGACCTCTGACCCCTCAATAAACAAGGCCATTATCTATATCGACGAAAACATCCAGGCCAAATTGACTGCAGCCGATGTCGCCAGGGCTGCTCATGTAAGTGAGCACTACCTCTTCACGCACTTTGCCAGGGAGACCGGGAAGAACCTGTCGGAATACATAAACGAGGAAAAGATCAAAAAGGCCTGCCACTATATGGCCTTTACCGACCATTCTCTTGCGGAGATAGCGGATTTTCTGTCATTTTCCTCACAGAGCTATTTTCAGACTGTATTCAAGAGGGTTATGGGGATGACGCCGAGGGAATGGAAGAAAGCTCAATAAGCCGCGAAGGCATCTGGTTTTCCCACTTCGAGTCCTCTCAACCCTTGATTGAAAGGCTAAAACAGCCTATAATGTAGGTTGATGTTTTTATAAATAAGATTTCAGCTTCTGCAGAAGACGCAGACGCCGAAATCATTAGATAAGGAGAGTTTTTATGAAGATCATTTACAATGACGGAACAGTTGCTGAGTGTCCCGAGGAGGAAGTAACTCATGTCTTAAGACATTCCGCAGCCCACATCATGGCTCAGGCTATCCAGCGTCTCTACCCGCATGCCAACTTCGCATACGGTCCCGCTACCGAGAAGGGCTTCTATTATGATGTAGACCTCGGCGACACCAAGCTTTCGGACGAGGATCTGGCTGCCATCGAGGCTGAGATGAAGAAGATCACCAAGGAGAACCTTCCCTTTAAGGTCTTCACCTTAGGCCGCGACGAGGCAGTTGCCCTCATGCATGAGAAAGGATATATATACAAGGAGGAGCACATAGGCGACCTGGCTCCGGATGCGACCATCAGTTTTTACCAGCAGGGCGACTATCTGGATATGTGCGTAGGACCGCATATCACATACACCAAGGCTTTAAAGGCCTTCAAGGTTACCCAGCAGTCCGGCGCTTACTGGAAGAATGATGCCAGCAACAAGATGCTGACCCGAATCAACGGCGTGGCATTTGCTACCGCTGAAGAGCTGGCCGAGTATGAGAAGGAGCAGGAGGAGGCCAAGGCCCGCGACCATCGCAAGATCGGCAAGGAGATGCGCCTCTTTATGACGGACGACCTGATTGGAAAGGGTCTTCCCATGTTTCTGCCCAAGGGCTATACCGTATGGCAGGAGCTTGAGGAGTACATCAAGGAGAAGGAGCGCAAGCTGGGCTATATGCATGTCATGACTCCCTGCGTCGGCACAGTCGATCTCTACAAGACCTCAGGCCACTGGGATCATTACAAGGAGAATATGTTCCCGGCCATGGAAGTTGAAGGCGAATCCTTCGTTCTCCGACCGATGAACTGTCCGCATCACATGATGATATATGCAAACAGGCCACACAGCTACCGCGAGCTTCCGATCCGTATCGGTGAGATAGCTCATGACTTCCGTTTCGAGCTCGCAGGCGCATTAAAGGGAATCGAGAGAGGCCGTCACTTCTGCCAGAACGACGCCCACCTCTTCGTGACACCCGACCAGATCAAGGACGAGGTAAGCAGAGTCGTAGACCTGATCTTCGATGTATACAAGGATTTCGGTATTACCAATTACCGCTGCGTACTCTCCTTAAGAGACCCCGATGATAAGGTAAAATACCATCAGGACGACGAGATGTGGAACAAGGCTGAGTCGGCCCTCCGCGAAGTTCTCACCGAGCTTGGCATCGAATTCACTGAAGAGATCGGCGAGGCAGCCTTCTATGGACCCAAGCTCGATGTCAATGTTAAACCTGCAGTAGGTGCAGAATACACCCTTTCAACCTGCCAGCTTGACTTCTGTCTCCCGGCCAAGTTCGACCTCAAGTATGTAGATTCCAACAGCAACGAGCAGACACCGGTCGTTCTCCACAGGGCCATCTTGGGGTCCCTCGACAGATTCATGGCTTACATCATCGAGGAGACCAAGGGTAAGTTCCCGACATGGCTTGCTCCCCTTCAGGTCAAGGTCCTTCCGGTTTCCGAGAAGACTCTGGACTACGCTTCAAAGGTGACAAAAGCCATCGAGGACGCCGGCATCCGTGTTCAGCTTGATGACAGGAATGAGAAGATCGGTTACAAGATACGTGAGGCCCGCCAGATGGACCGCGCACCATACATGCTGATCCTCGGAGCCAAGGAGGCTGAGGCAGGCAACATCAGCGTTAGAAACCGTGATACAGACGAGACTCATGAGATGAGCCTGGACGAATTCATAGAGAAGATATCTGCAGAGATAAAGGATAAGAGCAGGGCCTGCGAGATCTAACTCTGATAGAACTGAAATTAAAGCGCAAGAGGAATTATTCCTCTTGCGCTTTAATTTTTAACCACACAACTCATCGCACCTTGCCTTATGCATATGCTTCGCTTTCTATTCCTCGCATTATTGCAGAAGACAAAGCGTGATGAGTTGTGCTATGAAAACGAAACATAGAGGATGATTCCCTTAGCTTTTTTATATTAGTTTCCCATAGGCATAAATGTCGAGTGAATTGCGCGGCGACTGCGCTTCGCGAGTTTTGCATGAGCCGGGAGACGGCCGCAAACCTGTCGTGCCGCGGGAGGCGAGTGCGATAAAACCGAAGCGAAGCAAGGGTAGCGCGCACCTGAACATAGACATTTATGTCTATGGGAAACTTGGGCATAGAAAAAAGCGCGAGAGGAATAAATCCTCTTGCGCTTTTGAATTTCTACTTCTTCGGAATCTTATTCAGCATCTTGTTGATGTCTATGATCTGCTCCTTTGTCATGCCCTTGGCCATGGTGAGAACACGCTTTAAGGAGAAGCCGTTCATGATCTTGGCAATGGCAGCCGGATCCATCTTGGAAGCCACGTCATTGCCGTCCCTCTTCTGCTGATTTCCGGCCATGATCTTCTTGACCATATCCGACACCTGAGGAAGCTGCCCCAGCTCTCCAAGAGTATCATTTATCGAATAATATCCCTCCGGCTCTTCTATATCGAACCAGTTCAGGACTACCGTCCCCTCCGTCTGAAGGACATAGTCCATATTGGGTTCGGTTACCTTGCGGATAAATATCTCATCGCTGAGCTGTCCGTCCTTGCCTGCTTTGGCAACGATCGTCTGCTCTCCCACATTCGGGATCGTGAATTCGAAGAACCACTTGCCTTCCTTCCTGCCTGCCGACTCGCCGTTTACGAAGATCTCGACCTCAGGCTGGTTGGTGTAAACCTTGATGAGGGTCTCATCCTCGATGCGGTCTACATAGCCCTTGCTGCAGATGTGAATCATAGGCTTGTCAGTAAGCCATGCCTGATATGCATAGTAAGAATCCTTCTTGTACTTTCTGTCAAATGTAACCAGTCCCTTGTGGTTCATTCCGTTCTCGCCGCCCTCAGCACGCGAATCAGCAGCGAAATCGAACATATTCCATACATGGGTTGCCCACAGATAAGGTCTCTCGTCGATCTGCCTGATGAGTGCCTCATGATAAACGGCCTGATACTCCTCTGAGTAATCACCGGCTGCCGGTCTGGCCGTATGCCACTTGAAGGCCTCGCATCCATACTCCGACAGGCCTACCGCCCAGGTCGGATGCTGCTTGTGATAGTTGTCAAACCATGAAGCGTATGAATCAGGCGATCCGCCATACCAGCCGAAATAGTGGTTCCAGGAGTGAACATCCGGGATTGCCAGATACTCATCTGCTCTCTCAAGCGGACATGTAGAGATGACTGCCATTGTTGTAGGTCTCGACGGATCCATCTCGTGAACCAGATTGTTTAAGATCCTGTGGTTTTCCAACAGGTCCGGATCGTCCGGTCCGTTCATGGTGATCTCATTTGACAGGCCCCACACGCAGATGCATGGATGATTGTAGCACTGCACGATCAGTTCCTTCATCTGATCAATTGTATTCTGACGACCGTTTGGCATATGTGAGGATATATAAGGGATCTCTGCCCATACGACAAATCCATACTCATCGCAAAGGTCATATACATACTGATCATGCTGATAGTGAGCCAGACGGATCGTGTTAGCTCCCATCTCGGCGATGAGCTTCATATCCTCGTCATGATCTTCCTTAGACACAGCATTTCCTATAGCCGGTCTGTCCTGATGCATTGCAACACCGCGAAGGGGATACGGCTGGCCATTTAATATAAAGCCCTTGTCCGGGTCGATCTCATAGGTGCGGCAGCCGAATCTTGCGTATCTCGAATCAAGCACCTCATCACCCGACTTGAGTTCAACCTTAGCGGTGTACAGGTAAGGATCCTTAATTGCATTCCAGAGATGAGCCTCGCCCAGGTCAAGAACAGCTACAGCATCAGCAGCATCCTGCTCAACTGATGCCACCTCACAGCCGCATGGCTTGCACACGGTCGTAACCAGCTTGAGTCCGTCCACAGGTCCTGCGAGATAAGACTCGACCTCTACAGTCCATCCTGCCTCCCCTTTCTTTGGGGTAACCTTGATACCCGGTGTTCCGATATAGTCCAGTTCGAAATGGCTCTTCGGAACGGAGATGATATTGACATCTCTGTAGATTCCGCCGTAAAAAGTAAAGTCGGCGTACTGAGGATATACAGTATCATTACTGCTGTTATCTACAGCAACCACGATGTCGTTCTCATCCTCGAGAACATCCGTGATATTGATCCTGAAGGTTGAATATCCGCCGTCATGGTGCTTCAACATAAGCCCGTTGACATAGACATCACACGATGAGTTCACTCCGTTAAACTCAAGATATGCCAGCTCATCGGTAAATTCTGACCCTGCAACCTTAGTTGCAAAATAGCAGGTTCCCCTGTAATAGTCATTGCCGCCATCCTGTCCGTCCGCACCATTCCAGGTATACGGAAGGTCCAACTCATTGCCATTTACAATATTCCTGTCCTTAATGACATTCTCGGCTTCCATTGTAAAAAGCCACCCTTTGTTGATACTTTTCTTCATGTACTTCTCCTTTAAATAATTCCAGGACGCATCTGCCCTATTTTCACTTATTTATACAAAAATGATAGCATACCGAATTCCGACATGCTATCACCATTTTCGTCACAATGTGCTCATTTTGTTCATTCGCCTCAAATCCGCTTGTTAAAACTCTCCTTTTTTTCCTGTCAGATCCTTCACTACTTCGCCGGCTATTATGAGTCCCGCTACCGACGGCACGAAGGCTGTGCTGCCCGGCACGCCCCTCTCTTCGCTATCGAAGCTTATGGGTTTTTCCTCCGAATAGACAACCTTGAGTTTCTTAACTCCACGCTTTTTAAGCTCTCGCCTCATAACCTTGGCCAGAGGGCACATGGTGGTCTTATATATGTCCGCCACCTTAAATGCCGAGGCCTCAAGCTTATTCCCTGCTCCCATGGAGCTTATTATCGGAGTACCTGTCTTCTGGCACTGCATGACCAGAGCTATCTTAGCCGTAACGGTATCGACCGCATCCACGACATAATCGTATTCAGCGAAGGGAAAATCGTCCGCATTCTCTGAAAGGAAGAAGACCTTGTATATATTTACCCTGACATTAGGATTGATATCCAGCATGCGCTCCTTCATAACCTCGACCTTATCCCGGCCGACCGTTTTATGAGTTGCGATGATCTGACGGTTGATATTGGACAGGGCTACCGTGTCTTTGTCTATCAGGTCAAAAGCTCCCACGCCGCTTCTTGCAAGAGCTTCACAGACATATCCGCCTACTCCTCCTACGCCAAATACGGCCACTCGGGAATTTTTTAATTTTTCAATTGCATCGCTGCCCAGAAGCAGTTCGGTTCTTAAGAATTCTTCCATAGGAGTCCTCGTATCCGTTAAATATTAAAGTATATTTTACAAGAAAGAATTTGATTAAGCAATGAGCAGCGAGCAGAGTGCGAATTCGGGACCACTTCGTGCTCCCTCATGCGCGTGCTGTCGCACAATAACTCAGCAACGAGCAGCATTTCACTCGAAAACGCTTCGCGTTCCCTCGTGTAACGCGGCAGTCGCCGCGTTTACGCAGAAATAAAAAGGGCCAGTAGCGAATAAATTCGCACTGGCCTTTATATTTCTGCTTAATGCTGCTCGTTGCTTTCGCGACTATTCAATAATCTTAACAACAGCGCCAGAACCTACTGTACGACCACCCTCACGGATAGCGAAGTTAAGTCCCTCTTCCATAGCGATTGGATGGATGAGCTCGATTGTCATCTCGATATGATCGCCAGGCATGCACATCTGTACGCCATCAGGAAGGTTGCAGACACCTGTTACGTCAGTTGTTCTGAAATAGAACTGAGGACGATAGTTGTTGAAGA
>R03__coassemble_462_pt1 | contig 23582 bp, 24 predicted proteins | sample R03__metabat2_high_PE_045 | metagenome-assembled genome bin R03 | reverse complement strand
GAAATATCAGACAAACTGTCAGATAAATTGCCGGTATCAGCACAATCTTTTGAAATGATATCACGGCGAATTATATCCCGTATGATACCATTTTCAATATAGATATCTCCGATATACTTTTCCTGTGATACAGGATTCATTATGGTTCCGTTTTTTATCAGCATATTTGTCGTCCTTTCGTAAATTGCGATGTCTAGATCTTAATGTTAACCCATTTGCCCTGTCTGAAGCGGATAGCTGCAAAGGAAAATCGGCCTACCTGGTCAGCCAGAACACCAAGCCAGATTCCTTCGATTCCCCAACCGAGAGTATAGCCGCAGATGTAGGATACGGCAGTCCTCACGATGGTGACACATATTGTCGAGGCAACAGCCGTGTACAGGGTGTCACCGGCGCCGCGCAGGCTGCCCATGTAGATAACCTGGGACACCTGAAAGAGGACGATGAAGATAGTCAGATACATTATGTGAGTCCCTATCGTTATGATCTCATCCTCAACAAAGAACAGGGAGTAGAGCCAATGTCCTCCGAAAAAATACATGGCTGCTAGACACAGCGAGATTGTCGTGCCGAGACGGCGGCATATCTTCCCGTATCTTTTAGCAAGGTCCGGAAGACCCTGACCCAGACTGCGGCCTATGAGCGCAACGGCTGCAGCCTGAAGACCATCTCCGAAGGAGAAGGAAAGACCCATTATGTTCATAGCCACCTGATGGGCGGCCATAGCGTAGGTCCCCTGGTCGGCTGCCATAAGAGCGGTCAGCATGAAACCTATTCGCATGAGCACCTGTTCGAAGAAGATGCTGTAACCGACACGGAAAACCTCGATGAGCGGACCGCCGCCGGGCTTTAATTTCTGCTCCATAATATAGGGTATGCTGATGTAGGTGGTGGTTTTTGAGATTGACCTTACACTCATAAAACAGCCGATCACGGTTCCCAGCACCGTTGCCAATGCAGCTCCTCTGATGCCCAGGGCCGGGAAGCCCAGGTGTCCCCCGATGAGGAGATAGTTGAGTATTACATTGGAACCGTTTGACACCAGGTTTGTAGTCATGGTGATACGGGTGTGACCGCTTCCGCGCTGGGCTGAGTTGATGACCATGAGTATGCAGTTGAATATCATACCGCCCATTATGATCGTAAAATATTCGGAAGCGCCGTCGATCGTATCTGAGGTTGCCCCGCACCAGCCCATAATGGTCCGTGAAAAAATAACACATACGGCACCGATTATCAGTGCCATACCGGTCACGAAATAAAAGGCTGACAGGGCGATACGGTTTGCATCATCCCGCCTGCCCTCGCCAAGTCTCCGGGCGACAAGAGCCGACACAGCAGTATTTACCGCAAAAAACATGGCAAGCCCTACGAATTTGGGCTGAGTAGTCAGGCCGACAGCGGCTACTGCCGATGAACCGAGGGAACTGACCATATACGAGTCGATAAGTCCGGCCAGAGCCACGAAAAAAGACTCGAGTATAGCCGGCCAGGCCAGTTTTATTGTTTCAAATATCAGAGATTTGCTGTCTGTCTTCATTTTAATTCAGATAACTCCATACTATAGTTGCGAGTGCTGCGATAATAGCAACACAAGCTTCTTTTAGTATAACACTTTGAGGGGATTACTTTATTATGTATACATGAAATTTATATGATTTTACGGAATATTTGTTATAATTGGTTTGATGCAACGACCGACGTTTTGATGAGGAAGTACGGATATGGAACATATGGACGCAAAATACAGACTATTGAACAATACCGGCATACCGGTGCTTGGCTTCGGAACCTACAAGATCACTGATGAGGCTGAAGCCGAAGCCTCGGTGCGTGAGGCGATAAGGCTGGGCTACAGACATGTTGATACTGCAGCATTTTACAATAATGAGGCGGCCGTCGGACGGGCGATACGGGCAGCAATGGCTGAAAACGGTCTGTCACGTGAGGACCTGTTTGTGACAAGCAAGGTCTGGAAGACCGAGAACACCTACGATAAGGTCATGGCTTCCTTTGATAAGACAATGGCGGATCTTGGCATAGGTTATCTGGATCTGTATCTGGTGCACTGGCCGTCATCCTATGTCTTTGACGACAACTGGAAGGAGACCAACCGCGAGGTCTGGTCGGCGATGATCGATATATATAAGAGCGGCAGAGTCAGGGCGATAGGCGTATCGAACTTCCTGACACATCACCTGGATACGATAATAGACATGGAAGTGATCCCCATGGTCGATCAGATAGAGATCAACCCCGGATTCCTGCAGAAGGAAACTGTGGAATATTGTCAGAAGAGAGGCATCGTAGTCGAGGCCTGGAGCCCTCTCGGCAGGGGTCGCATCATGAACAATGAGATGCTCATAACATTGGCCGAAAAATATGGTGTCACAGTCGCACAGCTGGCCTTGAGGTGGGAACTGCAGCATGACATAGTAGTCCTGCCCAAGTCGGTGACACCGACCAGGATAGAAGAGAATATGAAAATCTTCGATTTCGAGATAGATGAGGACGATATGCAGGCTATGGATGAGATGGAGCCGGCGGGGGCATCAGGGCATAGTCCGGACCAGATTTAGGGCTCCGCCCAACGGAACCCTCGGATGATGGATCCGCCCAATGGAACCCTCGGATAAAGGCTCCGCCAACGGAACCCTCGGAGGTATTCGCCCTCTCGTGCGACAGACGCACTCGAGGACAAATACCATCCTCGTCCATTGGCGGAGGATATAACCCTTGTCCATTGGCGGAGGATATAACCCTTGTCCATTGGCGGAGAATATAACTCTTGCCCATTGGCGGAGAATATGACTGACAGAACAGAGGAACGATAATGAGACTTATGATGGTGCGGCATGCAGAGCCGGATTATACTATAGATTCACTCACCGAAAAGGGGTGGAGAGAAGCGGAGCTTCTCGGCAGGAGGCTTAAGAATATCGATTTCGCGGGAATATATGCTTCGCCGCTCGGGCGGGCGCAGGACACAGCAAGGCCGATGCTTAAAGAGAAGGGGCTGGACTTCGATAAAGATGTAGTGATATGCGACTGGCTCAGGGAGTTTCCCGTGCAGATAAAAAGGCCTGATGTGGCACCTGAAAATATGATCATGTGGGACTGGTTGCCTCAGGACTTCGTGGCAAGGGAAGGCCTGCTGCTGAAGGATGAATGGTATAAGGACCCGGTGATGGCGGAGGGTCACTCCAAGGAAATGTATGATTACGTGATAAATGGCTTCGACGAGTTACTTGAAAGGCATGGCTATAAGAGGAATGGTTACCTCTACGATGCTGTGGAAGCCAACAATGATACGATAGTCCTGTTCTGCCACTTCGGGGTGATGAGCGTGCTGGCCAGCCATCTGCTTAACGTATCGCCGATGATCACCCTGCAGAATACCTGCGCCCTGCCGTCGTCGGTAACCATCTTCAATACCGAGGAGAGACGCAAGGGGGTAGCCACATTCCGTATGAGCTGCTTCGGAGATACGTCCCATCTGTACGCAGGCGGAGAACCCCTGTCCTTCATGGCCAGGTTCTGCGAGTGCTATGACAATACGGATGAAAGGCATGACTGAGGCACGGGAATGGCATAGCTATAACTGAAATACAGTAAAGGCATGACTGAAAGGTCATGCCTTTTTGATCATACGGGCAAACCACAGATTCTCATCCTTGCAGTAGGAGAGCTGTATTGGTATGCGGCGGAAGCCGTCGGCCACTTCGCACTCGAACTCCGATATATTCCTGGAAAAGGTCTGAAGGGGCATATAGGAGACCACCTTCAGAGAAAAGTTATCGATGCGGACAAAAAGAGGCTTGAGATTCCCCTTCGTATCAAATGTGACGATGACGGGAACCTTCTCACCCAATATAAAATCACTAGATCTGGACGACGCTACCATGATATATCTCCATTCATAAACAGATTAATAAATACAAACTTTTGTTCGATAAGTGTACCCACATTATACAAACTTCTGTTCGAAATGTAAATATGCATTTTCTGAAAAACAAAGTACAAACAAAACGATGTGAATATTTACACAAACAGGCCAATCTGTTAAAGTTATATCGGGAGATTATTTTTGGTGAAGTCTGCCAAAAATTATATGGGGAAAACAATGGGGACTATTATTTTTACACAATGATTTCGGCCATTCAGGCTATATTTCCCGAGGAAATTTCCCGCAAATAAAATAAAACAAAGCGTGAAAGGAAATCACACATGAGAGAAAACACCAGGATCATTGCCGTCGCAGGCAAGGGTGGCGTTGGTAAGACAACTATCTCATCGGCTTTCGTTCGCATACTGACCGAGAAGTATCCCGAGGCCAGGATTTTGGCAATAGATGCCGATCCGGCAGTGGGCTTATCGACGGCTCTCGGCATAACTGTAAAGGAGACACTCGACGATATAAGACGCAGTATTATAGAGCGTGCCGAAGCGGGCGAGGGGCAGGAAGCGATAGAGATGCTGTCAGAAGCCAGGTATCGAATATTTGACACTTTGGTCGAGGATGACCGCTTCGCATTTCTTGCTATCGGCAGGCCGGAAGGCGCCGGATGCTACTGCACGGTCAACGCTTATCTGAAGGAAGTCATCGAGATGGTGAGCCGTGACTTTGATTATGTAGTTATCGACGGCGAGGCGGGGATCGAGCAGATCAACCGCAGAGTTATGGAGAAGGTAACTCACATGGTGCTGATCTCGGATGCCAGCAAGAAAGGTACCAGGGTCATAGAGACCATAAGGAGCGTTGCGGACGAACTGGTCATGTACGAGAAGTGCGGTGCCATAATCAACAGGGTGGAGGATATGTCACTTGCTCCCTTTATAAGTGTTGAGGGGACAGAGATACTGGCCTTCATACCCGGAGACCCGCAGCATGCGGCTAACGACATCAAGGGCAAGAGCATATTTGAACTGGATGAGAATGCTCCGGTCCTTAAAGGCGCAAGAGAAGCTCTCGAGAAGATGGGCATCTGACAGACATAAATATATTAAGCGAGAGTATTCAAACTGCATTAAAACGTATTTGAAATCCAAATAAGACAGCATGGATTTGAATAAAAGGGATAGAACAAAGAAAGGGGGATTAGCGTGAAGGATCTGAAGCATTTGATCTATTTCGAAAACCTGCTTGAAGATGCCGACAATGAGCTTGTCGAGCAGGCTAAGGCAGAAGGTGGTCTGGTGATCGGATACACCTGCTACCATATTCCGGAAGTACTTCTGAATGTGGACAATTGTTTCTCTGTACGTCTTCGTGCTCCGCGTACAGGCTCGATCGATATAGCGACTTATTACATGTCCAACTATACCTGCGAGTTCGCAAGAGCACTTACCGAGAGAGGTATCGAGGGTGGATATCAGTTCCTTGATGGACTCGCAGGTGTCGATGCCTGCTCCATGATGAACCGATTCTACGAGCATTTCGAACTTCTCAAGATGAATAACAAGGAGAATTTCTTTGTTACTCATGTCGACATGCCTTACAAGGTTGAGGACTACACGGTCCGTCAGTATGTAAAGCAGATGAGGATAAGACTCCTCGATATAATGGAGAACAACCTGGGGGTTGACACCTCAGACGCGGCGATCAGGGCTGCTGTCGAGGAGCACAACAAGGTATGCCGCATTATGCAGGAGATCTCCGAGATGAGAAAGGAAGACAATCCTGTGATCACGGGATATGAGTTCCATGTTCTGAATCTTGTGACCTACTGCTGCCCGAAGAAGTTGATCCTTCCTTATCTGGAGGAAACTCTCGAGGAACTGAAAAAACGCAAGCCTGACAAGGATCCTGCCTTCAGATGCCGCGTTGCGATCGTGGGAAGCGAGATCGACGATCCGTCATTTACCAAAATGATAGAGGAGTGCGGGGCAAGAGTCGTATCCGACAGGTACTGCTTCGGCTCGACACCGGGACGTGAGATCATAGAGCTTAACGATGATGAGCCGGCACTCGACCAGATCTGCCTGCACTATATGACGACATCAGAGTGCGCTCGTTATATAGCAGATGACAAGGTCCATCAGAGACGTGAGACCTCGGACCATCTGGCTAAGGAGTTTAAGGCTGACGGAATCATATATGAGCAGATGAAGTTCTGTGATTTCTGGGGCTTCGAGAGAGCGTTGGTAAGCCATATCATGAGCGACGAGTACGGATGGCCGATCCTGTCTATCGACAGACCTTACAATGCACGTTCGTCAGGACAGCTCAGGACCAGATTCCAGGCATTTGTGGAGTCACTTGAGATCAAGAAGATCCAGAAAGGAGGGAAAGCCTGATGGGTAAGAATCAGAAATTTCCGAATCCGGCCTTTTTCCGCACTAAGGATGAGATCGACTGGAAGGCTCAGGGAGCCAACATAATGGAGATCGCCGGCATCATCGGCGAGATGGCCAAGGAAGCCGACTGGAAGGATATCGCAGACGAGTATCTGGGATATATCAAGGCCAACGGACCGCGTATACAGAGCGAGTACAAGGATTTCATGGCGCTCGATTCAAAGGGCAAGATGGACCGTGTGATAAACGGTGAGAGAAGCCTCGGAAGACTCTACCGCAAGGGCTGTATGGCAACCGTTCGAAGAGAGTGGAGAGGTGTCAAGGACACCGGCTATGATTTCTACGAGTGGATGCGCATGTGGGGAATGCTCCTTACGACATTCTCCAAGGACCTGGTTCCGGCGCTCAATTCGGTTACATATTACAGATGGATGATGTCATACCTCTGCTGTGTATCCTTTATGGATAAGAATACGCTGGGACTCAGGAATTCCAACCTGCGTATGAGCCATGCAATGATCTATGACATATTCCGTTACGTTGCAGAGAACCTGGTATTTTTGGCAAAATGCGACAGAAAGAACGGTAATTCAACGGAGCTCAGCAAGAAGGTAGTACTGGTAGACGAGATGACCATGGCTCAGATCATGGCCGGCTTCCCGGACCTCCTGGGCGTGCCTTATCAGCTGATGCCGGTATTTCTGGTATCCGAGATCGATCAGCTCACCTGCGTACCTTATATTGATGCTGTTGAGAGCTTCGGACTTCCGGCAGATACCTGTCCGGTTCCGTCATCTGAATGCGGATCGATCGTCATCGATGCCCTGCCTCATATGGGTAAATGTTTCATATCATCATCGATGCCCTGCGACGGTTCGGTTATGGCATCAGAGTATATGGCCAGAAGATTCCCCGAGCTTCCTACATTCCATCTTACCTTCCCGGTTAGATATGAGTACGAGGAGACGGTATCGGATGCAGCTGAGGACATCAAGGCCTGCATAAGGTTCATCGAGGAGCAGACGGGCGCCAAGTGGAGCTGGGATGCTTACTTTGCAGCCATGAAGCGCTTCAACGAGGAGACCGCTTACGAGCTTGAAAAATGGGATATCAACAAGACGGCTCATCCGCAGCTGATCGGACCCTGCTACGAGCTTTTCCGTAAATGGAATTACGAGATGGACGGCGGTATGGATCCCCGTGTTATCAAGACCTGCAAGAAGGTCAACAAGATGCTGCAGAAGGCATACGAGAGGGGCGAGGAGGCTTACCCGCGCAAGATGAAGTATCGTGGTATCGTATGGTCCTGCCCGGCTCATTACTACGCTAACTTCTCCAACTGGATCGCAAACTGCTGGGGTGTAGATATCCTGGTTGAGATGGAGTCCCTGAACTTCACCAAGCCTATGGAGACAGAGGACCCGGAGAAGGCTCTCCAGGATCTGGCAAGACTCTACGAGAGGATGGTCATGAGACGTCATACCAACGGCGGTTATCAGAACGTAGTAGACGAGCTCTGGCGCCAGTGTGAGGCATGGAATGTCGATATTATCATCATGTATCAGAACGTTGCCTGCAAGAACATGGCTACACTTCAGGGAATCCTTGAAGACCAGTGCCGTGACAAGGGTTACCACATGATCTGGATCGAGCACGACCTTATGGATCCGCGTACTGTATCCCGAAAGACCATGCGCGGCAAGGTCAACGAGTACATGCGCACGGTAATGCATGCAGAGCCTGTTGATCCGTCGCTTGTCGAGTTCGACGATGATGTGACCTGGTAGGATATCACTTCAGCACCGGCTTATGAGATCCGGTTGAACTGATATTTATACTTTTAACTTAAGTAACTTTATTCCCGGTCGGGAACATGCCGAGCCGTGGACGAGGGCTGTTTGCCTTTCATGTTCGTCTGTCGGATTATGAAAGACAAATGCCCGAGGGTTTCGCGGCGACAGTGAGATTGGTCCGGCCGAGACAAAAAATAATATTTAAAAGGAGAAAAATTATGAAATATTTTGGTGGATGTGACGTAGGTTCAACATATACAAAGGCAGTTATCCTCGACGAAGAGGGCAAGATGGTAGCAGATACCACGATCAGAAGCAAGATCAACTCAGAGCAGTCAGCCAAGCTGGCTATGGAGGAGGTTCTCGGCAAGGTTGGCCTCACTTCCTCAGAGCAGCTCGAGTACCTCATCGGTACAGGTTACGGACGTAACAAGGTTCCTTTCGCAGACGAGAACATCTCAGAGATCTCATGCCACGCTATGGGCGTTCACGTAACAGATCCTGCCGTTAAGGCTATCATCGATATCGGTGGACAGGATGTTAAGGGTATTTCTGTTGACACAGACGGAACTGTTAAGAACTTCGCAATGAACGATAAGTGTGCAGCAGGTACAGGCCGTTTCTACGAGGCGATGGCACGTTCCTTCGAGATGTCACTTCCCGAGTTCTCAAAGCTGTCTCTCAATGCCAAGAATGTTATTCCGATCACAGCTCAGTGTACAGTATTTGCAGAGTCTGAGGTTATCACCCTTGTTGGAGAGGGTAAGCCTATGGACGAGATTGCAGCAGGTATCCAGATGGCAGTCGCAAAGAGATGCTTCGTTATGGCTAAGAAGGCCGGTGCTGTTGACTCCATCACACTTACAGGCGGATGCGCTAAGAACGACGGACTCAAGGCAGCTATCGAGCGTGTGCTTAAGTTAAAGGTCATCGATCTCAAGACCGATCCTCAGCTTATGGGAGCTCTCGGTGCAGCAGAGTATGCTCGTCAGAAGGGTCTTGCTAAGGCTTAAGTCACAACTTTGGAAAGGAGATTCTATGAAAGCAGCGAAGATTATTTTAAAGATCGTTTTGAAGATCGCTAAAATCCTTGCTATTGTTCTCTCCGTACTTTTTGCAGTTTACTTCTGGAACCTTGATCAGAAGGTGATGGCTATCCTTTACAAGGTTATGAATGCAGTGTTTGACCGCAAGAAGGTGGATATCAAGTTCTAATTATGAAACTGTACAACGAATTTTTTGACCAGCTGCCTGAGCTGGTTGGCAAGACACAGGCACAGATAACAGACTACCGGCCGGGAAACGCCTGGCCGGAGAGCTCTGACTACGAGATGGTCCTGCAGAGGGACATGGCTTTCGAGTTGGGCGAGGACGCCACCTCGGCTGTAAACTATACCTGTATCACCACGGATTCCAAGTATTTTGAAGGAGACAGGGTGGAGGTATACGGACCGGATCTCAAGGACATCAAGGGCAAGGCTCAGTACGCCAGGATCACACTCATTTTGTCTATGGACATTGAGAGCGACGACGAGGATGATACGGAGACTGCCTTCAGGGCTATCCAGGATATGGATTTTATCAAATATCATGTATATCCGAAGGGCTTCATGGTCCGCACATCCGGCATGAATAACCGCGAGCAGATCAGGGTCAGCAAGGATGCCGTAAAGCAGGGAATAAGCTTTGAAAAGGTGGGCAATACCTTCATTAAGCACTACAAGGAGAATCCCAATGTGCGGGCGGTCAGGATAATATTTATCACGGCCGATGACGCCGACTATGCTTCCATGAAGACTGCGGCAAGAAAGGTGTCGGACATCACCAAGTCCTTATCCCAGATACTCGAAGGCATGCCGACAGACTGCGGAAGCTGTGGCCTCAAGGATATCTGCGATGAGGTGGAGGGCCTCAAGGAGCTTCACTTCGGACAGAAGGACAAAAAACAGGAGGGACAGACCAATGGGTGATATAGAACATTCACATATGCATACGCATGCAGATGGCACGACGCACGAGCATGCGCACACTCATTCCCATGATCACGACCACGACCATGAGCATACGGATGTCTCCTCGAAGGAGGAGCAGCTGGCTCTTCTTAAATACATGGTTCACCACAACGAGCACCATGCAGAGGAACTGCATGAGCTTGCACACGGGATCGACGGAGACGCTTCGGCACTTATCCATGAAGCAGTAGACCTCTTCAATCAGGGCAATGCCAAACTGGAAGAGGCGCTTGCAATGCTGTCAGGAGAGGAGGCCTAGGATGTGTCTTTCGAATGTCTATCTTATCAATGCAGAAAATGAACGGGAGCTCATCTGTAAAAATGTGGCATCCATGTCCATGAAGGATGGCGGAAAACTGGTATTTACAGATCTTATGGGGATACCTAAAACAGTACAGGGGACTGTCGAGAGGGTCGACCTTATCGACAATTACATTCTGGTCAGAAAATAACTGATCACACACAACAAAGGGGAAATATATGAAGGATCTGAAACATCTGATTTATTTTGAAGATCTGCTTCAGGAGGCCAATAATGAACTCGTTAAGCAGGCTAAGGACGAGGGCAAGCTGGCTCTCGGTTATACCTGCTATTTCATGCCTGAAGTATTACTCGATCTTCCGGGGACATTCAGTGTGCGGCTTCGCGCACCGCGTATCACATCACCCGATATCGCAACCTATTACATGTCTTCAAGAACCTGCCATTACGGCCGAAGCCTTTTGGAGAGGGCTCTCGAGGGCGGCTTTAACTTCCTGGATGCTCAGCTTGCTACTGAGACATGTACGGTTACCTGCCGTTTCCAGGAGCATTTGGACAGGATGGAAGGCGTCATAGACAACCGTACCTTCAAGGTGGAGTTTACCGATGTTCCTTTCAAGAAGACCGAGAACAGTATCGATCACTACGAGGGACAGCTCAAGAAGCATGTCCTGGAATTCTTAAATGAGAACTATGGAGTGGACACCTCGGACGAGGCCATACTGACAGCTATCGAGCAGCACAACGAGGTATGCCGCCTGATCAACGAGATCGGTGATTACCGCAAGCTCGAGGAACCGACCATTACGGGATACGAATTCTCCGTGCTCGTCCTGGCTACTATGTGCTGTCCCAAGTATCTTATCATCGATAAGCTCCGCGAGACAGCTGAGGAACTCAAGACCAGAAAGCCTGATGCCAAAAAGAACTATACATGCAAGGTCCTTCTCTGCGGCTCGGAGAATGATGATCCGGATTTCATCAAGCTCATCGAGAGCTGTGGCGCACTTGTAGTGGCAGATCGTTTCTGCTATGGCGCTATGGAGTCCCGTGTGCCGATCGAGATCAAAGAGGGGGAGACACCTATCAGAGCCATCGCCCGCCATTATCTCACAACCAGCTACTGCACCAGATTCATGGGACAGGCTGAGATGAGAAGCAGAAAGCAGCAGCTTGCTGACATAGCAAAGGATTACAACTGCGACGGCATCATAATCGTATCCAATAAGTTCTGTGAGTACTGGAGCTACGAGAGAACAATCGATACCATCGTAATGCAGCGTGACTACGGATATCCCGTATGCTCTATCGAGAAGGAGTACAGAAATACCGCTTCAGGACAGCTGAGGACGAGATTCCAGGCCTTCGTTGAGAGCATTGATATCAAGAAGATCCAGGCTAACCAGAACGACTAGGGAGGAGCTTTTTATGAATATCGAAGAACTTAAAAATACAGATTACAAGAAGCTTGCCAAGGATTTCTGGTATGGCAAGCCGCATGGTGAGAGGCGTCTCGGAGATCTCTATATTCCCAAGACCGGTCTCTACAAGCACAGAGAGTGGCGTGGAGTCAAGGATACGGCTTACTATTTCCAGCATGTATGGCTTCAGAACTATGCCCTCATGGTATACGATATCATGCGCTACGGCGGACCTATAGTATTTGCCAAGGGTGTCTGGAGATACCGCTGGATGGGCCAGACCTACCTTACGGTTATGCACTGGTATGACAGAGGCCTCGAGGGTATGAGAGGCGAGGCCATCAAGGTCGGAGCCCTTCACTACCGTGGAATGACAAGCGCTACGATACGTCAGTTCATGCGTATGTTTGCAGCTGATGTCTCAAACGGCGGAAGCCAGGAGCTTCACGACAAGACCATAGCTCATGACGAGACAGTATGGGGCGGAATCTTCTATCCCTATCGCGATCAGATAGATGAGGTTCCTCTTCAGATGATCCCTTACTTCGTTACCTGCCATGTTAACAACCATACTGTACTCAATTACATCGACGCCGTACAGGCGATCGGACTCCCGGGCGATCCCTGCCCCATGTGCCAGGCCGAGGCCGGTATTTTCGTAAATGATGATATGCCTGATTTCTATCCGGCTTTCCTTACGACCAACGAGGCCTGCGACGGATCGGTCGCAACCTCAGTTATCCAGGACTGGATGATCAACAAGCCGCTCTTTGCAATGCCTCAGCCTATGCAGTTCGACGATCCGCTGGTACAGAAGCACTGTCAGCGTGAGATCGAGGAAGCATGGCGCTTCATCGAGAAGGAGATGGGCGTTACATTTAACTGGGAAGAACTGAAGAAGCAGCTTGAGGAGCAGAATGCACGCCAGCGCTTTGAGTGGGAGAAGTGGGATGTAGCAGCCAACACCAACTATTCACCTATCAATGGTGTTGCTCAGGCTCTCTATCGTATCTATAACACCCAGGAAGGAAACAGACCTATCTGGAACGAGATCGACGGCAAGGTTAAGAAGATCCTTGACAAGTGTGTGGACCAGAAGATCAACAGCTTCCCGATGACACGCCACAGAGTTATCGCATGGTCGTGTGCACCGCTGTATTATTCTAACTGGTGTACATGGGCTTACAACTGCTGGGGACTCAACTGTATCATCAACATGGATTCACTTATGTTTGATATGGAGATCCGTACCGATACATATGAGCACTGCCTTGAGGATATGGCGCGCTACCATGAGTGGGCACCTATGAGACGTATGGCAGTCGGCGGTATGCACCATATCTTTGAACTGTGGGAGAATATGGAGAAGTTCCACTGCGATATGGTTATGATGTACGATCAGCTCCAGTGCAAGGGTATGCAGGGCGTACACGGACTCTTTGAGGATGAGTTCAGAGCGCGCAACATACATGCGATCTGGATGCCTCATTCGCTTCCTGACAAGCGAACAGTTCCGAGAACAGAGATCAGAAGGATCATCAATGATTACATGTTCACAGTTATGCAGGAGGAGCCGCTTGATCCGTCACTTGTTGATTTCGATGATGATGAGAGCTGGTAAGCCGCAGTATAGGAGGACGTAATTATGATAAAGAAATTATTTAAGATTCTTATGAAAGTTGGAATCGTGGGACTTCTGGCTTACATCGCTTTGTTCATCGTGTTCTATTTTGACCTGGACGGAAAGCTTCTCTACTATGTAGTAGAGCCATTCCTGTGCAAGCACTATGACTCTATAGAGAGAAGAAATCCATTCGATGTGCCGTACGATCAGGTGCCGGAAGGACAGGAGACCCTGTAAAATATGTCAAAACATGAATTTCAAGCCGAATCCAGGCGTCTTTTGGAGCTGATGATTCACAGCATCTATTCAGAGAAGGAAATCTTCCTGAGAGAGCTGATATCAAATGCTTCGGACGCCATGGATAAGCTTAACTACCTGGCTATGTCAGGGAGTGATGTAGATGTAAGCCCCGATGACCTGCAGATCCGCATCCGCATGGATAAGAAAAAAAGGCTGCTTCGAATAAGTGACCGCGGAATAGGCATGAATGCAGAGGAACTCGAAAAGAACCTGGGCGTCATCGCAAAGAGCGGTTCGGCCGAGTTTCAGAAGAAGATGTCTGAGGAGGCTAAGACTTCCGAGGAAGCCAGGACGGCGGAGAAGGACCTCATAGGTCAGTTCGGTGTAGGCTTTTATTCGGCATTTATGGTGGCAGACCGTATCACGGTCCTCACCAGAAAATACGGAGATGAGAGCGGATGGCGATGGGATTCCGACGGGATAAACGGTTTTACCATCACAGCTTACGACAAGAAGAAGATCGGCACGGACGTAATACTTCGAATCAGAGATGAGGAGAAGGAGGACAGCGACGAGTACAATAGATACCTCCGCGAATACACCATTTACAAGCTGGTAAAAAAATATTCAGACTACATCAGATATCCGATAAAACTGTATATGCCTCATCCCGAGATGGCAGAGGGTTCCACACCGGAGAATCCCGTCTTCAAGGAGGAGTACTCCTATGAGGTCTTAAACTCGATGGTTCCCCTCTGGCAGAGAAATAAGTCTGAGGTCACCAGAGACCAGCAGAACGACTTCTTCAAGGAGCATTTTTCCGAGAGCACGGATCCAATGCAGGTTATCTCTGCGGACGTAGAGGGCAATGTGACCTATAAGGCATTGCTCTTCATTCCGGCAAAGCAGCCTAATGATTACGGCACGGAGGATTACAAGCCGGGGCTTGAACTGTACTCGGCGGGGGTCAAGATCCTTGATAACTGTACGGACCTCTTGCCTGAGGAGTTCAATTTCGTCCGTGGAATCGTGGACACCTCGGATGTCTCCCTCAATATATCAAGGGAGATGCTCCAGCACAACAAGCTGCTTACAACAATGCAGTCCAGTCTTACCAGAAAGGTGAGAAACGAACTCAAGAAGATGCGGGATAATGACTGGGATCAGTATCTGACGTTTCACGAGAATTTCGGCCATCACCTGAAGGTCTGTGCTATGGATGACTATGGCGCCAAGAAGGACTCGCTGGGAGAATTCTTACTATTCTACTCTGCAAAAGAGGAGAAGATGATAACCCTTGAGCATTATGTTGCCGGGATGAAGCCTGACCAGAAGTATATCTACTATGCGTCGGGTGATACGCCGGAGGCTATCGCCAACATTCCTCAGACCGAGTTGGTACGCGAACACGATATGGATATCCTGTATTTCATGGATAAGGCCGATCAGTTCGTGGCTCAGATGTTCGGAAATTATGGCGGAAAGGCATTCCAGTCCGTTGTAAACGGAGATCTGGATTTAGGCGGTGAGGAAGAGAAGAAGGCAGCCGAGAAGGCCGAGAAGGACAATGAGGAACTCTTTTCCTTTGTCAAGGAGGTGCTCGGCGACAGGATCGATGAGGTTAAGGCCTCAAGTCGGCTTAAAAGCCATCCTGTGTGCATGACCAACGGCTCGGGTATAACCTTCGAGATGGAGAGATATTTCAGATCGATCCAGCCTGATATGCAGATGAAGGCAAAATACATATTGGAACTGAATACAGAGCACGAGGCGATCAAAGCCCTCGAAGCCGCAAGAAGGACAGACCCTGAAAAGGCTTCGAAGTATGCGAGGATACTCTACGAGCAGGCCCGCATGATAGCAGGGCTTCCGATCGAGGATCCGTCGGGGTATACGGATCTTATCGTATCGCTCTGGTAATTAACATTCATTTAAAGGAGAAGAATAATGGACAAACAACTCGAACCTTTATTTACACCCTGGAAGATAGGAAACTGCGAGATCAAGAACAGATTCGTACTTACCTCTATGGGTGGAACGGACCTTTTCGGCTGGATGGAGATCAACCATTTCGACAAGGAGGGAGCTAACTTCATCCTCGAGGTAGCACAGAACAACTGCGGACTCGTGCTTCCGGGATGCCAGCCGGTATACAACCCTATGCTGGGCCAGTGGCTCTACACCAACGACAAGATGTATAAGGATCTTGCAAAATGGATGCCTGAGTTCCATAAGACGGGAGCTAAGCTTTTTGTACAGCTTACAGCGGGCTTCGGACGTTCCTTTACAATAGACGGAATGATGGAGACCCTCTATACAACACCGGGACTTAATGTCATATCGAAGCCTATCATGAACCTGGATAAGATCACAGCCTCAGCCAGCCCTTCACCTAACCGCTGGTCGGACAAGGTTCCTTCGCGTGAGATGACCAAGAAGGAGATCGAGAAGTTCGTATATGCTTTCGGACAGTGCGCTAAGAAACTTAAGGAAGCAGGCGTTGACGGTGTCGAGGTACACGCTGTCCATGAGGGCTACATGCTCGATCAGTTCACCCTCAAGTATGTAAATAAGAGAACAGATGAGTATGGCGGATCCTTCGAGAACAGATACAGATTTGCCGTAGATATAGTTAAGGAGATCAAAAAGGAAGCAGGAGAGGATTTCCCTGTATCGCTTCGTTACTCGGTTGTCTCCAAGACCAAGGGCTTCAGACAGGGAGCACTTCCGGGAGAGGATTATACAGAGGTTGGCCGTGACATGGAAGAGTCTGAGAAGGCAGCAAAGTACCTTCAGGATGCAGGCTATGACATGCTCAACTGCGACAACGGTACCTACGATGCCTGGTATTGGGCACATCCGCCGATCTATATGCCGGAGAACTGCAACCTGGCAGATGTAGAGCATATAAGACAGTTCGTAGATATCCCTGTTGTATGTGCGGGCCGTATGGATCCGAGAGTTGCCGCTAAATCAATCGCAGAGGGCAAGATCGACGGCGCAGGCTTCGCCCGTCAGTTCCTTGCAGACCGTGAGTGGATCGTTAAACTCATGAATGACCAGGAGGAGGAGATTCGTCCGTGTATCCTCTGCCACAGCGGCTGCTTCAATATGTGCCACTATAAGGGCGTTGCAAACGATCAGGAACTTTCCGACAGCTTACATCTGGCACGCTGTGCAGTTAATGCCGAGACAATGCAGACTACAAAGCATTATATCAAGCCTGCAAAGAGCAAGAAGAGAGTCATCATCGTCGGCGGCGGTATCGGCGGTATGGAGGCTGCAAGAGTCCTCAAGCTCCGCGGACACGAGCCGGTTATATATGAGAAGAGTGATAAGCTGGGCGGTACCTTCATCGCTGCATCGGCAGAGTCCTACAAGGGCAAGCTCCGTGATCTTCTGACCTGGTACAGACACCAGATGGACAAGATGGGCATCGAGATTCACCTCAATGAGGAGATCACCACACTGTCGCGTTTCGAGAACAATGAGGTCATCATTGCAACCGGTTCTACAGCAAGAGTTCTCCGCAAGGTTCCGGGACATGAGAAGATGATCGAGGCCTGCGAGTACCTGACAGGTACACCTGTAGGAGAGACAGTAGCAGTTATCGGTGGAGGACTTACCGGTTCAGAGATAGCTTATGAGCTTGCACTTCTCGGAAAGAAGCCTATCATCGTGGAGATGAAGGATGACCTGGTATCCCAGAAGGGTGTATGTCTTGCAAACAGCTCATACTTAAGAGAGTGGTTCGCCCTCAACAATATTCCGGTATATCTGGAGACAACCCTTAAGGAAGTAAAGGATGGCTCTGTGGTATGCACACAGAAGGATGGCACGGAGATCGAGCTGGCCTGCGATTCGGTTATAAGCTCTGCCGGTTACATTCCGCAGCCTCTTGCTCCGGAGGGCAAGCATGTACACCTGGTTGGTGACTGCAATGGTATCGGAAACTTACGAACTGTTATCTGGAGAGCATACGAAGTAGCTATGAAGATCTAAGATCTCCGGGTGAAAGGATCCTTATATGAAATGATAAAAAGAGCGTGAGAGAAATTCCTCTCACGCTCCTTTTACGTTACAAAATTTATATTACAGTATATATAAATCAACGATCGTATTAACCCGTTATTTTCGGCTGCTCTTATACTTCTCTTCGCAATACTTGCAGCGGTAGACTTCCTTCTCCTCGTCAGTCAGGATGAAGATATGGTCCAGCTCCTGCTCGATGGAAGTGATGCATCTGGGGTTCTTGCACTTGATGACGTTCTTGATCATCTTGGGAAGGTGGAGATCGCGCTTCTCGACGATGTGGTCATCCTTGATGATATTGACCGTGATGTTGTGGTCGATATAACCCAGGATGTCCAGATCGAGCGCCTCGATGGGACACTCTATCTTGATGATGTCCTTGGCACCCATCTTCTTGCTCTTGGCGTTCATGATCATGGCTATGGTCCAGTCTGTCTGGCCCAGCTTCAGGTAATCATAGATGCGCATGCTCTCGCCTGCTTTAATGTGGTCTAATACAAATCCTTCATGGATTCCGCTAATGTTCAGCATAATCTTACCTCCTAGTATTCCAGATCGGGCACGTCTATGCCGTCGAAATCGAACTTGCCGGTGCTCTTCAAGAGGGTCAGTATCAGGGCCATCCTGATGAATACTCCGTAGTGGGCCTGAGTTATATAGAAGGCTCGCGGATCATTGTCCACCTCGACCGATATCTCATTGACACGGGGAAGCGGGTGGAGGACAAGCATCTCCTTCTTGGCAAGCTGCATCTTCTCGGCATTCAGGATGTAGAAATCCTTCATACGGACATAGTCCTCTTCGTTGAAGAAACGCTCCTTCTGAACGCGGGTCATATAGAGAATATCAAGCTCGGGCATGACCTCGTCTAAGCTTACGACTTCCTTGTAGGGGATATTGTTCTTATCCAGGACATCCTCACGGATATAGGTGGGGACACGAAGCTCCTCAGGGGAGATGAGTACGAAGCTGATACCCGGATATCTTACGAGCGCATTGATGAGAGAATGTACGGTACGTCCGAACTTTAAGTCTCCGCAGAGGCCTATGGTCAGGTTGGAAATGTCACCGCGCAGGGTGCGGATGGTAAAGAGGTCGGTCAGGGTCTGAGTAGGATGCTGGTGACCGCCATCGCCTGCATTTATCACGGGAACCGTTGCATGCTGGCTTGCGACCATGGGAGCACCCTCCTTGGGGTGTCTCATCGCTATGATGTCGGAGTAGCCGGATACGACAGCTACAGTATCGGAAACGCTCTCACCCTTGGCAGCGGAGCTCGAATCGGCGCTGGCGAAGCCTAATACCTTGCCGCCCAATCGAAGCATGGCTGATTCGAAGCTTAAGCGGGTCCTAGTGCTGGGCTCATAGAAGCAGGTAGCCAGGATGCGGCCGTCGCAGACCTTGGAGTACTTATCCGTGTTATCGCGGATGTCGCTGGCAAGATCCATAAGATTCTCTAACTCCTGAACCGAGAAGTCCAGGGGGCTCATCAAATGTCTCATTTTTCTCTCCTTTTTCATATTAAACCCCGAAAAGGCACATGCCTTGTTCGGAGAATCCACTGTAAATTATTATATACATATCAGGGGCATTTTTCTATTACCTTTATGTTTTTTCAACTACATTTTAATTAGGCGATATATGCTATAATCGAATGAACGGAGGTGCCTATGCGTCTTATGATAGCCGAAGATGAGATAGAACTGGCCAGAGGGCTCAAATATCTCCTTGAGAAAAATAAATACACGGTCGATATGGTCCACAACGGCAGGGACGCTCTCGATTACATCAGGTGCGGGGATTATGACGGGATAATCCTGGACATAATGATGCCGGGGATGAACGGCATAGAGGTCCTGACAAGGCTTCGAAGCGAGGGTATCACTACTCCGGTTATGATGCTTACGGCAAAAACGGAGATAGAGGACCGTGTGCTGGGGCTTGAGAGCGGAGCGGATGATTACCTGCCGAAACCCTTCTCAACCAGAGAATTCGTAGCCAGAGTGAAGGCACTTACCAGGAGGAGCGGCAATTATAACTCGGATGAGCTGAGCTTTGGCGAAACTTACCTGAACTGCAGCAGCTACGAGCTCTCATACGGGGCAGATCAGGTGAGACTTAATAATAAGGAGTTCCTCCTGTCTGAGCTTTTTTTCAGAAATCCGAGACACGTCTTTTCCACGGAGAGGCTTATGGAGATAGTGTGGGGGCAGGAGTCTGAAGCGGACACCGATGTGGTGTGGACATATATAGGCTTCTTAAGGAAGAAGCTAAAAGAGATAGGCGCCGATGTCGAGATAAGGACCATAAGGGGTGCCGGATATTCGTTGGAGATGAAGACTGATGCATAAGAAGATGAAGCGAAGCTTTATAGCCGCAGCCATGGCAGCTTTCGGCCTCGTAATGCTCGTGATAATAGCCGGCATCAATCTGGTAAACTATTATCAGATGGTAAAAAATCAGGACGAGATGGTTGAGGGACTGTATGATTTCGAGACCGCGGTAAACTCCCAGCCATCAGACAGCAGGCCTTTGATATCAGATATGCCCTGGGCAAGCGGACCGGAGGCAGAGTACACGACCCGATTCTTTGTCGTTCACTGTGATGAGAAGGGGATGGTACAGGTCTTCGGAAATGATTATATATCATCCATCGACAGGACGACGGCCGAGGAATATACAAGCAAGGTCCTGGATGCCGGAAGGGAGAAAGGCTTCCATGGAGACTACAGGTACTGCGTGTTCCGGGAGGATAAACAGCTGACCATAATATTCCTGAATGTGAGGGACAGCCTGAAATTTGCCAGATCACTGCTGGTTGTATCGGTGATAATCGGACTGGTATGCCTGGCCGCTGTTTTCGGGTTGGTAATATTGTTTTCGGGCTATGCCATAAGGCCTTATGTGGAGAACGCGCTGAAGCAGAAGCAGTTCATAACCGATGCGGGACATGAACTGAAAACTCCCATAACATCCATCTCGACAAGCGCCGACATCGCGGCGATGGAGCACGAGGGCGACGAGTGGATAGAGAATATACAGAGGCAGTCGCTGAGACTCTCGAAACTTGTAAATGAACTGATACAGCTTTCGAGGATGGACGAGGAGTACAGGCCCCAGTGTGAGGATTTCCCGCTGAGTGAGGTGGTATGGGAACTGGCTGAGGAGTTCAATCCGATCGCAGAGGCCAGGGGACTGACATTTGAAAGAATTATCGATGACGATATAGTTATAAACGGAGAGCGGGATTCGATCCAGAAGATGGTATCAATACTTTTGGACAACGCCATGAAATATACTGATGAGAGAGGCATAGTGAGACTGAACCTCGAAAAGACCGAGAAGAGGGCCACCCTCAGCGTGTATAACACCTGCAGACTGGCCGAGACCGAGAATTTGGACAGACTCTTTGACCGTTTCTACAGGCCGGATGAATCACGGTCGAGAGATACGGGAGGCTCGGGCATAGGCCTCTCGATAGCCCAGGCTGTCGCTGATGCCCACGGGACTAAAATTGATGTGAATTCGCCGGATGGCGGATCGATAATATTTAAAGTAAGCTTTGATCTTAAGAGAGCGTGAAAATATATTTCACACTCTCTTTTTTCAACTTCATTTCAACTGAGAAGATTACAATGCCTGCATAATCAAAGTATAAGGAGGATTGTGATGATATCAGTAGAACATCTCACAAAATGCTATGGTGATTTCATGGCGGTCAAGGATCTGTCCTTCGAGATAGAAAAGGGACACATCTACGGCTTCCTGGGGCCTAACGGCGCGGGAAAATCGACGACCATGAATATCATGACCGGCTGCCTGTCACCCACGGACGGCAAGGTTACTATCGGCGGATACGATATATTCGAGGAACCTATAGAGGCAAAAAAACTAATAGGTTATCTGCCGGAGCAGCCGCCGCTTTACCCCAATGAGACACCGACGGAATATCTGAGGTTCGTAGGCGAGGCCAAGGGCTTGAAAGGCTCGGAACTTTCAGATCAGATAATGGACGTAATAGAGCAGACCGGCCTGACCGAAATGAGCAACCGGCTCATATCCAACCTGTCTAAGGGCTATAAACAGAGGGTCGGAATAGCTCAGGCCCTTCTCGGCAATCCGGAGGTCATCATACTCGACGAGCCGACGGTAGGACTGGATCCCATTCAGATCATAGAGATTAGGGAACTCATCAAGTCCCTCGGGCAAAACCACACGGTTATCCTGAGCTCCCATATATTGTCGGAGGTACAGGCAATCTGCGAGAAGGTGCTCATCATCTCCTCGGGAAAGCTGGTAGCCTTTGACACGCCGGAGAACCTGGAACTGCTGATGACAGAGACAAACGGTATTTACTTCAAGGCTCAGGCGACCAAAGAGCAGGCAGACAATGTGCTTAAGAGCATAGAAGGACTGCCCTGCTGGGAGTGCACAGCCTGCGATGAGGATTCAGTGAGCGTATGTGTGAGGGAAAATACAGAAAAGCACAAGGAGTTAAGCTGCAGGATATTTTTCGCATTCGCGGCGAACAAGCTGCCTATCTATGAGATGTATGTAAAGAAAGCTAATCTCGAAGAGGTATTTATAGAACTGACCGAGAGCGCAAAGGAGGAGGTGACAGACGATGACAGCAGTATTGAGGCATGAGCTTAAGAATTATTTTCATTCACTGACAGCCTATCTCTTTATAGCTTTTCTTCTGGTATTTGTGGGCGTAGGAGCTATGCTCTATAACATCCAGTCGGCGGTAGCTAACTTCGAGTATGTGCTGGAGTTTGTCTGTATAGGCATGGTAGTCATCGTGCCGGTACTAACCATGAAGAGCCTGTCTGAGGAGAAGAAACAGAAGACCGACCAGCTTTTGTATTCCCTGCCCTTAAAGGCAACTGATGTTATACTTGGGAAATATTTTTCCATGCTGATCGTCTTTCTGATTCCCATGGCCATAGTTGCCTTTTATCCGCTTGTTTTCGCCCAGTATGGAGATGTATATCTCCTCACATCCTACGGCTCTATGCTGGCCTTCTTTGTGATGGGCGCAGCCCTTATAGCCATAGGTATGTTCATATCGTCACTGACCGAAAATCTGGGATTTGCAGTGGGAATAGCCATCCCGGTGCTGCTTTTAAACTATTACAGCGTCAGCCTGGCTGAGTATGTATCGTCCACGGCCAGGGGTTCGCTGATAGCCCTGTATGTGATAATAATCGCCCTGGCGGTCATCGTAGATAAGCTGACAAAAAACGACACTTTAGGATATGGCACCGCGGTGGTTGGGATAGCGGCTGTCAGCGTCTGGTATTTCGTAGACAATACGGCCTTTGAGGGGCTTCTTCCAGCTATTATGGAGAAACTGTCCTTATTTGACAGATTTTATGATTTCGTGGATGGAGTGTTTGATATCACATCGATAATCTTTTATCTTACGGTGATAGTCTTCTTCCTCTTTTTGTCTGTTCAGTCACTCGAGAAAAGGAGGTACAATTGATGAAGCTTCCATCATTCAGTAAAGATAATAAAGAAAAAACGACGACCAACCGGATGGCTTTCAAGGGCGGTTCCTATTCCCTGATGCTGACGGCGGTCGTGCTGGCTATACTCGTGGCGGTAAATGTCTTCGCCTCGATGCTGCCGGATAGTCTGACCAAGCTTGATATCAGTTCGACCCAGTTGTACTCGATAACCAGCAACACCAAGGTCGTTGTCAACAACCTTCAGAAGGATGTGACAATATACTGGATAGTCCAGGCCGACGAGGAGGACAGCGTGATAGAGAATCTGCTGGCCAAGTACGAGAGCCTGTCGGATCACATCACAGGCTAAAAGAAGAATCCGGATGTATATCCCACATTTGCCGAGAACTACACCAGCGAGACGGTCTACAACAACAGCCTGGTTGTG
>R03__coassemble_453_pt1 | contig 23928 bp, 18 predicted proteins | sample R03__metabat2_high_PE_045 | metagenome-assembled genome bin R03 | reverse complement strand
TCTCGGGACGCCCGGCAATATCATATCAAGCGGCCTCATACTGGTCCTCAATATTTGCGTCGGAATAGTGGTGGCGGGAACTATGTATACCTTCTACTGCATGTTCAGAAAGGGGGATTACTAGAATGCATATGTTAAACCTTCTGAACAATTATATGGAGGCCGTCTCCATGATACTCTTCGGGATAGGCTTCATAAACCTGCTCATGCAGCAGAACCTGATCAAAAAGATAATCGGCATGAACATCATGGACACCTCGGTTTACCTCTTCCTGGCCGCAAATGGCTATATAGAGGGGCACAAGGCCCCGATAGTCACGGATGGAATACAGTCAGTTGATGCGTACATCAACCCAATTCCAAGCGGCCTGGTCCTCACCGGAATCGTCGTGTCCGTATCAGTTACGGCCGTTATGCTGTCGCTTACTATAAGGCTTTACAACAGGTATCATACCTTAAACCTTGATGAGATATCGACAGAGATCAAGAAGGAGGGCAAATAATGGATTTCGTACAGAATTTTCCCTTCTTTTCGATAATACTCTCACTCTTCGCCGGGCCGGTTTCATCTGTGCTCGACGCCAAAAAGGCCAAATGGCTCAACACCTTTGTGATAGTCGCAGTAGGACTCATGTCCCTGGCGGTCCTTATCTACACGCTGGGAACGGGAGAGGCCTATGTCTATAAGATGGGACATTTCTCGGCTCCCTGGGGAAACGAGATAAGAGTCGGCGTGCTGGAGGGGGCCATGGCACTTTTCTTCTGCATCATCATGGGGCTGTCCATGCTGGGCGGAAGAGCAGAACTGGTGCAGGATATAGAGGAGTCCAAGCAGAACCTCTATTACATCATGGTGAACCTGCTTTTAACATCCCTTTTGGCACTTGTATACACCAACGACCTCTTCACGGCCTACGTATTTGTCGAGATAAATACCATATCAGCCTGCGGACTTATCATGCTTAAGCAGACGGGAAGGACTATAGAGGCTGCCACCAGATATATGGTTATGAGCCTGCTGGGATCGGGACTTTTGCTGCTTGGTATCTGCTTCCTTTACAGCATCACAGGCCATCTGCTCATGAGCAACATCAAGGAGGCGGTTCAGGCCATATATGCCTCAGGACAGTACAGCGTGCCCCTTCTGGTAGCTATATGCCTTATGTCAATAGGACTGGCCATCAAGAGCGCACTTTTTCCATTTCACAGCTGGCTGCCGGATGCCTACGGCTACTCGACGCTGTCATCGCAGGCCATGCTGTCGTCGCTGGTTTCGAAGGGCTACCTCTTCCTTTTGATCAAGATATATTACAGAGTTATAGGTTTTGACATAATAATAGCAGACCGCATGATAAATGTGCTCTTTGTCTTTGGCGTCATAGGAATGATAGCGGGTTCAGTGAGCGCCATAAGGGAGAAGGACATCAACAGGATGATAGCCTACTCTTCGGTGGCCCAGATCGGCTACATCTATATGGGCTTCGGACTGGGAAACGAGATCGGCATGGTGGCCAGCATTTTCCATATTCTCTGCCATGCGGCGACCAAGTCCATGCTTTTCGTATCGGCAGCGGGACTTATCAAGGTGTCAGGAGGCAAGAGGGACTTCAGAAGCTTAAGGGGATCGGCTCACCGCAACAAGCTGGCCGGCCTTACCTTCGCGGCGGGCTCCTTTTCAATGATAGGCTTCCCGATAATGGCGGGCTTCATATCCAAGCTGCTTTTTGCCAATGCCGGAATTGAGGTTATGGCCGCATCACCGGCCAAGATGCTTATAACGCTGATAGCCCTTGCCATCAGCACGATACTGAACGCGGTTTATTTCATCAAGACGGTCATAACCATATACATACCTGAGGAGAAGGCGGCGGCCATGGACGGAACGGATCCCTCACTTTTCTCGTATGTGAAAATGAATGAGGACGCGCCAAAGAGCTTTGCGATGATAGTATTTATCGCCCTCAATGTATTTATGGGAATATCCTCTGACTGGATAGTCGGACTTATTGAACAGGGACTCAAGATGTTTTCCTGATAGGAGAGTGGCAAATGGATTTATTACTGATCCTTCCTTCAATCATATGTTTTGCGGCGGGCATTGCCCTTCTGGTCCTGTCCTTTAAGGACCACCTGCACGAGGCGGACTGGTTCGGAAGAAAGCCTGATGAGAAGGAATTGAGAAAGCTTCATATAGCAGTCATAACTATCATGGCGGCAGCTGCACTGCTGACTCTGGTCATCGCCTGGCCCGGGGACAGGAGTCTTGACCTTTTGACATTCGTTGACGGCCTGACCATAAGCTTTCATGTGGACAATATAAGCAGGATATTTGTTACCGTGACTGCTCTGGTATGGTTCCTGGCCTGCCTGTATGCGACAGAATATATGTCCCATGAGGGCAATGAGAAACGCTTCTTCGGCTTCTACCTGATCGTGTATGGGGTGCTGGTTCTCATTGATTTCTCGGGCAATCTGGTGACCTTTTATTTCTTCTACGAGATGATGACCCTGACCTCGATGGCCATGGTCCTTCACAACGGAACCAGGGAGGCCATAATGGCTTCGCTCAAATATATGTTTTATTCCATGGCGGGAGCCTACTGTGCCCTCTTCGGAATATACCTGCTATACCAGAACTGCTCAAGCCTTGATTTCACGGAAGGCGGCACGCTCACGGCAAATGCACTGGTTAGTCACCCGACGATGATCCTGTCGGGAGTACTTCTCATGATGATAGGCTTCGGAGCCAAGGCCGGCATGATGCCCCTTCATTCCTGGCTTCCTGCGGCCCATCCGGTGGCACCTACACCGGCTTCAGCCGTGTTGTCGTCCATAATCGTCAAGGCCGGTGTGCTCGGAGCAGTCAGAACCATCTATTATATAGTCGGACCCGATTACATCAGGGGGACCTGGATGCAGGCTGCCTGGATAATATTAAGCCTTGGAACGGTATTTATGGGATCTCTGCTGGCCTTCAGGGAGAAGGTCTTCAAGAAGCGCCTGGCCTACTCTACGGTCAGCCAGGTTTCCTATATCATGTTCGGACTGGCAGTCCTTGATGAGACGGCCCTGACGGGAGCTCTGCTCCACGTCATAGTCCATGCCTTTGTCAAATGTGCACTCTTCGCCTCGGCGGGAATACTTATCTACAGGACAGGCATGACGAATGTGACCGATTACAAGGGAGTGGGAAAGAAGATGCCGGTCACCATGTGGTGCTATACCATAGCGTCACTAACGCTTATAGGAATACCGCCCACGGGAGGCTTTATCAGCAAATGGTACCTGGCCCTGGGCTCTCTCGGAGGCAACATAGGAGTCCTGGGTTATGTGGGACCTGCGGTGCTTCTGGCATCGGCCCTGCTTACGGCAGGCTATCTGCTGCCTATATCCCTGGATGCCTTTCTTCCCGGCAGCAAGGATGAGACACCCAGGCAGAGGGAGAAGATAGACGCCATGTCCATACTTCCCTTGATACTGGTAACCTGTGCAGTCCTCATCGGACTCTTTCCGAATCCGGTGCTTGAGTTTATAGAGCAGACCATAAGCGGTCTGTTATAGGAGGTGGGTATGAGCGCATTTATGATGGCAGTTGCAGTCCTGCTTCCGATAGTCGGCGGGATCATGATCAGATTCCTGCCCTTTAAGACTGAGAAAACAAGAAATATATTCACTGAGATCCTGGTTATCATAACGTCAGTTATAACCTTTGCCCTGGTCATATTCAGGCCGGCTGAGGGAATAACCATATTTCACTTTACCGGAGCCTTGAGCATAGGCTTCGCCCTGGATGGAGTGGGATCGGTATTTGCCGTGATACTTGCCTTCCTCTGGCCTTTTTGCACCCTCTATGCCTTTGAGTATATGGAGCACGAGGAGAGGAGGACATCATTCTTCGCATTTTACACGGTAACCTACGGGGTGACGCTGGGCATTGCCTTCTCAGAGGGAATACTGACCATGTATTTCTTCTACGAGCTGCTGACCATGGTCACGATACCGCTTGTCGTTCACACGATGACCCAGGAGGCCATTAGGGCTACCCGTACATATATGTACTACTCGATCGGCGGAGCCGCCTTCGCCTTCATAGGAATGGTATTTTTGCTGTCGAACAGCCTGACCTCCAGCTTTACCGCGGGCGGCATGCTTGATCCGGCAGTCATAGCTGAGGACGGCAATATCTTCCTCTTCATCTATGTAATCTGCTTCTGCGGTTTCTCGGTAAAGGCAGCCATGGTGCCGTTTTCAAGCTGGCTTCCCAAGGCCGGCGTCGCGCCGACACCCGTCACGGCCCTGCTCCATGCGGTCGCCGTCGTAAAGGCCGGTGCATTCGCCTGCATAAGGGTGACATATTTCTGCTTCGGAGTTGACTTCCTGGCGGGAACCTGGGCTCAGGACCTGCTCATGACGCTCACTATAATCACGATCGTCTACGGCTGCAGCAGGGCTCTTAAGGAGACACATTTCAAGAGAAGACTGGCCTGGTCTACGGTCAGTAACCTGTCCTATATCCTGTTCGGCGTGCTCATGATGTCGCCGCTCGGACTGGCGGGAGCCTTAAGCCACATGGTTTGCCATGCACTCATGAAGATATGCTCCTTCCTCTGCGCAGGAGCTGTTATCTGCAAGACGGAGAAGCAGTATATACACGAGCTTGACGGAATGGGACGCAAGATGCCCTTGACCTTCGTAGCCTTTGCAATATCGGGCATGGCCCTCATGGGCGTCCCGGGACTGTGCGGTTTCGTCAGCAAATGGAATCTGGCCAAGGCGGCGGTCATCAACCCTAACAACCTGACAGAGTTCGGCATAGCGGCCATCCTGATCTCGGCCCTCCTCACTGCCATATATATGATGAGCATAGTAGTGAGGGCCTTCTTCCCGGGCAGGTTCTTCAACCATAATAAGATGGAATTTGAACCGGGATTCGGCCCCGAAAGTCCGGACGGAACGTGCGATCCATCCTACAGGATGCTTATCCCGATATATGCGGCGGTCGTGGTTATGTTCTTGATCGGACTGCACCCGGCATTCCTGAATGAACTGATAGATGCGGTAGTGGGAAGCGTGTTCTGAATCTATTTCTGTTAAGCTTTTGGGCAGGATTGGTCATATTGTCTTTGCCTTGGCCAAAGGATAGTTGCTTTTTGGGCAAATGAAGTGATTTTGAGATTTGTTGCCCAAGGGATTGTCAATTGTTGGGCAGAAAGAGAAAATAAAAAAATTGTTGTCCAAAGTAATGTAAAAATGTGGGCAATCTGGGGACAAATATAAGGCTGCTGCCCAAGGATTACAAAAAATGTGGGCAGCCGAGATGTTTTTTTATATACCTGTCCAATGTACAGAAGAAGCTTGGTCAGGAAGATATGTTTTTGCAAAATCTACCCGACATGAAGTGAAAATATGGGCAGAATGAAAAAATATAAGAATTATTACCCTAAGTAATACCCGGTGTAAAGGACAGTGGATATGGTACAAGGAAAAATAATATTATCAGTGGTGGTGCTATTCCCAATAATATGCGGGTTCATAACACGGCTGGCAGGTGCGAAAAATGAAAAAGGAATGAGATTTTTTGCAGATATGGCAGTGGCATTGGAATTACTGCTTATGCTGTATATCTGGATATCTGAGGGGCAGACCATACTGGCCGGTTCCGAGGAGATCTGCACTGTCTTAAATATCTGCGGTCTGGGGCTTCAGTTTTCAATGGAGGGCTTCCGCCTGGTCTATGGCCTGGTGGCTGCTTTCATGTGGCTGATTGCCATCTTCATGTCGGATGAATATATGGGTCATCATGACAATAAAGGCAGATATTATTTCTATATGCTCCTTACAGAAGGGGCAACCATGGGAGTATTCCTGTCGGAGAATCTCTATACGACATTTATTTTCTTCGAGATCATGTCCTTTACGTCCTATGTGTGGGTAGCCCAGGAGGAGACTGCGCCGGCCCTTCGTGCGGCCCAGACCTATCTGGCTGTTGCGGTCACGGGTGGACTGGTAATGCTGATGGGAATCTTCATGGCCTACTGGGCATTCGGTACGCTGGATATAGATCAGCTCATGAGCGCCGCGGCAGCATGCGACAACAATGTGCTCAAGACAGCGATAGCTGTATGCCTGGCCTTTGGCTTCGGAGCTAAGGCCGGAGCCTTCCCGCTTCATATATGGCTGCCCAAGGCCCATCCGGTTGCACCTGCGCCGGCATCGGCCCTGCTTTCAGGAATTTTGACCAAGTCAGGCGTATTCGGCCTTATCGTGGTGAGTTGTCATATCATGTGGCACGACGCAATGTGGGGAAGATTCATACTGCTTCTCGGAGTCATAACGATGTTTTTAGGTGCCCTGCTGGCTGTCTTCTCGATCGACCTGAAGAGGACCCTTGCCTGTTCATCACTGTCGCAGATAGGCTTCATCATGGTGGGAATCGGGGCCTATGATCTGATGGAGGAAGAACAGTTTCTGGCCGGACATGGAGCCATGCTCCATATGGTCAACCATTCGCTGATAAAGCTGGTGCTTTTCACGGCAGCCGGCGTGGTCTATATGAACGCTCATTCTCTGAATCTCAACGAGATAAGAGGCTTCGGAAGGAAGAAGCCGGTCCTCATGACCTGCTTTCTGGTAGGAGCCCTCGCGATAGGAGGCATACCTCTCTTCGGCGGCTACATCAGCAAGACCCTGCTTCATGAGGCCCTGCTGCTCATACATATCTCGGCAGGCTGGGCTAAATTCGCCGAGTGCATATTCCTCTTCTCGGGAGGCCTCACGATCGCCTATATGACCAAGCTCTTCGTTGCGATATTTGTCGAGGAGAATATAGAACCGGATAAGCAGAAACAGTATGACGGCATGAAGAAATATATGAACCTGAAATCGACACTGTCGCTCTGCGCGGCGGCCCTGGTCCTCTTCGTATGGGGAATCGCACCGCATGTATTTATGGATAAGGCGGCGATCATGGCGGAGCATTTCCTGGAACTTGAGGAGAGCGGACAGACGATTGCATACTTCTCACTTGAGAATCTGAAGGGAGCGGCCATATCACTTACGATTGGAGTCCTGGTATACGTCTTCTTCGTCAGAAAACTTCTTATGCAGGACGGCAGAAACGAGGCCGGGAGACCGGTGAGAGACTATGTAAATCTATGGCCGGCCTGGCTGGATCTTGAAGATATCTTATACAGGCCGATGCTGCTCAAAGTACTGCCCACAGTATTCGGCGTGGCCTGCAGGATCACCGACTCCGCGATAGATGTACTGGTCGTGCTGTTGAGGAAGACCCTCTACAAGGACAGCCCGCTTCCCAGGGAGCCTAAGAGGCTTTCGCTCAAGAGGGAGGAGATCAGGGAAGACTGGAACATCATACAGCGAAGCGTATCCTACGGCTTCCTGCTATGCGGTATCGGCGTAATGATAACGCTGATCTACATCATTTTGCTATAGTGATGACGTTGGGGACGGACTTTTTTGTCATCAAAGTCTGTCCCTTTTATTATCATAGAGGATATCACGTATGGGATTTATAACGACCTACACCGGGAAGATGTTTGACCCGGTCAATCCGGATATTGAAAAGATAGACATAAGGGATATAGCCCACGCCCTGTCTCTTACCTGCAGGGGAAACGGTCAGGTCCAGACCTTCTTCTCGGTCGGCCAGCACTGCATACTCTGCTGCAGGGAGGCAATGGCAAGGGGTTATTCCGACCGAGTTGTCCTGGCCTGTCTGGTCCATGATGCCTCGGAGAGCTATATGTCAGATGTGCCACGGCCATTCAAGGCCATACTCACTGAATACATCGCTTATGAGGAAAAGCTCCTGGACGTGATCTATACCAGGTTCCTGGGTTCGCCTCTTACGGACGAGGAGGCAAAGATGGTGAAGGAGATTGACGATGATATGCTCTGGTTCGACATGAAGGAACTCTTAAAGCTTCCGGTAAATGATGATATGCCGGACACCCATGTCAGGCCGGATTATGAATTTCGCCCATTTATTCAGGTGGAAGAGGAGTACCTGAGGTTGTATGATGTGGTGAAAATAAAATGAACCGAAATAAAATAACAGCCGGCCATCAGGCCGGCTGTTTGCTGCATTGCTGTATTGTGAACTATATGCATTTGAAATATCTCAACCAAAAAACCTGATCGCCTGTTTCCAGTCCCATTCCGTCATATCATGGGGTCCCTTTCTTAAGGCATAGCCCAGATCGCCATCCAGGTCGGCTGTCTGCTTTTTCGGATATCTGTCGAGAGACAGGACCTTGCATCCGCATGCAGTCCATGCAGCCTTAGCGCTCATGACGCTTTTGAATTCCGCCTCGGGATCGGACCAGTAATCCCTGTTTCCGGAGGTCACTAGGACCTTCTTAGGCGCAAGGGAAGCCAGAAACTGATCCTGGTCGAAGGGCATATCCCCGGGCTCGGTGTCCTTATATTTTGCAAATGAAGGGGCAAACCACATGGGCATCATCGTCAGCATGGTGGAATAGCGCTCACCCTTCTTGCCCTTGTTCATAGCAGCACCGCAGCAACCCGAATTGTTGATGAGCGCACCGGCGATGCGGTCATCACAGGCGGCGGTCCACATGGCTGCCTTGCCGGCTCGGGAATGGCCGGCGGTGTAGACTTTATTCTTATCTATCTCAGTACACTCTGCCAGGGCGTCCATCACACGCATAGCCCCGAAGGCCCAGCAGGCGATCGCTCCGGGCGCAGTGTCGGGAAGATCGGACTGATCCTCCCCATAGAGGAGGTAGCGTATGCCCTTTTTCATGCAGTCTTCGCCGTCCGGCATCAGGTCTCTTATGTAGAAGCCGACCGTTGCATAGCCTGCATCGGTGATCTTTTTGACGGGCCAGTGACCGTCGTAGAGGTCCTTCTCAAAATTGACATAGATCGGTCTGCTGCCACCGGCCATGTCCCTGGCAAATATAAGAAAATGCAGGTCATTTTCAAAAAGCTTCTTAAGCATTTTCATATATGACTTACGCATCTCGGGGGACATAGCAGGGGAGCTGCTTCCGTTGGGATCTGCCTCCTTGGACCAGCACAGTATATGCAAAAAGCAGGGGACCGGCTTGGATGTATCGGCGGGCAGCCACAGGACGAAGGGGAAGGATGTATGTCTTCCCTCATAGGACAGGCTTATCTCGGCCTTCCTGCCGCGGACACCGTCTATCTCCAGTTCTTCCTTCCAGTCGACGGACGAGGCCCAGCCGTCCGGGACTATGCCGTACTCCTCTTTTGCAAACAGGTCGATGATCTCTTTTGTGTCTGTACTCATAGTAACAATCTCCTTGCGTTATCGCCAAGTATAGCCTGCCTGTCCTCATTTGAAAGTGGCAGACGGTTGATGTATTCGATAGAAGTCTTCTGGTCGGTCCATGGACTGTCAGTACCGAAGAGAATTCTATCAGGTCCGAGTATTCTGACTACATCCATAAAACAGTCGTCGGTCATATCACCGAAGGGATTCTTCGTGGGCCCCAAAGAAAAGGCCGTGTCGACCAGGACGGGATATTTACTAAGAAATTCCGGAACTTCCGCCCATTCTGCCCAACCGCCCATGTGGGCCAGTATTATGCCGTCAGTTCCGACATCAGACAGGAGTCCGGCCGCATATTTATGTGAGGACAGTGTGGTATCGAGGTAAGTGGCGTCCCGACCGACATGGAAGAGGACCATAAGACCAAGTTCCCTTGCATAGTAGGTTATGCGCTTGTAGCAGATGTCGTCCATGGGAGTGTTCTGAAAGACAGGATGCAGCTTGATGCCTCTTATACCGTTTTTTGAAAGCTCCTTCAGGATATCCCTGTAGTCCTCACATTCCGGGTGAAGGGCTCCGAAGGACATAAGCGGGAAAGTGCCGGCTTTACCGCCGAGAGAAAACCTGCGGTTGCATTCTATGGCAGACCTGTTGAGGGCAGCGACCTGGGATGGCTTGGTGGCTACGGGCAGGATCAGGCTTATATCTACACCAGCCTTCTCCATGGAAGTGATGAGACCGGTCGCCGTGCCATCGGTGAAAACAGGCAGATCAGCCCCCTTTGACAGCTTTTCCGTGGCCCGCCTCGCTATATCTTCTGAAAAAATGTGTGTATGAAAATCGATTCTCATAAACATATTGTAGCATCCGAAAATACGAAAAAAAAGGATACAATTTTTGAATATTGCCTTATTTGGGCGACAAGTGTATAATACGAAGCGGTCGTGATGACTCAAGCAGTTCGGGTCCGATATCCTGCTTGTAAAATATTAAAACCAAAGGAGAATCATTATGAATATCTTAAAAAGGGAACTTGAGGACTACAAGGTCCTTCTAAGAAATGTTCCGAGTCTCGGCGTGACCATATTTGTGGTCAGCGTCATTTCCATGAACCTGCTCGCCAACAAGGAGCTGGTATCATTTCAATATCTGGCCCTGGACTGCGGCTTCACAGTCAGCTGGGTATCCTTCCTCTGTATGGACATGATATGCAAGCGCTTCGGCGGCAAGGCAGCTACCAAGATATCAATACTTGCAATGGCCATCAATCTGGGTGTATTTATCCTATTCAATCTCCTGTCGAAAACTCCGGGAATGTGGGGAGAGTATTATACGACCGGCATGACCGAGGTTAACGATGCCCTAAATGCGACTTTTGCCGGGAGCTGGCAGATAGTTATCGGAAGCAGTGTAGCCATGCTGGTCTCGGCCATAGTCAATGCAGCCATTAACCAGACGATCGGAAGGCACCTGGAAAACAAAAACTTCAGGGACTTTGCCTTAAGATCTTATGTATCGACCATGATAGGGCAGTTCGTGGACAATCTGGTCTTCGCAGTGCTGGTATCAGTGCCGCTCTTCGGCTGGACGCCGGTACAGGTTATTGTATGTTCGCTGACCGGCGGCGTGATGGAACTTCTCTGCGAGGTTGTATTTTCACCGATTGGTTACAGGGTGGCCAGACAGTGGGAAGAGGAGAAGGTCGGAGAGCAGTATATCGATTATGTTAAGGCGGCCGGCTGAGACTGCCTGAGAGTAAATATATAAAATAAGACCGAAAATGAAAGTACTCATAACAGGAACGTCCTCCGGAATCGGAAGGGCGACAGCAATCAAATTCATAGAGGAGGGCCACGAGGTGGTCGGCCTTGACATACAGCCATCGTCGATAGATGAGCGCACTGTCGAGACGATTGCAGAGAAAAAAGGCGGATCCTACAGGCATTATACAGCTGACATAGCGGACCTTGAGTCAGCTGATGGCGATCTGCTCGCATGTAAGCCGCAGATCCTCATCGACAATGCGGGAGTGCAGGACAGCGGGCATGATATCGATGTGAACCTGAAGGGAACTATTGCAGTGACTGAACATTTTGCAATGAAAAATCCCGACATCAGATCGGTGGTTATAGTGGGATCGGCCAGCGGTATCACGGGCTCGGAGTTCCCGGAGTATGCCGCCTCCAAGGGAGGCCTGGTCGCCTATACGAAAAATATAGCGCTGAGGCTTGCCCCTCGTGCAACGGCCAACAGCGTCTGTCCCGGCGGAGTGGTGACGGACCTCAACAGGCCTGTCATGGAGGACGAAAAGCTGTGGAAGCAGATAATGGAGCTGACACCTCTTAAGAGGTGGGCAGAGCCGGAGGAGATTGCCGAGTGGATATATTTCCTGGCAGTGACCAACCGCTTCATGACAGGGCAGAACCTGCTGATAGACGGCGGGGAGGCCGGCGATATGCATTTTATCTGGCCGGAGTAGAAGAAGTATAAATATATTATGGTTGAGAGGATGATCCTGTGGGCGTCCTCTCACTTTTTTTGCTTAAACTGCCTGCCTATCTGCTATAATAGGAAATGATATATATTTATGACAATTCGGAGGTGCTGCATGAAGAATCTTAAGGCCTTATTTGAAAAGATAGATTATAAACTGCTTAAAGGCAGCATGGATATGGATATCACATCCATGACACCCGACTCGAGAAAGGTCGAGAAGGGAGGCCTCTTCTTATGTATAAGCGGTACGGCCGTAGATGGCCACAGCTTCATACCCAAGGCAATAGAGGCCGGCGCCGCGGCGCTTGTCGTTGAAAAAAGTATCGAAGCGATCGAGGAGCAGATTAGTGCTGTGATACCGGAGGGACTTACGGTGATAGGGGTTGACGACGCAAGGATCGCCCTGGCCTATCTCGCTGCGGCTTATTTCGATTATCCTGCAGAGTCGCTGAAGGTGATCGGTGTCACCGGAACCAAGGGCAAGACCACGACCACATATATGGTCAAGTCCATTTTAGACGGGGCAGGACATAAGTGCGGACTCATCGGAACGATCGAGGCAATCATCGGGGACAGGCATATACCGGCCGCCAATACCACGCCGGAATCCTTTGTGGTGCAGCAGTATTTTAAAGAGATGTTGGATGCGGGATGCGATACCTGTGTTATGGAGGTTTCCTCGCAGGGACTGATGATGCACAGGGTTGACGGCTTCGAGTTCGAACTGGGTATATTTACCAATCTTGAACCGGATCATATCGGGCCTAACGAGCATGCAAGCTTCGAGGAGTATATGCACTGCAAGGGCCTGCTTTTTCAGAAATGCAGGCATGGCATATTAAACGGCGATGACCAGCATCTTGAGGGCGTACTCGAGGGACACACCTGCGATTATATGACATATGGCCTGAAGGATACCAATGACCTATATGCTTCCGACATCAGGCTTCTTACCAATGGAGGAAGCCTGGGAGTGGAGTATGATATCCACGGAATATTGGAGGAGCATGTTGCGGTAAATGTACCGGGAAAATTCTCCGTCTATAATTCATTGACAGCCATAGCCATCTGCAATTATTTCAAGGTGCCGATGGATGTGATGAAGGAAGCCCTGCTTAAGGCCAAGGCTAAGGGCAGGATAGAACTCATAGATGTGTCTGATGAGTTTACCCTGATGATAGATTATGCCCATAACGCCATGGCACTCGAGAGCCTGCTCACAACTCTCAGGGAATATAATCCGGGCAGGCTGGTATGCCTCTTCGGCTGCGGCGGCAACAGGGCCAAAAGCAGGCGGTTTGAGATGGGAGAGGTGTCAGGAAGACTGGCGGACCTCACCATTATTACTTCTGATAACCCCAGATTCGAGGAACCGCTCGACATCATAGCCGACATCGTGACAGGGATCAGCAAGACCGATGGGGAGTATGTCAAGATACCGGATCGTAAGGAAGCCATAAAGTACGCAATAGAGAACGGAAGACCGGGCGATGTGATCATACTGGCCGGAAAGGGCCACGAGGACTATCAGGAGATCAAGGGCGTGAAGTACCCTATGGATGAGAGAGTGCTCATAGCTGAGGTGCTCGAGGAACTTAAAGCCTGATCGATAAGGGCATATCATATAAGCCATATATTATACAGATTCGGATAATAAATGTACGCAGATATAATAGTTGATATATCTCAGGGCAAGCTGGACAAGAGCTTCCAGTATGCCATACCTGAGGAACTGATGGGAAAAGTACATATAGGAAGCCAGGTCATAGTGACCTTCGGCAATGGGAAGGGAAGGAAGCTTGCCGGCTATGTCATCAATATGACCGAAGAGGCTGAGATAGACCCGGCCAGGATAAAGCCCATAACGGCCCTGGCGGCTACCGGCATTGCTGCAGAAGGCCAGATGATAGCCCTGGCGGCCTGGATGAAGAGCTACTACGGCTGTACCATGAACCAGGCGCTGAAGACGGTGATCCCTGTCAAGGAGAAGGAGAAGCCCAGGGAAAAGAAGCTTGTAAGCCTGATACTCACCGAGGACAGGGCTAAGGACGAGCTTAATTCCATGATGGCAAATTCCAGGCACAGCGTGCCCAGGGAGAGGCTGCTTAGTGCTCTTATCGATGAGAACAGCATTCCATGGGATATCATAACCAGCAAGTTGAATATACCATCAACTATAATACGAGATATAGAAAAACGAGGCTGGGTCAGCATTGAGAGCATAAGAGACTACAGGGATCCGCTGAAGACCACCGTTGTGAGCAGCAAGTATCAGAAGAGGGTGGACTTAAATGACGAACAGCAGGCTGCGGCAGACCGTTTCAGAGACGATTATTTAAGGGGAGATTACGGCACATACCTGCTTCACGGGGTTACAGGCTCGGGCAAGACTGAGGTCTATATGGAAATGCTGGACACGGTGATAGCACAGGGCAGGCAGGCCATAGTTCTGATACCGGAGATAGCCCTCACCTATCAGACCGTAATGCGCTTCTACCAGCGCTTCGGCGGCAGGATAAGCATCATCAACTCACGTATGACCAAGGCGGAGCGCTTCGACCAGTTCGAGCGCGCCAAAAACGGCGACATCAGTATAATGGTAGGTCCCAGATCGGCTCTTTTTACACCATTTTCCGACATAGGCCTCATCATCATAGACGAGGAACATGAATCCTCCTATAAGAGTGAAAATGTCCCCCGCTATCACGCAAGGGAGACAGCAATATACAGGGCAGGCATGTCGGGCGCCTCGGTAGTATTGGGCTCGGCCACACCCTCCATGGAGGCAAGCTACAGGGCTGCCACGGGGGAATACCGGCTGCTCGAGCTTAAGACAAGAGCAAGAGGACAGGCTCTTCCGGAATGCGAGATAATAGACATGAGGGAGGAACTCATGTCGGGCAACAGGTCCATCATCAGCCGCAGGCTGAAGGAACTCATGGAGGACAGGCTTGAAAAGCAGGAGCAGACGATGCTCTTTATAAACAGGCGAGGCATGTCGGCTTTCGTGTCCTGCCGCGCCTGCGGACACGTCATCAAGTGCCCTCACTGCGATGTGTCGCTCAGCCTGCACGGGACCGGACAGAGGGCCAGAATGGTCTGTCATTACTGCGGCTACAGCCAGCCGGAGGCTAAGACCTGCCCTAGCTGCGGCTCGAAATTCATAGGAGGCTTCAAGGCCGGAACCGAGAAGATCCAGCAGGTGGTGGAGGAGATGTTCCCGACTGCCAGAGTCTTAAGGATGGATATGGATACGACAAGGGGCAAGGAGGGCCACAAGGACATACTCGAGGCCTTTGCCAACCACCAGGCCGACATACTGGTGGGAACCCAGATGATAGTGAAGGGGCATGATTTTTCGAATGTCACCTTAGTAGGCGCGCTGGCTGCCGATATGTCCCTGAATTCGGGTGATTATCATGGTTCAGAGAGGACCTTTCAGCTTTTAACCCAGGCTGCGGGCAGGGCTGGACGCGGCGAACTGGCCGGCAACATGATCATCCAGACCTACCAGCCTGACAGCTACAGCATCAGGGCTGCCGCCATGCAGGACTATGACAGCTTCTATCAGGCCGAGCTTAATTTCAGGAGACTGGTGGGCTACCCGCCCATATCGCACATGCTGGGCATACTGATCACTTCCGCAAATGAAAACGAAGTGTTAAAATACTCCGAGGCGATAGCTCGGGAGATAGTATTTGCCGATAAGGATATATTCATGCAGGGCCCATGGGATGCGGCAGTGGCCAGGATCAACGATATATACCGCAAGGTCATATATGTGAAGGATCCGGATTATATGAGGCTTGTTGCTATCAAGGATGCGGTTTCTGATTATGTGGTAAATCAGAGGCAGTATTACAGATCCAATGTCTGGTTTGATTTCGACCCGATATCATCGATATGATCGCGCCTGACAGATTATCAGTTCGCGCGGAACATCAGAGGATTTTACTTATATAATATTGGTATTTTAAAGGAGACGGATATGGCTATTAGAGAGATCAGAGTACAGGGAGAGGATTGCCTCAAGAAGGTATGCAAACCGGTAAAGGAACTGACGCCCAGGCTGGCAGAGCTTGTTGTTGATATGCTTGATACCATGTATGAGGCTGACGGAGTCGGTCTTGCGGCGCCGCAGGTCGGAGTCTTAAGAAGAATGTTCGTCGTTGATGTATACGACGGGCCCGAGGGCGATGAGAGCAATCCGCATGTGTTTATCAATCCTGAGATACTCGAAACCTCGGGAGAGCAGACCGGCCAGGAGGGCTGCCTGTCAGTGCCCGGCAAATCAGGCCAGGTTACCCGCCCAAATTATGTCAAGATCAAGGCTCTTGACGAGAACATGGAGGAGTTCATCATGGAGGGCGAGGGACTTTTAGCCAGGGCGATCCTGCATGAGAACGATCACCTGGACGGACACCTGTATGTTGAAAAGGTCGAAGGCCCGCTCGTCGATGTGACGGCCGAGCCTGAGGAAGAAGAGGAGTAGATATTGAAGATAGTATTTATGGGCACGCCTGACTTCGCGGTCAGCATAGCGGATGCCTTATATGAGAGCGGACACGAGATAGTCTTATGCGTCTCACAGCCTGATAAGCCAAAGGGCAGAAGCGGCGAGCTTCAGTTCCCGGATGTGAAAAAGTGGGCAGTGGAGAGGGACATTCCCGTATTCCAGCCGGAGCGCATCAGACGGCCGGAGGCGATTGAGGAACTGAAAAAGTATCCTGCGGATATAGCTGTGGTTGCAGCCTTCGGACAGATCCTCCCGGAGGAGATCCTTAATATGTATCCCTATGGATGCGTCAATGTCCATGCATCACTCCTTCCAAAATACAGAGGCGCTGCGCCTATTCAGTGGGCCGTGATAAATGGTGAGGCGACCACAGGGGTTACAACCATGCAGATGGGGGTGGGCCTGGATGACGGGGATATACTCCTGCAGAAAGAAATTGAGATAGCTTCCGACGAGACGGGGGGAGTACTCTTCGACAAGCTGGCCGTTCTGGGCGGGCAGCTTATCACCGAGACTCTTGAAGGTCTTGAGCAGGGGACGATCACTCCGATACCCCAGAATGAATCCGAGGCTACCCATGTCGGAATGATAAAAAAGGAACTTGGAAGGATAGATTTCGACAGACCGGCTGTCGAGGTCGAATATCTCATAAGAGGTCTGAATCCCTGGCCTTCGGCATACACAAGCCTGAGTGGAAAGACGCTTAAACTATGGAAGGCAGAGGTGATCGAGGCCGATAGTGCCCCCCTTGTGTCAGTTTCTGACGGCCTTAAGTCAGAAACGATACTTAAGCCCGGAACGATCGTTAGGATCGACAACGATGCCATATATGTCGCCTGTAATCCGGGAATACTTAAAATAACAGAGCTTCAGCTCGAGGGTAAGAAGAGGATGAGCACGGCTGATTTCCTGAGAGGAAGAAGCGTGGAAACAGGAGGAATGCTGGGATAGATGCCTGCGTCTGTTAACGAGCGCCAGATAGCACTTGATCTGGTCATGGAGATAATTGAAAAGGGAGCTTATTCCAATCAGATACTCAATCAGACTCTGAACAAATATGCTTTTTTGCAAAAAGAGCAGCGGAGTCTGATTTCGCGTCTTACGGAGGGCACGATCGAGAGAAGGCTGACACTGGACCATTGTATCATGCAGTATTCCAGGACCGATATCTCCAAAATGGAGCCTGAGATCAGGAACATTTTGAGGATAGCAGTCTATCAGATCATGTATATGGACAGGATCCCGGACTCGGCAGCCTGCGATGAAGCCGTAAAAATCACTGCAAAAAAGGGTTATCCCAGACTCAAGGGATTTGTGAACGGAGTCCTGAGAAACATAGCCAGAGGCAAGGAAAAACTGCTGTCTGATCTTGAAAAGATGGGCAGACCAACATCAAGCGTGTCCTCCAGAAGCAAGGCTTATTCCATGCCTGAGTGGATAGTCAGATCCTGGGATGATATGCTGGGACGTAAGGCCTGCACAGACGTGCTCAGAGCCTATGCCGGCTATGAGGATGGCGCCGGAGAGCGCAGAACGTGTATAAGGGTAAATACTCTTAAAACTGATCCTAAGGAATTCGCGGATAAGCTTAAGGATAATGGAGTGGAGGCTCTCGCCGACGATGAGGTGTCTTATATTTTATATATTTCGGGCTACGACAGGATCACCGACCTCCCGGGATACGCCGAGGGAGAATTCTATGTTCAGGACCGGTCATCCATGCAGGTCGCCATTATGGCCGACCCTAAGCCCGAAGATACCATTATCGATGTCTGTGCGGCTCCGGGAGGAAAGTCCCTTCATATGGCTATGCTCATGGAAGGAAGGGGACGAATATACGCCAGAGATATCAGCGAGAAGAAGGTGGGTATCATAAAGGAAAATATCGCAAGATGCCTTCCTGATGCTAATGGAGACTGCGTTATCCCTCAGGTTTACGATGCCCTTGAGCCGGATGATACGATGACGCAGGCGGCCGATATCGTGATCGCCGACCTGCCCTGTTCAGGACTGGGAGTTCTGGCTAAAAAGCCTGATATCCGCTATCGCGTGACAGAGGATGATGTGACATCCCTCGCAGCCCTTCAGGCGAATATGCTGGATACAGTCTGTGAGTATGTAAAAGAGGGCGGCAAGCTGGTCTTCTCGACCTGCACCATAACTGCAGCCGAAAACCACGATAACCTGACATCCTTTCTGTCGCGCCATCCTGACTATGAGCTGATAGAAGAGGATCAGATCCTGCCTGAGGCGGGAGTCTGCGACGGCTTCTACATATCCGTCCTTAAGCGTAAATAGAGGTCGACGGACGATATAACATAGATTAAAGCCAGTGGATGAATATTACATAAATAGAGGTCGACAGACTATATAACATAAATTAAAGCCAGTGGACGAATATTACGTAAATAGAGGTCGATGGACGAGGGTGTATTTCTCTTCGAGTGCGTTCAGCCGCACAAGAAGAGAAATATCCCGAGGGTTCCGTCGACCTCTTTATATAATATCCCGAGGGTTCCGTCGACCTCTTTTTAACCTTTATTCTATCCCCACGGCCTTCTTCGCCATCCTATCTGCCTCCTCGTTCCCCGGGATCCCGGTGTGGGCCGCCACCTTGACGAATTTTATATCGATCTTATTCATAGCCTCTCTAACATAGTCTCTGTAAGCTATCGTGCCGGGTTTGTTTGCCTTATATGACCCGTTGACCCACGCTTCAATACCCTTGTAGTCGTAGTAGATTGTTAATTCATCTAACCCTAACTCGAGTGCCTTGGCAATGGCCGCCATGCTGCCGCTGATCTCTCCGGCCACGTTTCTCATAGTAGCCATTTCCTCGTCCTGACCACTGCCGGAAAGTGGGTATTTTACTGAATTATCCACAATAAATCCACCAAATCCGTAAGTTTTTGTGGATAAATTGAAAGAGCCGTCCACAAAAGCGTAAGGTTCGTGGATAAATGATTCATCTAAATCGGAATTCCCGATTCCGATAAAATTCTCTGCCTCCTCAAGCGTTTTGAAACTCTTGTAGACAGCACCGGAGTAGCCGTCCACATTCTCCTTGCATTCATCCCAGGTATTGTAGATGCCCGGAACCTTGCCGACCTTCACTGCGTAGTATTTTCCCATGTAAAACCTCATTTAAAAATAAAATATAAAGCAACAATTCAGACAAATGCTGTATAATGTTTTTATCTATACCTAATTATAATTTTTAATCGGGTTCTTTAAAAGGGGAAGTGTATGAAAAAGAGATGTATTTGCCTTATCCTGGCCATGGGAATGGCAATAGGCCTTGCGGGTTGCGGGACCACAGGCGAGAGTGATAAGACAAGGGATGAGGCGGTTGAAGCCGAGGAGGTTATGGAGGCCGAGGAGACTGAGCCTGTCGCTGAGCCTGAGCCGGTGATCAGGACCGTTACTATAACAGCGACCGGAGACTGTACCCTGGGAAGGGCGCAGATCCATTCCTATGGCAATTCCTTTGACTACTACTATGACACCTATGGTGAAACATACTGCTTCGACGGTGTCAGGGATGTATTTGAAAATGATGATTTTACCCTGATAAATCTGGAGTGTGTGCTCACGACTTCAGAGAACAGGGTCGAGAAGACCTACAATCTGAAGGGCAGGCCGGAATACACCGGAATCCTTACGGCCTGCTCGGTTGAGGCTGTAGGCCACGGCAACAACCACGCGGCCGACTATGGGGAGGAGAGTCTTGTCGAGACTCATGAGGCGCTCGACGCGGCCGGAATCCCCTATGCCTACAATGACCACACCTGTACCTATACCACCGACCAGGGCATAACCATCGGCGTGGTTTCGGTAAGCCTTTTAAGTCAGAGTGAAGACAGGCAGCTTATGGTAAAGAATGGCATAGAATCCCTGCGGGCGGAGGGTGCCGACATAGTCATCGCTGCCTGCCACTGGGGAATAGAGAGGGAGTATTACCCGACCGATTTCCAACAGACTATGGCTCACAACTGCATAGACTGGGGCGCCGATCTGGTAATTGGCAACCATCCTCATGTGCTCCAGGGAGTCGAGGAATATAATGGCAAGGTTATCTGCTACAGCCTGGGCAATTTCTGCTTCGGGGGCAACACCAATCCTTCTGACAAGGATACAATGATGTTCACTCAGACCTTTACCTTCGTGGACGATGTGCTGCAGCCTTATGTGGAGGCTGCCATAATTCCCTGCAGGCTGAGCGGGCATGATGGTTATAATGATTATCAGCCTGTTATAGCGGAGGGCGACAGGAAGCAGCACATAATAGAAAGTGTCAATGCCTATTCTGCACCCTACAGTGATATATATTTTGATGAGAACGGCGTACTTTGCAATAAGGAGCAATAATCTTAACGGGAGTCCTGAACTATGGATCAGATGATAGAGATTGTGATTTATATAGTTGCATCTTCGGTGATAGCCATGATAGATCTTTATCTGGCTTACAAATCGGATGAGCATCAGAAGCAGACGAGGGGAGCCGAAAAACTGGCGCTTTTGTGTATAGCATCGGCGGTGGTAGACCTGACATATATGGTCAGTGCCCTTTTGGAAAATGAAATGGCGGCGTCAATAGCGTCCAGCCTTTATTTCATCAGTATGGACCTGGTGCTTCTTTCGATGATATCTTTCTGCTACACATTTACGGAGATAGATAATGACAGGGTCGTAAGGTTCGGCAGGGTGGCCCTGCTCCTGTACGGAGCCTTTGATGCCCTGATGCTTCTGATAAATCCTTTTACAAATATTGTGATCAGCTATGTTCCAAGGGACACTGCCATAGCACATTTTACTTATAACGGACACATTCTGTTTCAGATGCATCTGATATATGCATATATAATGGCAGGAGTAGTCTTCGGAATGCTGATAAGCAAGTTGGTCAGGACACCGGCCCAGTACAGGAACCAGTATACCAATATTATGGCGGCTATTTTTATCATAATAGCCTTCAACGCGGTCTTTCTCTATATGCCTGATCTGGGAATTATAAGCCAGGTGGATTATTCGGTCTTAGGCTACAGCGTGGCCCTCTTCCTGATCTACTGGAGCGTTTTTCACTATTCAAAGTCGGAGATGCTCAAGGATATCTCATTGCATGTGTTTGAGAAGATGGACTCGGCCATGATGCTCTTTGACTACGATGGTTATCTCATCATGCAAAATGAGGAGGCAAAGGAATATTTCGGTGATCTTGAATCTGCCAAGAGATTGAAGCGCGAGGAGTTCCATGATATCTGCAGACTGCCGAGACCCGATGAACTTAATCCTGATCACTATCTGAGGCAGTGCTATGCAACCGGAGGCTCTGCCGACGGAGGAATCAACTGCAGATACACGAGGATGGCTGATAAAAAGGGAGTCACGACCGGGCACCTGTATATATTCAACAGTGTTGATATGGAGAGGGACAGTCTGACGGGTTTCAGGACCTGGAATTCCTTCAAGAAGGCTGTGGGCGAGTATATCGAGATCAACGGATATGTAAGCGATACGGTCATAGCTGTCTTCGATATAGACGGACTTGAAAATATCAACATTCTCGAGGGACATCAATCGGGAGACGAGAAGCTTGCTGAGCTGGCGAGGATACTGAAGAAGGTCTTCCCGGAGGATGCCTTCTTCGTAAGAGGCAGGGACGCCTACCTTATCGTGGGTATGAATGACAGCAGGGAGGCAGATGCAAGGATCTGCGCTGAGCAGGTCTGCGAGGTATTTAACGGAAGTGCCCAGTATGGCCTGGCTCAGACGACTACCAGGCAGCAGAACCTGCTCGAGGCCGTTGCGGAGGCCTCACTCTCGATGAAGCACAAGAAGCTGCTCGACAAGAGATCGAGCCACAGCCAGTCCATAACCTCGCTTGTAAGGGCACTCGAGGAGTGCGATCCGGATACCGAGGCTCATGTTAAGCGCACCCAGATAATGGGAAGCGAACTGGGGAGGAGGATGAACCTTACCGACCTGGAGCAGAGCCAGCTTTCGCTTCTGTGTCTCCTTCACGACATAGGCAAGATCGGTGTGCCGCTCGAGATACTCAACAAGCCGGGAAAACTGACAGACGATGAATGGAAAGCCATACAGGCTCATGTCATTAAGGGATACGAGATCGCCATGAGCTCCAAGGATATATCCGATATCGCTCAGATGATACGCTATCATCACGAGAGATGGGACGGCAAGGGTTATCCGGAGGGACTTATGAGAGACAGGATACCTCTTCTGTCCAGGTTCATAGCCGTAGTGGATGCCTATGATGCCATGGTCAACGACAGGTCCTATCGTAAGGCCAGACCAAAGGATGAGGCTATAGCCGAACTGGAGAGGTGCCAGGGCAGTCAGTTCGATCCTCAGGTGGTCTATGAATTCAAGCAGGTTATCCTCGAACATCCTGAGTTCGACGAGATGTTTGTAAGCGGCAACACCATAGAGCGAAGCCGGATATACGGTCTCTTTGATGAGGACAGCCTGGGGCAGGGCAGCACCGATATGTCACACGGCTTAAGGTTCGGCAAATATCTGCTTGATGCCAATAATTACATGCTGGAAGGAAATGAAGGCTTTGAGGAGATAACGGGATACAAGGTATCAGAGATGGTTGAGCGCAGGATGAACCAGCTGGATCTGGTGCCCTATGAAGATCAGACTGAATACATGCAGCTGGTTGCAAAGATGTTTGAAAAATACGGGACCGAGGTATATGTAGAGCACCGCCTCCTCCGCAAGAACGGAGACATCATAAATGTCCTCTGCCACGGCAGACGTTACTACGATTCTTCGACAAAATCCGAGAGGAACGAGATCCTGATACTTGATGTCAAGGACGTTGCTATCCTTGGAAAATCGGGGGGGGTCAAGCGCCCAAAAGACTGACAGATAAATGATGAAGACAACGGAAAAATTATACGATACAAAACCCTATGAGACTGAATTTACGGCAAGGATCATCAGTATGACCGGATCGGCCGACCACGAAGGCTGTTACGAGGTAATACTTGACAGGACTTTATTTTTTCCCGAGGAGGGAGGGCAGACACCGGATGGGGGCTGCCTGAAGCTTAGGCTTTCCGATGGTACGGCTCTGCAGATGGATGTTGAGGATGTTCAGATAGACGGGACGGGGATCATCATCCATTATGCTAAGGTTATGGATCCGAATGGTGATTTCGAAGAAAAGCTGGCAGAAGCACTTGACGAAGAGACGGAGGTTGCAGGGAGAATAGACTGGCCTCACCGTTTTTCCAATATGCAGCAGCATACCGGCGAGCATATATTCTCGGGAATAGTCCATGAAAAATACGGTTACGACAACGTAGGCTTTCATTTGAGCGATAACATAGTTACCATGGATTATAACGGCATGCTTAAACCTGACGAGGTGACCGAGATCGAGACTCTGGCAAATGAAGCCATAGCGTCAAACATAAGGATAAAATGCTATTATCCGGACAATGAGACGCTCAAGAGCCTGCCCTACAGGAGCAAGAAGGAACTTACGGGAGCTGTCAGGATAGTCGAGATCACGGGAGTCGACATATGCGCCTGCTGTGCGCCCCATGTGGCATATACCGCCGAGGTGGGCATGCTCAAGGTCATAGGCACTCAGAAATACAAGGGAGGA
>R03__coassemble_418_pt1 | contig 25039 bp, 16 predicted proteins | sample R03__metabat2_high_PE_045 | metagenome-assembled genome bin R03 | reverse complement strand
GAAGACTGGGAGGCTGCCAGGCGCACTCCGCCGGAATACATTCCGAGACTGATCGCGTATCAATTGAAATTTGAAGAGTTGGTACGCGAAAAGGAGGAAAAGTAGTATGACAGAAAATTTTGGCGAGATCATCATATATCAGACGGATGATGGATTGACAAAAATTGAAACAAAATTTGAACAGGATACAGTCTGGTTATCACTTGATCAAATGGCAGAATTGTTTCAAAGAGATAAGTCAACTGTTTCGAGACACATTAAAAATGTGTTTGAAGAAGGAGAACTGGAAAGAAATTCAACTGTTGCAAATTTTGCAACAGTTCAATTGGAAGGGAATAGAGAGGTTACGAGAAATATAGAATTTTATAATCTTGACGTTATTATCTCAGTTGGCTATCGTGTGAAATCGCTCCGTGGTACTCAGTTCCGCCGCTGGGCCACAGAACGCTTAAAGGAATACATGATCAAGGGTTTTGCCATGGACGACGAGCGTCTGAAGGGAAATGGCGGCGGCAATTATTGGAAAGAACTTTTAGATCGAATTCGCGACATTCGTTCTTCTGAGAAGGTTTTATATCGTCAGGTTTTGGATCTCTACGCTACCAGTGTAGACTATGATCCAAAGAGCCGGGACTCTGTCAAATTCTTTAAGATTGTACAAAACAAACTTCATTTTGCGGCCCATGGTCATACTGCAGCAGAAGTAATATACGAGCGTGCTGACGCAGAGAAGCCCTTTATGGGTTTGACATCCTTTACCGGAGAAATCCCGGCCTTAAAAGACATCGGTGTAGCAAAGAATTATTTAAAAGAGGATGAGCTGAAGATATTAAATAACCTTGTGTCCGGTTATTTTGATTTGGCTGAGGTTAATGCAATTGAGCATAAGCCAATGTATATGAGTGACTACGTAGCGCAGCTTGATTTGATTCTTACTTCCGGTGGCAGAAAACTATTAGATGGTCCGGGTAAGGTGAGCCATGATCAGGCAATGAAAAAGGCAGAAAACGAATATCGCAAATATCAGGAAAATACGTTGTCTCCTGTAGAAGTCGCTTATATGAAAACAGTTAAAGAAGCAAATAAAACTGTTAAGCAGGAATTAAAGACGCAGTAAACAGCAGTTGATTTAAAAAGGATTTCCTATGCTGCGCGGCACCCAAATGGGAGTTCTTCTCTTCTCTTGACAACCTATACCCCCATAGGTATATTATATAGGCATACCCCTATGGGTATAAGAGAGGAGAACTATTATGAAGAAACTGGAAGAATTCCTGGAGTGGGGCGGGACGAAAAAGGATATCACCTGCCTGGTCATCTCCGGGATCGCGCTGCTTTTAAGCATTTTCAAGGCTTTTCCTAATCTGCCCTTTGACATTTCCTGGGTGGCTATCATTTTATGCGGAGTGCCGATCATACTCGAGGCGATCATTGGCCTGGTAACAGCCTTTGACATCAAGGCTGACGTACTGGTCTCCCTTGCCCTGATCGCCTCTGTCTGCATTCACGAGGATTTCGCGGCGGGAGAAGTCGCCTTTATCATGCAGCTGGGAGGCCTGCTGGAGGATCTGACTGTCGAGCGGGCCAGGGCCGGTATCGAAAAGCTGGTGAAGCTGACCCCGCAGACCGCAAGGATCATAGCGGGAAATAACGAGGCCATCGTGCCCGCGGATCAGGTCGTAGTGGGGACCCGGCTGCGCGTGCTTCCGGGGGAGACGGTTCCTGTGGACGGAGTCATCCTTTCCGGACAGACCTCCATCAACCAGGCGGTGATGACCGGAGAATCCCTGCCGGTGGATAAAGGCGTGGGGGACGAGGTGTCATCCGGAACAGTCAATCAGTTCGGAGCCTTTGAGATGCGGGCAACCAAGGTGGGGGAGGATTCCTCCATCCAGAGGATGATAAAGCTTGTGCAGTCCGCCGATGCGAAAAAAGCCAGGATCGTGGGCCTGGCTGACCGCTGGGCCACCTGGATCGTTGTCACCGCCCTTACCGCGGCGGTCCTGACCTGTATCATCACGAAGGAGCCCATCCGTGCCGTCACGATCCTTGTCGTTTTCTGCCCCTGTTCTCTGGTGCTGGCGACCCCGACTGCCATCATGGCCGCCATCGGCAATGCCACAAAGCACGGCTTTTTGGTCCGTGAAGGAGATGCCCTGGAACGGTTGGCCAAAGTGAAAAAAGTAACCTTTGACAAGACCGGGACCCTGACGGTCGGCGTGCCGAAGGTGACGCTGGTCAAATCCCTGAATCTCAAATTCACGGATGAAGACCTGTACCGGTATGCCGCAGGTGTCGAGCAGGCTTCCGAGCACCCGCTGGGCAAGGCTATCGTGAGTTGCTATAAAAACGAGACCGGTGAGGAGCTGCCGAGGATAGCCGCCTTTGAAATGGTGCCCGGAAAGGGTGTAAAGGCAGAGGTGGACGGACGTGCTGTGTTTGCGGGAAATGAAAAATATGTGGATGACCTGCATGCAGGGATCAGCGGGGAGGCGAAAAGTCTGGCCGCAGAAAACCTGGCAAAGGGCGCCACAGTTATCTATGTGGTGATCGGTGATGAGTTCGCGGGGATCCTCGCCCTGTCTGACAGCCTTCGCCCGGAGAGCAGGAGCATGATCGGCAGCCTGCTAAAGCTTGGCATCACACCGGTCCTTCTGACCGGAGATAATAAGGCAGCGGCATCACAGATCGCCGGGGAGACCGGGATCGGCGAGGTGCATTCGAACTGCCTTCCGGAGGACAAGCTCTCCTACATCGAGAAATGTCAGAAGGAGGGAGAATATATCTGCATGATCGGAGACGGCGTGAATGACGCTCCGGCCCTGAAGCTTTCGACGGTGGGTATAGCCATGGGAGGCGTGGGCAGTGATATCGCCGTTGACGCTTCCGACATAGCCCTGATCGACGACGAGGTGAAGGAGCTGCCCCACCTTTTTGCACTATCGGGGCACATGATGAGAAAGATAAAGTTCAACTTAAGCTTTTCCATGACGCTGAACTTTGTGGCCATCGCCCTTGCCATGACCGGCATCTTAAATCCGGTCGTAGGAGCCCTGGTGCACAATGCGGGATCCGTGTTTGTGATCATTAATTCGGCATTTTTGCTGAGATATAAGAGGCAGTCATAAAATAAAGTTAAACATTGAACCACAGTAGCAGCAGGGGACGGATCATTCCGCCCCCTGCTTGCGTAAGTCCACCCTTGAGGTCTATAATATATTTGGTTTTTTGCGCGGAGATATACATATATCCGCATGGACCGTAAGAAAATTATTGACGCGAGGTGGCCGTATGACCGGAGATAACGCTGAACTTACCGAACTTAAGAGCATCTTTGCCTCAGCAGGCATGGGTGTGTGGCATATAGAACTGATAGAGGGGGCAGAACCCCGTATGACAGCCGATGAGCAGATGCTTAAGCTTCTTGGCATCGAAGGGCGTAACCTTACACCCGAGGAGACATATACTGAGTGGTTCTCGAGGATCAAGCCGGAGGCGGTGGACTCAGTCCTTAAGAGCGTCGCAAGGATGCAGCAGGGCTATAAGGACGAGAATACCTATCTCTGGATTCATCCCGCTTTAGGCGAGCGCTACGTCCGCTGCGGAGGAAGTGCAAAGGCAGTGCCGGGAGGCTTCGAACTGAGGGGCTATCACTACGACGTGGACGATCAGGTCAGAGATGAGAGAGACAGGGAAGCTGCCCTGGAGGAGGCCCTCGGCGCCGCAGCTGCGGCCGAGCAGGAGATAGAGGCTGTACATCTGGCCCTGGGATCCGGAGACTGGAGCATGGACTTTGACGAGGGCGGACAGATGACTGCCTGCACCTGGAGTCAGCGCTTCCGTGAGATGCTGGGCTACAGCTCCATTTCGGATTTCCCGGATGAGCTGGAGTCCTGGTCCGATCTTTTACATCCGGACGATAAAAAGAGGGTCCTGACCCATTACTGGGATGTGGTAAATGACCGCTCGGGCGAGAAGACCTACAACGTTGAGTACCGTCTGCTCACCAGGAACCTGGGAGAGCGCTGGTTCAGGGCCATCGGGCGTCTGACCAGAAGGACTGACGGATCACCGGTCAGGTTCTATGGTATTTTCCTGGATGTGGACGAGGAGATCAGAAGCCGTCTTGATGAGGAGGCAGAGACATCGGGTATCATAAACGCACTGAGCTCCGTATATGCTGACGTCCTTCTCGTGGATATGGAAAAGGGAACGGTAAAGCCTATCAAGATGGAGGGAATAGGAGTCCGCCTGGATGACGGATACTACACTCGCGAGGACAGACCTTACAGCATGAAGTCCTACGTGGAGAACTATGTGCACCCCGAGGACAGAGACCGCTTCGACCGATTCCTGACAATAGAAGATTGCAGAGACTTTTTTGAACACAATAATACCGGCTCGATCGATTTCAGATCGGTGGGCGGCGGAAGTACCCACTATATGCAGATCCAGATGGTAAAGCCCTCGGCTGGCCGCCAGGAGTTCGTCCTGGGATTCAAGAACACGGACGCACAGGAGACTGAAAGACTCGAGAAGATCCACCAGGAGCATGAAGTCCTGGGCGTTATCGAGGCACTCAGCGCCGAATACAGCAACGTATATCTGATAAATGCCGATGATCACGGCTATCGCATCATCCGGACCGACGAGGTCGGGGTCTCCATCACTGCGACGTCCGGCGATGCCGAGCAGGCCCTCAGCAATTATGTGGACACTTATGTGGCCGAGGAAGACCGGGAGGACATGCACCATATCTGCAGGATATCCCACATGGATGAGGTCGTGCCGAAGAAGGGGGTTTATACCGCAAACTTCAAGCGCATTGACGGAGAGAATATATATCATTTTCAGATGAATGTGGCCCGCTTTGCCGGCGAGGAAGGGACCGGTTATTTTGTGCTGGGTTTCCGTGACAATACAGCCGCAGTGGAGAAGGAACTCCTGACCCAGAAGGCCCTTCAGGAGGCCTATGATGTAGCCGAGGCGGCAAACCATGCCAAGAGTGACTTCCTGCAGACCATGTCCCACGACATCAGGACACCCATGAACGGAATTATAGGCATGACAGCCATCGCCGCGGCCCATATCGATGACAAGGAGCGCGTTCAGGACAGCCTGCAGAAGATAACATATGCCAGCAGGCACCTCTTAAGCCTTATCAACGAAGTGCTGGATATGAGCAAGATCGAGTCCGGCAAGGTATCCCTCACTGAGGAGGAATTCAATCTGTCCGAACTGATAGATAACCTGATCACTATGGTCAGGCCGCAGATAGAGGAGCATAACCACGAACTGAAGGTCAATATACAGGATGTCAGTCATGAACTGGTGATCGGCGACTCACTGCATATCCAGCAGGCCTTCGTGAACCTGATGAGCAACGCGATCAAGTACACACCGGATGGCGGACTGATCAATCTGGGCATACGTGAGATACCCTGCAATCAGGAAAAAGTGGGCTGCTACGAGTTCGTCTTCAAGGACAACGGTATCGGTATGTCGGAGGAGTTCATGGAGCATATATTTGAACCCTTTGCCAGAGCTGAGGACGGCCGCATAAGCAAGATACAGGGCACGGGCCTTGGCATGCCAATCACGAAAAATATCGTCACAATGATGGGCGGCAATATCAGGGTGGACAGCAAGCTTAATGAGGGCTCAACCTTTACGGTAACGATATTCTTAAAGCTTCAGGATACCGATGAAAAGGCCAGGGCTCACTTTGCGGACCTCAAGGTTCTCGTGGCCGATGACGACGAGATGAGTATGGAATCCGCTGTGAGCATACTTGAAGAGATGGAGATGCAGGCAGAGGGTGTGCTCTCCGGCGGGGAAGCACTGGAGCTTGTTGTGGATCACCACACATCGGGTCAGGATTATAATGCCGTGATACTGGACTGGAAGATGCCGACTATGGATGGCGTGGAGACAGCCAGGGCCATACGGCATGAGGTCGGTGATGATATCCCGATAATAATCTTATCAGCCTACGACTGGACGGACATCGAGGAGGAGGCCCGTGCCGCCGGAGTCAATGCCTTTGTCAGCAAGCCCCTCTTTAAGTCCAGGCTTGAGAGAGTATTTAATGAGCTTTTGAACAGTGATGAGGAAGAGGAGCAGGCTGAGTCGCCGCTTCAGGATTTCGAGAATATGGACCTGTCTGCCTACACCTGCCTGCTTGTGGAGGATAACGAGCTGAACGCGGAGATCGCCAGGGAGATCCTGGAGGAGTCGGGACTTAAGGTCGACCATGTATGTGACGGCGCGGAGGCAGTCGAGACCATGCTGGCAGCGGAAGACGGGAAATACGACATAGTATTTATGGACATCCAGATGCCAAAAATGAACGGCTACGACGCGACAAGGGCGATCCGCGCCAACAAGAGAAAATATTTAAAGAGCGTTCCCATCATAGCCATGACGGCCAATGCCTTTGCCGAGGACGTACAGGCAGCCCACACTGCGGGCATGAACGAGCATATCGCCAAACCGCTGGACCTCAAAGCACTGGCAAAGGTTCTGGACAAATGGCTGCTTAAGTAGGAGAAGAAGCTGCAATGGGTGAGACGCAGGTCTGGAAAAACTATAAAAAAGCATATTTAAAAGATCTCCGTCAGTGGCTGGTCGTAATCTATGCCGCCTTCGTCATAGTGGCGGCGGTATGGGGTTACAGCAACTACAGCAACCTGATGGCTTCGATGGACCAGTACAGCGCCTGCCAGACTGCCGGAAATGATATGAAGGAGGCATCTGACTACCTGACCAACCAGGCCAGATACTTCGCTGCGCTCGGGGATCCGGTCTACATGGAGAATTATTTTACAGAGGCCAATGAGACCAGAAGACGTGATGAGGCCCTCGAGACCCTTGGAGCATATTTCGAGGGTACAGAGGCTTTCAACGATCTGCAGAAGTCCTATGCCGAATCGAAGCAGCTCATGAACACGGAGTATTATTCCATGCGCCTTGTCTGTGAGGCTATAGGCCTGAACGAGGACAAATGGCCCGAGGAGATACGTGACATCGAAGTGCTGTCTGCCGACAGCGGGCTCTCCGCAGAGGGAAAGCAGGACCGGGCTCTTGATATACTGCTTGATTCGAACTATCGCGATCTCAAGAGCAGCATTGATGATAATGCGAAAAAATGTACAAACGAGCTGCTTGCTCAGACTAAGGAACTTTCGGACCATTATAAAATGCTATTTCGCAGGATGTACCTGGTAATGGTATTAAGCCTGCTGGCGATCACCATACTGGCCATCTTCCTTCTCGAAGCCAGGAACAGACTCCAGGCATATCAGAAGGACCTTGAGACGGCCATGGAGGCGGCTCAGTCAGCCAATGCCGCCAAGTCACGCTTCCTCTTTAACATATCCCACGATATACGCACTCCCATGAATGCCATACTGGGTTTTTCTGAACTGCTCGAGAAGCACCGCTATGATGATGCCCAGTTTAAGCATAATCTGGACGCCATCAAGAATTCGGGAGCCTATCTTCTGGACATCATCAACAATGTCCTCGACATGGCCCGCATCGAAAACGGCAAGCTGGTGCCGGAGGAACGGGTGGTTCCGCCAGTCGGGATCAACGAGCGCATCGAGGCTGTGTTCGGAAGCGAATTTGCCGCCAAGAAGCTTGATTACAGGTTTGAGTGCGGCGAGAATATGAAGGCCACCTACAATGATCCGGCCCTCGTATCCAAGATCATACTTAACATTGTCGGGAATGCCGTGAAGTACACGCCGGAGGGCGGAAGTATCACCTTTAAGATAGACCAGGTTATGACCGAACCCGGCTACTGCAATGTGAATATCACGGTAAGCGATACCGGAGTCGGCATGTCCGAGGAATTCTTAGAGCATGCCTTTGACGCTTTCGAGAGGGAGAGAAACTCCACCGAGAGCGGCGTCGGAGGAACCGGCCTGGGGCTGGGGATCGTGAAGGGAATCGTGGACTGCCTGAATGGCGAGATATCGATCGAGAGTCAGGTGGGCGTGGGAACCACGGTCAGGGTGACCCTGCCACAGAGGCTGGCTGAGGAAGCCGCGATCGGAGATCAGACCGGCACTACTGCGGAGAAAGCAGATGATAGTGACTTTACAAGTGCAGTTTCAGATACCGGAGAAGTAATTCTTGAAACTGTACCGCAGGAACCTGATCTGACCGGCAAGCACATCCTGTTGGTCGAGGACAATGATCTGAATGCCGAGATAGCTATAGAACTGATCGAGGATACCGGCGCAAGCGTCGACCGGGCCGAGAATGGTGCTGCATGCCTGGATATGCTTGAGAATGCCGAGCCCGGCTATTATCAGCTGATCTTCATGGATATACAGATGCCTGTAATGAACGGCTACGAGGCGACCGGGAAGATCAGGTCACTTGTGGATACAGCCAAGGCAGGCATACCCATCTATGCCATGAGCGCCAATGCCTTCGAGGAGGACATAAAGAATTCGCTTGCCGCCGGCATGAACGGCCATCTGGCTAAGCCTATCGATACGGACAGGCTGATGGATGTCTTGAGGACGATACAGTAATAAATTGTATTGAAATAAATCTTTATTTATACTATTCTTATTAGCAATCTGAATAACAGGAGTATCGATGCTGGAAGTGGCATCGACGCTCCTGGGTTTTCACAGATGCGATGTCCGGCTGGTATTCCGTGACGGTGCGGGCATCGATTATTTAAATTTTTCGCCGATGCGATGTCTGGCTTGGACCTGATGGGAGCGGCCTGACATCGGAAAAACTTGCTTATCTAATATCGATGCCATTTTACAGGGCGGATTTTGCCTTGGACATCGAGAATCCCCTAATTACCTTATTCCGATGTGATATTTGCATGATTTTTGCGGTTTGAGCATCGCAATTCCCAAAACTATTTAAACCGATGTCACTTGCAACCTAAAACTGGTCAATTTGGCATCGGAATGAAACGTGATGAATTTCCCGATGCCGATGTACCGGGAAATACCACCAAATTGACATCGGGACAAAGAATAATGAATTTTCCGATGCCGACATTCAGGGAAATGCCATCAAACTGACATCGGAATAGAAAATAACAAATTTCTCGATGCCAGCCGGCCATATAACACTTTTAAACTGACATCGCAGACTGGAAAAACAGAAGATCAATATCAAAACAAGTAAGAAAAACACTAGTACAGAAGAACTAAGGAGGACACCAACACGAAGAAATATCTGACACCAAACAACTATTATGAAAAAATGAAGAGCCGGCAGCGGGAACTGAAAAGAGCGAGCCTGATGCTCGAGAGAAATGCATCCAAGTTCCCACAAGGGAAGATACACATTGTGAAAAATAAAAACAGAATACAATACTATATACGATATGATACCAAGGACAAGAGCGGTATATATCTCTCAAAGAAAGAGGATAAGAAGATAGGCCTGTATCTTCAGAAAAAATATGAAGCGGAGACGGCAAAACTGATCAATGCCGAACTGAGAGTTCTTGAAAGAGCTATGACGGGGTTGGATGGCCTGCAGGAAAAAATTCGAAAAGTGTATTCTGATTATCCTGAAGTGATAAAACAATATATTACACCGCTTGATATATCAGATGAGGATTATGTCAGGGCGTGGGAGAAAACGGATTATGATACTAAGGGAGTTGACAGCGAGGCGGTTGCTTTTGTTACTGATAAAGGAGAACATGTCAGGTCAAAATCGGAGCTGAATATAGCAAACTCCCTTAATAAAAAAGGTATTCCATACAGATATGAATGCCCTTATACACTCTCAACCGGCAGAACCATATATCCCGATTTTACCGTGCTGGATGTGAAAAAAAGAAGAAAATTGCTGTGGGAGCACAGGGGTATGATGGACGACAGAGAATACTCAAAACATTCGGTAAGAAGAATCAGGGAGTACGGCAGGGAAGGATTGTATGCCGGAGACGGCCTGATAATCACCGAGGAGACCTCTACTCAGCCGTTGGGAACGGATGAAATAGAAAAAATAATCGACCATTATTTCCTGCAGTGATCATGCCTATCGAATCTATGCACATTAAGCCTCAAAAGATGGCCGAATTATTTGCCCGCCTGTGGTATACTATATGTAATATTTTGGGAAAATATTATAAGGAAAAGAGGAAAAGCTATGACTTACTCATTTGATGCAAAGAAAACAAAGGACGATGTGGTCGCCTGGATCCGCGACTTCTTCGAGGAAAACGGCAAGGGCTGCAATGCGGTGCTGGGTATCTCCGGCGGCAAGGACAGCTCTGTGTGCGCGGCACTCTGCGTGGAGGCCCTGGGCAAGGACAGGGTCATCGGGGTGCTCATGCCCAATGGAGAGCAGGCCGACATCGATATGTCAAGGCTTTTGGTGGAACACCTGGGAATAGCCCACATCGTGGTCAATATCAAGGATGCCTACGACGGTGCGATCGGGGCTATCAAGGCCGGCGAGCAGCACGGCATGGACATCGAGCTGACAAGCCAGACTATGGTCAATCTGGCACCCAGGATCCGCATGGCTACGGTATACGCGGTCAGCCAGAGCATGAACGGACGTGTGGTAAATACCTGCAACCAGTCCGAGGACTGGGTGGGATATTCTACTAGATACGGCGATGCGGCTGGTGACTTTGGGCCACTTGCCCATCTTACGGTTCAGGAGGTCAAGGCTATCGGCCGCGAGTGCGGGCTCCCGGAGGCCCTCATCGAGAAGGCTCCTTCAGACGGTCTCTGCGGCAAGACCGACGAGGACAACCTGGGCTTCACCTATGCCATGCTGGATAAGTACCTTCGCGAGGGAGTGATCGACGATCCCGAGAAGAAGACCCTTATAGACAACAAGAGAAGGTGGAATAAGTTTAAGCTGTCCATGTATCCCATGTTCGACCCGCAGATTCCCATATATGCGGACGATATTGAATAGTATTGAATGATGCAGCCGGTATTGAATGGTTGAATGAGATCGCGATTCAATCGTAATTAATTATTATGCTTATATTATTATGTGCCTTAAGGGCTGAGGCGAAACCTATAATCGAATATTACAAGCTTAAAATGTCGGGTCAGTCCCGACATTTTAGCATCTATGAAAATGATGACAGAAGCATCCTGCTCTGTATAAGCGGAGTGGGACGGCTTAAGGTGGCAACTGCTGTCGGTTACCTGGGAGGATGTTATGATCTCGGCGAGGATGATTTCCTTATAAATGTAGGAACTGCAGCAGGCCCGGCAAGCTGCATAGGAAGGGCTTTTCTGTGCAACAAGCTTACGGATATGGCAACGGGCTGGACTATGTATCCGGACATGCTTATAAGGGGTGATATGCCGGAGGCGGAGATCAGCACACTTGATAGAACTGCAGGACCGGAGGATATAAGCGGAGAAAGGACTACCGACGGGATTGACCCGGTAAACCCGGGGCAGAAATATGCTGCGTCGCTCGGGCTCTATGATATGGAGGCGGCGGCCGTCTATCAGGCGGCAGAGCATTTTATGGGACCGCACAGGATGGCCTTCATAAAGGTGGTAAGCGACGCCGGAGTAGCAAGCGACGCCGGAGTGGCAAGCGACGCAGGCCTGATCTCCAATCTCATAGCTATGAATATGGGCAGAATAGCAGCCTATATCGAGGCCGCGGAGCAGGTATGCAGTATGCAAAGAAAGGACTGCTTGGGCGACATGGCTGCCGGGCTGGCCGAGGATATCCACTGCTCTAAGACCATGAGATCGGAACTCGAGCAGTATCTCAAATATGCTACCGCAGCCGGGATGGATACAGGCAGGCTGATCGCCGAATTGTACGAGGATGGCTTTGCCCCGACCGTTGACAAGAACATGGGAAAGAGGTGCCTTGATGAACTCAAAGCAAGAATACTTAAATAAACCTTTTTCCCATATCTATGTGGAAAGAGGGATAAGGCAGCATATAAGGACCGTGGCAATACTTGAACATTTTCCTGATGCCGATGTCATAGAGATAGACCATTACAAGGATGTCTTCTGCCGTACGAAGCAGGATTATGAGCGGCAGCACGACAGCCAGAGCCTGATACTGGCCGAAAAGACCGGGCGGAAAGTATATGAGGGCGCCAAGGTCTGCCAGAGCTTCGGCAATGAACATTTTTACTATACCTCCTGTATCATGAACTGCCTCTATGACTGCGAGTACTGCTATTTGAAGGGCATGTATCCCTCGGGAAATATGGTCGTATTCGTGAATATAGAGGATATATTTGCCGAGGTGGAGGACCTGCTTGAAAAGCATGACGTCTACCTGTGCGTTTCCTATGATACGGACCTTATGCCGCTTGAGGCTGTGACGGGTTATGCCGGGGAGTGGATGAGATTTGCAGCTAAGCATTGTAATGGCCTTAAGATCGAGATCAGGACCAAGAGCGGCTATGACTTCGGCAGAATCGAAGGCAGCATACCGGACAATGTGATAATAGCATATACCTTGTCGCCGGAGCCCGTGATAAAGGCCTGTGAGCATGGCACGGCATCGCTTGACGGACGTCTAAATTCAGCAAAGTCGGTGCTCATGAGGCAGGGCCGGGTCCGCCTCTGCTTTGATCCTGTGATATATTGCAGAAACTGGAAAAGTGAGTTCGAAGAACTGATAAGGAGGGCCTTCCACGAGATACCTGCCGACAAGGTGTCAGACGTCAGCCTGGGCAGCTTCAGAATATCCCAGACCTATCTGAAAAAGATGAGAAAGGCCATGCCGGACTCGGCGGTGGTTCAGTTCCCCTACGAGAATACCGATGAGGTCTACCACTACCCGGCTGCGCTCATGAAGGAGATGGAGGATAGCGTCAGGGAAATGCTGCTGGGATACATTGCCGCAGATAAGCTGTTTTTGTGGGATGAATAAAAAATGAAATTTCTACTTGATTTTTTATAAACGCCTATGTATAATATCGTTTGTTGACCACAAAACAACATATTGGCCCATCGCCAAGCGGTAAGGCAACGGACTCTGACTCCGTCATTTCCAAGGTTCGAATCCTTGTGGGCCAGCTTCTAAGAGCAGATATCCATCTGCTCTTTAATTTTTTTGTGTGCGCGACCAGCCAAAGTCGGAGCTGGCTCTGGATTCTGGCGACCGCACCCAATTACAGAGAGGACGGAAAGACTATGTACGACAAGCGCAACGACCGCAGATCGCGGGATAACTCCAAAAACTATTCCGGAAATAATTCAAAAGGCAATCAAACAGGCGGATCAGCAAGCCGGAACAATTCGGGCAACGGCTTTGGCAGGAACGGAAAAAGAGACCAGGCAAATGCCGAACCGCATATCAGTCTGGCAATGGGAAAACTCCAGCCGGCTGTGATCGTGAAAAAAGTGGATTTCGGTGTCTACGTGACATCTGAAAAGAATACAAAGGGCCGCTTCGCCATCGATGAGGAGGACAAGGTGCTTCTCCCGGCAAAGCAGGTGCCCGAAGGGGCCGAGGTCGGTGACTTCATAGATGTATTTGTATACAGGGATTCCTCGGACAGGCCTATCGCGACGACCAATATTCCCCGTATAAAGCTGGGCGAGACAGCGGTACTTACAGTCAAGGAGATAGGCAGGATAGGAGCCTTTTTGGACTGGGGACTCGAGAAGGATCTCTTCCTTCCCTATAAGGAGATGACGGATAAGGTCGAGGCCGGCGACGAGGTCTTAGTCAGGATGTACACCGACAAGAGCGGCCGTCTCTGCGCTTCCATGAAAGGACTATATCACCTGCTCAGGACCGACTCACCCTACAAGGCGGGCGACGAGGTCGAGGGCCGCATATACGAGTTTGGGCACGATTTCGGGACCTATGTGGCCGTCGATGACAAGTACAGCGCCATGATCCCCAGGCATGAGGACACATCGCATTTTAAGATTGGGGATATTATCGACGCCACGGTCACTGCGATCAAGGATGACGGCAAGATAGACCTTACCATAAGGCAGAAGGCTTATGCTCAGATGGACGACGACGCTGAGAAGATCATGGAGCTGATCGATTCCTACGCAGGAGTTCTGCCATTTACGGAGAAGGCCGATCCGGAAGTCATAAAGAGGGAGACAGGACTCAGCAAGGCCGCCTTCAAGAGGGCGATAGGAAGGCTATACAAGGAGAGACGGATAGACTTATCGGACGGCAGGATCCGCAGGGTATAGGCTTAGCTGCAGACGGCAGCAATATGATCTGAAACAGAAAACGAGGATTGACTGGCTGGATCAATCCTCGTTTCTTTTGTTTATTAATTTGAAGGGGAGCGCTCCGGACCCGAAGGTCCGAAGCTAAAGTTATGAAAAATTATAATAGCTCATCAGCTAGTACTCTTGTATGATAACAGGAATTTGTGACGAAATTGTGATGGATTTATTAAGAAAAAATAAACTTTTGAGTCCGGCTTGTATTTTTGCTGTTTTTTGCTATACTCATCATTCGGTTGCAACTTGAAAATGCCGAAATTATGTATATAATGATTATGAGATAGTACGCAATCTGCGCATATTGCGCGGTTTTTCATATAGTTTGCTTGAAGAAAGGAGTATTTATGGTTGCTACAGATATCGGAATCGATTTGGGAACAGCAAGCATATTGGTATATGTCAAGGGTCAGGGAGTCGTATTGAAGGAGCCTTCGGTTGTAGCATTTGACCGTGACACCAACAAGATCCTTGCCATAGGTGAGGAGGCCCGCCTTATGCTGGGAAGAACCCCGGGTAATATCGTTGCGGTCCGCCCCTTAAGACAGGGCGTTATCTCCAACTATACTGTTACGGAGAAGATGCTCAAGTATTTCATCCAGAAGGCATCGGGCAAGAGAAGCTACCGTAAGCCCCGCGTATCGGTCTGCGTACCGAGCGGCGCGACAGAGGTCGAGAAGCGTGCGGTTGAGGATGCTGCTTATGCAGCAGGCGCCAGAGAGGTATCCATCATCGAGGAGCCTATCGCGGCAGCTATCGGAGCGGGAATCGATATATCCCGTCCCTGCGGCAACATGATCGTGGACATCGGAGGCGGCACGGCCGACATAGCAGTCATATCGCTGGGCGGTTCGGTTGTCAGCACCTCTATCAAGATAGCCGGAGATGACTTCGACGAGGCCATCGTCCGTTACATGAGAAAGAAGCATAACCTGCTCATCGGTGAGAGGACAGCAGAGGACATCAAGATCAAGATTGGAACCTGCTATCCTCTGTCATATCCGGAGACACTCGATGTGAGGGGGCGTAACCTGGTTACCGGTCTTCCCAAGACCATAACCGTCACCTCTGAGGAGACCGAGGAGGCGCTTAAGGAAGCCACCATGCAGATAGTCGAGGCCGTACACAGCGTTCTCGAGAAGACACCTCCGGAGCTTGCGGCCGACGTTGCCGACAGGGGAATCGTACTCACGGGCGGCGGCGCTTTACTTCGAGGCCTTGAGGAGCTTATCGAGGAGCGCACCGGCATCAACACCATGACGGCAGAGGAGCCTATGAGCTGCGTTGCTATCGGTACCGGTAAATATGTTGAGTTTTTGGCAGGCAATCGCGAGGATAACTAGCTTTATGGATCAGGATCAGATTAACGGATATGTAGAGCATATAGTTTATCGCAACGATCAAAATGGATATACCGTATTCTCCTTCGTCGCAGACGAGGAGGAGATTACGTGCGTAGGACACTTTCCCTCCATCAGTGAGGGGGAGTGTTTTTCTTTGACCGGATCTTACACGGAGCATGTGACCTATGGTCGCCAGTTCAAGGTGGAGAGCCACGAGGTGTCCGAGATGGTGGACAGCATGTCGCTGGAGCGCTATCTGGGATCGGGAGCCATAAGGGGAGTCGGGCCTACCCTTGCAGCCAGGATCGTAAAAAGGTTCGGCAAGGACACCATAAGGATCATCGAGGAGGAGCCGGAGCGCCTGGCCGAGATCAAGGGTATCAGCATGCGCATAGCTATGGAGATATCCGACCAGATGGAGGAAAAACGCGACATCAGGAATGCCATGATATTTATGGAAAAATACGGCATCCACGGCAATCTGGCCATGAAGGTCTACCAGGAATACAAGGAAAAGGTCTATTCAGTCATAACCGAGAACCCTTACAGGATGGCGGACGAGATCAGCGGACTGGGCTTCAAGACCGCGGACGAGATAGCAAGGCGGGTCGGCATAAGCGTGGACTCCGACTTCAGGATCAGAAGCGGTATCATGTATGCACTGACTTTGGCTTCCACGGGTGGACATACCTACCTGCCCAGGCAGCAGCTTGTTGATTACTGTGCAAATCTGCTGGGACTGGACGCGGGAGATATAGAGCCTCATGTGATGAATCTTATCATGGAGAAGAAGCTGATCTCGGAAAATGACGGCCAGCGCGTATACAGCGCCATGATGTACCGCATGGAGGAGGCCTGCGCCATAATGCTCCACCGCATAAATGAGGACTATGCGACCAACGAGGACCAGCTGGAAGGCGACATAGAATGGGTCGAAAAGGAAGAGCACATCAGGCTCGACGAGAAACAGAGGCAGGCTATCAAGTCGGCCGCAGGCAGGGGACTCTTCGTCCTGACCGGAGGACCGGGAACAGGTAAGACCACGACGATAAGAGGCATGATCGCCTATTTTCAGCGAGAGGGCTACGAGGTGGAACTGGCTGCCCCGACAGGCAGGGCTGCCAAGAGGATGAGCGAGGCGACAGGCCACGAGGCCAGGACCATCCACAGGCTGCTCGAGGTCAACGGCCTGCCCGGAGATGACGACAAGAGCCAGGCCAGGTTCGAGAGGAACCAGTTCAATCCGCTTGAGGCCGATGTCGTCATCATCGACGAGGTGTCGATGGTCGACATTTACCTGCTGTATGCGCTGCTTCTGGCGATCGGCGACGGGACCAGGCTGATACTGGTGGGCGATAACAACCAGCTGCCAAGCGTAGGCCCGGGAAATGTCCTGGGTGATATCATAGCCTCGCGCTGCTTTAATGTGATAACCCTGGACAAGATCTTCAGGCAGGCGGCGGAGTCTGATATAGTCGTAAATGCCCACAGGATCAATAAGGGTGACCATTTTGAGATAGACAACAAGAGCCGGGATTTCTTTATGTTAAAAAGAACGGACGGCGACCAGATAATATCCGTGCTGCTGACTCTGATCAGGGACAAACTGCCGGGCTATGTGGAAGCGGAGAGCTTCGATATCCAGGTGCTGACGCCGACCAGAAAGGGAGTGCTGGGTGTGGAGAGGCTCAATACCATACTCCAGCAGTATTTGAACCCGCCGGCCGAGGATAAGCCGGAGTGGGAGTCGGGCAGCCGCATTTTCAGACTGGGCGACAAGGTCATGCAGATCAAGAACAACTACCAGCTTGAGTGGGAGGTCTGCGGCAGATACGGCATGGTTATCGATAAGGGAACAGGAGTCTTCAACGGAGACATGGGAGTGGTCGACTGCTTCGACAGGTTTGCCGGAACCATGACTGTCAGATTCGATGAGGGCAGGACAGTGGAATATCACAGGAGCCAGCTGGACGAGCTGGAACTGGCCTACGCGGTGACTATCCACAAGAGCCAGGGCTCGGAGTACCCGGCGGTGATAATCCCCCTTCTTCCCGGGCCTCAGATGCTCATGAACAGGAACCTTCTGTACACTGCCGTGACCAGGGCAAAAAAGTGTGTGACTATAGTGGGAGATGAGGCGGTGCTCTGGCAGATGGTAGACAACGCCAGCCAGGGCAAAAGGTACAGCGGGCTCATAAACCGCATAGTAGAAAATCTTGTGTGAAATCACTATAGAAAAGCCTGAAAAAATCAAAAAATTATAAAGACATACAGACTTATTTTAGATATAATAATGAGTTAGAAAAAATGCTTATATTTGACATGTTGAGACAGAGGGAGGAGTAATATGCCAAAAAGAACAGACATCAATAAGGTGCTGATCATCGGATCCGGACCTATCGTCATCGGCCAGGCTTGCGAGTTCGATTATTCGGGAACTCAGGCGTGCAAGGCGCTTAAGAAGCTTGGTTATGAGATAGTTCTCGTCAATTCCAATCCGGCGACCATCATGACAGACCCCGAGACTGCAGATGTTACATACATCGAGCCTCTTAACGTAAACCGCCTCGAGCAGATCATCGCCAAGGAGAGGCCGGATGCCCTGCTTCCAAACCTGGGTGGCCAGTCAGGACTTAACCTGTGTTCGGAGCTCTACAAGGCAGGCATCCTTGATAAATATAATGTGAAGGTCATCGGTGTTCAGGTTGACGCCATTGAGCGTGGCGAGGACCGTATCGAGTTCAAGAACACTATGAATGAATTGGGAATCGAGATGGCCAGGTCCGAGGTTTCCTACTCGGTAGAGGAAGCACTCGAGATCGCCGACAGACTGGGCTATCCTGTTGTTCTTCGTCCGGCATATACAATGGGAGGCGCCGGCGGCGGCCTCGTATATAATAAGGAAGAACTCAAGACCGTATGCGCCAGAGGCCTTCAGGCATCTCTGGTAGGTCAGGTCCTCGTAGAGGAGTCCATCATCGGATGGGAGGAGCTTGAGCTCGAGGTTGTCCGCGATTCCGAGGGCAATATGATCACCGTCTGCTTCATAGAGAACATCGATCCTATGGGCGTTCATACGGGCGACTCCTTCTGCGCAGCTCCTATGCTCACCATTTCACAGGATGTCATGGACAGACTGCAGGAGCAGGCTTACAAGATAGTTGACAAGGTTCAGGTCATCGGCGGAACCAACGTACAGTTCGCACATGATCCTGTATCAGACAGAATAATCGTTATCGAGATCAATCCCCGTACAAGCCGTTCTTCGGCACTGGCATCCAAGGCGACCGGTTTCCCGATCGCGCTCGTATCGGCTATGCTGGCCTGCGGCCTCACACTCAAGGACATCGAGTGCGGCAAGTACGGCACACTCGATAAATACGTTCCGGACGGCGACTATGTGGTTATTAAGTTCGCACGCTGGGCATTCGAGAAGTTCAAGGGCGTTGAGGACAAGCTTGGCACTCAGATGAGAGCTGTCGGCGAAGTAATGAGCATCGGCAAGAACTTCAAGGAGGCTTTCCAGAAGGCCATCCGCTCCCTCGAGAATGGCAATTACGGTCTGGGACATTCCAAGAATTATGACAGCCTGACCAAGGAAGAGCTGCTTCAGAAGCTCATCGCTCCTTCGAGTCAGAGATATTTTGTGATCTATGAGGCTTTGAGAAAGGGCGCTACTGTAGACGAGATCCACGAGCTGACCAAGGTTAAGAAATATTTCCTGGAGCAGATGCTTGAACTGGTTACAGAGGAGGAGGCCCTCATGGCTGCCAAGGGCAGCATGCCTTCCGATGAGGCTCTTACGGCTGCCAAGAAGGACGGCTTCTCAGATAAGTACTTAAGCCAGATCCTCGAGATCCCGGAGGCGGACATCAGAAATCGCCGCAAGGAGCTCGGCGTTGTGGAAAAGTGGGAAGGTGTTCACGTAAGCGGAACCAAGGACAGTGCTTACTACTTCTCAACCTACAATCATACAGACTATGTAAATCCGGTTGCCGATGAGAAGAAGATTATGATCCTCGGCGGCGGACCTAACCGTATCGGTCAGGGTATCGAATTTGACTACTGCTGTGTACATGCGGCTATGGCCTTAAAGAAGCTGGGCTTCAAGACCATTATCGTAAACTGCAACCCGGAGACCGTATCGACAGACTATGATACATCCGATAAGCTCTATTTTGAGCCGCTTACCCTCGAGGATGTACTGTCAATATATGAGGAGGAGAAGCCACTCGGTGTTATCGCACAGTTCGGTGGACAGACACCTCTTAACCTGGCGGCTGACCTGAAGAAGAACGGAGTCAAGATCCTGGGAACATCTCCCGAGGTCATCGACCTGGCAGAGGACAGAGACCAGTTCAGAGCCATGATGGACAAGCTGGGCATCCCGATGCCGGAAGCAGGCATGGCTACCACAGTAGAAGAGGCTCAGGCTATCGCGGCTGAGATCGGTTATCCCGTAATGGTTCGTCCTTCGTATGTACTGGGTGGACGAGGAATGGAGGTCGTATACGACGATGAGCAGATGGCAGACTACATGGCTGCAGCAGTCGGAGTAACACCTGACAGACCTATTCTTATAGACAGATTCCTGAACCACGCACTCGAGTGCGAGTCGGATGCAATCTGTGACGGAACACACGCATTTGTTCCGGCTGTTATGGAGCATATCGAGCTGGCCGGCGTGCATTCGGGAGATTCAGCCTGCATAGTACCTTCAGCTCATATCGATGAAGAGCATCTTAACACTATCAAGGAATACACCAAGAAGATCGCAGAGGAGATGCATGTGCAGGGACTTATGAACATGCAGTATGCTATCGAGAACGGCACCATCTATGTGCTCGAAGCTAACCCGCGTGCATCACGTACAGTTCCGCTTGTATCCAAGGTCTGCAACATCCGCATGGTGCCTCTGGCAACGGAGATCATCACCGGAGAGCTTACGGGCAAGCCGTCACCGGTTCCGGCGCTCAAGGAGCAGGATATTCCTTACTACGGAGTCAAGGAGGCAGCCTTCCCGTTCAACATGTTCCAGGAGGTCGATCCTATCCTCGGACCTGAGATGAGATCTACAGGTGAGGTGCTCGGACTTGCCGAGACCTACGGCGAGGCCTTTGTCAAGGCTCAGGAGGGCGTCGGCGGAACACTTCCGACAGAAGGAACCGTGCTTATCTCGGTTAACCGCAAGGACAAGGCCGAGGTTGCTGAGGTCGCTAAGATCTTCCACGAGGATGGCTTCAAGATCGTCGCAACCGGCACTACCTACGATACGATCGTAGAGGCAGGCATACCCGCGACCAAGGTCAACAAGCTCTACGAGGGCCGTCCTAACGTGCTTGATGATATTACTAATGGCAAGATCGACATAATCGTCAATTCTCCGGTCGGCAAGGACAGTGTCCACGACGACAGCTACTTAAGAAAGGCTGCCATCAAGGGCAAGATCCCTTATATGACTACCATCGCGGCAGCAAGAGCATCTGCTGAGGGCATAGCCGTTGTCAAGAAGGAGAAGGTAAGCAATATCGCTTCTCTTCAGGAGCTTCATTCAAGGATAAGCGACAAGTAGTATTTGCTCGACAATTGAATTTAAAATTACAGAATCTCCGGCATCACAGGGTGGTGTCGGAGATTTTTACATATTAGGCCCTCTCAAATTCTCCCGTATTGGAACTTATTAACATTGACTTTGCTTGCATATCTGGGTAAAATTTAAAGATGGTTTTTTAGATTATGGATTAGTATGCCCTAAGAGGATTTTATGATGATGAAGGCTAAGAAACTGTTGGCTGTCTTATTGGCCGGAGCCATGGCGCTCACGGGAGCGGCCTGTGGAAGCAATGATGAAGAAGAATACAGTCTCAAGGACGACGATAACGGAGCAGTATATAATATAGCTCTCATGCGTTCCGCGGACAACTATTATACCAGCCTGCTCCAGCAGGGCTTTGCGGACGCCCTCTACGATCTGATGGGAGACAATCATGTCAATATAAGCTTTGTCGAGTATGAGATAGAGCAGCCGGAAGAGACGGAAGACGCGCAAGCCGATTCCGGGGAAGCTGAGGATGGGGAGGTATTTATCCTGCCTAAGAATATCCCCGAGGATGAACTTGAAGAGACCGATGAGGATTCCGAGGGAGAACCTGAGGATGGGATCGGTGTCGAAACCGATGCTGAAACCGATGTCACGGATATAGAATCTGACGAGACCGAAGAGGAGGTCTCACCGGAGAATTTTCACAGCGACCTGAACGGCGGGGCCGACGAGGACTCCGATGATTCCGGCGAGGTGGAGCAGAATGTCTGGGAGATACCGATCATCCACAGCGATGACCTGTCCGGGTATGACATGGTCTATACCTGCGGCATAGAGGCCCTTCAGGTTGCGGCTTATCAGACATCGACAGTGCCGATAGTATCTACCGGAGTGGTCGATTTTCAGAAGGTGCTTAATATTCAACTGGAGGAAGGTGCGGTCTGGGACAGCAAGACCCATGTCAATGTGGCCGGTGTATGCGCCCTCCCGCCTATAGACCAGCAGCTGTCGCTTTTGATAGAGGCGACACCTGAACTCGAGTCTGTCGCCATCGTTTACAAGGAAGGCGATGTGGATGCCATATATCAGAATGAAGTCATGGAGGAATACTTGGATCAGGCCGGGATCCCCTGGAAGGAATATATGATACCACTTCCCGAGGAGACGGATGAGGATTCCGAGGACGTGACGATTCAGGAGGCTGATGCCGCAGCAGGCGAAGGCGAGGATCAGGAAGAGGTCAGGCCTCTTACTGACGAGGAACTTCAGGAGATAGAGAATATTGAAAATGAGCGAGACGTAAACGACCTGATTTTCGGCGATTCCGAGGCCCAGGATGCCGATCATACTCAGCCGAGAGAATCTGCCCTGTGGCCTGAATATGTAGCAAAGCTTCAGAGGATAGAGGCTGAAGATATGGCCGAGAAGGAAGCCGAAGCGGCTGCCGAGGAGGCGGCGCGCGAGGCCGGGGAGGAGATCCCCGAGAAGGAGGTCGAGCTGGACGAGGACGGCAATCCGATCGAGGAGCCCGAGATCAAGCACCCCATAACGGAGATCGCAGAGGACGCGACGCTCGAGGATATCCTGGAGGCCGCCTGCAGCATCAACGATGCCATATATCTGTGCTCGGGTTCTGAGCTTATAGCTGACGCTCAGACCATTGGCGAGATCGCCACTGAAAACGGAGTGACGACGGTGTCCGGAGATACTGCGGCCGGTATGTACACGCTGGTATCTCTCTACAGCGATCCTTACAACATGGGATACCAGGCGGGCAAGATAGCCTACAGGATACTTGTTGACGGGGAAGAAGCCGGCGAGATCAAGCTGGCATCCATGTCTTCGTCGGCTGTCCAGAAGCTCTACAATGCTGAGATCGCCGAACAGTTTGGAATGACATTTCCCAAGTCCTTTATGGAGATCAACGAATTCATGGACACCTATCAGGCGGGAAGCATGACCAACAGAAAATAACAGGAATGTGATAAATGGAGATACAGGAACTTCTGACGCAGGTCAGAGACGGACAACTTGATATAGATACCGCGGCCGGGATGCTTAAGGACCAGTCCTACCAGGAGATGGGCTATGCCAAGCTGGATGTTCACAGAGAAGCCAGGTGCGGCTTCCCGGAGACTGTATACTGCCAGGGCAAGGCCCTAGACCATCTGGTGTCGATATATTTAAGATTATATGAGACAAATGGCAGAGTACTGGGAACCAGGGCGAGTGCGGACCAGTACGAGGCCGTAAAGGCGGTCATTCCTGAGGCTGAGTATGATCCTTTGAGCCATATCTTAAGTGTCGGAGGCAATCCCGATAAGCTGATCGGGCAGATAGCCGTATGCACTGCAGGAACGGCAGATATAGCCGTTGCGGAGGAGGCGGCCAGAACGGCTGAATTCCTCGGGGCTAAGGTGATAAGATATTACGACATAGGCGTCAGCGGCATCCACAGGATGCTCGACAGGATAGATGATATAAGAAATGCCAACTGCATCATAGCGGTCGCAGGCATGGAGGGAGCACTGGCCAGCGTCTTGGGCGGTCTGGTATCGGTGCCTGTCATAGCCGTTCCGACTTCGATCGGATACGGGGCAAGCTTTGGCGGCATGTCGGCACTTCTTACTATGATCAACTCGTGCGCTAACGGGATCGCAGTGGTGAACATAGATAACGGTTACGGGGCAGGCTATATAGCATCCCAGATCAACCGGCTGGCCTGCAAGGGGGATAAGGATGAGTAAGACTTTGTACATAATCCCCGATTCGGGGATCAGCGGAGACATGACTGTGGGAGCATTGCTGTCGCTTGGAGCAGACCGGACAGCCCTTGAAAAGGCACTTTCATCCATACCCGCTGATGGCTTTAAGACGGCGATAACCCGGGTCGACAAGTCGGGACAGACGGCGACGGATTTTGACGTTATTCTCGAGATTCCAAACCACGATCACGACATGCACTACCTGTATGATCCTGATTACAGGGAGGATGCCGAGACCCACAGCGAACGACAACATAACGGACACCACCATGATCATCATGGCAGGAATCTTGCGGATGTGACTGAGATCATAAATGCGACGGATATGACGGAGGGCGCCAGAAGCCTTGCGCTTAAGATATTCGGAATAATAGCAGACGCAGAAGCCAAGGCTCACGAGACGACTGTGGAGCAGGTGCATTTCCATGAGGTCGGCGCCATAGACTCCATCGTGGATGTGATAGCTGCGGCTGTCTGCATAGACAGCATCGGGGCGGACAGGATAGTGTCCTTACCGCTTCATGAGGGCTGCGGCAGGGTCAGATGCCAGCATGGGCTTTTGGATGTTCCGGTGCCTGCCGTGAAAAATATAGTGGAGGCCTACGACCTGCCGCTTGAGATCATGGGATGGCAAGGAGAGTATGTGACGCCTACAGGCGCCGCAATTGTGGCTGCGGTCAGTGATGAGTTTATAACCGAAGAGAAATTTGAGAATATATTTCAGAATAAAGCCCGCGTCAGAGGATATGGTGCGGGGAAACGCGAGGGGCAGGGAACCGGTCTCCTTACGATGGTATTAGCATAGGTTCAGGTGACAGATATGAAAGAAAAAATGAAATCGATCAAACTGGATGTAACAATGGCAGCCCTGCTCACGGTAGCAATGGGCGTCATATTTATAGCATGGCCGATCGAGACCATCACGATTATGGTCAGAGTCTTCGCCGTAGTCATAGGGCTTGTTGGTCTGGCTGTCATAGTGGCTATGCTTACCTCGGCTCCGGTGCATATTTTCGGGGCGGGGGCAGGAGTTATAGTGACACTCATCGGTGTGTGGTTCTTCCTGCAGCCGGATGTCCTCTATAATTTCGTGCCGATAGTTGTAGGCGTGTGGCTGATAGTCCATGGAGTCAGGGACTTTATGATGACCTTCGAGGGCAGGAAGTACAAGGCTTCGAGATGGGGACT
>R03__coassemble_399_pt1 | contig 25818 bp, 28 predicted proteins | sample R03__metabat2_high_PE_045 | metagenome-assembled genome bin R03 | reverse complement strand
CTCTTCATCCTCGTCCGCCGGCTTCTCCTTTTGTTTTAAGGGAATACCGAAGACTCTGATCTGCTTTTCGCCATTATGAAGATCAAGCTTAAAAGCGCCCAGGTTGGTCTGAACATGTACCTTGAAATCGAAATCATCAGCCTCGCGCTTATTGTCCAAACAGAGATTAACCTTCATCCGAAGTCACCTCCTCATTTGGAGTTTCGAAAAATGAAATGACATCTGGTTTTTCTATCTGCCCGCGGCTTTCGAGTATGTCTCTTAGGATCTTATGAATAAGGCCTATCGTGCCATAATAGCCTCTTCCGACAGCTATTATCGGCCTGTGGGCCAGGCCAAAAGCCGAACAGTTGATATCCTTAGCCGAGACCATAGTAAGCAGTTCATCACTTCTGTCAGATATGTAGACCACATAATAGTCGAATCTGAGAAGAGTTTTCTTACTATTAAGCCAGCGAAGCAAAATATTCTGTTTTACGGTGATATCATCCGCTATGTATACTTTGGGATGAAAAGTATATTTATACTTCACTACTCAACGCCTCTAAACAAGTGTCCTTTCGTATAATGCTTATCGTCAGCCTCGATCTTATGTCCTTCAAGGGCTTCCTCGTATAATTTTAAAGCATTTTTCATCATTTTACCATCTTCAAGAGTAAAATCCATACGATATTCAAAAAAGCCCAGCTGATCCAGCTTATCTATATCGTTCAAAAGATAGTGGATGCGGCTGTTATATATGGTAGATGTACATATCGAGCAGTCATTTGTGCAGGGAAAACGATTGCCATATCTGTCCTCAAGTTCATAAAGCCTGCCTTTTCTGTTGCAGCCCGAAGTAGACCTGTTCATACAGCCGGCCGTGATCATCAGGGGTTGGCTTCCGTATATGATCAATTGGCTTCTGCTGTTGTCCCTGTGGCCAAGTTCTTTAAGATTGAGTTCCAGTGGAGCACAGGTATAATCCAGCCCAAGCTTAAGGAAACTGTGCACGGCATAATCAGAGTAGGTATACATCCTGTGATCCAAAAGCACAGGCAGGTCAGGATACTTACTTCTCGCAAAAGCCAGGCCGTCATATGATGAAGCCATAAGCCCATCGCACACAGGAATCTTATCTTCAAGTATCTCCCTGTCCCTGGTGTACATAAATCTGAATACATCCGGCAATTTAATAAAAATCTCCTTTGAAGACATTTTTGCCTTATGTGCAATTTCCTCAAAACCATTCTCATATACCAGTTCATGAGAAAAGCAAATCTTACTTACGATTGAACTGGTGACAGCAGTCTCTGCCTGCTCTTTGTTCTTAACTGTAACGAATAATCCGGGTCTTTTTCTATCAGTTTTTGGCCGCTTTGCGAAATACGAATTCCTTCTTTGGGCATCATCAAAATTATTTTTTAAGCCTGAAGGGTTGGACGAGTGAGCCGATAATATCAATTGCTCTTCCAGTTCCCCTACAGCTTTCCTTCTAAGGTCTTTGAGTTGCCCGGCAGGTATAAATATGTCATCATCCATATCAATTCTGAAGTCAGACAGCGAAAAAGCGGTTGAACCGAGCTGAGTCAGCTTATCTTTTGCCGTTTTTTGATCCATGGGTCTAGAGAGCGCCTGTTGGGGCATCGGTCCGTATTCGACTATATGGCGGTCCTTACATATTAATTCCAGTCTGATATTTTCATTCTTATGAGCAGAAAAGATCATGTCTAGAGGAATCAGTGCCTTACCGGTAACTATAGCTGTATCAGCCTTCTTGTGAGCAGGATCATTGAAGGATATCATCTCCTTGGAATTTCTCTTATAATAATAGTCATCAGTGAAACCGCATCTGTTGCCCAGGTCTAAAAGTAATTTGTTATCAGACTCGCTTACCGTGTAGGCCTTATCGGGATTTTCAAGAAATCTGTCGATATTTCTCCTGTAGACCGATACCACGCCTGAGGCATAGTCTATCTGCTTCATTCTGCCCTCAATTTTCAGCGAGTATACTCCGGCATCATATAGATCCTTCAGGTCATTTATACCGCAAAGATCCTTAGGGCTTAAGATATAGGAGCCCGGAGTCTTCACCCTATTCCCGTCAAGATACAGATCATACGGCAGTCTGCAGGGCTGGGCACAGCGACCTCTGTTGCCGCTTCTGCCGCCTATCATTGAGCTGAAGAGACACTGCCCCGAGTAACAGTAACACAGGGCTCCATGGACAAAAGTCTCTATCTGAAGGCCCGTGGAATCATATATGCCGCGTATCTCCTTAAGCGAGATCTCCCTGGCGGTAACAACCCTTGAGACACCGAGCTGCTTAAGGAGTACGGCCCCATCGTTGCATATTGACATCTGGGTGGAGGCATGGACCGGAATGTCCGGAAACTCCTCTCTGAGCATTCTTAGCACTCCAAAGTCCTGTACGATCACGGCATCAATACCTATGGATTGATAAGCCTTAAGATAATCCCTTAGAGTCTTCTCGATCTCAAGGTTTTTAAGAAGTGTATTGACCGTAAGATAGCCCTTGGCCCCGTGCAGATGAGCATATCTTAAAGCAGCCTCGGCATCCTCCATTGAGAAATTCACGGCATATGCCCTTGCGCCGAAGAGATTACCTCCAAAATAGACAGCATCTGCTCCCGCATCTATCACTTTATTGAAGATTTCAAGGTTGCCGGCAGGAGCCAGCAGTTCAAATCCCCTGTTATCCATTTATTCCATCCTTTTATATTAGTGTGAGGCCGGCAAAACACATTTTTAAGCATGTCTGCACCGGCATCAGCCGCATTACAGTCAAAAAAAGAGGCAGATCAAATATCTGCCTCCTGCGATCTAAATCTTCAAATCTCCCAACAGAGCATCCTCTAAGGATGCTTCCAATTTTGCCTTACTGATGAGCAGTTCCTTCTTTTCTTCTTCAATCGTCTTATAGGATTCTTTCAGATCTTCTGCCTGAACCTGGGCAGATATAAGATCGTGCTTGAGATCATAGAGTTCTCTGTTTTTGCGCTCAAGTTCTTTCTCAAGCTGTTCCACCTGATCCTTGGCCTTAAAATAATCATCAGCAATATTAAGCTCGACCAAAACCGACTTCATATCCATAGACAGATGCTTAAAGTCCTCAATAGCGGAGTACTCTGCGATCTTGCCATTGATATAACTGGCTATCTTATGAAGATATTCCTCCTCTTCATATCCGCTTAAAGTATATATTTTTCCATTGATAAGCACCTCAGTACTTTTCTTTGCTGACATAAGGATCAATCCTTTCGGTTTTTAATTATTATACAAATTATCCTTTTTAAATACAACTATTCGGGCATTGGAATATTGAAATGCTCATAGGCAAGCTTGGTTGCCACACGCCCCTTCGGGGTTCTGTTAATGAAGCCGTTCTTCACAAGATAGGGCTCATATACATCCTCAATGGTACCCGAGTCCTCTCCAATCGCAGCGGCTAAGGTATCGAGTCCGACCGGGCCACCATCGAATTTGAATATTATGGTACCTAAAATATTCCTGTCGTTGGCGTCGAGGCCGAACTTATCGACCTCAAGCTTGTCGAGGGCCTCTGACGCAATATCAGCAGTTATCACCCCGTCGTACTTAACTTCGGCATAATCCCTGACTCTCTTTAATAGCCTGTTAGCGAGCCTGGGCGTGCCTCTTGATCTCCTCGCAAGCTCATAGGCGCCGTCAGGGTCGATTGAGACCCCAAGCTTCCTTGCGCTTTGAGTGATGATCGTTGCCAATTCCTCAGGCGAGTAAAATTCAAGGTGATGGATCACGCCGAATCGATCTCTTAATGGAGCAGAGAGAAGTCCGGCTCTGGTCGTTGCCCCCACGAGTGTAAAATGAGGCAGATCAAGTCTGATGCTCTTGGCGCTCTGGCCCTTGCCTATCATTATATCGATGGCAAAGTCCTCCATTGCCGGATAAAGGACCTCCTCGACCTGGCGATTGAGTCTGTGGATCTCATCAATAAAGAGAAGGTCTCCCTCGGACAGACCGCTTAAAATAGCAGCGAGTTCACCAGGTTTTGCAATAGCAGGTCCCGATGTTATCTTGAGATTAACCCCCATTTCATTGGCGATTATACTGGCGAGAGTAGTCTTGCCCAGTCCCGGAGGACCATAAAACAGTACATGATCCAGGCTCTCCTGCCTGTTCTTGGCCGCCTCTATATATACAGACAGATTCTCCTTGGCCTTCTGCTGTCCTATATATTCCTTTAGTGTCTTGGGTCGCAGGGAATTTTCATTCTTGTAATCCTCCTGCATGACCTCCGTTGAGATTATCCTATCCATATGCCTATACCCTTATGATAACTTCTTCAAAGCCTGACGCAGCAGACTTGATGCATTGTCAGATTCCGTGATCTCGATCTCAGCCAAAGCCCTGTAGCTCTCCGAATTGGAATATCCCAGAGCCAAAAGAGCCATCATTGTTTCCTCCCTGACAGATGCTATCTCGGCACTTTCAGCCTGTTTTGCACCTTTGTCAAGAACATTATCGATCGTTGATACATAATCTATCTTGTCCTTAAGTTCCAATATCAGTCGCTTGGCTGTCTTAGGTCCGACGCCCGGTGCCTGTGAGATAGTCTTTGAATCCTCTGCCGCCACTGCCAGCCTGATATCATCGGGATCCATAACTCCCAAAATAGCAAGAGCCGCCTTAGGTCCTATCCCATTGACATTCAAAAGAAGTTTGAACATGTTGAGGGAATCCTTATTTAAAAAGCCGTACAGACTCATATCATCTTCTGCCACCTTTAGATAAGTCATAAGTCTGGCACTCATATGATTTGAAAGCTTTGCACTTTCACGGGAGGGCATATAGAGGAAATATCCTATTCCATTATTGTCAATAACTACCCCATCCTCGGTTATCTCTTCGATCTCACCGCTTATATAAGCTATCATTTATCAATCCTCTTTCTGTAATAAGGTCCTATCAGACTGTAGACCCTCTCGGAAATCACACCTATGATCAACCCCGTGACTATACCCGCTATCATTAAAAGCGGGAAATAAAATATCAGATTATAGTTCTCAACAACAAGCATGGCGACGAGTATCTGCCCCAGATTATGTGTGACTCCGCCAACAATACTGACAGTGTATATGTTGAACTTGAAACGCTTTACTATAAGCATACATATAAAGCTTAAAACCGCGCCCGCCATACTGTAGGCTATGCTGAAAAGACTTCCGAACATAAAGCCAGACAATATAGCCCTGGCTATTGATATGATGATTGCCGGCAGGGGACCGCAAATATATAAAACTGCTACGATCAGTACATTTGCAAGGCCAAGCTTGATGCCCGGAACCCCGAAATAAAAGGGGATCAGGGATTCTATATAGCTGAATATCATGGCCAGCGCCAGAAAGCATCCCAAAAAAGCCACAGAATATTTTTTCATCAATTTGTCACGGCGTCATAGCCGCCTTTCTTATCAGATTCAATGCTCACAACAACCCTGTTTGGAAGACATACTATACTTTTGCTGGTATCGGAGATCCTGCCCTGCTTAATACACAGTTTATCGGGGCAGTCCGCATAAGACATGTAGGCCCGGCCATCCTCGATAATTACAGAATTAACAACTTGATCGTCAACTCTTATTTCAATGACTCCCTCCTCATCAAGTGATTGCCTGCAGTATTCCAATCCGTCGACTTGAATGACCACCACATCACCCGAATCATTATAAAACAGGTGAATGACGACAAGCGAAAGCAGGGCAAACGCCGCAATGCTAACTACAAGTATAAGATCCTTCTTTTTAATCTTAGTCAAAAACCATCTCTCCTATATAGTAAAAGCCCTTGCATTCGACCAGTTTCACCTTGACTATCTGACCGATCAACCTCTCTCCTCCGACAAAATGAACTGTTGAGTTATTGGACATCCTGCCTGTAAGCATATTGGCATCCTGACGGTTGATCTCCTCGACAAGGACATCGACAGTCTCACCACTGTGTGCGGTTGCTCTCATAGCTCCCAGCTCCTGGACACTTTTCAGCAGCCTGTCGAAGCGATCCTTTATGACGTCTTCCGCTATCTGATCCTCCATGGCAGCAGCCGGAGTACCTGTCCTCTTTGAGTAGATAAAAGTAAAGGCAGAATCATATCCTACACGCTCGACCACATCCATCGTCTCCAGAAAATCCTCCTCAGTCTCTCCGGGGAAGCCGACTATAATGTCAGTGGTTATAGCTATATCCGGGATCCTGGCTCTGATCTTATCAACAAGGGCCAGATAATCCTCCTTGGTATAGTGCCTGTTCATCTTCCTTAATATATCCGTGCTGCCGGACTGCAGAGGCAGATGTATATGGCGACAGATCTTGGGATTATCAGCGATAACCTCAAGAACATCATCGGAGAAATCCTTGGGATGAGGAGTCATAAACCTTACCCTTTTCAGTCCCTCGATATCTGCCACCATTTTAAGAAGCTTTGCAAAGCTAACATCCTCCTCAAGTCCCTTCCCGTAGGAGTTGACATTCTGCCCTAAGAGCATCACCTCGACAACGCCGTCAGAGACAAGGCCCTCAATCTCGGATACGATCTCCTCGGGCCTTCTGGACCTTTCTCTTCCTCTTACATAAGGTACAATACAGTAGCTGCAGAAATTATTACAGCCAAACATTATATTGACGCCTGACTTGAACCTGTATTTTCTCTCTACAGGCAGTTCCTCGACGATCTGATCGGTCTCTTTAAGTATCTCAACAACCATACCATCCGACAGGAGGGCCTCATAAAAAAGCTCGGCAAATTTATATATATTGTGAGTTCCGAATACAAGGTCTACAAAGCGATAGCTTTCCCTGATCCTTGCGACGACATCCTCCTCCTGCATCATGCAGCCGCAGAGGGCGATCATCATACTGGGATTCTTCTTTTTCAGTGTATTGAGGTAGCCCAGACGGCCGTATACCTTTTTGTTGGCATTTTCCCTGACTGTGCAGGTGTTGTACAATACGAAGTCACATTCTTCCGAATCCACTCCGACATAGCCTATCTCATCGAGGATCCCCCTTAATTTCTCGGAATCCCTGGCATTCATCTGGCAGCCGAAGGTAGTTACATTATAGGTAAGCTGCCTTCCAAGCTCTTCGCTCTTTTTCTGTACCAGTTTTCTCGCCTCTTCTATGAAATAATATTGTCTCTCAGGCTCATTTGCCGGAGCATTCCTGTAAGTTATATCCATCAGTTCTCCTAGGAGCGGACCTGGCCGTCTCCGTAAATAATATATTTAGTGCTGGTCAAAGCAATAAGACCCATCGGACCTCTGGCATGAAGCTTCTGGGTGCTTATGCCTATCTCTGCTCCGAACCCGAACTCAAAGCCATCCGTAAACCTGGTTGAGGCATTTACATAGACACATGCGGCATCGATCTCATCCAAAAACTTCTGAGCATTATTGTAATCCTTTGTGATAATGGCTTCCGAGTGCCCTGTGTTGTACTTATTGATGTGGGCTATTGCCTCGTCTATGTTGCTTACTGTCTTAATCGAGATTATGTAATCCAGGTATTCCCTGCCCCAGTCATCTTCATCAGCCGAAGACGCTGTACCCAGTATATCGGTAACAGTCCTGTCACCTCTTATTTCGACCGAATGCTCGGAAAGCTTTTCGGCAAGAACAGGCAGCAGCTTTTCGGCCACAGCCTCGTGCACGACTAATGACTCACAGGCATTGCAGACGCCAATCCTCTGTGTCTTGGCATTATTGATAATATTGACTGCCATATCAGTATCGGCTGTCTCATCCACATATATATGGCAGTTTCCGGTTCCGGTCTCGATAACGGGTATCGTTGCATTCTCAACAACCGACCTGATGAGTCCCGCGCCGCCTCTGGGGATAAGCACATCGACATACTGATGCAGCTTCATAAATTCCATAGCAGTATCTCTGTCGGTGTCCTCGATCAGATTGATGCATGCAGCGGGCATATTATTAGCTACAAGCACTTCCTGAATTATCTTCACTATAGCCTTGTTGGAATTGATGGCATCGCTTCCGCCTTTTAAGATACATACATTTCCTGTCTTAAAGCAAAGGGCAAAGACGTCCGCCGTAACATTAGGCCTGGCCTCATATATCACGCCTACTACGCCTATAGGGACCCTCTTCTGCCCGATGAGCAGCCCGTTAGGCCTCTTTTTCATCGAAAGGACCTGACCAATAGGGTCTTCGAGTCCGGCGACCTGCTCAAGCCCTAATGCCATCTGTCTAATCCTGGCCTCATCAAGCTTAAGCCTGTCTAATAGTCCCTGCGGCATACCCTTTTTTATCCCATTCTCACAATCGATAGAATTGGCAGAAACTATGTCCCCTGCACTGTCGATAAGCGCCTGGGCAACTGATCGCAGTATATGGTCCTTATCGTCCGTCGTAAGCTTGGCAGTATAGTATTTTGTGTCCTTCGCCTCACGGCATAAATCAATCAATCTCTCGTTCATAGCATTCATTAACCTGAAATAATTCCATCCATGGCGATATCCCACGGATTCGACTCTATCCTGTCCTTAACCTGAAAGTCAAAAGTGACGCCGAATTTCAGAATATTCTTATTCTGCAAAAACCTGTCATAATAGCCTGCGCCATACCCAATTCTGTTGCCATTTACATCAAAAAGAAGACCGGGGGCAAAAAGTAATGCCCTCCTTTCATTGACAAATACCCTGTCAGGTCTTCGGATATCTAGTCGGGGTTCCAATATATTAAAGGCTCCGGCTTCGAGTTCATCGACGGAATCTATTCGAAAAAAAGCAATGGTCTTATTATATGTAACCGGGAAGTACAGTCTGTATCCTCTGCCTTCAAAATTCTTTAATACATATTCATGCATACGAGACAAGTCAACCTCTTTATTGATCGCAGAATATGTAAGGATATCTATATCTGTTTGATCGGATATTATATTAATACATTTTTCGGCGATAACAGCAGACTTTAGCTCATAAGCCTTATGATCCATTGATTTCCTCTTGGAAAATATATCCCTCCTCAACCGATCCATAAGATTAGTCCTTCTTATGCTGCTCGCCCAAGTTAATTACCGAGCCGTCCTGCTCGACCATATCTATGTTATCAAGCTGAGACTTAAGATTCTTCCTGACATCAGCTATATATTCAGCTCTGAGTGCCCTTTGCTCCTCGGCTTCCGCCTCAGTGAGTCCTGTTGTTTTCTTCTTATGAGCAAGTTCATTGATTCTTGCTATCTTCTCATCTGTCATAAAAAACACCTCGCGCTTACTGTTCCAGATAGTCTAATATATCAAAATATTCGTCTCTTCCGGCCACAAAATGAGTGCCCTTGTAGCTGCCCTCTATTATATCATGAATGACCGCCATATCATCAGCTCCGGCAAGGACCATATCACATCCTAAAGATGTGGCGATAGTAGCCGCATGTATCTTGGTAGACATGCCACCTGTTCCGACATCACTTCCCGGCTTATCAGAAGCCATAGCCTCGATACTCTCGTCTATGGAATCAACCCTCTCAATAAAGACTGCGTTGGGATCATTCTTAGGGTTGGCTGAGTAGAGTCCATCGATATCTGAAAGCAGTATAAGCAGATCGGCCTTGACTAAAGCCGCAACCATTGCCGACAGAGTATCGTTATCTCCCAACTGGATCTCAAAAGTAGAGACCGTATCGTTTTCATTGACTACCGGGACAATTCCCCACTCAAGAAGCTGTTCAAGTGTGTTCTGAGCATTTTTTCTCGATACATTATCAAGCATAGTATTCTTGGTCATCAAAACCTGCCCGCTCTGCGTATTATATTCCGAGAACAGGCTCTGATATATAGACATTAGCCTGGCCTGGCCTATAGCTGCAAGTGCCTGCTTCTCAGCTATGGTTCCCGGCTTCTTCTCATAATTGATCCGCTGTCTTCCGATAGCTATGGCTCCTGATGAAACAAGTACAACATCTATATTCTGATTCCTCAGGTCGCAGATCTCTCTTACAAGCTGTTCTATCTTTACGTAATCAAGCTTACCGGTATCCTTATGCATAAGAGAATTGGAACCGATCTTGATCACTATTCGCTTTTTATCCTTAAAGTCCATGCTACTCCATCCTTTACAAACACTCTTTCTAATCTATCATATTTCCGAGAAAAAATCATCTTTAGCGCAATTATTATTTTAGCTTTAGCCAAAATTATGTATAATTTCCTTATGAAAAAATATATTTGCAAAAATATAAACAAAATAACTGCCGCACTGCTGTCTCTGGCAATGCTTGTAAGCTTAACCTCATGTTCCCTCTATAATCCAAATGCCGTGTACAAAAAAAGCGGCTTTTATATGGACACTATAATCACTATTACTCTCTATGGTAATGTGACCGATCCTGAGGATAAGCTTAATGGCTGCATGGACCTAATATCAATGTACGAGGGATACTTCTCCAATACAATTGAAGATTCGGATATATGGCGCATTAACAGCAATCCCTTTGAATATATAGAGGTTCATGACGAAACCATTGAGCTCTTGAATGAGGCAATATATTATTGCGGTTTGTCAAATGGAGTCTTTGACATAAGCATAGGAAAACTATCCGACCTGTGGAATATATCAGGTGGGAATACTGACGTACCGGATAGTGATGAGATCAATGCCTTAAAAGATGAAGTTGACTATAAAAATATAATCATTTCAGGAAATACCGTATGTCTCAATTCGGACAAATGCAAGATAGACCTTGGAGGCATAGCCAAGGGCTATATTACCGATAAAATCAAAGAATACTTATTGGAAAACGATGTAAACTCAGCCCTAATAAACCTGGGCGGCAATATAACGGCCATAGGCCCCGAAAATAAAACCGGCTACAATGTAGGCATACAGAAACCCTTTGCCAATGACGGAACGGTGATAACCGACATAATGCTTAAAGACAAGACGATAGTAAGTTCAGGCTGCTATCAGCGATATTTCGAGAAAGATGGCAGAATCTATCATCATATATTGGATCCCCGGACAGGCTATCCTGCGGAATCCGATATTTTGTCGGTTTCAATAATTTGTGATTCTTCAGTCAGGGCCGATGCTCTGTCTACAATTTCCTTTATAATGGGCTATGAAGATGCTTCATCCTACATTGAAAGCACAGATGACTGTGAAGCAATATTTATTCTGTCTGACTACTCTATTCAAAAGACTTCCGGTCTTAATTGATAGAGTAAAATAAAGCAAAATCGATAAATGTTATAAATAGCACAAAAAACCGAAGGCCTTCTGCCTCCGGTTTTTTTGATCTGAAATAAAACTATTATAAAATAATCTTCTTAGGACATTTCTCTGCACATATGCCGCAGCCAGTACATTTATCCTGATCGATATAAGCTATATTATCGATTACATGTACAGCATCTGATGGGCAGTTCTTCTCGCAGAGCTTACATCCGATACATCCTACTGAGCAGGCCTGCATAACATCCTTGCCCTTATCCTTTGAAGAGCACTTTACAATATGTGCCGCATCATAAGGAACGAGTTCAATGATATGTCTTGGGCAGGTAGCTACACACTTGCCGCATGCCTTACACTTAACATAATCGACCTGAGCTATGCCATCGACGATATGAATGGCATCAAAAGGACAGGCCTTAACGCAGCTTCCGTATCCGAGGCATCCATATCGGCATTTCTTGGGGCCGCCGCCCGGTACATACGCCATAACAGAGCAGTCTTCTACACCGCTGTAATCGTAATTGCTTCCGGCCTTTTCGCAGGTTCCGGCGCATTTTACGAAAGCAACCTTCTTAGCACCCTCTTCTGCAGCTACGCCCATGATCTCGCCAACCTTGGCTCCTACAGGAGCGCCACCGACAGGACATCCGTTAACGGGAGCCTCGCCCCTAACGATTGCTGCAGCCAGTCCGGAGCATCCTGCGTAGCCGCAGCCACCGCAGTTGTTTCCGGGTAATACTTCCAATATTGCTGTCTCTCTCTCATCTACTTCAACCTTGAATTTCTCTGATGAAAAACATAAGAAGAAACCGATGAGGCATCCTGCAACACCCAGGATCACAGCAGCCATAATTATTCCTGTTGCCATATCCGATCCTCCTTAAATCACACCCGAAAAGCCAAAGAAAGCGATTGCCATAAGACCTGCTGTAACCAGCACGATTGCAGAGCCCTTGAAAGGCTCAGGTATATCGTTGTACTCAATCTTCTCACGAATACCGGCCATGATAACGATTGCTATTGTAAATCCTACAGCCGTACCGAAGCCTGCAACAACACTCTCTAAGATATTGTATCCGTTAGTTACATTCTTGATAGCCACACCGAGCACCGCACAGTTAGTTGTTATAAGAGGCAGGTAAACACCAAGTGACTCATAAAGAGCTGGAACCGATTTCTTAAGGAACATCTCTACAAACTGAACCAGGGCTGCAATAACAAGTATGAAAACTATAGTCTGAAGATAAGAGAATCCCAGCGGATCCAGGATAAACTTATAAATAAGGCTTGTGACAAGTGAAGCCAATGTAATAACGAATATTACGGCGCCGCCCATACCTGCAGCAGTCTCAACCTTTTTGGATACTCCAAGGAAAGGACAAAGGCCCAAAAACTGGCTTAAAATACAGTTATTAACTATTGATGCCGAGATCAATATAAGTATTAATTGTACCATTATTATTCAGCCTCCTTTCCTGCTTCTTTAGCTGCGCAAGCAGATGAACAGTTAGCGCAGTCACCGGCGAGGCAGCCCTGTGGAGCTGCGATCTCGACGCCTTCTTCTTTAGCCTTGCTTCTTATGATTTTCATAAGAGCAACAAGGCATGCCAGAACGAAGAAAGCTCCCGGAGCAAGCACAAAGATCGTAATAGGCGTATAACCGATAGTTCCCGTAGATGAGTCAGCAAGAGGAAGCAGCTGGAATCCGAAGATCTGGCCGGCTCCAAGTATTTCTCTGACGATTCCTATGCAGGTAAGGCCGAGTGTAAATCCGAGTCCCATGCCAAGTCCATCAAAGATGGATGGAACGACAGGATTCTTGGATGCATAGCTCTCAGCTCGTCCTAAGATAATACAGTTAACGACAATAAGCGGAATATATATTCCCAAAGATGCGTAAAGTGAAGGGATGAAGCCCTGAACCAGAAACTGTACTATCGTAACGAAGGATGCGACTATAACGATGAAGGCAGGCATCCTGACTCTGTCGGGAATAACCTTACGAAGCATTGATATAAGCATATTCGACAAGGTTAAAACAACTGTTGTGGAGAGTCCCATTCCCAGGCCATTGATGGCACTGGTCGTTACCGCAAGAGTCGGGCACATACCGAGCATAAGCACAAATGTAGGATTCTCCTTGATAATTCCGTTCTGTAAACGTTCGAAACAACTATTCATTTGCAGCACCTCCGTTCAGAGATGATATGTAAAGCATGCCGGCATCGATTCCATAGGTCATTGCCTTAGATGTGATCGTTGCACCGGAAATTGCTTCTATAGTACCACCGTTTTTGCTCAGTTCTACGGTCTCAGCCGGAATACCGGTAAACTGGTCCATGAACTTGGATTCCTTGGCTTTCATGCCAAGGCCGGCCGTCTCGCTGATATCGGTTATGGAGTAACCGTTAAGCGTGCCATCATTTGTCACACCGATTGAGAATGTGATATCTCCGCCGTAACCTGAATGGCTGGTGATAGTTACAACATAGCCCAGCTTATTGCCGGAAGCATCAAGTGCTTCCACTACATTGGCTATCTCACAATTGGTTATATCACCCTGGTAACCGGCATCAGCAATTATCTGATTGGCTGACTCGGCATCAAAGGCTTCACAATCAGCAAAGGAATCAGCCTCGGCAAAAACTGCTCGGTAGGCATCCTGTGTAGCCTGCTCGTTAGCCTGGGCGATCGGCTCCTTGGTGATCTGATAAACACCGCCCAGAAGAAGGCCTGCGATTATAGTAATAGCCGTAAGAACAAGGGCATCTTTAACTAATTTATTCATTAATTCTTGCCTCCCTTCTTCTCTTTAACGATACCAAAGGCTCTCGGGACTGTAACCTTCTCGATAAGAGGAACCAGAAGGTTGCTTAAGATTATTGCATATGATACGCCTTCAGCAGAAGCTCCGAATATTCTGAATATACCGGTAAATACTCCCAGGCAGATACCGAATAATATCTTGCCCATAGGCGTTATAGGTGAAGTCACATAATCAGTTGCCATAAAGAAGGCACCGAGAATAAGTCCGCCACCACAGATCTCTGCCACAACATACTCGATTGAAAACTGCTGTGTCCCGAAAAGAAAGGCAAATACAGCAAAAGTAAGAATATAAGTAACAGGTATCTTAAGGTCAATAACGCCGAAAATCACAAGTATAACAGCGCCTATGAGAAGTGCGATAACTGAAGTCTCACCGATGGTTCCGGGAATAGTACCGAGGAACATCTTCATGATATCCACTGACTCGCCGGCTTTGATACTTGCGAGAGGTGTTGCAGAAGTAACGCCATCATATGTAAAACTTGTCATGCTTCCCGTAAACGAAATAAGCAAAAAGCATCTGGCGCCGAGTGCAGGGTTCATAAAGTTCTGTCCGAGTCCGCCGAAAAGCATCTTGACAACAACAATCGCAAATACGCCGCCCAAAGCAACCTGCCAGAATGGCAGAGTCGCCGGCACATTAAGTGCCAGAAGGAGTCCGGTAACTACGGCACTCAGGTCGAATATCGTGCTCTTCTTGTGTACTATCTTCTCAAATATCAGTTCTGAGAGTACACAGCTTAAAACACTGACAAGTATCATGACAAGAGCTCGCCAGCCGAAATTGATAATTCCGAAAACAGACGCCGGAAGTAAGGATATAACTACAAGTCCCATTATCTTGTGAGTATCCCATTTATCCCTGACATGGGGATTAGATGTTACATTTAATAAATCGCTCATGATATCCTCCTTTCTATTTCTGCTTTCTCTTATCTGCCAGTACGTCCTTCTTCATGGACTTAACTGACTGCGCCAAAGGACGATGAGCAGGGCATACAAAGCTGCAGCTTCCGCATTCCACACACTCAAGTCCATACCATTTCTCAAAATCAGCTTTTCTGCCTTGCTTCTGGAAGTCTGCAAGTCTTGACGGAACAAGCTGCTCCGGGCAGGCCTCTACACATCTTCCGCAGTTGATGCAGGCTGACTCTTCATACTTTGAAGCATCATCCTTAGTCAGGCATAACAGAGCCGATGTAGTCTTGGTCGTAGGAACGTTGACATCGAACAGGGCGAAGCCCATCATCGGTCCGCCAGATATAAGTTTCTTGGCCGGCTTCTTAAGTCCGCCTGCTGCCTCAAGCAGTTCATCATATCCTGTTCCTATGCATATTGAAAAGTTCCTCGGATCGGCAACAGCATCACCGGTTACCGTAAAGGTCCTCCTGATAAGTGGCTTGCCGAACTTGACTGCATTATATATAGCTACCATCGTCTCAACATTATCGACAATACAGCCGGCATCAGCGGGAAGCATCTTGGCATTGATGGAACGTCCTGTCGTAGCATATATAAGCTGACGCTCACCGCCCTGAGGGTACTTGGTCTTAAGAGGTACTACCTCCATTCTCGGTTCCTTCTCGCAAAGCTTTGTGAGCTTCTCAATACAGTCAGGCTTATTGTCCTCAATACCGAACAGGCCCTTGGCATTGTCGAAAAGCTGAAGGATTATTCTCATACCCTCTACCAGCTTCTCCGGTTCCTCAACCATTCTGCGATAATCGGATGTAAGATAAGGTTCACACTCCGCGCAGTTGGCGATTATGTACTCTATCTTCTCAGGCTCCTTGGGTGAGAGCTTGACATGAGTTGGGAATCCTGCGCCTCCCATACCAACTACACCGGCCTCCTTGATCTTGCCGATAATCTCTTCCTTGCTGAGTGCAGAAACATCAGCCGTCTCCTGATATTCTACCTCTTTAAATTCGCCATCACTTTCGATGATTATGGAATTGACCATATCTCCAACGGCTACTCTCCTGGGCTCAATGGCCTTGACAGTACCGGAAACAGATGAATATATAGGCGAAGAAACAAATCCTCCCGCCTCTGCTATCTTCTGTCCGGCGAGAACAGTATCTCCCTTGGCAACAATCGGAGATGCCGGAGCACCTATATGCTGCGATAAAGGAAATACTAATTCCTTCTGCGGTAACAGTTCGGTAACCGGTTTAGACTTGGATAATTCTTTTCCATCATAAGGATGAACACCACCTTTAAAAGTTTTCAGCCCCATAAATGTCTCCTCTCTAAACATAATTATTGTATACATTTTACCACTTTCGCGGGAACATATGTTAATATTGTATTAAATAAATTGTATTTATTTTAAATCTTTTATGCACTTTGACAATATTTTAACGATGTACTCATATAATCTGACTGAAAATTATAAAAAGCAATATGATGAGCTTAAGCTTTTGAATGCCGAACATATACAGATAAGTGATTTCATCCCATCCGCAGATCATATACTCATCCACGGGAAGCATGATATATGGTTTAACAGACCTATCAGGATCAATACCCCTTCTGTTTATATAGTTTTTGATTCCGGTAGTCTTGACGCTTATGTCTCTCTTGATAATAATGAGAAATATTATTTTCTTCCGAATTACAGGGAATATGTGATCTTAAAGGACACTATGCAGCCCATTCCTAAGCTTCTGACCTCCGGCCTGCCAAAGGATGCCTATATCAAGGCCAATGCCTACAATTGCTGCATAAAAAAAGAGGGTTCGTTTTTGGAATTGCCCTCGCAATTTATCTCATCGGAGTTGTCTTCTTCCGATAAGATATATATGGACGAAGAAAAGAGATTAAGATATGTCTCTTCCGATAAAATAGATGAGGCTTTAATACTCGATATGATCAAATACACTGTAAATACCTATACAAGATATCTGTAAAAGTTGTTTAACCGTCAAATCTTCTGCTTAAATCAAAGGCTCTTACGATTTTGGCAGCTTAATAATGCAAAAAAGGATGCCTGCATGAACAAGCATCCTTTTTATTATGTCTTATGAGAAATTATTCCTCTGTTGAGGCAGCTACAGCTTCGATATCAACATCTGCCACGTCTTCATCAACAGGAGCCTTCTTCTCGGGCTCAAGAAGTGCCTTCATTGAAAGAGAGATCTTCTTCTCATCCTGCTTGAATTCAACAATCTTAGCCTCGATCTCCTGTCCGACAGAAAGTACATCGGACGGCTTCTCGATATGCTCTCTTGAGATCTGAGAAACATGAAGTAAAGCATCAACGCCTGTAGCAAGTTCTACGAATGCGCCGAAATCTGCCATACGTGCTATCTTGCCTTTTACGATATTGCCGACTGCAAATCTGGTCTCGGCATCCTTCCATGGGTTCTCGTCAGGGAACTTCTTGGAAAGAGCGATCTTGGTTCCGTTGATATCCTTAACGAATACCTTGACAGTATCACCAATCTTGAATGCCTTGCGAGGATTCTCAACGCGTCCCCATGACATCTCAGAGATGTGAAGGAGTCCGTCGATTCCGCCGAGGTCGATAAATGCTCCGAAATCAGTAACGTTCTTAACTGTGCCCTCGTATACATTGCCGACTGCGATGGTGGAAAGTATCTTCTCCTGAGCCTCTGCACGCTTGGCAACAAGAAGCTGCTTGCGGTCACCGATGATTCTTCTGCGGCGAGGATTGAACTCGGTTATAACGAACTCGATCTCAGTATCCTTGAACTTGTTGAGATCTCTCTCGAAAGTATCAGATACAAGGCTTGCAGGAATAAATACTCTTGATCCGTCAACCTCTACGATGATACCACCCTGTACGATAGCGGTGACCTTAGCTGTGAGAACCTCGTGATTCTCAAAAGCTTCCTCAAGTCTCTTATTGCCCTTCTCCTGGGCAAGTCTCTTGTAAGAAAGAAGAACCTGTCCGTCGCCATCGTTAACCTTGACAACCATAGCCTCCATCTCGTCGCCGACATTGACAACTGTGGTCAGATCAACGTTAGACTCGTTGGAATATTCGTTCCTGGTGATGATTCCGTCTGACTTATAACCTATATTCAAAACGATCTCGTCTGGCTTTACAGCTATAACAGTACCGTCAACTACCTCCCCATTCTTAATCGTTTTCATTGTTTCGTCAATCATTTGTTCAAAGCTTAATTCTGACATGCTACTTGAACCTCCTCGATAATATTGTTTGGGGTTGACGCCCCCGCTGTAATCCCAATCTTCTCAGCATCCATAAGCATATCGCTTCCGATATCGCCTGCTGTCTGTATATAATATGTATTAGGACAATTGACCCTGCATATCTCATACAGCTTCTGCGTATTAGAACTGCTTTTCCCGCCTACGACAAACATAGTGTCTACCTTCGTTGAGATGGAAAAAGCTTCTGTCTGACGTACTTCTGTAGCGTTACAGATAGTATTCACAGCATTACTATCATATCCTTTTTTGTCTATAATTTCAACTAATTCATTAAATTTATTGAAATTAAAAGTAGTCTGAGAAACTATGGTGATTTTACGGCCCTTTTCGACCCTCAGCATCTTGGCTTCCAAGGCACCATTGATAACCGAATAATCAGCGCCTTCTTGGATCCAGCCGACTATGCCCTGCACCTCCGGATGATCATGGTTTCCGATTATTACTATATAATCGCCATTTTCAGATGCCGTCTTGACCAGATTGTGTATCTTTTTCACAAAAGGACAGGTCGCATCGATGATCGTAAAGCCTTCAGCAGCCAACTCATCAACCACTGATTTTTTTACACCATGGGATCTGATTATGACAGTACCTTTTTTTATCTCAGCCACATTGGAATTCTCATCAATGATCGCAATTCCTTTGGACTTGAGGTCTTCAACTACATTCTCGTTATGTATGATAGGGCCGTAAGTATATATAGGCGAATATCCCTTTTCCAGCTGTTCATATACTGTATCAACCGCCCTTTTGACGCCGAAGCAGAACCCGGCCGATTCAGCGAGCAATATTTCCATCTGATGAAGCTCCTTTAGTGTCTGACAAGAGAAATAATCTTATCCGTAACTTCTTCTATATTCATATCAGAAGAATCCAGATATACAGCATCCTCAGCCTGAACTAAAGGCGCTATCTCTCTGTGCATATCCCTGTAGTCTCTTTCCTCAATATCAGCACTTATGACAGCCATATCGCATTCTACGCCCTTAGCGGTCAGCTCGTCATATCTTCGTTTAGCCCTGGCCTCAACGCTTGCCGTAAGATATATCTTAAGATCTGCATCAGGCAGCACAAAGGATCCTATATCACGACCATCCATAATGCAGTCATTGGCTGCAGCCAGCGAACGCTGCAGATCCAAAAGCTTGGCTCTCACCGGTCCGTAAGCGCTTACAACGCTTGCGGTATTGCCTACGATTTCCTGCCTTATGTCAGTGCTTACATCTCTTCCATTCAAAAAGATGTGCTGGCTGCCTTCAAGATGCTTAAGGCTTACGTTTACTTCATCCAGTTTCTCTGATACAGCCGCTTCGCTTGTCGTGTCGATCTTATTCTCGAGCATAAAGAGAGCAATCGTCCTGTACATGGCGCCGGTATCTATATAGATATAGCCCAGTTCTTTTGATACATTTTTTGCTATAGTGCTTTTTCCTGCTCCTGCAGGTCCGTCAATTGCTATATTGTATGCCATTATTTCCTCCATCAATCGTCAATTGCTGCGCTTATTCCTGCCAGATATCCCGTAGACAGGGCTATCTGAATGTTGAAGCCTCCGGTAAGGGCATCTACATCAAGAACCTCCCCGGCAAAATACAAGCCCTTAACTTTCCTTGTCTCCATTGTTGAGGGATTAACTTCTCTTACAGAGACACCTCCCTGTGTGATGATAGCCTCATTGTAGCCTCGTGCAGCCGTTATTGTAAATTCAAAGTTCTTTATCAGTTTGAGTATCTTATGTCTCATCTCTTTTGTGATAAAGGAATTCTGCATGGCCGGTTCGATATCCAGCCTTTCAAGGAATACCGGTATCATTTTCTGAGGCAAAATACCATCAAAGAAATTTTTAAACTGTTTATTTTTTTTGTCATCTATTTCCCTTATGAGGCGTTGATCCAATTCTTCCTCGCTGATCGCCGGTTTCAAATCTATGGAAGCTGAAAAAGACCTGCCGTCTCTTAAGCCTTTTGCAAGATAACTGCTGGCAGACAAAACCAACGGGCCGCTGACTCCAAAATGAGTAAAAAGCATCTCACCGAATTGGTCAAACAGGACTTTCCCAGCAGCGTTCTTTATCTTAAGAGAGACATTCTTAAGAGACAAGCCCTGCATCTTGTATATATCGCTTTCGAGGGTTTCAAGCGGAACCAATGCAGGTGATGTCCCCGCTATATCAATCCCTGCATCTCTTGCGAATCCAATACCGTCGCCCGTAGAGCCGGTCGATGGGTATGACAGTCCGCCTGTAGCGATAATTACCCGGTCAGTTTCAAGACAGCTCCTATCGCCCAGTTCAACTCCTGTTACAGAGCCGTCTGATATGATGAGCCTGTCGACCCGAGTATTAAGTCTTACCGAAACTCCTGACTCCCTAAGTCCTGCCTGAAGAGCTTTTGTGATATCGGATGCATGATCCGAAAGCGGGAATACTCTCCCGCCTCTTTCTATCTTAGTAGCGATACCATGGGATTCCACGAAATCTATAGCGGCGTTATTATCAAACGTATATAGGGCTGAATATAAAAACTTGGGATTGGAGACAACTGAATTAAAGAAATCAGGCATATCACAGGCGTTGGTAAAATTGCATCTGCCCTTTCCCGTTATATACAGCTTTTTGCCAAGCTTTTCATTTTTTTCCAGCAATATGACGCTGCAGCCTTCCGATGAATTCTGCGACGCGCTGATCGCAGCCATCATTCCGGCAGGCCCACCGCCGATCACAATAATATTTTTCATAAAATAAGACAAAAACACTTACTCCGAATGATTCGGAGTAAGTGCGGTAGAATTATTAAGATTATACAGGATAAGCCTTGTTCTCAGTGTCTGCAAGATTAGCATCAACCTTGGACTGCTGTGCCTCTCTGTACTTGAAATAGTCAGTTGCTACCTTCGGGAACAAAGCATATGACAGGACATCCTCATCCTGCTGCTTCCACTGCTTCATCTCCTCCTCGAACTTGGCAAGTCCCGGTTCAAGCAGATCTGCAGGCCTGCAGGTAATAGCATTCTTGGCATCCTCGCCAAGTACCTTCTCAACAACCTCCGGGTTGAAAGGCTTTACTGTCTGTCCGTACTTTCCGAGCAGGATATCCTTGGTCTCCTTGGTTGCAACCTTATATCTCTCTCCCATGAGCACATTGAATACAGCCTGGGTTCCGACGATCTGTGAAGAAGGTGTAACAAGAGGCGGCTCACCGAGATCCTTGCGGACTCTCGGGATCTCCTTCAGCACTTCATCGTATTTATCAAGAGCGTTCTGTTCCTTGAGCTGAGATACCATGTTGGAGAGCATTCCGCCGGGAACCTGATATCTTAAGGTATTGATATTAACTCCGAGTACCTTAGTGTTCATAAGGCCGCTTGCGAGTGCCTCCTCACGGAGCGGCATAAAGTAATCAGCGATCTCAGACAAAAGTTCCTGATCAAGGCCTGTGTCATAGGGCGTTCCCTTGAAGGCCTCTACCATAACCTCTGTTGCCGGCTGTGAAGTACCGAGCGCAAATGGCGATATGGCTGTATCGATAATATCGCATCCAGCCTCAACAGCCTTCATGCAGGACATTGAAGCAACACCGGAAGTATAGTGAGTATGCAGCTCTATCGGAAGCGAAGTAGCATCCTTGAGTGCCTGTACAAGTTCTGTAGCTCTGACCGGAACTAAAAGTCCTGCCATATCCTTGATACAGATTGAGTCAGCACCCATATCCTCTATTCTCTTTGCAATGTCCATCCAGTACTCGAGGGTGTATGCATCTCCCAGTGTATAGGAAAGTGCGACCTGAGCATGTCCCTTTTCCTTATTGCAGGCTGTTACGGCAGTCTGCAGGTTTCTGACATCGTTGAGGCAGTCAAATATACGGATGATATCAATACCGTTTGCAATTGACTTCTGTACGAAATATTCAACTACATCATCAGGATACTGGCTGTAACCAAGTATGTTCTGACCTCTGAACAGCATCTGAAGCTTTGTATTCTTAAAGCCGTCGCGAAGCTTTCTGAGACGATCCCAGGGATCTTCCTTAAGGAATCTGAGTGATGCGTCAAAGGTAGCGCCTCCCCAGCACTCCACTGCGTTATAACCGACCTTGTCCATCTTGTCGATTATAGGGAGCATCTGCTCTGTTGTCATACGGGTTGCGATCAGCGACTGATGCGCGTCCCTTAAAATAGTTTCTGTTATTTTCAATGGCTTCTTTTCAATCTCTGCCATAATTACTCCTTTCCTCTAATGGTCAAATTAAACGCCGAATATAGCCATAAATACACCGGCCGCAACAGCGGTACCGATTACACCGGCAACGTTCGGTCCCATAGCATGCATAAGCAGGAAGTTTGTCGGATCCTCCTCTGCACCTACCTTCTGCGAGACTCTGGCTGCCATAGGCACGGCCGAAACTCCGGCAGAGCCGATAAGCGGATTGATCTTGCCATGTGTGAGATGACATAAAAGCTTTCCGAACAATACACCGGCTGCGGTTCCTATAGCGAAAGCAACAAGTCCCAGAATAACTATCTCGATAGTCCTCATATTAAGGAAGGCCTCTGCACTTGTGGACGCGCCGACTGAAGTGCCCAGCAAAATTACAACTATGTACATAAGAGCATTGGATGCAGTATCAGCAAGCTGTCTTACAACACCCGACTCTCTGAACAGGTTACCCAGCATAAGCATGCCGACAAGCGGAGCAGTCGTCGGAAGTATAAGACACACAACAACCGTAACCACGATCGGGAAAAGAATCTTCTCAAGCTTGGAAACAGGTCTTAAGTTAGCCATATGTATGGAACGCTCTTCCTTGGTTGTGAAGAGTTTCATAATGGGCGGCTGAATAACAGGCACCAGGGCCATATAAGAATATGCAGCCACGGCTATAGGTCCCATAAGGGCACTCTGTCCTAACTTTCCTGCAAGGAAGATCGATGTAGGGCCATCTGCACCACCGATTATGGAAACTGCAGCTGCGGCCTGATCCGAAAATCCGAAAAGGATAGCCAGAAGGTAGGCACTGAATATGCCGAACTGGGCTGCCGCTCCCAGAAGGAAGCATATCGGATTGGCTATAAGAGGTCCGAAATCGGTCAATGCTCCTACGCCGAGGAATATAAGCGAAGGAAGAATTGACCATTCATCCATCGTATAGAAATAATATAACAAGCCTCCGACGCCATTGCTGGTCTCTTCAGGCGTGGCCATTATATCCGGATATATATTGACAAGGAGCATACCGAATGCGATCGGAACCAAAAGCAAAGGCTCATACCCCTTCTTGATAGCCAGATATAAGAACACACAGGCAACAACAATCATGATGTAATTGCCGACTGTAAGATTGAAAAATGCCGTCTGATGTATGAGGTTTGATAATGTATCAATTACATAACTCATCAGATTTCCTCCTAAAGGATAATTATTCGTTCATTGTTGCAAGTAAAGCTCCGGCCTCAACTGCCTGACCCTCAGAGCAGTCGATTGTTGCTACTACACCATCCTTAGGTGCTACAACAGGAGTCTCCATCTTCATTACCTCAAGGACTACGATCGCGTCTCCTGCCTTAACAGCAGTGCCCGGCTTAGCCTCAACCTTGAATACCTTTCCTGCAGCACCTGCTTCGATCTTAATGCTGCCAGCTCCGCTTGCGGATGCAGCTGCCTTTGGAGCAGCCTGCGGTGCTGCAGCAACGGGCGTAATAGGTGCGCTTGGTGCATATCCTGTCTCTTCAACTGTTACATCGTAAACATTTCCATTAACTGTGATTGTATAGCTTTTCATTATAAATCCCTCCTGATTAACGTCTCTTTTTTATGGATCTGACAACAAAGCTGTCGGTAGACTGACCTGTGGAAGCCGCGATCGCAGCAGCAATAACAGCAACAAGTTCCAGGTCATCGGTCTCAGGTGCCTTAGCTGTAGCTGCAGCCGGTGCCGCTGTGTTGGCAAAAGCGACATTGACCTGAGGTGCGTCATTTTTCTTATTCTTATTATTAAGCTTGTCTGTAATAACCGGTATCAGCTTAAAGCAGCTAATAATAAGGCTTATCAAGATCAGAACAAGGAACACTATTGAAATACCCATCAGTGTATTAAGTCCTGCCTTACCCATGGTCTCTCCCAGCGAATAAACAAGTTCGCAGTTAGCGGAGGTAAGTTCCATTGAATGTGAATTGAATACATAAATAAGCTTAGCGTCCCGCTCGGTAAAGTCCATTGTAAGAGTAGCTGTCGTAGTCTTACCGGTCTTTTCGATATCAAAATCCGAAAAAGCTACAAGTTCTCCGGTCTGATCTGCAATCTCAGCCCAGTCGGAAAGCATTTCGGCGGTAAGCTCATCCTCGTAATATTCTACGTAATATTCAGAATAATATTCTGCTTCATCAGCCGATGTCGTTGCCAGAGATTCAGCTGTACTCTCCATAGATTCACAGATCGTATCAGCCGTATAGCCGCCGTAGGTCTCCTCCTCGGAGCTGCCGCAGGCGACAAGACCAAAAGCAAGGACAACTGCAGCTGTAAGCATTAGAAGTCTCTTCTTCATAAATCTCCCTTTCTACTTAGTGCTGTGCTTCCTGTAAGAATAGTCATCCCTCTTTGAAAGAAGCATCTCAAAACCGGCAATAATGTATTTTCTGGTGTCGGCTGTCGTAAGGATTCTGTCTATATAACCCCTGCGGGCAGCGCTTGCAGCACCGGTCATCTTCTCCTCGTATTCGGAAGCATCGATATTCATTACCTTGGCAGCGACAGCCGGATCTATAGCCTGTACCTTGCAGTCATCGTATGCAAATACAAGATCTGCGCCTAAAGCCTTGGAATTCATAAAGAGATATCCGGTTCCAACGGCACTTCCGGTTATAAGATTGATCTTAGCGGTGTCGGCCTCTGTAAATGCAGCTGCCAGCCTTGCAAGGGATCTTGTAAGTCTCTTCTCACCGTCAACACTTGCATCGTAAGAAGCAACATTGGTAAGTGAAAGAATGGGCAGATCATATGCATCGCAGAACTTGACGAAATCAGCAGCCTTCTCGCAGCCATCTGCGGTAAGCTCATCGGCTCCGTTTCCGACAACTCCCACCGTAATTCCATCAAGCTGAATGAAGCCGGTGATCATATCAGCAGCATAATTCTTCTTGATTTCAACAAATCTGCGGCCGTCCGCAATCTCTGTAGCAACATAGAAAGCATCAAGTTTGTTGGCATCGAGTCCCTCTGCAGCTCTGTTGAGGTCATCATCACATTCATCAGCCACATAATCATCCATATTGTTAGAAGGAAGAATATCTATCAATCCTCTAATGGCAGCTGCGATCTCATCTTCTGTACCGACGAAAGAAGCATTGCCGCACTCAGCCTGATAGTCAGCAGCAGATGTATCAAGTTTGTCCTTTCTGCTTCCGGATATAGCATCCGGAGAGTTGAGATACAGCTTGGCATCCTTCTCCATGTATACGAAATCGCTCAAAGCTGCAAGGACCGACAAGCCACCACCGCAATTGCCATAAACTGCAGTTATAGTAGGAACAACACCGGAAGCATCCGAAACCGCAGTATATACTG
>R03__coassemble_393_pt1 | contig 25954 bp, 21 predicted proteins | sample R03__metabat2_high_PE_045 | metagenome-assembled genome bin R03 | reverse complement strand
GGACGCGGTGCAGGCTTCCTAGCCGATCCGTTAAATATCGACAGGTTTTTGGAAAGGCTCTTTGACGCAACTTCCATGAAAATATCCGTAAAGACCCGTGTGGGTGTAACCGACGATTCCCAATGGTCCGGGATTCTTGATGTCTACAGCCGCTACCCTCTGACAGAGCTCATAGTCCATCCCCGCATCCAGAAGGATTTCTACAAGGGGCTACCAAGACTGGAATGCTATAAAGCAGCATATGAAAAGCTTGCCTCCCACGCTTTAGTCTACAACGGTGACATAACCGACTATGCCTCTTATCGCCGTATCGTCGATGCCTATCCCGGGACTTCTGCCGTGATGATCGGCCGTGGACTGCTCATGTATCCCGGGCTTGCAGGCTCCATAGCCTCCGGGCATGAGCTCGACACAAGCGATCCTGCCTATTTAAGGCAGCTTAGGGTCTTCCACGACGAGATCTATGCCGGCTACTCCTCCATCTTTTCAGGTCCCAAGGATACTATAATGCACATGAAGGAAATATGGACTTATCTGCGGATGAATTTTCCGGAGTCGGAAAAAGAGATAAAAAAACTTTTAAAAAGCAAGAACGAATATGACTATCTCACCTCCGTGGAAAAAATTCTAAATTTCTAGAAATTTAGAATTTTCTCCATGGTAATGAAACAGACATTCCAACAGACAAGAATCTGATCAAAAAAGCCGCCGGAGGATCATTCCCCCGACGGCTTATAAACTTACGTGATAAAAATTCAGTTCATTAATCTATCATTTTTCAAAGATCTCGTATAACTTCTCCGAACACGGAGTAAAGTCAAAATATTTATCGAGAAGTCTTCCGAAGAAGCCTATTATTGGCGCATTTATGATGGTAGCAAGTATGGTGCAGACACCGACCATAGTCAGATCAAACCTGTGAAATACCAGGAGCATCACTATGATGGCTACCGTGAGTGAACTGATATCGTAGATCCATTTCACCTTGTTCATATCGGCGCCGAGATGCTCGGTCACCTCTTTTACCACCATCTCATAGGCCTCCTGAGCAAAATAGGTTCTCAGGAAAAATGCCACCGACAGCGATGTGATCACCAGTCCGATAAGCATGCAGGCGATCTGCGATGCAATCCCCGTCACCTGATCCTTGCCGATCAGCAGATACCAGCCGTCGATCATCAGGCCATAGACAAAGGCCGTCACGAAGGATAAGAGGAATTTCCACTTGAACTTCTTAAGATAGATTCCCAGTCCGACAAGCAGAACCCCCTGGAGACAGTACTCTGCCATACCGAAGGTGAACCAGCTGACGGTCAGCGATATTTTTCTGTACATGACATATGCCGGGGCGACCACCATGGATACGCCAAGGCCGCTCTTTGCACATGTCGCAACTCCCAGGCTGCAGAGTATGCAGCCTATGAGCCAGCTTGCCTCGGCCATGCGAGGCTTCTTCTTTTCTTCCATATTTCGTAAACTGTTTTGAAAATATTACCTTGAGAATACGTCTGTAAGAGTCTGCTCGAACTTAGGTCCCCACCATTCCTGGTAGCCCTTCTTCAGAGGATGGATTCCATCGGATGCCATGTATTCGTTCCACTGGTCGGTTCCATAGATGTCAATCATCTCCTGATCATCCCAGAGGTTGACCAGATCCAGGTCGTACTGTGTGCAGACTTCCTTGATACCCTCAACCATTGCTGCGTAATTATCGCTCTCATAATATGAGCCTGTGTAGAATACTACCGGGCAGTTGTAGGTCTGCATAGCGTAATTGATGATGTACTCCTCTGCGCCGGTGATAGTTGCCACGTCAAAGGCGTCGAGATCAGTCGTACCATATTCTGAAATAGTTCCGAGTGGCTTGTCCTGGGTTGCGTCGTTGGTAGACAGCTGAACCACTACCAGGTCGATGTCATCGGCATAGCCCTCCCAGATATCCTCCTGAAGGCGCTTTACATAAGAGCCGCCCTTCTGTCCGTCCTCGACAAGCGTTGTGCCGGAGATGGTATACTTGAGAGCTACATTTCCCGGATGGGTCTCCTCGATGTAATCAGCCATAGAGTAGCCTTCCGCATTCATGCCGAAGGTTACGGAAGATCCAAGCCAGAGTATGGTCTTGTCGGCCAGGACATCGGAAGCATCACCGGTTATGGTCTCCGGAACAGCCGCGCCATCGCCAAAGCCTACTGCGACCTCGGCTCCTGCCTCGTAGAGATACATATCGCCAAGATAAGGAGTTGAAACGCTCATCATTCCACCCTCGCACATTACATCGATCTCATCACCTGCCGCAAGGGTAAGCTGCTTTGCAACGCAGAAGACACCGTCTGTCATGTTGTCCTCGTCCTCATATTCCAGTGTCGCATTCATATTGATGGGCTGTACCTGACGCTGCTCGCCGTTTACAGTTACATAAAACGGTGTGGAGCCCCAGAGCATCACGGGCTTCTTCATGTTGATATATACATCATAAGTTCCCTCTACTCCATTCGGAACTGTGTATGCCACGCCTGTGTCCTCAGGCATCATGCCATACATCTGACGGTCCTCGTCGAAGCTTGGATAGGTAGTGCCGTCAATCTCCTGCTCATTTACAAGAGAAGCAGAATCAACAGCTATGATCACCTGGCCGTCATCGCCGTAAACAGCCGCATTCTCTGCCGCGGTCTCATCGGTCGCAGTCTCACTGCTTCCGCTGCCTGCATCGCTTGAGCATCCCGCGAGAAGTGCTGCCGCCATAGTACCTGCCAGGAGCAGGCTCAATAATTTTCTCTTCATCTTTTGTCCCCCTTTTTGTTACATAAAAACAATTGTCTTAAATTTATTTGATCATCGGCACGACGCTTCCCCCGTTGGGGATCACGTATACTCTCTTGCCGGTGAAATCAAGGTCTTTCATGAGTGCCTCCACGTCGGCGCAGGCTGTCATGCCCATAGGCCGACAGGTGTCGTCATCGATAGTCGTAAGCACTCTGGTCGATGCCTTGTTAAGGTTCTCGACCGTCAGGTAGAATATGAAGCCGCCTATGGTAAAGGCTGCCCTCAAAGACTCATCCAGATGTCCCTCCTTGAGGGGCTCAAGCCAGGCAGTGTAATCGGGTGCCCCGCAGCCTTCAGGGCACTTGCAGAGCCAGAGCATCTCGCCGCCCTCTCGCACTGCACGCATGCCGTTCAGCATCCCCTTGCAGCCCTGATAGAGGTTCATGTCCTTGGGCGCTCCGCCGCTGGATACGATGACCACATCGGCCTCGTAGTCTATCCATTTCTCATAGCACTTGCGCTGATAGTCGCAGGAGGCCTTCCAGGCCTCATCCAGACTGCCGGAGAAGATGCCGCTGTGCTTTCCGCTCGCGGCTACCACCAGGTTGATGGAAAAGGCTACATCCACAAGAGCTCCAGCCTCGGCCATATCTTCATTTATCGGGTTGTCGATGAGCATGCCGCAGCCTACTCTGGCGTCCGAGTGCGGAATAACGGGATCAAGCGCCCTCTCATGGTTCTGGCGTATGGTATCGCGTGATGCGACACCGGGAAGTATATTCTTGCGGCCTCCGCCGAAGCCTGCCATCATATGGTGAACGGTTCCACCTACCACTATCACCTTACGGCCGCCCGTAACCAAGGGATTGACCCTGACGTCTGTTCCTCTCGATGTGGTTCCCATATATACGCAATCCGCATCACAGTCGTGATCGACTACCGTGACATGCTCGTACAGGTAATCGCCTGCTATGATCCTGTGCTCGTCTTCGGTCGACTTCCTGTGAGTACCCAGGGCCACGAGGACTGTGATATTTTCAAAAGCCACTCCCATCTCATCGTGGAGCATATGGCCCAGCAGGGTCAGTATGTCGCCCTGGTGCATCCAGGACCTGGTGATATCAGACACGACTATAGTGACCTGATCATCGGCACCGATCACCTCGGTGAGGGGCTTCGAGGCGTAGAGGTCCTCGAGCACTGACTTTCTGAAGGCAGCCTCCAGGTCTGCTATCTCAGCCATCTCGTTGGGTTCTATAACCTCGACGGAGGCGGCTCCCCTTATCGGGATTTCAACATATTCAGTTCCGTATTTTAATCTTGCAGTGTAATCCATAGCGTTTAAATATTACCTTTAAAAAATATTCCGACAAAATATTTCCGTAAAAAATAACTGCTGTAATTATACAGCAGTTACATAACAAAAACCATCAGAAAAATATCCCCATAACCGCGATTAGCGCTGCCAAAAATGCTATCGTGATCCAGTCCGAAGCATGGAAGGGATAATCCTTGTAGCCACAGGTTACGGTTCGCTTATTGAAGCCTCGCATCTCCGCGGATATAGCGGAGGAGTCAACCTTCTTAAGGCTCGATACCAAAAGCGGAACGCAAAGCGGAGCTATAAGCTGAACCTTTCGGATGATATTTTTCGTGTCGAAGTCCACGCCCCTGGCCTTCTGGGCATCCTGGATCTCGTGAAACTCCTCGGAAAAGAGGGGCACGAAACGAAAGGCCGTCGTCACTATGAAAGCGTATCTGTAGGGCACATGGGCCTTCTTGACCAGGGCATTGCAGAGGTCGTTCATCCTGGTGAATGCGAAGAGCAGCATCAGGGGAAGCATGGTTCCTATGACCCTGAAGGACAGCAGAAATGCTGAGTTCAAGCCGCCTGTCGTTATGAGTGTGAAGCTTCCGATCGTAACAAGCGGATCTCCCTGTCTTACGAAGAAGAGCTGGAGCACGAACATGAGGATTCCCAGGATGAGGAGGGTCTTCGTCAGTTTCAAAGCTCTCTCGAGCAGTCCGCATATTGCTGATATGACGATCATAAATATAATAAGCAGGATCTCCACAAGCACGCTGTCACACATGATGCAGGACACTCCGAAGAGGAAGGCCGAAAGCAGCCTGGTGATCGGATTCAGCCTGTGCAGGAAGCTGTCGCCGGGAACATAATTAAGCAGATTCATCGGCCCGTCTCCTTCCTGATCGCCTCATACATATCATCGATAGTATAGACATCGGCATATTTGTCGCCGAAGCGAAGGGCCAGCTCCGGAATCTGGGCCGGGAGCACCCTGGCCTGAGACAGGATATCGGTATCCTTCATTATCGCATTAGTCTCGCCGTCGCCGACCAGCTGGCCGCCGTTTAACACGAGTACCCGCCCGGCGTACTGCTGAACCAGTTCCATGTCATGGCTTACCATGAGGACCGTGATCCCCTTGGTCTGATTGAGCATGGTCACATAGTCCATGATCCTGATGCATTCAAGGTAATCAAGCCCTGTTGTGGGCTCATCCAAAATGAGAAGCTCGGGCTCGCAGGCCAGAACTCCGGCCAGGGCTATCCTCTGCCTCTCACCGCGGCTCCTGTTGAAGGGAAACCAGTCGCCGTCAAGCTTGAAGGTCTCAAGTGCCTCATTTACACGGGCATCTATGTCTTCCTGCTTCCAGCCCTGGACCTTCATGGAGAAGGCTATCTCGTCGCGGACCGTGTTCTCACAGATCTGGCGGTCCGGATTCTGAAAGAGGAAGCCGACCTTTTTGGCCAGTTCGCTGGTAGGCGTTGTCAGCGTATCCATCCCGTCTAAAAGTACATGTCCCCCTGTGGGATGCAAGAGTCCGTTGGTCAGTCGGCTGATAGTTGACTTACCCGCTCCATTTGCCCCGATCAGGGCTACAAACTCTCCCTTGTTGATGTGAAAGCTTAAGTCCGGGATAGTGATCCTGTCCTTGTCGTAACCGAACCTGACATGAGAAAAATCTATCATTTTCCGGTCACCTCCTTCACCATTGTCTCAGCCTCGTCCGTATTCAGCGGGATGATGCCGTCATAGAGTCCGTCGTCCTTCAGCATGGTCGCAAGAGTTGCGACTGGCGGCACGTTGATGCCGGCCTCCTTGAAAAGCTTTACATTGGACACGGCTTCCCTGGTATTGCCGTCAAATATCTTCTCGCCGTCTTCCATGACCAGAAGATGCCTGGCATACTTGCAGAGGAGCATTATCTTCTGTTCGACCACAATGATGGTTATGCCCTTCTCCTCGTTAAGTCTCTTCAGGAGCTCGAATATCTCTATGGAACTCTCCGGGTCAAGCTCTCCGGTCGGTTCATCCAGCACCATGATCTCAGGCTCGAGGGCCAGGATCGAGGCTATGGCCACCTTCTGCTTCTGTCCGCCTGATAAGGAGGATATCTCCCTCTCCTTAAGGTCGGCTATGCCCAGTTCATTCAACACCCTGTCCAGTCTCTCGCCTATCTCGTCGTGGGGTATGCCGAAGTTCTCCAGTCCGAAGAGGATCTCGTCCTCGACTACCGATGCCACCATCTGGGAATCTATATTCTGAAATACCTCAGCCACCTTGGGTGAAAAGGATTCCGGTATGTTGTCGACGGTATCCATGCCATCGACCAGGACGGCTCCGTAGAAGTCGCCGGGATACTCGTGGGGCACGATCCCGTTTATCGCAAGGGCCAGCGTCGTCTTACCTGCACCGGAGGTTCCGATTATCCCTAAGAAATCTCCGTCAGAAACGCTTAAAGAGACGTCCTTTAAGGCCGTCTCTTTTGATCCCTTATATGAAAATGTAAGGTTCTTTATCTCGATCATTATTAACTCTTTCCACTGCTCCTGCAGTGTTAAACCGCAAGTATTACTCCTTGTCCTCTCCTATCTGCATGACCTTGTTGACCGGAATGCTAAGTACTGTTACAAGCACCATGTTAAGAAGGGCGGTCACCAGTGTTACCGTAGCCATGCTGATAAACTGGGCCATAGGCATGGGCTTTGCGTATGTCAGGGCTGCAAGTCCTGTGAAGGCGAAGCCCGATATCAGGGTCGCGATGAAGGTACATACGATAGGCTTTACAACCTTTGGCAATGGTATCATAATCAGCAGGCACATTGCAATGGCTCCGAGTGTCTCGCTTCCGAGTCCCAACCATGCCATGCTGGTTCCGATCTGGCTTATAAGTCCGCTTATAAGTCCGATGACTGCTGCCTCTTTTACATTAGGCTTGATGATGAAGATCGACAGGCAGTACGTAGCGATCAGGAAGTTGGGATGCATATTTCCAACTGCTATAACACCTGCAAAAAGTCTAAGTACTACACCGACTGCCATCATAACACCGACGAGGATGAGGTTCCTCGTATTCTTAAGTCCTGTCTTCTGCTCGTCGTTAACTACTCTTTTTTCCATAACCTGTTCCTTTCCTTCGAGGCTTTTTCCAGCCCCACTGTCTTCGTGTTTCTTAAGCTTGTCTTATTATATGGCAGAAACATCCCTATGTGAAATAGAAAAAAGCAAATGTGTAATAAGTTTTTCTTATTTATGCATCTTGATATCCACGATGTTCACATTACCCTCACGGGTATATGAACATTCTGCGATCTCCCGGAGCAATTTAAGTGACTGCTCTCCCGCTTCAGTCAGGGGGTCATATTCCTCTCCTGAAAATGTGATCTTCATGTACAGGTCGTCTGTCGCTATCATCTTAAATTTTATATCGTCAATCTCGAGCCGACAGCCATCCCCGGGACAATTCAGTTTCTGAAGCAGGCTTTCCACCGCAATCTTTTCGAACAGGCCATGCACGCGCAGCACCTGCCGGGCTTCCACACCGTTTCTTCCCAGGAATTTCTGGAGTTCAAACATGATGTCTTCCTCATCATAGTCGTGCGGATCAAGCTCCATCTCAAAGCATTTATCCTGCAGCATAAATTCCCTGGTCTTATCGCGTTTTGGATGCTCAAATATCTCCTCGGGGCTCCCCTCCTCATATACGATACCATCGCACATGAAAAAGACTCTGTTGCATACATTCCTCGCAAACTCCATCCCGTGAGTCACTATCAGCATAGTCATTCCGGACTCGGCGAGCTTTCTAATGACCCTTTCCACTTCGTGGCCCATTTTGGGGTCAAGGGCGCTTGTAGGCTCGTCTAAAAGCAATATCTCGGGATCCATAGCCAGGGCTCTGGCGATGGCGACACGCTGCTTCTGGCCGCCAGAGAGTTCCATGGGAAAGGCATCCTCCCTTCCCTGCATGCCCACCATTTTCAGAAGTTCAAGTGCCTTCTTCTCGGCGTCACTCCGTGATATCTTTTTGATATCCATCGGCGCGGCAATGATATTTTCCAGGCAGGTCAGATTGTCAAACAGATTAAAGGACTGGAACACCATTCCCATCTTCCTTCTGATGGAATATATATCCGCAGACTTGTCGGTAATCTCTGTTCCCAGCACGCATATTTTCCCGGCGGTAGGCTTCTCCAGCCTGTTAATGCAGCGAAGGAGCGTTGATTTGCCGGTGCCCGATGGACCGATTACGGCGATCACGTCACCTCTATATACGGAAGCATTGACATCGGTAAGCGGTACTGCCTCCTCGTATTCTTTTTTCAGATGCTCTATCCGTATCAGTTCTTCGCTCATGGCTGCCCCTTCCTTAAGGCTGCAAGCCTTTTATCACGCTTGTTTATGGGGTTCCGCTCTATCTCGATTTTGCTTATGGCCACCCCTATCAGCCAGGCAAAAAGGAAATATATCAAAGCCACCGCAATGAGCGGGAAGAAGGCCTCGTAGGTCCGGCTTCTTATTATGTCGCCCATTTTTGTCAGGTCCTGTATCGATATGAAGCCCACTATGGCAGTTCCCTTGAGCAGGGCTATGATCTGGCCCTTGATAAGGGGTATGGCCCGCTGCATGGCCTGGGGCAATATGAACCTGTGAAATGTCTTTCTTCTGCTGTAGCCCAGCGCCAAAGCCGCCTCGGTCTGTCCCGGATCGATCGAATCGATACAGCTGGCAAAAATCTGTGAGACTGAGGCCGCGAGATTAAGGCCGAAGGCCAATACGGCCACAAAAAATGCCGGTATATCCACGCTGCCGAAGATAATATAATAAAATATCATCAGCAGGACTACCATGGGCGTCCCTCCCATAAAGGAGGTAAATATATAGGCCAGTCCTCTGATCACCCTGTTTCTGCAGGCTCCCGCCCGGTATAGCTGAAGGCCCAGGATGATACCAATAATGCCGGAAAGCAAAGTGATCGCCAGCGTTGTTGCGCTGCCTCTTAATATCAGCTTCCATCTTTTTTCAACTATAAAGGTCCTCCTGAAGCTCTCGACCACCTTTGAAAAGAAACCTGTCTTTTCCTTATTTGTCTCTGCCTGTTCAGTCCCGAAAAGCGCAGCAGCCTTGTCCCGCTTCATGATTATGACATACTCAGGTTCACAGGTTGCAAGCGAGAAGCTTACGGATTTCTCCCTCTCTTCGGTCCGGATAAGGCTGTTCATGCCTATATCGCACTTGCCTGAGGTTACAGCAGGAAGGAGCCCGCTCAAGTCCACTATCTCGAATTCAAGCCCGTAGCCGTGTGACGCGGCAAAATTCGCAAGCAGTTCGACCTCATATCCTGAATAGCTGTCCTCCACCGCATACACGAGCGGCGGCGATACTGCGCCGGTTGCGACCCATATGACGCCGTTTTCACCGGTTTTTGGAATATCCAGCGTCTTCTTTTCTCCCGGTGTAAACCAGTAATCCTGCAGTTTTTCAAGCTCTCCGCCCTCTTCGAGTTCTTCTATATAAGCATCTATCTCAGCCCTTAAGGCGTCCGACTCTGCGTCCTTGTTAAATACATATCCCACCTGTCCGCAGGATGTGGTCAGGTCGTCTATGGTCACGAGGTCACTGTACTCCTCAGCGATAAAGCTGTACTGCTCCCTGATCACCAGGGCATAATCAGCCTTGCCCTGCTGCACAGCTATGCACTGGTCGGTCATCGTCTTGAAATATACCGGCCTGGCATCCGTAACCAGGCTCTCAAGTACGGTATCCATTATGGATCCTTCCTTGACGGCTCCCCTGAGGCCGGACAGGTCATCAAAAGAAGCCTCCGCTGTCACGGCATCATCCTGTGAAATATCGGAAGCCATAGCCGTGCTGACCGGCAGTATGGATAAAAGAATGGCAAAAATAATTGTAATTAAGATAAGTTTATATTTTTTCATATATGCGATCTAGTTTGAACTGCTTGATGCAGCTGCACGGCTGGCCGACACTGACACTATGATGAGAAGCATGATGAGCTGCTCTACCAATACCATGGCAAGCGTAGAGCTGATGCTGCCGGCAAGCGACATATCATCTACTCCGACATGAGCCATAAATACCAGAAGGGACGCGTACATGACGCGGGTCCTGGCATCCACCGAGTACCATTTGAAGCCCTTCTGCTGCTTGAGGTAGTCAGCCGCCTCTGCGATCTCGGGCACTATCGTCTCCGGTGACATATCAAGCAGTGAAAATGCTGCCAGCGCCGGAAGGCCGTAAGTCTTGCTTGCCGGATGCTTTGCGACCTTTAAGCCATCGAGCAGGGCACGCACCAGCTCAACCTTCTGCTCCGCAGGCTTGTCGGAAAGGGACATGACCTGAGCCATGGAATGGATGGCATCCTTGTCTATCCATGACAGGTCCTTAGCCTGATCGTAGCATCTCTCGATCTCGGCCGAGACCGTCCTGTGATCGCTGCAATGGGTTATGATCATGGACAGATAGCCCCTGTCCATATCATTTATCAGTAAGGGGTGGATTGCCCTCTCTTCCTTGTAGAGTTCTTCCAGCTTTGCAATGTTCTCGTCTGCATGCTCCAACCCGCCCTTCTCATAGATAGTGATGGCGGCCATGACCATATAAGGCGAAGCAGTCAGCTTGTGGATATCCCGAAGCTTCTTATAGACTTCCAGGCAGCCCTTGAGATAGGCCTCCGGATCGTCCTTAAGTGTCATCTTGGTGATGACCATGGCCTCTCCTATCCCGCGGAACTCCGAGAATATATTTACATTATTCTTGAGTATCTTCTTGCATTCCGTGTAGCGGTCCGGATCTGCATCTATTCCCATAGATGCAAGGATAAATGAAGCCATTATGGCCACGTCATTAGATCCGGCCTCCCAGATCATCTTCTTGTAGAGCAGTTCATGGTTTCTAACTACCTGTTCACATTTTTCCTGAAGCTGTGCATTCATAATATTTTCTCCTTATCATAAAACAGCTTATTATTGCTGCTTAAATTACTTACTTAATTTATAAGCGCTTCACTTATGTATCCGCTTTAGGGCCCTACCCAGTGCATAGGGGAAGAGGTTGCATACAACCAGTATCACCGCAAACATGATGATAAAATAGGCCAGTGCCGCGCCCGCGCTTTCCGTTACTACCGGTCCCAGCATGGGTTCCTGCCAGAAGCCTATTATATAGGCTATCAGATATGCCAGGAAATAGTGTATCACCAGTATGCTCATCGATATGTCACCCAGATAGGCAAGCGTCTTTCTGACCGGCTCGGCATTTTTTATGAGATTGCATATGATCCCCAGAAAAGTTATGAGAGCCAGCCCGTAGAGGGTACCGGTCGCGTAGCTTAATGCCCCGAAGGCTCCCCAGCCGCCGAACGGGAATCTGTATGAGTAATTGTCCGTGGCTATAAAGATAATTATCAGCGCCAGGCTTATAGCAAAGCCTGCGATCTTTCTTTTGATTGAATATGCGTCGAAGTCAAGAAAATCCAGCTTCGAGAGGTAGTCTCCCAGCAGCATGAGTCCGACCTCGCCCGGAATATTGGGAAGCACGAAAGCCAGAAGCACTGTGGAAAAGGGCTTATCGTTAAGTCCCTGGATATCGGGTATATAGAGTATGGCCCCGACCAGCAGAAAGGCTGCCGCCAGCAGCAGTTTCAAACCGGTCTTCTTATCCTTTAATCTATACCGGATCGGCACGAATATAACCTCGGCAACGGCCATCTGAAAGAGGAACCAGCCGACCACCGCCCCGTAGAACATGGGATGCAGCCCGCTTATCGAGGTATCCAGCCAATGAAAGGACTGAAACTGCAGTAGTATGCCTATGGCCCCGTCTATATACCAGCCGATGCTTTTTTCTTCGATGATCAGGTATATTATCGCGTAGGCTATGAGCAGCACTACCGCCATGACATAATAGGGCACGAATATGCGGTTCAGACGGCCGACCAGATAGTCCTTGGCCGAAGTCTTCCTGTCAGAGCTCAGATAGCCCGCCAGGATAAAGAACATGATCATCAGCGGTGCGCACAGCGACATCTCGATCTTGATCCCTATCCCGCAGTACTGCTTCAGGCCCGATATGGACAGAAGGTGTATGCACACAACCGCCAGTATGCCTATTCCCTTGATCATGCTGATCTCATCAATCCTGCTTTTCATTCTTTTCCCCTTTATCTGCATATATAATACAAAAGATATGCAGATACTCAAGGCAGTATCTGCACATTTTCACATCAATTATATGCAAATAATATATTCTACTGCTCCACTTTCTTAACCTGGTCCTGAGTCACCGAATTCAGGTCATAGGTATCGTAGGCCTTGTCCGTCGGCAGCTGTATGCGGATCCCGTGGAGCTGACTGCGCCTGCATATGAGCTTATCGTAATTCACCTCGTACACATGCCCGCCCTTAGTCCTGTCGGCCGAGACGAAATGAAGATGCCAGCCTGCCGCGTTGATCCCGTGCATATAATCAGGAAAATACAGGCAGACCACCGTTCCGTCTATATCGTCGAACTCGAAATCCGTCTGATTTTTCTTGAGGACTTCGCTGAGTTCTATGTGCTGTGAGTGCTGGCCCAGCTCGGACCGTGCCTTGACACTCTTAAAATGCCCGTCCAGCCTTACTGCGTAGATGCTGTTCAGTCCGAAATCGCTGTCGATAAGCCTGTTGAGTTCAGCCTTTAAGGCATCGGCGGTATTTCCGGCCTCTATCTCGCACTCCACAGCCTCCTCCATGAAGGCCACTGCCGCAAAGGGAACCCCCTGATCAGGTGCGGCCTCGGTGACATTTCCCATACTGTCTGCCCGGTAGACGTGACCGTCTAAGGCTATCATTTCTCCGTTCACATCGGTAAAGGTGCCCAGCCCCGTATCACCATACTGCAGCAGCTTCTCGGTTGTCACGACCTCCTTGAAGTAGCCCTGCATCAAGGCCTGCAGGGTTGATATCTGATATATGTATTTCATCTTTTCCTCCTATATGATCAGTCCTCTGATATGTCTATATAGTTTTTCCGCTCCATAGTTATCTTAAGCTCGCTGTCCACGCTCACAGAATATATCTCGTCAAAATTGTCGGCTATCGGCGATCGTGCCTGTATGGTAACCTCAGTTTCGCCCGGCACTAATCCAGTGAATTCGAATATAACATAATATCCCGAGCCCTCAGCATCTCCGCTGTTACTGTTCTTATATCGTGTATCCCTGCTGTAAGAGACAAGGGTCTCATCACCGACAGACACAGTATATTCCGGCCCGCCGCCGTCAAAAGATTCATAGGTAAGTGTCACAGTCATGCCATTCTCCTCATCCTGCGGGCCTTCTTTCTCCGGATACGCATCATCAGTCGACTTCATTGATGTGGGAATATCCGGCACTATTTCCGTCCCGTTCGCAAAATACTGCACGCCTTCAGTGAAATCATTGCCATAGGTGCTGTACATGCTCGGCTCATCATCCGTATCGAAGCGGATGCAGTAATCTATATCCTCATCCGGCTCGAAAATGTAGGTATATCTGTAATCATCGTCGCTGTCATCGGATGTGTCGTACAATTTCATATTTGCAGTCTCGGCGAGAACCTCCCGCCCTTCGATCAGGCTGTCTCTTTTTTTATCCGTAATAATCTGTGCCGTATACCACTCATAGCCGCTGAATTTCATATGGAGTATGCCATCAGCTTCGGAAAAAACAGGAGCTCGCTGAAAGGGTGCGGCGCTGCTGTATCGGATCTCGATGCTGCCGGTAGAGTCGGAACGGCTCATGGTTGAAGTGCAGCCTGTCAGAAGGCAGAGGACTGAGATTACCGAAAAAAGCATTAAGAACTTTTTCAACATCATCTTCTCCTGTCAGCACCGGTATTGACATAGAAGCTGCGCTTGTCGTCATACATCATCCTGTCTGCCCGCCTCTCGATGTCATACAGTACTTCGCCTGCTTCGAGTCTTGCATAACCCAATGATATGCCGATCGGGATCCCGGCTCCTATGTCAATGGAATTACATGCCCGCCTTGCGGCGTCTACTTCTTTTTCGACAAGCTCCACATCATCCGTAAAATAGATGGCGACGAACTCATCGCCTCCCACACGATACAGCTTATAGGCGCCATGCAGGTGCTTCTGCAGTTGTTCTGCTGTCATCTCAAGCAGTCTGTCGCCATCATTATGGCTTAAGGTGTCATTAACCATCTTCAGGCCGTTTAAGTCACCGATAACATAGACTACGCCCTCTTTGTCGGCTATCTTTCTGGTTATTATATTTTCCTTGTCATACTCATAGCAGTTTCTGTTCCATATATCCAGATAGCTGTCAATGAAAGCCTGCTTTTGCAGCTTGCCGACCGGATTCTCGATGGCAAAAAACAATCCGAGGGTTGAGATGGTAAGAGCCTCTGCTGTATATAAAAATTCAGGCACAAGTATCTGCACGACCAGCAGTCCAAGCGCTATAAAAGACGTAGGCAGAACGGTTATTATCACGATTCGCTCCATCTGCCTGTGGCAGACGACTATCATGATATCAGCCGCGATAATGAACACAAAGCCCAGAGTGAAGCACAGAGTTGGGCCGATGCCGGCGCTGTACTTCGTGCCATTGCCCTGCAGATAATTAATGGGTGCGATCAGCATGACCGCTATGCATGCAAAGCAGATCGCTGCACCGCCCCAGAATATGCCCCTTCTCAACTTGCCTTTAGAAAAAACGAAAGACACTACGTAATCCAGATACAAAAGAGAATACAGCAATGAAAACAGGAAAAATAAAATATGGCAGAAATCATTCAGCCTGCTGCTGATCCCATCCATATTGACGGTTATCTCCGTCACCAGTGCCATAACACAATGTCCAAGGCACACCAAAGCAAATGGGAAAAATATATTCCTGCCTTCCCTGAACTTAGCGCAATATCTGTCATAGATAATAAGGAACAGCATTATCATAACCGAAAACAATTCTGCCCGGATAATCAGGAACGAACTCATATTACTACCTCCGTCCTCATCAATTACAATTCATTGATGTCCCTCAGCCTGAATTTTTCTATCTTCTTGAGAGATATCTTACTGATAACATAAGTCAAAAGGAAGCTGCCCAGTGTTCCTATCACAAGAGCGGCAGGATCCGGTGTCTTTAAGAAGATGGTGCTCTCGCTCTCGCAGCATACTAAGGACACATAGCCCACGGCCGTGCCCAAAAAGAGCCCCAGTATGGTTCCTATGACCGTCAGCACTATGGTATCACTGTAGATATATCGCTTGGCATCCTTTATGGAGAAGCCGTTGATCATGAGGACTATCAGTTCCTTCTTCTTCTCGTTCACGAACATGGTCATGAGGTTGAGAAGGACCAGAAGTGCCATGATTATCGACAGCACTATATAGAGTGCCACCATAGCCACAGCCAGCGTCGACATAGAGTCGTATGTGCGCTTTGTGATCCCATAATAATCCTCTGTCATCAGGTAGTCGTCAACCTCTCCCAGGTCATCGGTCAGCTTATCGAGCTCTTCTGCGCTCAGGCTGCCTGTATCCACGATATAGCAGTTGGGAAGCGCCTCCTCTCCCATCAGCTCCTCATATTTTTCCGGTGACATGACCATCTGATAACCTGTCAGATAATTTTTGAAATATCCGTCTATATTGGTGGTGACCTTCTCTCCCTTGGAGTCGTATAGGGTCAGCCTGCTGTTTACCGGCGTGTCGAAATAGTTGGAATAGGTCCCGGATATCCACACGCCATCATAAGGATTGTTGTAATTATATTTTTCCTCGGATTCCATCACGAAAAGCCTGCTGAAGCTGTCTTCATCATAGGGTATGAATACATTGCCGTAGCTCATCATACCGGATGGCATGCTGACCGCTATCCTGGTATAAGTCACCTCCGAGTATTCAAGGCCGTATTCGTCCAGTACATCGGCTATCCCCTCCTCAGTTTCCTGAAGTTCATCAGCGTTGCCGCTGTAATTCTCAAAAAGCACCAGACTGTCAAACTTATAATAATCGCTGTACTGCTTATCTAAGCTTCCGAATATATCGTCCCTTAACATAATAGCCGTTACCAAAAGCGCCGTGCAGCCTGCGACTCCCACCAGAGTGGCAAATACTCTCCTGCCGTCGTTGACGCAGTTGTTTATTATGGTCTTGCTCATGAGAGACAGCTTACTCCAGATGCCCATGGACTCGTAGATGCGCTTCCTGCCTCCGTCGGGCGCAGGACCCTTTAAAAGTTCCACCGCCGGTCTTTTTAAAATGCGGGCACATGCCGCATAGGTAACCAGGCCTATGATGACGAACTCGGCCAGACATACAGCTATAATAGAAGGATCGATGACCAGGTATATCTGCATATGTTCGATGATAAAGCTGCCGCTGAAAGCAGTCAGCAGTATGTACTGGACCACCACATAGCCGCCAACAAGTCCCAGGATCACTCCTATCAGGGTTGCCAGCATTGTATAGGTCATATAATATCTGGTGATCTCCTTCTGATTGAGGCCCAGTGCCTTCTTGGTTCCTATGCTTATCATCTGGTCGTTCACTATTCTGGATACTGCTGAATAGCATACCAGGATCCCGACTATCAAAAAGAGGGAAGCCATGCTGTATCTCAGCTTCGACAGCATCTCACTGAAGACAGACACGACCAGGACTCCTGACGACTGTCCCCGGCCTATTATCGTACATGAGTATTCCACCAGCTGGTCCGTTTGAGCCTTGTAGTCTTCAAACTGAGCTACCGCCGTATTGTAATATTCGGTCGCTCTGGCCAGCTTCTCCCTGCCCTCTGCAACCTTTATCAGGCCTTCCTCATATTCTTCTCTTCCGTTTTTGGCTTTGGCTGCTGCACTCCTCACCTGGGCTCTGGTGCCTGCAAGTGAGCTGTTTACACCTGCAGCCTCCGGATTGTTCTGTGATGCAGAAGAAGCTGCATTCAGAGCCCTGTTTGACATATCGATCTCAGCCTCAGCCTTGACCAGAGTGTCCCTGGCATTAGCCAACTCATAATCGGCCCAGTCCAAAGCCGCCTCGGTCTCATCGAGCTTATAGGCATACTCATCCAGCTTAGCCTGTCCCGCTGCTGTAACTGCGTCAACCTGACTCTGAACCAGGCTGTTTCTGGCATCGGTAAGGGGCTTTAAGTCAGTCGTAAGTCTTTCCCTTATCTCGTCAGCCAGTTCCTCGTATTCCATGCTGTAGCAATTCAGATCATCCAGCTCACCGCAGTCGATCAGGACTTCCGTATAACCGGGGAAGTCAGTCTGATCAAAGGAATCCTCTGTGACATACATGATGCAGTTGATATCAAGCTTATTGGCGGTTGAAGCGCCATAGGTCATGGAATCTGTGGATAAATACTCGGACGAATGCACCAGCCCCGTCACTACGAAAGTATCAGTGGACAGGTATGGCACCGGTGAATCTGTCGTCTCTTCAGATACGTCACCTGCATAGGCATCAGACCCGTTCGCTGCTTCTGCTTCACTCTCCTTAAGGTCTTCAATCTCAGCTTCGCTGTCATCCTCATTCATGCTCTCATACTCATCCATGAGAGCCTGCATCTCCTCATTGACCTCGAAGGTCCCTTCAGGCACTACATCCACCACATCGTCCGTCTCGGGATCAAATTCAAGGATAGACACCAGAGTATGCCCGGTGTAGTCGTCATCCGGCCAGAATACTATCGTATCTCCCGGCTTGACTCCGTTTGCCTCAGCCCAGGTCTTCTCGATAGCCATCTCACCGGCAGCGTCCGGCAGTTCACCCTCTATATCATAGAGGGTATCTATCCCTTCGGTCAGCTGCTTGATCTTGGCCTGGTATGTGATCTCCCCATAGTCAAAAAATACATTGGTCGATCTGGTGCCTTCCGCTGATGTCACATAATCCAGAGCATTTATAGCCTCTACATCCTCATCCGTGAAGCCATAAGGGAAGATCAGGGTAAAATCATGCATATTGCCCTTGCGCATCTCGTCATCCATGTTGGTAAGGGCACTCACAGAAGTCGCAGTGATACCCGTAAATACCGAGACGGCCAACAGCACAAACATACATATGGCCACGAAGGATACAAGGGTCTTTTTTATATTTCTGAACAGTTCTATTCTCTGCGTCTTTTTCATACTACCAAACGAGCTCCTCAGCGTGTACCGGATGACGGTTTACAGTTACCTCGTAGGTCCTTCCGTCCCTGAACCTGACTACCCTGTCAGCCATACGGCAGATCTCCTCATTGTGGGTTACCATGACTATGGTCGTCCCAGCTTCCGCTATCTTCTCGATGACCTTGAGCACCTGGATGCTGGTAGCGTAATCAAGCGCCGCCGTAGGCTCATCGGCAAATATAAGCTTAGGCCTCTTGACTAAAGCCCTGGCTATGGATATCCTCTGCTGCTGTCCTCCTGAGAGCTGTGAAGGGTAGTTATCCTTCTTATCTCCCAATTCAACAAGTTCAAGTGCCTCCTCCGAGCTCATCGGATTCTCGACCAGTTCAGCGATCAGATCCAGGTTCTGTCTCGCAGTGAGGTTGGGCATGAGGTTGTAGCTCTGGAATATGAAACCTATATTGTCGCGTCGGAACTTAGTCAGTTCCTCCTGGTTGGCCTTGGAGATGTCCTGCCCCATATAGGTAAGCTGACCGCTGTTAGCCGAGTCCATGCCTCCAAGTATATTTAAGAATGTGGACTTGCCGCAGCCTGACTCTCCCAGAAGGGCAAGGAATTCTCCTTCATAGACATCCATGTTGACGCCCTTTAACACCTTTGTAAGGACCTCGCCGTTTAAGAATTCACGGGTTATGTTTCTGGCTGACATAAGGACCTTTCTGTCGACTGTCTCACCTTGCTTGAAATTGGCATTCTCGTCAATGGTAAGGGCTATGAGGAGGGCCAGCATCTCGCAGCCGTCGGCCTGGTCATCGGTCATTGCCTCTTTTTTCATAAACTGGATACAGCCCAGCTTTTCATGCTTAGTGGAAAGAGGTGCACAGACCATAGAGCCAATCTCGCCCTCTGTGCCGGCAAAAGCTGATTCCTTATGATCCTTCTGGTCACTGTAATTGAGGAGCCTTAAGGCTTCTCCTGACTCATAGACTTCACCTACCACTCCCTCGCCTGTCTGCCTGGTCTCAGACGTCAGGTCGAAGGGGCCTATCCAGTAGTAGGGCCTCAAAACCGAGCCATCGGCAAACCATACCACTACATAGTCCGCGATGCCGTTTCTGGTTATGATGCCTACGCCATCCTTTAAAGCTTCGTCCAGGTTGTCAGCCTTAGTTATGGCGTTCTGGACCTGGCCGATTATCTGAAGCTGTTCTATTCGCATATCTCTACTCATTCTCATTCTCCTTCATCATACCCATGTCATAAGTCGTGCATCTTAAGGCATCCTCGAGACATACTATGTTAGACGCCGTCGAAAAATAATCCGTAAAAAGCAGGACCGTCGTAGCCAGTGCTATAGCCTCTTCCGGCAGGCCCAGCTGCAGGAAGATGACCGAGATTATTGCTACCATTCCGCCTGGAACCGGTGGCTCCGCTATGGCCAGGATGGAGCCCGAGAACCATATCGTGATAACGCTCACCAGAGTGATGGGCATTCCGTATTTTGACAGCATGTAAAAGGACATGACAAAAAGCTCTGTGGCCGCGGCAGGCATAAAGACGACCTGGCCTAATGGCACACCAAAGTTGATAAGCTTCCTGTCCACCTTCAGCTTATTGCAGCATTCTATAGTCAGTCCATAGGCTGCGGCGGAGCTGGCCGTCGTCAGCGCCGTAAGATAACTGGGCAGCTGAAGCTTTAAGAGCTCTCCCATTGATATGCCGGTCCTTATCACCGTTATCACATTCATGATAAGAGCCAGCGATATATTAAATACAACTATCGTCGCAAAAGGAGCCACTATGATGACCATCTCGGAAGCCTCGCTTGCGATTATCATCTTGACCAGGCACAGGAATATGACAGCCGGCAGAATTTTTGCCACGATCGACATAACCATCTGTATCACGGTGACCAGCTGGCATATTATCTTGTTAAGTCTTGATACCGAATCGCCCAAAAGCAGGCTGGCTATCCCGAACATTATAGCCATAAATATTATCTGCAGGGCATTCCCCGTCTGGAAGGGATCTATTATATTTTCCGGAATGATATCAAGGATCATGCCCAGGATCTGACTGAAGAGTTCGCCGCCGCTTATGGAGGCGCTGCCACCGTCAAGCTTGAAGGCGATGGTAAGGGGTATCACCATAGCCACTCCGAAGGCGAATACACCTCCTACGAAGCGAATCAAAAGTCCCTTTCCTATCTTGCTGAAGGAGTCCTTGTCGCCTATATTCAGTATTCCGGCCAGAACCGACAGAAAGACAAGCGGTCCTGCGATCATGCGGATCGCACGCATTATTGCATCGAAGACCGGGGTCATTATGTAGTAGTCCAGGGTCCTTCCCGCTACAGGAAAGGCCAGCTTAAGCATCAGACCAACTGCAATTGCCAGGGCGATCGTTGCAAATATCCCCACCAGTGGATTCTTCTGCTTTGGAGGCAGGTTGATCTCCAGCTTGTTGCAGCCATTCTCATAGTGGTATTCAGGCACCATACCCATGGCCGTCATAATGCTGGACTTCCTGCTGATATAGCCGTATTCCTCATCCAGATATTCTGTCGGATCAACCGGCTTTCCCACGCAGGATATGATCAGGAACCTGCGTCCGAAGCTGTTCCCGCTTGTAAGCAGGCATTCCGCACCCTCTCCCAGTTCACGAAGCCAGAGTCCCAAAACCTCCTCCGCGCTGAGGCGAAGCCGCAGGATATCCTTGTGGTCGGTCTTGTGCTCGGCAAGAGTCAGACTGATCTGCTCGCTCATCATATCAATACTTTCGGCTGACAATATGAATTTTGTTGAATTTAGTTCCCTGAACTTCACTTTTTCTCCCGTTCTTACTTACCAGTCACTGCCCCAGTCTGTCGAGTCTGAATCCCAGCTGTCCGATGAGTCCCAGTCATAGCTTGAATCATTGTCCCAGCTGGAGCTTGACGAAGAGGAATTCTCAGACTTGGATTCCTCATAGGCTGCATCCGCTGCTGCCTCGGCTTCCTCAGCCGCCTGATACCACTCGGTGTCGCTGAAATCAGTAGCATTCCAATTGGCCTGCTCTTCTGCTGTAAAATTATATACATCGCCGGACTTGTAGCGATCGTAGTCGTCGCCTACCCTGTAATCCTCGTCGTAATACCAGAGTTCATCGCCCAGGGCATCATGATCGTCCTTGTCACAGTAATAGTCCCAGCTTCCGCTATCGTCATCGTATAGGTACCAGCCGCTCTTATCACCATCACCGTAACGATATCCGTAGTAATCCGACAGATAGTAATAAGTATTGCCATTGTTGACATAATAGCCTTTTGATGGAGTAAAATGATTGCCGGCATCTACGTAATTCCTGGATCTGTAGATGTAGTAATCGTCGTAATACTCGTCGCTGTCCAGTCCCAGTTCCTCAAGCATATCGCTGACTGACCTGTAATGTCTGCTCTTGCTGCTGAGTTCTTCCGGGAATTCGCTGTCATCATCGAAGGATTGGTATAACTCCCAGTCTCCCGCCTCATCGTTGTATCTCCACCACTCACAGCTTAAGCCGTTCGTCCAGGATTTAATGTAATAATAAGGTGTACCGTCCTCGTCCAGATAATAGTTGTATTCCTGAGGTTCCTGGCTCTCCTTGTAGGCATATGAGCCGTAGCTTCCGAAAAGTATCGAGATCGGTATCAGCGCAATTATAAATGTAAGTACAAATGGCCTGGTCAGGAAGCTTAACAGCTTTCCCCGGAAACCCTTGTTTTTTGATGTATTATTGCCCGAACCGCTTTTGCCTGCGGATCTCTTCAATGCATTGTGGGACTTCTGGTTGAGTATCTCCTCCTTTAGACGCAGGTAGAGCTCGTTTACCGCGTAGGCCTCGTCCGTTCCCTCGTACCTGATGGCCCGCGATCCGTCTGCCTTGTTCTTATATACGATAAAGCTTCCGTTCTCCTCATATATACCGAAGGCCTTTGGTTCGGTTATATTTTTCCCGATAAAGAACCTGGTGACCTCTTCAGGAGGCAGGTTTCTGGCCTTATACCAGTCCTTAAGTTCCTCTATGGTCCTCGGCGTATCCGAGGCAGTCCTCTGATGGTTGACATTGACCGCGCCGCAATTTGGACATACCTCATCGGTGTCCATCATAAAATTGCCGCAGTATTCGCACTTAACCTTAGCCATTATCTGTCCTCCTCTTCTCCCAGATAGGCTCAGTTGTCAGCGTCGCTGTAGTCGAGCGAGTCGCCTCCGACCTTCTCATAGGTCTCCCAGCTTCCATCAACATTTACCAGGAGGCTGCTGCCCTCGATTGTATACTCGTATCTGAAGTCGCTTCCGATCAGTTCGGTGCTCGACCAATGGATATCTATGTCATCCTGTATCGACAGCACTCCCGTGTGATCGTCGTAGAGGCTGACCTTTTTTACAAATGTCTGGTCCACGCCCTCCATCTCTTCGACTATAGTCTGAGCGTAAACCCCCGGCACATAGGAAAACTGAGTCTGTTCCTTGTGATCCGTAAGATTAAGCGAATCAACGATTGATGCGAGGGCGTCACTCACCCTCATCTGATCCTCGACCTCAGTCTCGCTGTGCATGAGTATATCCACCAGCAGGGTCCCTCCATTATGCTCTACTCCGGTCAGTTGTTCGTTAAGTCCCGAGCCTTCAGATGAATATACCGAATAGGTAAATGCCCAGTCACTGCCTGCCCCGAAGTAACCCTCGGACCTGTCTATCTGCGAATCATCGTATGAAGATGTCTTGTCGTAGAGCACCTCCTGCGGCATCTTATCCTCATGATAGCTGATGGCTACCAGATCCGATCCGGCAGATTCTCCTGTATATACGAAATGAGTCTCGCCATCTTGTTCACTCACCTCAAACTCAGACGGATCATAATAGACCGACCAGTTCTCACCCTCGTAGAGCTGACTTGTCGACACCGATCCTGCGTCCTGTTCCGTCCCCTGTGACGAATCCGCCCCGGTGCCGGAGCCGTTCCTGCCGCAGGCCGTAAGGCATAAAGCTATTATCAGGCTGGCTGCCAGGGCCAGTGCCATTTTTCTCATTTTCAAGCGATTTCTATTAATCATGCTAATCTCCCCGCCATATCTATGGTATGTATATCCTGTTGATCTCCACTATCTTGCCATTTTCAAGTCTTATGCTGGTATTCACCTCGAAGAATGAAGGGTGTTCGAAGGCATCCGTCAAATTATCATATCCGTAGGTCTTAACCTCTGTCGGATCATAGTTATCAGTGAGCACTACGTCCTCTGATATGGTAAAATCCTTCATAAAATGATAAGTGTATGAAGAATATCCATCCATGCCGGCATATCTGTAGCAGTTATCCTCATCGAAGGCTCTGAGTTCTGTTCCGCCCGCCTCAATGCCGCCGTTAATAGTCACAAATCCGTTCTCATCGCTTATAGATTCGATGACATAGAGATCGCCTCTTACCGTGATCGCATCACCTGTCTCAAGTGTCCCCACGTCTGCAATGTCATAGGTATCCTCAGTATAGATCCTGACATTTTTAAGCATGCCCGTTCCGGCTATATCCTGGGATTCGACCTCGAAGGCACATGGATACGTCCCATCCTCGAGATTCTCGGGATCAAGCTCATATTTGTTCGGCTGAACGCATTTGCCCGAAAGCTTCGTGTAGGTTATGCCATCAATAGTGAGATCTCCGTTTTCTTCTACCGTTGTTGCATACCCGTCAATTCCGTCGGCTGTCCAGGTTACATCGATCGTATCCTGAGCCTTGAATTTACCGGTTCCATCCTCATTAAGGATAACATAATTTGTAACAACAGAGGTGTAGCCTTCCATCTCCTCTTCATAGGTATAATAGTAGGTTCCACTCAATCCGTTTTCACTTTCCTTAGCATCGGTGCCCTCAGCCACCGTTGTCTCTTCAGTTGTATCAACTGTATTGATGGTATCCGACTTGCTTCCGCAGGCACATAGCAGGCTCAAAGCCATTACTGTCATAAGGCATATCGCAAAAATTTTTTTACTCATAACATATCACCTTTCTCTTTTATTAAGAACGCAAAAAATCCCCTCAGCATATTATATAATACTGAGGGGTCGATTTGTGTATTATTTTTATTACTTTTCTTTTCTCGTGGCGAAGATCGCCAGCACGAATACAACTACTCCTACTGCGGCAATGCAGGCAAATGTTATCCTCATGGCCGCCATAATGCTCATCGTTTCTGCGAGCGAGGACTCCATGGCCATAAATACTGCTGCGCCGAAGGCTCCTGCTATAGTCCTGAGCGACGTAACAAGCGACTGCCCCGATGCTATATCCGAATCTGCCAGGTCGCTGACACCCCATGTGAGGAGTGGCATCATCAGCATTGATATTGACACGCAGCGAAGCACATTAAATATCACGAAAACTGCCATATTGCCATTGCTCCATCCGGCAAAAAACGTTCCGATCGCCAGGAGTGCACCGCCCCCGATAAAGAGCTTTTTGATGCCGACCTTATCGTATATTTTTCCCATCACAGGGCTAAGCAAAGCCATAACAATGCTGCCCGGCATCATGAAAAGCCCCGACATAGTCGCCGAATAACCGCAGGCGCTCTGAATGTAAAGCGGCTGCATGACAGCCAGCGCCATCATGTTGAAATAAAATAGAGCGCTTCCTATGACGGCAACTGCCAGCTTTTTGTTGGCCATGACCCTCAAATTCAGAAACGGAGTCTCAAGCTTAAGCTGTCGCACAGAAAACCACACACAGCCTATAAGGCCCAGAATTATAGCCAGTCCGACCTGTAAGCTTACGAGAGGATATTTCCCGATATTTCCCATTCCATAGAGGACGCCTCCGAACCCGACCACTGCCAGGGCGACCGACGTCATATCAAGCTCTGCCGTGACATTTTCAAGCACATTTTCCATAGCATAAAAGGACACAATAAGCGCAATCGCACAGATTACGGTAAGGCTGTAAAAGATCATCCTCCATCCCCACAGGTCTACGATAATGCCGGCTAAGGTTGGCGCTATTATGGGCGCCGCCCCAGAAGCCAGCCCGTAGGTTCCCATGACTCCACCTCTCTGGTCCTTGGGATATATTGTAAGCAGAATTACCTGCCCAAGAGACATGAGTATTCCGTTTCCCGCAGCCTGGAGCACGCGCCCGACCATCATGAAAGCGAAGTTCGGTGCAACTGCATTTAACACGATTCCAAGGGAAAATATCCCCAATCCCGAAAGGTAAAGTGGCTTGGTCGGAAATCTTCTGACCAGGTAAGCCGAACACAGGACCAGGATACCCATGACCAGCGAATATACGCTTGTGAGCCATTGTCCCGTTCCGCTTGTAATGTTAAAGTCAGCCATCACGGCCGGAAGCGCAGTTGTCATAGCCGTTGAAAGCATCGAACTCAACACGACTGTAACTACGATACCTGCGAAAATTATTGTCCTCTTCTGGTTTGTCAGCTTCATACCCTTTAAAATCCTCCCCTGTCAGGCAGACTTGTCGGTTTTGCACCGACCGAAGGCGACTCCCCAGTCGCCTGAGACCAACCCGCCATGGTTTCGATGAAACCATGCGCGGATGCAGAGCCCTCTGGGGCTTACCATGTAAAAAGCCATCCCTTCCGAGATGGCCTTTTACATAAAAAGAGCGCGAGACGGGACTCGAACCCGCGACCCCCACCTTGGCAAGGTGGTGCTCCGCCAGCTGCGCGCCTCGCGCAGCCTGCTTAGCCGTCTCGAGCGCCGCTAGATGTGATAGTATATAGG
>R03__coassemble_326_pt1 | contig 28759 bp, 23 predicted proteins | sample R03__metabat2_high_PE_045 | metagenome-assembled genome bin R03 | reverse complement strand
GCTCAAGAGTCTCTAAAACCTCTCCTACTGCCTGAAGGAACTCCGGCTGCTCTGCATTACGAGTTGCAAGTCCGTCATAGACACGCTGTAAATATGCACTCTTAAATTCCATTTTCTTTTTTCTCCTTCCAAAATCAGTCAAATGTGACTTTCTTCTAAAACCTCAATTATTATATATTATTGATTTTTCACAATCAACCTGTATTTGAAAAAAATTAAACCAATAGATGAGAATTTACTCAACTATTGGTTTATTTTTTTGAAGCACTGGTAATTTAAAAATGTCACTTGATAAAAATATCAAGTGACACAAGCTTTAAATGAGTTTATACATTAATCTCTGCTTTTACACCCAGTATATCGGCATTAGCATCGAGAACTGGTTTTACAACTTCATCAAGATACTTATTTACCTGGTACACAGAACGGCCGACATACTTGGAGGGATCCATGGACGCCTCAAGCTCCTCAAGTGTAAGCGGAAAATCAGGATTTTCTGCTATCAATTCAAGCAGGTTATTGTCCTTGCCGTTAACCTTGACATTCTTCCCCGCTTCCATGGACATAACCCTGATCTGCTCATGAAGTTCCTGGCGGTTGCCACCGTTCTTAACGGCATCCATCATAATGTTCTCAGTAGCCATGAAGGGAAGCTCCGACATAAGTCTCTTCTCGATAACCTTGGGATATACTACAAGGCCGTCAACCACGTTGAGGCACAGATCAAGCACTCCGTCTATTGCAAGAAAGCCCTCAGCGACAGAAAGCCTCTTGTTGGCTGAATCGTCAAGAGTCCTCTCAAACCACTGGGTGGCCGAGGTAATTGCAGGATTTAAAGCATCAACCATTACATAACGCGACAGAGATGCTATCCTCTCACTCCTCATGGGGTTTCTCTTATATGCCATAGCAGATGATCCTATCTGGCTCTTTTCAAATGGCTCCTCAACCTCCTTGAGGTGTTGAAGAAGTCTGATATCATTGGACATCTTGTGGGCAGATGCAGCAATACCGGCAAGCACATTGCAGACTCTGGTATCCAGCTTTCTGGAATAAGTCTGTCCGGAAACGGGAACGCAGGCAGTAAATCCCATTTTTGCAGCGATCATGGGATCGATCTTGTCAATGGTCCCATTATCACCGGCAAAAAGTTCAAGAAAGCTTGCCTGAGTACCGGTAGTTCCCTTGGATCCGAGAAGTTTTAATGTAGAGATAACATAATCGAGATCCTCAAGATCTATCATGAACTCATTAAGCCACAATGTAGCCCTCTTGCCGACTGTTGTAGGCTGGGCCGGCTGAAAATGAGTAAAAGCAAGAGTCGGAAGTTCCTTATTCTCGTCCGCAAACCTGGCAAGTTCAGCTATCACATTGACAAGCTTCTTCCTGACAAGCAAAAGGGCCTCTCTCATGATTATAACATCGGTGTTATCGCCGACATAACAGCTTGTAGCTCCCAGATGGATGATACCGGCTGCCTTGGGGCATTGCTGTCCGAAGGCATATACATGGCTCATAACATCATGGCGTACTTCCTTCTCTCTGGCTTTTGCGACATCGTAATTGATGTCATAGACATGCTCCTTCATCTCATCGATCATCTCCTGTGTGATAACAGGCTGACCATTCTGAGACAGGCCCAGTTCCATCTCCGTCTCGGCTAGAGCTATCCACAGCTTTCTCCAGGTGGAAAATTTCATATCCTGTGAGAAAATATATTGCATCTCCTTACTTGAATACCTTTCCGATAAAGGGCTGATATATCTGTCTGTACTCATATGAACACTCCTAATTATTATTTATGCAAACTCCTTGCCTGTAAGGAGCAGGTATGCCTCCTTATACTTGGCGATAGTCTTATCGATAACATCCTGCGGAAGCAGATAATCACTGTCAGGATTAGCCTTGAGCCAGTCTCTTACGAACTGCTTGTCAAATGAAGGCTGACCATGTCCCGGCTCATATCCCTCAACAGGCCAGAACCTGGAGCTGTCCGGAGTCAGCATCTCATCGGCAAGAACAATATTGCCATCTTCATCAAGTCCGAACTCGAACTTTGTGTCAGCAATTATAATTCCCTTAGTAAGTGCATAATCCGCACATTTCTTATAAAGAGCTATTGTAAGATCAGACAGAGCCTGAGCATATTCACGTCCCTTACCCGGATAGATCTTCTCAAGAACATCTACTGACTGCTCGAAGGATATATTCTCATCGTGATCGCCAATCTCAGCCTTAGTAGAAGGTGTGTATATGGGCTCGGGAAGTTTATCGGACTCCACAAGTCCCTCCGGCAGTTTGATTCCGCACACGAGTCCGGTCTTCTGATAGCTTGCCCAACCGCTTCCGGTTATATAGCCCCTTACAATGCACTCTATGGGAAGCATCTCAAGCTTCTTGACCATCATAGCCTTCCCCTCATACTCAGGTGTCCTGAAAAATTCAGGCATATCCTGGGTATCGGTAGAAATCATATGATTCTTAACAAGATCAGAAGTATAATCGAACCAGAACTTGGACATCTGGGTGAGGATAGCTCCCTTGTCAACGATCTTATTCTTAAGGATAACATCGAAGGCCGATATCCTGTCGGTGGCAACCATAATTATGCTGTCACCGTTATCATATACTTCTCTTACTTTTCCTTCTTTAATCGGTTTCATATCAGTACTCCTTTTTCTTTTATTATTTTACAAGAAGAGACTTGCCTGTCATCTCAGCAGGCTGCTCCATACCCATAAGCTCAATAAGTGTAGGCACGATATCTGCAAGACAACCGCCCTCTCTTAAGCTGTAAGCCGGATCTGCATTGATAAGGATAAACGGAACCGGGTTAGTTGTATGAGCTGTATGAGGCTTGCCGGTCTCATAATCGACCATCTTCTCGGCATTGCCGTGATCGGCGCAGATAAACATAATTCCGTCAGCCTTCTTGACAGCCTCAACTGCCTTGCCAACAAGCCCGTCCACTGTCTCGATTGCCTTGACAGCAGCCGGGATCACTCCGGTGTGGCCAACCATATCGGGATTAGCGAAATTAATGATGATCACATCGTATTTATCCGATTCGATGGCGGCTACCAGCTTCTCGCCGACTTCAGGAGCGCTCATCTGAGGCTTGAGGTCATATGTCGCAACATCCTTGGGAGAATTAACCAGTATCCTGTCCTCGTCCTTGTTAGGCTCTTCCAGACCGCCATTGAAGAAGAAGGTAACATGAGCATACTTCTCTGTCTCGGCAAGTCTGAGCTGCTTTAACCCGTTAGCGGCCAGATATTCTCCGAAGGTATTCTTGATCTCTTCCTTATTGAAGGCCACTCTCTTGTTGGGAATGGTCTCATCATAATCCTTGAAGCAGACATAACAAAGAGGAATAAATGGTCTCTCGAAGCCGGTAAACTTATCATCGCAGAAGGCTCTGGTTATCTCACGGGCTCTGTCGGGCCTGAAATTGTAGAATATTACGGAATCCCCTTCCTTGACCAGAGAAAGAGGCTGTCCATTCTCATCTGTTATTACAGTAGGAAGAACAAACTCGTCAGTAACGCCCTGATCGTAGGATTTACTGAGAGCATCAACAGCACTTGTCTCCTTGATTCCCTCACCGAGCGTAAGTGAGCGGTAAGCCTTCTCTACTCTGTCCCAGTTATTGTCTCTGTCCATTGCATAGTAACGTCCACTAAGAGATGCCACCTTACCAACGCCAATCTCGGCCATCTTGGCTTCCAACTCTTCTACATAACCCTTTGCAGAAGCAGGAGGAGTATCACGTCCGTCAAGGAAAGCATGAACATATACCTTCTTGAGGCCGCATCTTTTAGCCATCTCAAGAAGACCATAGATATGATTAGTATGGCTGTGGACACCGCCGGGTCCCAAAAGTCCCCACAGATGAAGGTCCGAATCTTTTTCCTTACAGTTGTTCATGGCAGCAAGGAGTTCAGTATTCTCAAAGAAATCTCCGTCCTCTATAGCCTTGGTTATGCGGGTAAGATCCTGGTATATGATACGTCCGGCGCCCATATTCATATGTCCGACTTCTGAATTGCCCATCTGCCCGTCAGGGAGACCTACAGCAAGTCCCGAAGCATTGCCCTTGACAAAGGGATACTCGGCCATAAGCTTATCCATAACAGGCGTATCAGCCATTGCTATGGCGTTACCATCAGTCCTGTCGTTGAGCCCGTAACCATCCAGGATCATTAAAACTACCGGTTTTTTTCTCATGATTCCACCTCTCAAAATCTAAAATAAACGCTTTGACGCGCAATTATCCAAAATTGATTATATCATAGGGACAAATAAAAAGGGAGTACCCATAAGAGTACTCCCCTGTAGATTTTTTTGAGTTAAAAACCTTAAATTTTGTATATATTTATTTAATGTTTATGCATTAACTATCTGAGCAAAATCAGCCTTGAGTGATGCACCGCCAATGAGACCACCATCTATATCATCCTTAGACAGAAGCTCTGCAGCATTGCCGGCATTCATTGATCCGCCATACTGGATTCTAACCGCCTCGGCAGTGGCATCATCATAGAGATCTGCGATGGTCTCACGGATCATCTTGCAGACTTCCTGAGCCTGATCTGCCGTAGCTGTCTCACCGGTTCCGATAGCCCAGATTGGCTCATAAGCGATAACAAGGTTCTTGACCTGATCAGCTGTAACTCCGTAGAGATCCCAGGTTATCTGCCTCTTGACCCAGTCAACATAGGTTCCGGCCTTGCGGACTGCAAGAGACTCTCCGCAGCAAAGGATAGGTGTAAGTCCGGCTGCGAAAGCCTTCTTAACCTTGGCATTTATAAGGATATCATTCTCACCGAAGATATCTCTTCTCTCAGAATGGCCCATGATAACATATTCAACGCCGGCTTCCTTAAGCATAGGAGCAGATATCTCGCCTGTATAAGCGCCCTTGTCCTCGATATAGAAGTTCTCAGCACCGACCTTGACATTAGTATCCTTAACAGCTTCTACAACTGTTGTAATATCGATAGCCGGAACACAGTAAACAACATCTACTGAATCATTTACAACAAGGTCCTTAAGGGTAGCACAAAGTTCCTTTGCCTGGCTTGGAGTCATATTCATCTTCCAGTTGCCGGCAATAATTCTTCTTCTTGCCATTTTAATATTCTCCTTAAAAAAATTATTTTATTTATCGTCTGCAGCTGCAACACCAGGTAACTCCTTACCCTCAAGGAATTCGAGTGAAGCTCCACCGCCTGTAGAGATGTGGCTCATCTTAGAGCCGAGACCCATCTGATTAACTGCTGCTGCTGAATCACCACCGCCGATGATAGTTATGGCATCGGTCTCAGCAAGAGCTGTTGCAACAGCAAGAGTACCTGCAGCAAGTGTAGGATTCTCGAAAACTCCCATAGGTCCGTTCCAGACAACAGTCTTAGCAGACTTAACCGCATCAGCAAAAAGTTCGCGCGACTTAGGTCCGATATCACAGCCCTGACGATCTGCTGGCATTGCATCAGCATCGCATACAAGAGTGTCAACCGGAGCATCGATAGGATCCGGGAAGGCTGCTATTGTGACAGCATCTACAGGAAGAAGTATCTTCTTGCCCTTAGCCTGAGCCTTAGCAAGCATTTCATTGCAATAGTCAAGCTTGGTATCGTCGCAAAGAGATGTACCAATCTCCATACCCTGAGCCTTGAGGAAGGTATAAGCCATTCCGCCGCCGATGATAAGGGTATCGGCCTTCTCAAGAAGGTTATCAATAACATTGAGCTTGTCAGCAACCTTAGCGCCACCGAGGATAGCTACGAAAGGACGTACCGGATTCTCTACAGCATTGCCGAGGAAATCTATCTCCTTCTGCATAAGGTATCCGACAGCGTTCTCACCGCCCTTAGCAGATATAAACTTGGTTACGCCCTCAACAGAAGCGTGTGCTCTGTGTGAAGAACCGAAAGCATCGCATACATACAGATCAGCAAGATCAGCAAGTTCCTTAGAGAATTCCTCTCCGTTCTTGGTCTCTTCCTTGCCACGGAATCTTGTATTCTGAAGAAGAACTACATCTCCGTCCTTCATAGCAGCAACTGCAGCTGTAGCAGCTTCGCCTGTGACATTATAGTCAGAAACAAATACTACTTCCTTGCCAAGCTTCTCTGAAAGCTTCTTGGCAACAGGTGCAAGTGACTCTTTCTCGTTAGGTCCTTCCTTAACCTTGCCCAGATGTGAGCAAAGAATAACCTTAGCGCCATCACCGATCAACTTGTTGATAGTCGGAAGTGCTGCATTGATCCTGGTCTCGTCTGTGATAACTCCATCCTTAAGCGGAACATTGAAATCGCAGCGAACAAGAACTCTCTTGCCGGCAGCGTTGATGTCATCAACCGATTTTTTGTTTAATCCCATGATTAAAATCCTCCGTTATATATTTGTTTACAAAAGCACCTGCTTTTGTTAAAAAAGGGTCCGGCCCTAAAGCCGGACCCTATATTGAGTCTAGTTAAAAACTTACGATTATGCTAACTCAGAGAAGTACTTGATTGTACGAACCATCTGAGATGTGTAGCTGTTCTCGTTATCATACCATGAAACAACCTGAACAAGGTTATCAGCGCCAACCATTGTCTGTGTAGCGTCGAAGATAGATCCTGCAGTTGCTCCGATGATATCGCTTGATACGATCTCGTCCTCATTGTAAGCGAAAGACTCGGTCTCAACGCTCTTCATATAAGCATTGATCTCATCCTTGGTTACAGCCTTCTCAACTGTTGCTACAAGAATAGTTGTAGAACCTGTTGGGCAAGGTACACGCTGAGCAGATCCGATAAGCTTACCATTAAGCTCGGGAATAACAAGGCCGATAGCCTTAGCAGCACCTGTTGAGTTAGGAACGATGTTAACAGCAGCTGCACGCGAACGACGAAGATCGCCCTTACGCTGTGGGCCATCAAGAGTCATCTGATCACCAGTGTAAGAATGAACAGTTGTCATGATACCGGACTTGATACCTGCAAGGTCGTTAAGAGCCTTAGCCATAGGTGCTAAGCAGTTAGTTGTGCAGGAAGCTGCTGAGATGATGGTATCCTCAGGCTTAAGTGTTGTATGGTTAACATTGTAAACGATTGTAGGAAGATCGTTTCCTGCAGGTGCAGAAATAACAACCTTACGAGCTCCTGCATTGATATGAGCCTGAGCCTTAGCCTTGCTGGTATAGAAACCAGAGCACTCAAGAACTACGTCAACCTTAAGTTCGCCCCATGGGCAGTTGTTTGCATCCGGGAATGCATAAATCTTGATTTCCTGTCCATCAACGATGATAGAATCATCAGTAGATGAAACCTTGTCTGCTAATGCATACTTCTTCTGAGATGAATCATACTTTAATAAGTGTGCAAGCATCTTAGGGCTTGTTAAGTCGTTGATTGCAACTACTTCGTAACCCTCTGCCCCAAACATCTGTCTGAAAGCAAGACGACCAATACGGCCAAAACCATTAATTGCTACTCTTACTGCCATTCTAATTTCCTCCTAGACATTTTCAGTAATTTTCAAAACACTATTATTTTATACAATTCTTTCCAGCATTTCAACACAAATATTGAAGTATGTTCAACTTTGTTAATTTTTTATCAATCACTGATAATTATTTTGTTTTTTTGTCTAAAATTACTACAACTCTTCTCTGTATTTTGTTAATATATTCTGAGATTAAGGAGTAGATTATGTCCATTTTATTTGATTGTCATCTTCATACCGAATTTTCGGGCGACAGTAAAGCTTCTGTCGAATCTCAGATACAGGCTGCAAGGGCAAAAGGCCTCTCGGGTATCACCATAACGGATCATCTTGACTGGGACTTTTATGTAAGCCCCGGATATTTCGACCTGGACCTGCCCTCCTATACATCAGCACTTAAGGAAATCAAGCGTAAATATCCCTTCGGCAGTTCATTCTCCGTCCTGTGTGGACTTGAGCTGGGCCTGCAGGAGCACCTGGCCGACAGGCATAAAAAGCTGCTCGATGAATATGAATTTGATTTCGTCATAGGTTCAATTCACCAGCTTGATGGGTTGGATCCTTACTATCCTGATTATTATGTTGATAAAACTGCTGAATACGTTTATAGGAGAACCTTCGATGTAACCCTTGATAATCTTAAAGCCTTTTGCGATATCGACGCTCTCGGACATCTTGACTATATGAGAAGATATGTTATCAGGGAATTCGGAAGTTCCGGTATGTACACATATAAGGATTATTCAGACCAGATCGATGCCATATTGCAATTTATAATAAGACACGATATAGCTCTCGAGATCAACGAGGGAGCCTTCAGATGCGATCTCACCGAGCCCAATCCCCAATATGATGTCATAAGCAGATATTATGATATTGGCGGGCGACTCATTACTATAGGAGCCGATGCCCACACGCCTGAACATGTCGGCTTAAGATTCGATGAAGTCGATGAACGCCTTAAAAATATAGGTTTTAAAGAATATGCAGTATACAAAAACAGGAAGCCTCTCTTCTATCCTTTGTAATCAGGATAGAAAGGGGCTTCCCTTTTTAATCTTTGTAAGAAGCATGTTAAGCGGCTTGAATAATATCAGGGCCAGTATGAAGTTTGCCACACAATGCAATATATCGTAAGGAATTCCGGCGATCCACCAGGTAAATGCATAGGCGGGGCCGCTGATGAATATGTAGGGCAGACTGCACATGGCTCCGAAAAGCAGACCGAAGGCCGCTGACAGGACCACATACGCCATTGGCAGATCTATAAACCTCTTAAGCAGCAAAGTGCATATAACCAATACCGGCCATACATAGATATACATAAGTGTCCACAGGCCAATTCCCCACACGAAACACTCTACACCTACAAATGCCCAGACCGCTATCAGGGTCTTTTTGCCCAGATAAAGAGTAAAAAGGATTATGAGCAGGGTGACCATTTCCACATTGGGTATGGCCGATAGGGCCATTTTCACAGCCTCGAGGCAGGCTGTCATCAAGCCGATCTCAGCTATGTCCCTGACGGATAAGATCTTCATTTTACTGCTCGTAGACTTCATATCTGAGTTCGAACTCATCCCCATCATTAACGACCTGCTCATCAGCCCCGTACATACCGTACTCATCATTTACATAGATAGCCCAGTAAGCACCATCGGCATCGTAATCAGCCAGTTCTCCGTTGACTGAATTAATATAGATACCATAATCGGAATCCTCTGCTTCCATTGTAAAATCAGTCTCATCCTCGAGCTGGTACAAGAGGCCGCTCAGATACTCCTCATCTGTTTTGGTTGAGTACTCATTCTCCTCGCCTTCGCTGTTTACGACCGTAACAGTCACGGCTTTGCTTCCTGTCGAAGAACTCGGCGAATTAACAACATAAAAGATACCGAAGGCAATAACTACCAGAGACAGAATAATCTCAGCGATCATCAAATATTTTTTCTGTTTTTCCTGCTTGTTCATAAAATATTTCCTTTCAAACTTCAAAAATGCAACTATGTTTTTTCGGTGATCGTCATAGCATACCTCACTGTAGCCATGGCATCTTTACCGTAAAAATCCGCGCCTATCATATCGGCATATTCCTGAGTGAGAACCGCTCCTCCTACACAGACCTTAACCCATGGAGCCTTATCGCGCAGCTGCTTTATAGTCTCCTCCATGGCGGGCACGGTGGTTGTCATGAGGGCGCTGAGTCCAACCAGGGGCACATGCTCTCTTACAGCTGCTTCAACTATTACCTCAGGCGGGACATCCTTGCCCAGATCTATGACATCAAAGCCGTAATTTTCAAGTATCAGCTTGACTATATTCTTGCCGATATCATGTATATCTCCCTTAACTGTAGCTATGACAAATTTACCCCTTGATTCGGCTTTTGAAGAATCCTCAGCCATTTTGACTTTGATCTGCTCAAAGGCATGCTGTGAAGCCTCAGCACTCATCAAAAGCTGTGGCAGATACATGGTTTTTGCCTCAAAGCCCTGACCCACTATATCGAGTGCAGGGATTATCTGATTATTCACTATATCGAGAGGTTCATTAGTCTTTAAAAGCTCAGTGGTGATAAGCGCTGCCTGATCTTTAAGCCCCTTGATGATAGCGCGTTGAAGGGCACCCTCGCCGGTCACTTCTGCGGCCTGTTTAGGTGCGGCTGAGCCAGCCTGGCCGACAGAGATATATTTTTCAATATTTGCTATATAATCGCCACAGTTGGCATCCAATCCGTGCAGGGCCTTATAACAATAATAGGTCTTCATCATCTCTGCGGAATTGGGGTTCATAATTGCAGCAGACAGGCCGTTTTCAAGTGCAAGCGAGAAGAAAGCAGCCGTTATCACCTCGCGCTGGGGAAGGCCAAAGGATACGTTCGATACACCGAGAGACGTATGGCAGCCCAATTCATTTTTTATAGTGCTCAGTGCCTTAAGTGTTGATAAGGCAGCAGTCGAATCGGCGCTGACTGTCATTGCGAGCGTGTCAAATATGAGATCCTTCCTGCTGATTCCATATTCTGTGGCAACAGCGATTATATGCTCTGCGATCTCTACCCTTTTCCTGTAATCAGCGGGGATACCGTCTTCATCGAGAGTCAGACACACCACAAGTCCACCATACTTTTTGACAAGTGGGAATATCTGCCTCATGACCTCATCCTTGCCGTTGACCGAATTGACCATAGCTTTGCCGTTATATATTCTGAGCGCCGCCTCCATTGCCGCAGGGTCGGTAGTATCGATCTGAAGCGGCAGATCGATTATAGCCTGAAGCTCATAGGTGACACGCTTTATCATGTCAACTTCGTCAATCTCCGGAAGACCTACATTGACATCGAGTATGTGAGCCCCCTTCTCCTCCTGAGTCAGACCAACTCCCAGAATATAATCTATATCATTATTCCTCAATGCCTCTTTGAACAGCTTCTTTCCAGTGGGGTTGATCCTCTCACCTATCAGAATCGGAGTCTTGTCAAATACAACAGCATGAGTATAAGAGCTTGCCATGGTTACCTGTTTTTCAGTTACAGTAACCGGTTCGATATCCATGGTCTTATCAACTAAGGCTTTTATATAATCAGGTGTCGTCCCGCAGCAGCCTCCGGCTATGCGCACTCCGGACTTAACGTAGTCTCCCATGAGGTCTGAAAACTCCTCAGGATATACGTCATAAACGGTCTTGCCCTTTTCACTTCTTGGAAGGCCTGCATTAGGTTTAAGCAAAACAGGAACCGAAGCGAATTTCAGGTATTCATCTACTACGCTCCTAAGTTGTGTCGGCCCCAGTGAACAGTTGGCACCGATCGCATCAGCATGCATACCTTCAAGCATAGCGATCATTGCCGCAGGAGTTGCACCGGTCATGAGTTTTCCGTCCTCGCCATAAGCATTGGATACAAATACCGGCAGGTCACAATTTTCCTTTGCAGCAAGAAGCGCGGCCTTGGTATCAAGGCTGTCATTCATTGTTTCGATATAGATCAGATCAACGCCGTAGGCTGCCCCAATTCTTATGGTTTTTGCATATATTTCAACAGCGTCCTCGAAATCCAGATCACCATAAGGCTTTAAAAGCTTGCCAATCGGACCGATATCGAGGGAAATGAATTTCTCCTGATCACCTGTGCTGAGTTTTCTGGCTTCTCTCGCATTGTCGATGGCGGCTTCAACAAGTCTTTTGAGTTCGTCCTCATCAAACTTTAAGGAATTGGCCCCGAAGGTATTGGTTGCAATTATGTTGGAGCCTGAGTCGTAATATGCCTTTTGAATCTTAACGATAGCATCAGGATGGCTTATATTCCATCTTTCAGGCAGCTCTCCGGGCATAAGTCCCTCTGCCTGCAATTGGGTTCCCATCCCGCCGTCAAGGTATACTATGTTATTTTCAAGATATTCCAGTACGTTCATAGTCTGATATCACATTCTGTATTATTGCAACTTATGCATTTGTCAGTCGTGCTTAAAGCAGGATGATCTGCGTCTTTTTTAATGCCGAAAACTGCTGTTACCGATTTTGACGGAGACATAAGAAGGCTGTCTGAAAGTGAGACGCCTATATGCTTTCCGGGATTCAGTATCTCAAAAAAATCTTTTTGTATATCAAGCGGCAGATCCCCGTAACCGGGAGAAAATCTGGGTGTGCAGCTTCTTCCGGCTTCCTTGCAGACCTCACTGAATTCTATGCAAAAAGCATCACACAAAGCCTCTACCCGCTCGGTCCCAAAAGCCTGAAGCAAAAGGGCTTTGACCTCGGAGAGCTTCTGGTATCTGGCTATAAGCCTGTCAACATCAAGCCCAACAGTAGCTGCAAACATAACCGTCTCTTCAGAACCATTTAAGCATTTCGCAAGAGCTTTTGAATTATGCCTGAATGGAAGCTTTTGGCTTTTAAGATAGCAGACCTTATAAGAAAAGGCATTTCGCCCCTCCGAAATGACCTGATCTAAAAGTTCATCAAGAGCCTCATCCACCATGTCTATTCCCATATAACCCGAATATCGCAGGATCTCTTTTCTGTTGATATCAATGATCCGTGGATCATCGGCTTTGTAGATCCTTGTGATTACATTGTTGTCTGCCATCAGAACTCTTTTCCTATGATGTCTGACAGATTTGCCATTATCCCTGCCGCAACATCGGGTTTATTCATAGAGTAAACATGAACATTTGTTATGCCATTGGCATACAAGTCAATTATCTGATCCGTAGCATAGGCTATTCCGGCCTGTCTCATGGCGTTAGGATCACTGCCGAACTTGTCGACTAAGGATTTGAATCTCTGAGGCATGAAAGAACCCGAAAGCTTTATGGCACGCTCGACCTGATTGGCATTAGTTATGGGCATTATACCCGGAAGCACGGGAACTGTTATGCCGGCCTCCCTGATCTTGTACATAAAATTAAAAAAGAGGTTGTTGTCAAAAACCATCTGAGTCGTTATGAAGTCTGCTCCTGCGTCCACCTTTTCCTTAAGGTATCTTATATCAGTCGCCTGATCAGGGCTCTCAGGATGAACCTCCGGATAGCAGGCTGCTCCTATGCAGAAGTCATATCCTGTATCCTTGATATCTCTTATTAGCTGCACAGCATAGTTATAATCCCATTTGCTGCGATCGGAATCCATAAGTTCAGGTGTCAGGTCTCCTCTTAAGGCCATGACATTTTCGATTCCCAGTTCATGCATAGTCTTAAGTCTATCCTCAACAGTTTTCCTGTCGGAAGAAACACAGGTCAGATGAGCCAGCATGGGAATTCCATAAGTATCCTGTATGTTGCCGGCTATATCCAGAGTATATCGGCTGGTCCCGCCGCCTGCTCCGTATGTAACGCTCATAAAATTAGGGTTAAGTGCAGCTATCTTCTCTGTGGCAAGCTTCACATTTTCAAAGCTCGTCTCCTTCTTGGGAGGAAACACCTCATAGGATATTCCGCACTTATTGTTATTGATTATGTCTGTGATCTTCATGATGTCTGTCCTTATCTGTATTTTATCTGAATCAGCCACTCTTACAGCCCTTCAAGTTCATACAGGAGTTCTTTTGTGTCCTTGTATCGGCCTTCCGGGTTAACTCTGGTACATTTTAAGATTATCTCGGTCTACTTCCTGTTCCTGAAAATATTGCCTTTTCTTATATCAAAAGCTCACGGCAGTATATTCGCAGGATCCTTTCCTGTGATAAAACAATACATGGTCACGCCAAGCGAATAGATATCTGCCCTTATATCGATCGGATAGTTTCCCGAATACTGTTCCGGAGCGGCAAAGCCTTTTGTCCCGTGCAACACCCTGGGTCCGCCTGATCTGTTGACTTTTTCAATGCTTATCACAGTGTCCAGGTCAATAAGCCTGATCCTGCCTGAGTCATAAAAAATATTAGCAGGCTTAAGATCAAGATATATATATCCGCCCTCAAAAGTATGAATGTAATCAAGAGCCGCACACAACTGTTTGAATATGCTTATGGCTTCCTTTTGCCTGATATTATTCCCTTTTAAAATAATTTGCTCAAGGCTATCACCGGTCACAAATTCCATATTTAAAAAAGTGCCGTTTTCATTCTCCTCAACTTGGTATATTTTTGCAAGGCCCGGATGATTGAAGTTGATTATCGCGGGCTCAAAGTCCTGCTTATCGCTCAGCTTTTTTATGTATATCTCTATAGTCTTATTCCTCTAAAAAATCCAATGATTTAAAATGATGTTCCCTGTAGGCGTTAAGATAGCGCCTCAGCAGATTATACAGCTCGCTTTCAACTTTCTCGGAAAGCTTGAAATTATAAAGCTTTGCGGCCGGTGTCGTTATGATGTACTGAAAGGCATATACCGTAGATTCATCGATATCTTCGCCGCCAAGCCTTTCATGACATTTGGTGCAGACAAGCCCCTTTTTTGACATGGAAAAATATTTAAGATCTGTCTTTGCACCGCAACCCATGCAGGAAAAAAAATCCGGATATTCGCCATTTAAAGCCATAGTCTTGATCTCATATACAGATCTGATAAGCCTGTAGGAAAATCTGCCGCTCTCGAGTGCCCTCAAGGTCTGATAAAGAAGGATAAGTCGTTCAGACTCATCTGCATTTTCCACAGAATAATAGTCCGCAACCTCAGCAAAATAAGATGCATGGCACATCCTGTCAAAGTCAGCAGTCATCTGAGAAAAATAATTTTTAATGTTGGCTTTTCTGAAGGAGTAGGCATCACGCCCGGCATAAGCCTCAAATTCCCCAAAAACAAAAGGATTTGATGCAGCCATCATCTGGTTTCCGGGTTTTCTGGCCCCTCTGGCAAAACCGGATACCTTGCCGCATTCTCTCGTCAAAAGCACTATTCTCTTGTCATAATCACCGACCGGCATGGTCGATAAGACCATACCCGTCAGAGTAACCTGACCATTAGACATAAATAATTACTCTTCTTTTTCTTCCTGATATCCGAAATTCTTAAGCATGTAATCGCTGTCACGCCAATCCTTCTTGACCTTGACCCACAGCTTAAGATTGGCCTTGCCCTCTATCAGTTCTTCGATCTCGTACCTGGCAGTGGAACCGATCTTTTTGAGCATGGCCCCCTGCTTTCCTATGATTATTCCCTTATGTGAATCCTTCTCGCAGAAAATAGTGGCATCTATATCAGTCACACTGCCATCCGGCCTTAATTTCATGCTGTCTATAGCTACAGCTATGCCATGTGGCACCTCCTTGTCAAGAGCATGAAGGGCTTTTTCCCTGATTATCTCGGCTATTATCTGCCTAATAGGCTGATCAGTGACTGTATCCTCGTCATAGAACATAGGACCATAGGGCAGATACTTGAACACTGCCTCTAACAATTCATCGCAGTTCTTACCCCTTAAGGCCGAAAATGGAATGATCTCAGCAAAATCATATCTTTTGGAATAGGCATCGATGACCGGGAGAACTGCGTCCTTTTCTATTGTATCTATCTTATTTATGACTAGGATAACCGGAGCCGTAACCTTCTTAAGGTTGTTAAGGATCTCCTCCTCGCCACGGCCTATGTAATCAGAAGGCTCAACAAGATAGAGGATCACATCAACGTCCTTCATAGCGCCATATGCTGTATTTACCATATATTCGCCAAGCTTATTCTTGGCCTTGTGCATACCGGGTGTATCCAGGAATACTATCTGCCCCTTATCAGGATCCGTATAAACAGTCTGGATCCGATTTCTCGTAGTCTGTGGTTTGTTGCTGGTGATAGCAATCTTCTGACCGATTATCTTGTTCATAAGTGTGGATTTTCCCACATTCGGCCTGCCGATTATTGTTGCAAAGCCGCTCTTAAAATTACTGTCCATATCTCTCCTATGCTAACGTCTTCACGCTGTCAAACAGCCTGGCGTTTTCCTCGATAACGGTCTCATTTCCCACTACACATAAGTAATCCTGATCCATACAGAAGTCCACAAGGTCTGCAAGTGCCCTGATATCTTCGGGCCCGGCAGTAATAACCTGCCTTCGCTCCCTTCTGATAACATCTTCGCTAAGCCCTTCCATATAAGCCGTCATATTGCGCTCGCCTGTCTGGCTGTAGGTAAGCGGAGTATCCATACCGCTTATTGTTCCGATTATATATTTGGTCATCTCGCGCTCATCCGCCTCGAAATTCCTTATATAATCTCCTGTCTTGACAAATATATCGGATGTCTGCTCAAGGTTCGGATCCCTGTATGATACAAAGCTCAGCGCACCGCTTCGCTTAAAATTACACATGCAACCGTATGCACCGCCCTTGACCCTTACATTTATCCAGAAATAATCATAGCCCAAAATGACCTTAAGAATCTTAAGATATCCGCTATACTCGAATCCACCTCTTGAGAAATCACCTGCACGGCAGACATATTGGATCTGAGCGGCATTTTTAAAGCCTTCGTTCTTCCTCACCGGCTCCAGATACAAAACCTTCTTTTCGTATGGATTAGAGAAAAGGGCATCCTTAAGTGACTCCATTTCGTTTCTGCAGGCTTCGAAGATATTATCCTTTCCCGTTATGTCCATAAAGAGATTCTCATATCTGAATATCTGATTTGCAAGCATATCCAGCCTGCTTATAAATGCGTCAGCTTTTCCATCAAAATCATCAGAGAAAGCTTTTATGAACTCATAGTAATCAATGCCGGACATATATTCGCCTATAAGAGCACTCTTTGAGAAATAAGAAAGAGCCCGCTGAGCCGCAACCGAGTGTCCGGAATTCATGAACTTCATTTCGTTCTTTGAGATATCCATATCTACAAGTTCCTTAAGGCGTTTTCTGTCAGAAAAATCGGTATGGATTATTTCCCTGATAAGCCTGAAGGCATCAGAGGCTTTGCCATCGAGGTATTTTGTCTCTATTTCCAGGCACAGTTTAATATTGTTGCTTTTGTCCCTGTACACTCTAGGCTGAACACCGATTCCTCCGGTATGAAGGTTGATCTCGTTTACATAGTCGGAATATGAATAATTCTCTGTATCCATGTATCCCATTGCCTTACAGAGGAAGGAAATATACGGAAGATCCTCGGCACTTATCCCCTTGATTTCAAAAGTAAGCGCCAGATAATATATTCCGTTGGTAAATATATCGGTATGGATGACCGGCACCGAATCTATATATTTAACAGTATAATTAAAAGGTTTGATCTCTTCGGAGAGATCTTCCCTCTTCAGCATCGGTATCTTCCTCAGATCTTCAGCCGAAGAAGGTTCCTCCTGATATGCCTTAAGTTTTTTTGTGTCTTCGACTAAGGCAAGAATCTGCTCATCATTCAGTGTTGCTTTATATGCTGAAAGCTTGGCCTTAAGTGCATCATCCCTGATAGCTGTAAGCCCGCTCTTGGGCTCAGCAACTATAACGGAAGCATGGTTATTATCAAGGAAATAAGTCTGGATCAGATTCTCAAAATATCCCTCCTCGACCATATCCTTAAGCCGAAGCAGGACCTCATCACCATGCAGGTGCATAAATGGCTGATTTTCATCATAAAGCCAGCTGTCAAGCATCTGAAGTCCCAGGATCAGTCCCTTGGGATAACTGCCGAAGTCAGCCTCCTTAAACTTAAAAAGAGCACCATTGATAGCCCCATATAAGGCTTTTTTGTCTATGCCGCATTCGACCTGACTTTTTAAGGTTTCGCGTATTACCGACACGAAACGATCCTTGTCATCTGAAGATGCATTTTTTGCGATAACCGAATGTATAGGCTGATATATACCGCCGTCATATGAACTCATAATGTCCTTGCCTATACCCTCGTGTATAAGGGCATTCTTGACCGGTGCACCGGAAGATGAAAATACAACATAGTCAAGAATATCCATAGCCTGATAAAGCATATCATCCAATGAAGTCCCTATGGAGACATTATAAGTAAGATAGGCCTGATCCTTGGTTCCCTCTTCCTCAGCTGAAACCGGATATTCCATAAACAGTTCCCTTGCTTCTTCAAATGGCTGCTGCTTCTTTATTTCGGAATCAATAGCTATAGTCTCATATCCGGACAGATATTCCCTGTCAAGATAGTCGAGGCGTTCCTCCATATCCATATCTCCATAGAGGTAGATATATGAATTGCAGGGGTGATAATATTTGCTGTGAAAATCCAGATATTCCTGGTATGTAAGAGATGGTATAACCTCAGGATCACCGCCGGATTCAATCGCATATGTTGTATCGGGATATAACGAATTGAGAATGGATCTTTCAAGCACGCTTTCCGGCGAAGAAAAGGCCCCCTTCATCTCATTATATACAACACCATTGATCGTGATATCAGAATCCTTATCCTCAAGCTCGTAGTGCCAGCCCTCCTGCTTGAATATCTCTTCATAGCGATAGATATTGGGATTAAACACCGCATCCATGTATATATCCATCAGGTTTTTAAAATCCTGCATATTGCAGGAAGCTATGGGATATACGGTCTTGTCCGGATATGTCATGGCATTCAAAAAAGTATTGAGAGAACCCTTGACCAGTTCTACGAAGGGATCCTTGACAGGATATTTTGCCGATCCGCATAAAACGGTATGCTCAACGATATGAGCCACTCCGGTAGAGTCCTTGGGCGGAGTGCGAAAACCGATATAAAATACCTTATTATCGTCATCGTTTGATATGAGGGCAATCCTGGCGCCGCTCTTTTTATGTTTTAAGAGATAACAATCGGCATTAAGATTATCAAGTCTCTCTTCTTTTATAAGTTCATAAGCACTATGCATGTGTATACCCTCTTACTTATCCAGATGCACATCGACCTGTGAGAACGGAATAGTCATTCCCGCTTCCTCGAGTGCATATTTACCACATTCAAGCATCTTCCATCTGAGTGGCCAGTAATCATCCTTTCGGCAATAAAATCTTACGCCCAGGTCAACCGAGCTTGTATTCAGGGCAGATACAAAGACATGAACATCTTCATCGTGCTCTTTTATCCTTCGGTCCTCCGACATAACAAGATTTCTTAAGACCTCCTTAGCCGTTTTGATGTCATCCTTGTAGGATATGGAAAAAAGCAGGTCCATCATACGTTCATCACTGTTTGTGACATTGGTCATGCTTGCGTTTACAAGAGTTCCGTTGGGAATGATTATCGTCTTCTTGTCTATAGTCATCAGTTTAGTATAAAAAACCGATATTTCCGAGACAATGCCCTCATTCTTGTTAGTATCTTCAATGATATAATCGCCGACCTTAAAGGGGTGCAATATAAGTATCAGTACACCTCCGATAAGATTGGACAGGCTGCCCTGAAAAGCCAGAGCTGCTGTAACGCCGATTGAAGCTATTGCCGCAGTAATAGAGGCAGTGCTCACTCCGAAAAGGCCGAGTATTACAACTATAAGCAGTCCGTATATAACGTATTTAAGGACAGAATCAATGAATTGTATTGCTCCGGTATCCGTTGCATGTCGGATAAGTGCCCGACTTACACATTTTCTTAAGAAGCTGCCAAGCTTAAGGCCGACGATCCAGATAATAACGGAAAATACAGCACACCAGAAAAATGACAATATTCCTGTAAGAGACCCGTCAAGGAAAGATTTAAGCGGGCCGTCACTTAAATCTTTAAGCAGATTATCCACAAGGATTTCAGACATATAAATACCCTCATTATAAAAGCAAAAAAGACAAGAGACTTATACCCCAAAAGAGGCATAAGTCAGTTGCCCTGTTCGATCAGATACAATTACTTGATAACTCTGACTTTATATACACCTTCAACGGCCTCAAGTGCCTTTACGACCTCAGGAGTAACCGGAGAATCCAGATCCATAAGAGTATAGGCAAACTCGCCTCTGCTCTTGTTAGTCATATTGGCCACATTAATGTTGGCATCTCCTGTTATTGTTGTATATTTGGCGATAAGACCTGCGAAATTAGCATGGAGCACGGCTATTCTGCAGGCTCCATTGCAGGTTCCCATATTGCAGTCAGGATAATTAACCGAATGGGTAATATTTCCGTTTTCAATATAATCTCTGATCTCATCAACAGCCATAACCGCACAGTTATCCTCAGCCTCTTCGGTAGAAGCTCCAAGATGTGGAGTGAGGATCACGCCCTCCTGTCCGACTGTCGTTGGATTGGCGAAATCAGATACATATTTTCTGATCTTGCCGGCAGCGATGCCATCGAGTACAGCCTGCTCATCAACCAGCAGATCTCTGGCGAAATTGAGGATTACTACCCCCTTCTTCATCTGCTCGATAGCTGCCTTATTGATCATCTTTTTTGTCGAATCCATAAGCGGCACATGAATCGTGATAAAATCACATTCCTTATAGATCTCATCAACAGAATTGACATGCTTTACTGTTCTGGACAGATTCCATGCTGCATTTACTGATATATAAGGATCGTATCCGTATACTTCCATGCCCATATGAGTTGCAGCACTGGCCACCTGAACGCCTATAGCCCCGAGACCTATAACACCAAGCTTTTTACCTGAGATCTCAGTTCCTGCGAAAGCTTTCTTGGCCTTCTCTGCGCTCTTTCCGATATCTGCATCGTCCTTGTTGTCAAGACACCAGTTGATACCGCCTATGATATCACGGCTTGCAAGCAGCATTCCGGCAAATACCAGTTCCTTAACTCCGTTGGCATTGGCGCCCGGAGTGTTGAATACAACGATGCCCTTCTTAGCACAGACATCAAGCGGGATATTGTTGACTCCGGCACCGGCTCTGGCAACAGCTGCCACATTATCCGGTATATCCATATCGTGCATAGAAGCCGATCTTACAAGGACAGCCTCTGCATCGGCAATGCTGTCTACCTTTTTGTAATCTGTTGAAAATCTGTCAAGTCCTACATTTGCAATAGGATTGAGACAAGTATAGTTATGCATTTTCAATCTCCTTTATGCGTTATTCTGTTCAAATTCCTTCATGAATTCAACAAGCTTCTCCACGCCCTCGATAGGCATTGCGTTATAGATGGAAGCTCTCATACCGCCAACAGTCCTGTGGCCCTTGAGGTTAACAAAACCGGCTGCTGTGGCCTCTTTTACGAATTTTGCATCGAGTTCCTCGTTGCCTGTTACAAAAGGAACATTCATAAGAGAACGATCCTTAGGATCTACTGTTCCCTTGAAAAGCTTGCTCTCATCGAGGTAATCGTAAAGGACCTTAGCCTTCTTCTCGTTGAGTTCCTTCATTGCCTGAAGGCCACCCATCTTCTTGATCCACTTGAAGACCTTGCCGCAGATATAGATACCATAGCACGGCGGGGTATTGTAAAGAGAATCATTGTCAGCCTGAGTCTTCCACTTTAACATGGTAGGAGTACCTGCAAGGACATCATCACGGATGAGGTCTTCCCTGATGATCATGATAACAACACCGGCCGGTCCTATATTCTTCTGGACTCCTCCCCAGATAACACCGTACTTTGATACATCAACAGGCTCTGAAAGGAAGCATGAAGAAACATCGGCAACCAGGTCCTTGCCCTTGGTATTGGGAAGTTCCTTATACTTGGTTCCGTAGATAGTGTTATTCTCACAGATATATACGTAATCCATATCGTCAGTGATCGGAAGGTCTGAACAATCCGGAATATAAGAGAAGGTCTTGTCTGCTGAAGAAGCAAGCTCAACGGCCTCACCGTAAATCTTGGCCTCCTGATAAGCCTTCTTAGCCCACTGTCCGGTTATGATATAACCTGCTTTTCTGTTCTTCATGAGATTCATGGGAACAGCTGCAAACTGCTGTGAAGCGCCACCCTGAAGGAACAGAACCTTATAATTATCCGGAATTCCCATAATGTCCCTCAAGTCAGCCTCAGCCTCCTTGATGATGGTATCATAAACCTTGGAACGATGGGACATCTCCATTACGGACATTCCCGATCCCCTGTAATCAAGCATCTCATCTGCTGCCTCCTTAAGCACCTCCTCCGGAAGTACTGCAGGACCTGCTGAAAAATTATAAACTCTACTCATTGTCTCTTTCCTTTCCTGTTATTCCTTTATATCATCGCCTGAGAAGCACTCACTTATAGGCGCGCCCGGTGCAACCATCGGCCACACCTTGTCATCCTTATCGATAATGCAATCGATGAGAACCGGATGCTTACTCTTAAGCGCCTTATCAAAGGCTTCTTCAAACTCTTCCATGCTCTCGGCCCGGAAGCCTTCCGCTCCCATGGCTTCTGCAAGCTTAACGAAATCAACGCCGTCGTTCAAAACTGTCGACGAATATCTCTTGCCGTAAAAGAGATCCTGCCACTGCCTGACCATGCCCAGGACATGGTTATTGATGACTATCTCTATAAGCGGCAGCTGCTCTCTTGCAGCCGTTGCTATCTCGTTCATATTCATTCTGAAACAGCCGTCGCCGGCAATATTGATAACCTGCCTGTCAGGATGAGCTGTCTGGGCCCCGATTGCGGCCCCCAATCCGTAACCCATTGTTCCAAGTCCGCCTGATGTCAAAAACTGTCTGGGCTCTTTATATTTGTAATATTGAGCAGCCCACATCTGGTGCTGGCCAACCTCGGTAACTATAATGGCGTCACCGGAGGTCTTCTCGTATATTTTTTCGATGATAGCCGGTCCGTTAAAGCCTGCCTCGTACTTATCGGGATGCATGGCTTTGAGTTCCATTATATGATCAATCCACTCCTTATGATCAAGTTTGGGAAGTAATGGATTGATCCTGTCAAGGATCTCCTTGATATCTCCGACAACAGCTGCGGTTGCTATAACATTCTTATTGATCTCAACCGGATCCACATCGAATTGCAGGATCTTGGCCTCAGATGCAAATGTCTTGGGATTACCGAGAACCCTGTCTGAAAAGCGACTGCCGATTGTGATCAAAAGATCACATTCACTGACTCCAAGATTGGATGTCTTGGTGCCGTGCATTCCCAACATGCCTGTATACAGACTATCTGTACCCGGAAATGCTCCCTTACCCATAAGAGTATCGCACACAGGTGCATTGACCTTTTTCACAAATTCCATAAGTTCAGAAGACGCACCGCTGATTACTGCACCTCCACCGACAAATACATATGGCTTTTTGGCCTTTTTGATCAGGTTTACAGCTGTTGCTATATCCTCATCCCTGATGCCTGCAGTAATTCTGCGAGGAGCCTCGATCTTAACCGGCTCAAAATCAATGATATTGGACGGAGCAGTGACATCTTTAGGAATATCGACCAGAACGGGGCCGGGTCGTCCCGTCTTGGCTATCCTGAATGCCCTTCTGATTATCGGGGCCAGATCATGGATATCCTTGACTATAAAATTATGCTTGGTTATAGGCATGGTTATTCCGGCGATGTCAACCTCCTGAAAGCTGTCCTTGCCAAGCAGTGGCAGCGTAACATTGCAGGTGATGGCGACAAGCGGCACAGAATCCATATAGGCCGTCGCAATTCCGGTAACAAGATTGGTAGCTCCCGGGCCGGATGTCGCAAAACATACGCCGACCTTACCGGTGCTTCTTGCATATCCGTCGGCCGCGTGGGAAGCTCCCTGCTCATGGCTGGTAAGGACATGCTTTATCTCGTCCTGATGCTTATATAATTCATCGTACAGATTGAGTATTGCGCCGCCGGGATAACCGAAAACTGTATCAACTCCCTGCTCCTTAAGGCACTCAATAACAATCTGTGAACCATTAAGTTCCATAAATATATCACTCCTTAATCGTCTAATCCTGGTGTCTTAAGGATTGCACCCCGGTTACCGGATGTTACAAGTGCTGCATATCTTCTCAGGTATCCCGTTGTTACCTTAGGCTCCCTCGGCTGCCACTTAGCAGCTCTTGCAGCCATCTCCTCGTCGGAAACCTGTATATCAAGTTTCATCTCGGGAATATTGATGGAAATTATATCTCCTTCCTCTACGAGGGCTATCGGGCCACCAACCGCAGCTTCAGGTGAAACATGTCCGATAGACGCACCTCTTGATGCTCCTGAGAAACGGCCGTCCGTGATCAGAGCTACCGTAGAGCCGAGTCCCATGCCCGCGATTGCGGATGTAGGATTCAGCATCTCTCTCATTCCGGGGCCTCCCTTAGGTCCTTCGTATCTTATTACAACAACGTCACCATCTACGATCTTACCGCCCTTTATAGCATCTATTGCATCCTCCTCAGAGTCAAATACTCTTGCAGGGCCTTCATGAACAAGCATCTCCGGTGCAACGGCAGAGCGCTTTACAACCGATCCGTCTGGAGCAAGGTTACCCTTTAAGACAGCCAGACCACCTGTCTTGGAATATGGGTTGTCAAGCGGCCTGATGACCTCAGGATCCTTATTAACGGCATGCTTGATATTCTCTCCTACTGTCTTGCCGGTTACTGTCATGCAATCAAGGTTGAGCAGATCCAGCTCAGCAAGTTCATGCATTACCGCATATACTCCGCCGGCCTCGTTGAGATCTTCCATATATGTAGGACCTGCAGGTGCCAGATGGCAGAGATTAGGGGTCTTCTCACTTATCGGATTGGCAAATGATATATCAAAATCAAAGCCAATCTCATGAGCGATAGCCGGAAGATGGAGCATTGAGTTGGTCGAGCATCCGAGTGCCATATCAACAGTTAGTGCGTTGAGAATAGCCTCTTTTGTCATGATATCTCTGGCTCTTATATTCTTGTTGAACATATCCATAACCGCATATCCGGCCTGCTTTGCAAGTCTGATCCTCTCAGAATAAACAGCAGGAATGGTACCGTTGCCTCTAAGACCCATTCCAAGGGCCTCCGTGAGGCAGTTCATGGAGTTAGCCGTGTACATACCGGAGCAGGAACCGCATGTAGGACATACATTCTGCTCGAAATCGAGGACATCCTCCTCTGTCATCTTCCCAGCCGCGTGTGCTCCGACAGCCTCAAACATGGACGAAAGGGATCTCTTCTGACCTCTTACATGACCGGCCAGCATAGGTCCGCCCGACACGAAAACAGTGGGCAGATTAAGACGTGCTGCAGCCATGAGAAGTCCCGGTACGTTCTTGTCACAGTTGGGAACCATTACAAGAGCATCGAACTGATGCGCAATGGCCATACATTCTGTGGAATCTGCAATAAGATCTCTTGTGACCAGGGAATACTTCATTCCGATATGTCCCATAGCGATTCCGTCACATACGGCAATTGCAGGGAATTCAACAGGCACACCGCCCGCCTCTGCGACGCCGAGCTTAACAGCCTGTACGATCTTGTCAATGTTCATATGGCCCGGTACGATCTCATTGTATGAGCTTACTATACCAACCATTGGTTTCTTCATTTCCTCTCCGGTAAAGCCAAGTGCGTTGAAAAGGCTTCTAGCCGGTGCCTGTTGCATACCAAGGCGTGCGTTATCACTTTGCATAATATATATCCTCCCTATTTATAATCTCTCTATGATCAGATCTCCCATTTGAGATGTTCCTACCTGAATTACGCTGTCTCTTCTACTCTCATCCTGAGGCATGATATCTATGGTTCTATATCCGTCTGAAAGGACTTTCTTAACAGCATTTTCAATAGCGTCAGCCTCCGTATCGAGATCGAAGCTGTATCTGAGCATCATAGCGGCAGAAAGAATAGTCGCTATAGGATTGGCGATTCCCTTGCCGGCTATATCGGGTGCCGAGCCACCACTTGGCTCGTACAGGCCGAATTTCGTATCATTAAGACTTGCGCTCGAAAGCATACCAATAGAACCGGTGACCATACTTGCTTCATCTGATAAAATATCGCCAAACATATTCTCTGTAAGTATAACATCGAACTGCTTGGGATCCTTTACAAGCTGCATAGCGCAGTTATCGACCAGCATATGCTCATAGCTGACCTCAGGGTAATCAGCCGCTATCTCTTCAACGACCTTGCGCCACAGGCGGCTGGAATCCAGTACATTAGCCTTGTCAACCGAGGTTACTTTCCTGCGCCGTTTCATGGCGATATCAAAGCCACGCTTAGCGATCCTTCTGATCTCCGTCTCGCTGTAAGTAAGAGTATCTGTAGCGACCTTAATGCCATCGACTTCTTTAGTCTCTCTGGCGCCGAAATACAGACCGCCGGTCAATTCCCTCATGATCATCATATCAAAGCCATCGCCTATGATATCATCCCTTAATGGGCAGGCTTCCTTAAGCTCCTCATAGAGGTAAGCGGGTCTTAAATTGGCGAAGAGATTAAGGCTCTTTCTAAGCTTCAGCAGTCCGGCCTCCGGTCTGAGTTCCGGTGCAAGCTTATACCAGGGAGATGTAGATGTATTGCCGCCGATAGATCCCATAAGAACCGCATCCGAAGCAAGCGCATGCTCTATCGCGTCATCTGTAAGCGGCACTCCTGTCACATCGATCGAGCAACCGCCCATGAGAATGGGATCATAGTTGAAAGTATGTCCGTACTTTTTTCCTACAGCATCCAATACCTTTTTTGCTTCAGCAACTATCTCCGGGCCGATTCCGTCACCCGAGATCACTCCTATTTTGTATTCCATAACATGCTCCTATTCCGCATCAGAAACTTCAGCAGTAATAACGCTTGTATCTGCTGTTGCTTTAATGCTTTTAAGATTATATTTATTTTTATATGCTTTAACCATTTCGGCATAGGTATCCGAAGTGGTCATTACCGAATGCAAATACTCGTGGCTGTCTACTTCCTTAGACCCGACCTCAATAAGAGCAAGGCCTATGTTGGAGCAATGGGCCGCCATTCTCTCGAAATTATTGATTATATCATTAAAAACAAAGCCCTGTCCGAATTCGCAATGCCCCTCCTGAAGTCTCTCGACATGGTTGCTCTTTAACTTATCGCAAAGACGCTTAATGACTTCAACCAAAGGCTCGATCTGGGCTGCCCTGTCCCTATCCTCGTTCCAAAAAGCCTCAGCGGTAAGCTGAATAAGCTCCTTCATGGCCGGCATGACTACATCCAGTTCAGCTCTTGCCTCATAGCTGAAGGATATGTTGTCAGAGTTGATGCGAAGGGCTATCTTGGACAGATTGCAGGCGTGATCTCCGAGTCGCTCAATGTCACTTATTGTATGAAGGAATTTCGAAACCTGCTCGGTCTGCGAGGTATTCATCTCCCTTTTTGTAAGCCTCATAAGATAAGTGCCGAGTTTATCCTCGTATTTATCGATCAGGTCCTCCTTCTTTTCAATCTTCTTGGCCGTCTCCTCTGAATAGTCAAACAGTATATTCATGGAACGATATACGTTCTTGCGTGTATTGTCCAGCATTCCGTTCATGGCCTTCTGAACCTGGGAAATAGCGAGTCCGGGATAAGCAAGGAATCTCTCCTCAAGCAGATCGAAGTCGGCCTGCTCTTCCAGATCTTCCTCAGAGTCCCTTATGAGGGTAAATACCAGCTTCTCGATAAGCTTGATGAAAGGAAGCAGAACGCATATGGTCAAAATTCTGTAGATTGAGTTGAGTGCAGCTATGGCAACAGGACTCATAATAGTTTCCAGGAAATCAAAGTGAACAAAAGCATTTACAAGATAGAAAATGCTTCCCCAGATGATCATACCCAGGCAGTCGTTTACAAGATAAACAAGGGCTGTTCTCTTACCATTATTGTTAGTGCCGATAGCCGACAGCAGGACCGGACAGGCTGCGCCGATACCTATACCCAGGATAATGGGATAAGCCGAAGCAAAGGTAATGGCCCCTGTCATTGATAAAGCCTGCAATATACCTACGGAAGCCGAAGCACTTTGGAGAACAGCGGTAAAAGCAATGCCCACAAGTATACCCAGAATCGGATTCTTAAACATTGTAAGAAGGTTTACGAAGGTCGGGCTGTCCTTGAGTGGTGATACAGCAGAGCTCATAGTCTGCATACCTGTCATCAGGATAGCAAAACCCAGCATGATATCACCGATATTGTGATACAGGCTCTTCTTCATGAATTGCTTCATGATTATTCCGACTACTGCAACAACAGCGGAAATGGTTGCTGTAGATAACAGTGATGCTATACCGCTCGCTCCGTCAATATATGACAGGCAGAGTATCCAGCCGGTAATACTGGTACCGATATTGGCACCCATAATGACACCGATCGCCTGAGCGACCTGCATCATACCGGAGTTAACAAAACCGACAACCATAACAGTCGTCGCCGATGACGATTGGATGACAGCCGTAACAAGGGCTCCAAGTAAAACGCCTTTGATCGGTGTGTTGGTAAGACGATATAAAGTACGCTCCAAACTGTTTCCGGCGACCCTTTTGAGTCCGTCTCCCATAAGAGACATACCGAAAAGGAAGAGAGCTACCCCGCTTAACAGTTTCAGCGCTATTGTAATTCCCTGCATTTATTCTCCCTCTAACTCAATAATATTAAGCAAAAAATGCGCCATTTATGATAATACACAAAAAAGGTGCAATATGCCATAGGCAAATTGCACCTTTTTTAAGTAAATTTGAAATAAATTTTAGAGATCTACCTTACCAGCGAAGTCGTCGTTAACTACATAGTATGCAGCATTGTCCTCAGGCTTGATATAAACCTTGATCTCGTTTACGGCCTTTCTCTTGTTCTCAGCCTTGAAAGCAGCCTCAGCCTTAGCAACGATATCGTCTACCTTGTAGTCCTCTCCCTGATACTGGAGAATAGCTGTGCGAACTGTTTCCTTCTTAGCAGCTGCTGTAGCCTTCTTAGCTACCTTCTTAGTCTCAGTTTTAGCCTTCTCTGCTACCTTCTTGGTCTCAACTGTAGCCTTCTCAGCCACCTTCTTGGTCTCAGCTGTAGCCTTCTCTGCTACCTTCTTGGTCTCAGCTGCGG
>R03__coassemble_270_pt1 | contig 32142 bp, 26 predicted proteins | sample R03__metabat2_high_PE_045 | metagenome-assembled genome bin R03 | reverse complement strand
TCCTCGAGGCAGGGTATCTTGCGGGGCTGATGCTGCTCGATCGTCTTGACGAAATTAGTAGCCTCCACAAGGCTCTCATGGGTTCCTGTATCAAGCCAGGTAAAGCCCTGCCCTAACAGTTCCACATTGAGGGCTCCCTCCTCGAGATAGATCCTGTTGAGGTCTGTGATCTCGAGCTCGCCTCTCGCAGATGGAGCAAGATTTTTATCGTAATCAACGACCTTATTGTCATAGAAATAGAGTCCGGTAACACAATAATTGCTCTTGGGATGCTCAGGCTTTTCCTCGATAGATATGGCCTTGCCCTTGTCGTCGAACTCAACTATACCGAATCGCTCCGGGTCGTCTACGTAATAGCCGAATACTGTTGCTCCCTTGCCCTTCTCGGCGTTGTCAACTGCTGCCTTAAGTCTCTTCTTAAAGCCATGGCCCGAGAATATATTGTCTCCGAGAACCATAGCTACTGTGTCATCACCTATGAAATCAGCACCTATGATAAAGGCCTGAGCCAGGCCGTCCGGGCTGGGCTGAACCGCATAGGTAAGGCTTATGCCGAACTGGCTTCCGTCGCCAAGAAGGCTCTCGAAACGCGGCGTATCAGCCGGTGTCGATATGATGAGGATATCCCTGATTCCCGCGTTCATGAGCACCGACAGCGGATAATATATCATCGGCTTATCGTAGATTGGCAGAAGCTGCTTGCTGGTAACCATCGTCAATGGATAAAGTCTCGTGCCGGAACCTCCGGCTAATATAATACCTTTCATAATAAACTCCTTAAAGTAATATATGCCTGTAAATATGCATAATTCAGATTTATTATACCATACCGCTCTCAAAATAAAACAAAAAAAGGCAGATGCGATGCATCTGCCCTGTGTACAACAAAAACCGCATTGGAGGGGTTCCCTGCATATTTTTATTCATACACATCTATATAATACATTAATTTTTTCAAAAAATGTACTGCATTTTGCTTTTTTGTCGTAAAATCGAAAAGTATCATCGCAACTTGTGCAAAATAACGGTTTATGACTGTTTTTTTATCTCCCCCTTATAGCCAAGCCCGCGAAGCGTTACTATCTCGAATTCCTCCCAGTCTCCGAATCTGTTTCTGAGCCTGTTGATATGGGTCTTGATCGTCGTGTCATCGGTGTAGGTATCAAGCCCCCACACATCTTCAAGGAGCTGTGTCTTAGTGAATATCTGTCCCGGATATGAAAGCAACTTATACAGCAGTTCGAATTCCTTCTTTGGGATCTCCTGAACCTCATCACCTTTTCTTACGGTATAATTGTCCGCATTCAGTTCCACATCGCCTATCACTATCTTCTGCTCAGCATTGATATTGGCACGACGAAGCAGGGCCTCTATCCTCCACAGGAGTTCCTCGTAATTGACCGGCTTGGTCATATAATCGTCTATACCCAGGGCAAATCCCTTGCGCTTATCATCGAATTCCGCCTTTGAGGTAAGAAATATCACCGGGACATCATTCTTATAGTCTCTGAGTTCCTTCACCATCTCATAGCCATCCATGTTAGGCATCATAATATCGGCAACGATGAGATCAATATGCTGCCCGTAAAATATATCTATAGCCTGCTGTCCGTCATCCGCGACCAGAACATTGTACTTATCCTTAAGTCTGGCCTTAGTCAGTATCTGCAGGTTCTTCTCGTCTTCAACTACAAGTATCGTAGCCATTTACACTACTCCTTTATCCCTTCTTAGGTGTATAATCTCTATAAAGTATTCTATCAGATTATCACGAGGTGAACTATGGGAATCACTAAGCTTGCATTAAGATATGCCGCTCCCCTTCCGAAAATTGAAAATTATGATCGCTATCTCTTTGTCGGGCCACACCCGGATGACATAGAGATAGGTGCAGGAGCAACAGCCGCAAAGCTTGCCACAGCCGGCAAGGAAGTGTGCTTCCTTATCTGCACTGACGGTCGCTATGGTGACGGCTACACGAAGGACACCATGACCCGCGAGGAACTGATTTCTCTGAGACGGCAGGAATGTCTGGCCTCGGCAAAAATCCTTGGTGTCACCGATGTGCGGTTTCTCTACTACAGCGACGGCGGTTTCTATAAGGCAAAAAACCTAAGAGCCTCCATCGCTCAGGTCATAGGCGATTTCAAGCCCGATGTCATATTTGCACCCGATCCCGATGTCACAAGCGAGTGCCACATCGATCACTTAAGGGTTGGCGATGCCGTAAAAAAGATCGGCTATCTCAGCCAATACGAAGGAATAATGGCCGAGCTTAACACCACCCCTGCACCGATCAAGGCAATAGCCTTCTATATGACTGCAAAACCAAACAGATATATCAAGACCGGCAAAAAACTGTTGCAGCGGCAGCTTTCCTCTGTCTTCGAGTGTCATCTGAGTCAGTACCCAAAGGACTGTGAAGAGGTGAAAACCGTCTCACTATACCTCAGGCTCCGATCGATAGATTTCGGCATAAAAAGCTTCAAGGGCCGGGCCGAAGGCTTCAGGGTGTTGGGGTCCATCCATATGCACTGCCTGCCCGAGGCAGAATTGCTGTGATGGTCTTATATCATATCACCACCGATCAATCCTGATCCGCCGGCATAGTTATTACATCAGTGAATCTATGAGGCCGTCTATGCCATTCTCCTCATAGATTCCTTTGTAATAGGTGACCTCATCTGCTATCAGGTCGTCGATGACCTGCATACCCAGCAGTTCAACCGGTGCTTTATCATCCGTCATCAAGTAGTCTCCCGCCTCATATTTTTCAAGAGACTGACCCACCTTTGTTTTCATGAAACTGTAAAGCCTCAGATATCTGTCGGCCTGTTCCTCATCCGCAGTCTCACTGTCTCCTGCCATACTTCTGATCTTCTCATAATTTTCACTGAAATCACCAAGCATATCCGTATTGTCAGTAGCAAACAGTTCTCTGTTGGTCGAACCGGTCACATCCACTGTATATACTTCAGAAAACACGGAGGAGATAGTATCAGCCAGGTACTGATTTATGTTACCCTCTTCCTGACCGCGCATGTTCATATTGACCACCATCACACCGCCCGGTTTCAGATGACTTTTGACCAGTTCAAAAAATTCGACAGATGACATCTGAAAAGGAATTGTTATGTCCTGATAAGCATCGACCATTATCACATCATAGCTGTCCTCCACAGCATTGAGGAAGGCTCTGCCATCGTAAGTGTAGACAGGTATATCATCGGACAGATGAAAATACTCCGTTGCAAGGTCTGTTATATTCTCATCTATCTCCACGCCCACTATATCAAGTGTGTCTTCCCCGAAATATCTCCTGCACTGAGTCGCATAGGTTCCTGTGCCCATACCCAGGATCAGCATGTCAAAATCACCCTCTGAACCGACTATATCCGCCATAAGAGGAGCAGCCATTGCGTAATCGTAATACATTCCGGTAAGCCTGCTCTCATCCTTGACATATACAGACTGTACGCCGAAGAGCACATTGGTCGACAGATATACTTCGCTGTCATCCTCCTTGACCTGTAGGTAATTATATACGGACTCCCCCTCATAGGTGAGGTCATTCTCCCAGAAGGCAAAGCTGTCGGAACTTCCGAAGGCAAGCGCCACTATGAGAATAATCACTCCGATAACAGCCTTGATCGATCTCACCATGCCCGAAATAAAATAAGCGATCGACAGAGCCATCAGTATTGCCGCAAATATGATAAAAGTCAGCGAAGTACCCACTGATGGAATGGTTACAAAAGTAGGCACGAAAGTGCCTATTATGCTCCCGACTGTGTTGGAGGCATTCAGCATTCCCACTATCTTGCCGCTGTCGTCCAGGTCGTCTACCGTATATTTCACAAGGGATGGCGTAACCGTTCCCAACAGAAAGAGCGGGAATACAAATATGACCATACAGGCTGCGAATGCTGCCCATATGAGGAAATTGCTGTTGACGGAAAATATCATCACAGCCGATATGCCGATAACTATATATTTGCCCAACACCGGTATCAGGGCTATCCAGATGGCGGCGATCATTATCCTTCCGTACAGCTTGTCCGGATTAGGATCCTTGTCGGCCATTCTTCCGCCATAGATGTTGCCAAGGGCCATAGCAATCATGATGGTCCCGATTATTATGGTCCATACAATCTGCGATGAACTGAAATAAGGAGCCAGTAACCTGCTGGCCCCCAATTCAACCGCCATAACCGACATTCCGGAGAAAAATTCCGTCAGATACAGATAATACTTGTTCTTTAATATCTTTCTGGTCTCGTTCATGGTCTAATCTTCTTTTGACATCTCTTTATACATCTGAAGTTCCGGATCCTCCTCGAGGTTAGGATCATATTCCTCCTCAGGCTCATACATCTGATGGCTTTCGTCCTCGACGAACTCATCGTCAGGATCCACATAACCCTCCGGTTCGAATTTCTTAAGGATCTTAACCGATTGTGCCGCTATAATATAACCCGATATTATAGTAATAGCCAATTCTGCAACCAACCACTCCGGATAGAAGTAAAACAATACATAGGGCGATATGCTTAAGGCAAATATAAGTATTCCGGTCGGCAGATTGAGAAGGGATATCAACATGGCATTTCTATACCATGACAGATACTTCATCTCGAACCTTGCCAGCATAGGCCATCCCCACATAAGCATCATGAGCACAAGCACAAGTATTATAAGCAGGATTATCATGATTATGGATGCTGACGAATCCTCCATTCCCATTACAAATAAAGTCTCATAGCCTATCATTGCTATGACAAAAAGCATAGGCAGCCATATAAGCGTAGCCTGCTTGAAGTTGGACTTGAATGCCTTCCAGAATTCCTTTATGAGTTCAGGCATCTTGCCCCTTACCACCTTCATTGCAACGGCGTACTTGGCCGTTGTAGCTGCCCCCATAGTTATGATAGGTATTGAAAATACCAGCCAGAGCACATTGAGCGCGAATATATCAGCCGCTCTGTTGATAGTAGACATAAGTTTGCTGTCAGGTGAAAATATCTACATAATTTCCTCCAATTTGATTACATGATTTCTTATTCTACTACTTTTATATAACCCATAAAAGTTAAATTATTCTAAAACATAAAAAAGACTCCCGAAGAATCGGGAGTCTTAAAATACAAGGTAAAATATTAACCCTTAACGCCACCGAGAACCATACCTTTCTCCAGCTTTCCGATGAAGAACGGAAGAAGGATAAGAATAGGTGCTGTAGCTGCAATAACGACTGCATACTGGATGAGGTAGTTATTGTAGTCAGGATTAACGCTCTTGAGGAAGTCCATGTTGTTGGCTGTGAGCTGCTTAACCCACAACTGTAATGGCCAGTACTGCTTCTGTGTCGGAACATAGATTGATGCAGAGAACCATTCATTCCACTTCATAATAGCTGTGTTGATAGCTGTTACAAGAGCCATTCCTTTACACTGAGGATACATAACCTTGAACATGATATCGATATGGCCTGCGCCATCGATCTCAGCTGCCTCAACGTATGACTTATCAACTGCTGCGAAGGTGTTCATCATAAGGATCATGAACATAGCATTGGTTGCGCCGGGGATGATAAGTGCCCAACGTGTACCGGTCATACCTAAAGATCTGATAACCATGTATGTAGGAACAGTACCACCATTGAACATTGTCGTGAAGAGGAAGAAAAGAATCATAGCTGATTTCCATCTTGTCTCACGGCTTAAGATATAACCTGCAACGATGTTCATTAATAATCCGAGTAATGTACCACCTACAACGTAGATAGCTGAGTTCATGTAACCGCTAAGTACGCTTGAGTCTCTGAAGATGAGTGCATAACCACCCCAGTTTACGAGACCCTCTTCTGCTGTAGTCAAAGGCTTAACTAAAAGTCCGGCATGAGCAAGCAAAAGCTTTCCATCTGATAAAGAGCATACGATTGTATGCCACAGAGGAATAACTGATACAAACATGATCAATGCAAGGAATAACCAGATGAGTACGTCTGCCAGTCTTCCTGCGAAGCCCGGGTTGGTAACCATATTACCCTGCATCTGCTCAATCTTCTCTACCTGTCTCTCACGCTTACGTTCTTCACGGTTAGCCTTAATATTATCCATAAATGATGCCATAATAAAGCCCCCCTTTTAGAACAATGACATGTTAGTTGCCTTCTTATTCAGCCAGTTGGATGTAATAAGAAGTGTTGTACCTACTATAGACTGGAACAGACCTGATGCTGTTGAAAGTCCGAAGTTAACCGAATCACCGAATGCCATACGATATGTATATGTATACAAGCAATCGGCAACGCTGTATGTCTTAGGCATGTAGAGAAGAAGAACCTTGTCCCATCCTGCCATGAAGACTGTACCAACAGACATTGTGAACATCATAACTGCAAGAGGCATAACGGTAGGAATTACAATATAGATAATCCTGTGCCATCTGTTAGCTCCGTCGAGAGCCGCTGCTTCTGTCAGATCATGGTTAACGTTCGAAATAGCTGTGGTGTAGATGATTGATCCGTGACCTGCTCCGGCCCAGATACCTATGAGAACATAGATGATCCAGAATACAGGGATGTTGCTGTTAGCCAGCCAGTTCTGCTCCTCGAAACCAAGCTTGGTAAGCAGAGATCCGATAGGACCTGTTGCCTTAAGGAACTCGATAGCCAGTGAACATACAACGACCGATGATACGAAGTTAGGCATGTAGGATACGATCTGCGAAAGTCTACGATAAGGCTTAACGCGACACTCTGAGAAAATAATAGCCAGTATTACAGGTGGGAAGAATCCTCCGATGAGGTTGATAATCGCCATACATACTGTATTTCTGAGAGCAGTTGTGAAGGTTGAACCCGTAAACAATGTTACGAAGTTCTGCATTCCAACCCACTGAGATCCGAATAAGCCCTTAACAACCGAGTACTTCTCGAAGGCCATAAGGATTCCGACCATTGGAATGTAGTTAAAAATGATGTAATAAACGAATAATGGCAAGAACATCAGATAAACAGGCCAGTTCTTCTTAAAGTCCTTCTTAACGGACAATGGCGCTTCTCTAAAGTCTTGCGCTTTTGGTGCTTTAGCCATAAACCCCTCCTTTATGTATTTTCGTTTAATAAACTTATTTAAGTTTAGCACATTAAAGTTGCTATATCTACATATTTTTTCTTCAAAAGTTGCAATAATTCGACTTTCAAAAAATAAATAAAAAGGCCGAAAACCGCCTAAAATACGCATTTTTTCAGCCTTTTAAAAATATTCAACAAATGTTGTTTTGCTATTTTGTGAATTATGCCAAGTACTTCTTCGCCTTAGTGATTCTGTCTCTTACCTTATCCTCTCCCATCACCTGCATGATCTGGTAGAGATCAGGGGTATTTCTCCTGCCGGTCACGGCAACTCTTATGGCAGTACTGATATCCCCGACATGACCGGGATAAGAATCCGGATCCTTCTTGTAGAACTTGACTTCGCGGGCGTAACCCATCTCCTCTGACAGATCCTTCACCTTGGCAAACCAGGCTGCGGAATCATCAGACGGGTCATAATATTTTTCAAGATACAGGTCGAAGATTTTGATCAGAGTATCCTTATCATTGACAAGCTGATATTCGTAATGCATGTTATCTCTGTAAAAGGTCTTATCATACATATATGAGATATAATCCTTCACCATGGACCATGAGCCAATATCCTTACGTTTCTTTTTGATCTCGGCGCCACGCTCTATTCCGAATACTTTGAGTCCGTATTCCCTGTCGGCAAGCACAGATGCCAGTTCATCGTCATAGCGCCCGGCCCACTCAAGCACATCCTCATACACCTTTTCTGCCGAGAAGGTTGCGATCACATTTTTTGATACATCTATGAGCTTATCCATATCAAAAAGTGCGCCCTCAGTCGTGCTCATCTTCTTGAGTGAGAAGGGGAAGTCATACAGGTCCGCATCAGGATTCTGGTCACGCCACATCTCGAAATCGGAGTTGGCGATCGTCATGAGATATTCCCTGACAGACTCGACCGGGATTCCCACCTGGTGATAGAAGCTCACTGCAGCCTCCGGATCCTTGCGCTTTGATATCTTGCGCTTGAAGGTCAGCGGATTACCATCTTCGTCATATAATACATTGCCTTCGTCATCGGTCTTGACCTCGCTCTTCAGCATAGGCGCGTAATGACAGTACTTCGGTGCTTTAAAGCCGAGCGTCTTGAAGAGTTCAAGATGAAGCGGCACCGAAGGAAACCACTCAGTCGATCTCAGGATATGGGTCGTATGCATGAGATGGTCATCTATGGCATGAGCAAAATGATAGGTTGGCAGCCCGTCTCCCTTGATTATCACTATATCAAGTATGTTCTGGGGCATCTCCACCTTGCCCTTGACCATATCCTTATGGGTTATGCGGCCGTCTTCACGGCCCATGGACTTAAATCTGATGACATAATCATCACCGTTTTTGATCCTCTCATAAGCCTCATCAACAGGAAGTTCCCTGTAGATTGCCCACTTGCCGTAATAGCCTATATTGTCACAGCCTTCCTCTTCCTGTTTCTTCCTGAGTTCCACCAGGTCCTCTTCCGTAGCAAAGCAGGGGTAGGCATGATCTTCGGCTATGAGCCGCTTGGCGTATGCCTGATAGATATCCCTTCTCTCGGACTGGATATAAGGCCCGTAATCTCCCCTCTCCTCGGTTTCGGAGATCATGCCCTCATCGAAAACGATGCTGAAATCCTTCATGGAATCTATGATGCCCTGGACTCCGTTCTCGATCTTGCGCTTCTGATCTGTGTCCTCGATCCTGAGTATAAATCTGCCGTCGGTATGCTTCACAAGAGTCGTAGCAACTATGCACTGCTCCAACGCTCCAATATGCACGAAACCCGTAGGACTGGGTGCAAATCTGGCAACTACAGCCCCCTCCGGCAGATCTCTCTGTGGATATAATTCCTCATAATAAGAGGTGTCCTTAGCATCAGGAAATATCAGATCTGCTAAATCCTGTCTGGTCATAACAATAAATCTCCTAAAAATTATTTCTTCTTAATATCAAAATTCCTGAGTCCTCCCTTATGAAGGATAAGAACTCCGCCCATCATTGTTACCTGGCCGAGAATATTGGTGAACTCTCCCGCCCAGTTCATGTAAGCCTGGGTAAAATCCTTGCTTGAAAGATACCCCATGCCCAGCATGAATATTATTGAAATAATAAATAAGACAACAGCGAACTTCTTATTCATTCTGACCGCAAATATGGGCATGCATACGCACATTGCAACAACACCGAACACCATAAATACGACGAAGAGCATAGTGCCGCTGAATACGGCCGGTGCGGCTACGGACAAAAATGTGGTCTTGCCGGGGTTGTTTAAGTCCTTCTTCTTCATGGTGAGCAGGAAGATAAGGGCCAGGCCCAGAATCAAAAAGCCGTGAGCCTGAACCGGGAAGAACATCTGGTTAAGCTTTTCAAAATCGCACACTCCCGCAGCATACAAAAGCTTCCATAAAGCCTTGTAAAAGCCTGCCATGAAGACCATTATGCCGCCGGCCCAGAAGAGGCCGAATGACCACCTGTCGAATTTGTAGTAAAGGTCAAACTGCATAAACAGAAATGATACAAAAAACATTATCACCGGTATAAAGTCTACCAGTGCCATAGGTACCGTAAAATCCATCTCTTACCTCCGGATATCACCAATTAAATATCAAGCAGCTCTGCATATGCCGCAAGAGCCCCGTCTGTATCTCCCTTGAGGACCTTCTTCGCAAGGACCTTGCCGAGCTGAACGCCCTCCTGGTCAAAGCTGTTAACATTCCATACGAAGCCCTGGAACATAACCTTGTTCTCGAAGTGAGCGAGGAGTCCGCCCAGAGTCTCAGGAGTAAGCTGGTCTCCGACGATTATGCTTGAAGGTCTCCTGCCCTCGAAGTTCTTGTTCTTATTCTCGTCATCCTTGCCGCAGGCGAAGGCAACGATCTGGGCTGCCACGTTAGCCTTAAGCTTCTGCTGGCTGGTAGAGCCTTCGATGATTACATCGTTCTCCATCTGGTTCTTTCTGAAGCCTACAAACTGGAGAGGAATGATGTTCTTGCCCTGATGAAGGAGCTGGTAGAAGGAATGCTGGCCGTTCGTTCCGGGCTCACCGAAGATGACCGGACCGGTCTTGTAGTCTACAGGCTCTCCGAAGCGGTTAACGCTCTTGCCGTTTGACTCCATATCCATCTGCTGAAGATGTGCCGGGAAGCGGCTTAATGCCTGTGAATAAGGGAGCACAGCTGTCGTGCCGTAATCGAGTACATTTCTCTCATACACTCCGATAAGGGCATCGAGCATAGCAGGATTCTTCATGATATCTGCATTCTTGGAGTTAGCGTCCTCAGCCCCTGCTCCGGCAAGGAATCTTGCGAAGACTTCCGGTCCGAAGGCGAGCGAAAGCACGGCTCCGCCGACCGAAGAAGTAGACGAGAAGCGTCCTCCTATATAATCATCCATAAAGAATGCAGCCAGATAATCGTCGCTCTTGGCAAGAGGTGAAGTCTCTGATGTCACGGCGATCATATGCTTTGACGGGTCAAGGCCCGCCTCCTTGAGGGCATTCTTGACGAAGGACTCATTGGTGAGAGTCTCAAGAGTCGTTCCCGACTTGGAAACCAGGATAAATATTGCATGGGCCACATCTACGCCTGCAAGCACTGCAGAGGCATCATCGGGATCAACGTTGCTTATGAACTTGGCCTCCATCTTAAAGCAGCCATTCGTCCTGGCCCAGTTTTCAAGGCTCAAATACATGGCTCTCGGTCCTAAGTCAGAACCTCCGATTCCTATCTGGACAACGGTTGTAAACTTCTCGCCTGCGGCATTGGTGATCTCACCTGCATGAACCTTCTTGGCAAAATCAGCGATCTTCTCCTGCTGTGATACATAGAAATCTCTCTTATCAACGCCGTCTGCAACCACAGCATTGCCCTGCTGGCCTCTTGTAAGCTGATGAAGCACAAGTCTCTTCTCACCGGTGTTGATGACAGCACCATTGTAGAGTTCTGCATATTTATCAACCAGCTGAGCCTCATCTGCAAGCTCCTGAAGAGCTGCAAGCACAGTATCATCAACCTGCTTTGATGCAAAATTGTATACCATTCCGTTAGCCATGGGAACCTGATATCCCGCAACTCTTTTTGCTCCGTTATCTCCTGCCATAGCAGCCTTGAGATCCACCTGATCCGCAAGTGCCATAAGCTTAGAGTATGCAGCCAGTTCATCAAAATTCTTCCAAGATACCATAATCTCTCCTCCTTATATATGTGCAAATAAAATATATCTGTTTACTCACATAAACATACAGATTAAATATACTCTATATGGCTTCCTTTTTCAATAAAACACATATGATTTTAATCCTCCGCCACCATTATTGCAACACAGGTTGCGTTTTTGTTTCTTGCCTGCTTTCTCCTGGATGTGTATCATTATATTTGAAACATATGTTGCATTAATTGGAGTCCGTAAAATGAATACTAAAAACAACATCCGCTACCAGGTCAATGACCGTGCTATTGAGGAAGCCCTTCTGGCACTGCTTGAAAACAAAACCACAGAGGAGATAACAATACACGATATATGTGAACTCTCAGGCATAAACCGTTCGACCTTTTACAGGCATTATATGGATATATATGATCTGCTGGACCATGTCCAGGACCACGTATTTATGGAGTGGTTTGAGCAATTGCCGGTAAATGAGATTAAGCCCGACCCGGCCTCCTTAAGTTCATGGAGTAATGAGTCGATGAAACTCTTGCTGCTTCATATAAAAAAGTATCCCAATTTTTACCGTAATTATCTCGCCAGGAACAACGAGGCCTTCTTCGGCAGTGAAACCGAACATATATGGAACGGCTTCTTTATTCCTTTTTTCAATAATCTTGGTGTGACCGATGAGGTCCAGATGAAATACTATTTTTCCTTTTACAGAAGCGGTGTCACCGATATGATAAGAACCTGGCTTAAAAATGACTGTAAGGACGACATCTCCATACTTCTGAACACAATTAAAGCCTTTGATGGGGTTCAAAGGCTTTAATCATGGTCTGTTAAATTATATCAGAAGTGCCTATTTCTTGGCGTCCTTCTCCTGCTTTCTCTTATCATTGATGATCTTGACATGCTCATCTGTGATAAGGGTCACATCGTTCTCTCTCGCCCACTCTACACAGCCGTTGAGGACTGTCTTGAGGAAAGGTCTCGGAACCTTTACGAAGTTCTGGAGAGCCTCGTCCGTAAACTTGATAGTATCATCACAACGATTTGCAGCATACTTGATCGACTCGATGTCAACCTCCTTAGGTGCCGGGATTGGCTCGGCAATAGGCTTGGTAAGCTTCGGGAATTTAGTATACCAGAAGTTTGTCGAATCACGATATCCGTAATCTACAGGAACCGGTGGGAAGCTGTTTTTGGTGACTCCGTTAACTATTGCATCATAGTACTGCTCCTTCATAAGGATCTTATCGATATAGAGGATAAAGTGAGCACCATACTTGCTGGTGATTCCGTTGAAATCGTTGTATGGGCCCGGATGTCCGTCATCGATGTCCTCGTAATTGAACTTATCCGCATTCTCGAGCTGAGATGCCCAATGGCACTCGAATACCTGGAAAGCAGACTTGATGACCTGCGGTCTGTCCGGATCTGAAGGATCTGCTATTCCATCCTCCATCTCGAACTTAAGGTCTGGCATCTTGTCCTCCGAAGGTCCCGGGAAGCCCAGTCTTACAGCCTCCTTGAATGAAGCCTTGTCATCAGGTATGAAGTTGATGGCACATTTACCGCGAAGCAGCAGGTTGCGACAGGTATTGGAAGTATTGCGGCATTCCAAAACCATGGCATATCTGTCCTTGCCTGCGATATAATATGGGAAGCAGAGCGAATAGCTTCCGATATTGAGGCTGCCGTCCGGATTAACAGTGCTGATGCACACTGTCGGCATCGGGAAGAAAGCCGATGTCTGGTAAAAATTATCTACGATTCGTAAATCTTTGAATGAACTCATATGTTCCCCCTTTTCTTGCGCTTGGCGCAACACCTTTTTATATGCACATTATATCACAAAGCAAAGATAATGCCTATAAGTGCCGACGCTGCAATAAACCATATCGGATGCAGCTTTTTAAGCTTTGGTATATAGTTGGTCCCGACGAATAAGAGTATCGCCAGTATGAGCAGCCTGAAATCCGTGCTGAAGCCTCCGGTCAGGTCATATATCTCCTCCGACCCGAAGAATACTATGAGCACACTGCTCACCGCTGCCGCCGCGATAAGTCCTACCGAAGTAGGCCTGAGGCCGTAAAAAGCAGCTTTGACATATTTACTCTTTCTGAACTTATCCAATATGGTTGCGATTATTGTTATCACTATTATCGAAGGGCATACCAGGCCCAAAGTCGCGATAACCGCACCAAATATAGCCCCTACATAACCACCGGCGGCATAGCCCGTCGTATATCCGACATAGGTGCTCATATTTACGCCCAGAGCCCCCGGCGTGGACTCTGCAATGGCTATCATATCCGCAAGCTGGCCTATGGTAAACCATCCTGTCTTGGCAGAGATATCCTGCAGGAAGGGAATTGTTGCCATTCCTCCTCCTATCGCAAAAAGTCCTGTCATAAAGAATTCATAGAAGAGTCTCAAAAAAATCATTTTTCCGCCTCCTCTTCTGCCTTGTTCATAACCTTAAGTTGGAGGATTATTCCCAGTATTGCAAAGATAACCACATAGATAACCGGTGAGATGTCAAGGAATACCGATCCCAGAAAAACCAATGCAAATATGATAAAGGTTGGCAGGTCCACAACAGCCTTCTTCCAGAGCTTCATCACGGCATTTATGATCAGGACACACACGCAGACCCTGATGCCCGCAAAGGCGTGCTGCACAGCCGGAATGTCTGCAAAATTGGTGAGCAATGCCGCTATGATTATGATTATAACGATTGAAGGGAATACCACACCAAGAGTGGCTACTATCCCTCCGATCGTACCCTTATATTTTTTCCCTATAAAAGTAGCCGTATTGACCGCTATGATGCCGGGAGTGCACTGACCGATAGCATAATAATCCATCAGTTCCTCCTCGGTAGCCCATTTTCTCTTCTCAACGATATCCCGCTGCAGTATCGGAAGCATGGCATAACCTCCGCCGAAGGTCATGGCTCCGATCTTGCAAAAAGCCAGGAACAGTTCAAATAATTCCTTCATAATTTCCGAATATTCTACCTTTCAAATCATCTGCCCATCATAAAATGACACAGCCTATACGAAACCCATCTCCTGCAAGGCCAGGGCTATTCCTCCCTCGTCAGGATCTATGAAATAATAATCAGCCAGGGCCTTAAGCTCCTCAGGGCCGCCTTCCCAAACCGCCGCTATCCCTGCGATCTCCATCATCTGATAGTCATTCATCCCGTCTCCGAAGCAGACCGTCTCGAGTGCATCCGCTTTATAATATTCCAGGACCGCATTGATACCATCCGCCTTGGTGCAGCTTTTTGGTATGAGTTCTCCTATGGATATCTGCGGTGATTCGTAATAATAGATCGTGTGATAATATCTGTCGATCTCAGAACCTATCTCATCAAAGGCATGCTCGCCGGTCGTATAAAAAAGCATCTTCTGGATATTGACGTTTTTAGGATCGAACTCATCTATCGGATAGACGGTCTCCTCTACCGCCTCGTCCTTGACAGCCTTGGCTCCGTCAGCATTCTGAGCCTTGTAGGCCGCAAAAAATCTCTCATTCATCGCCAGGTAGGAATCCGTCGCATAAGCGCAGTCCCTGGTTTCAAGCCTGTACATGATGGCCGGACTGCTGTCTAACAGTTCCACTGTTCTGCCTATCAACTCCTTATCAAGAACATTTTCAAAGATATAGCTTCCCTCAGCATATACGACACCACCGGCGCAGCCAACGATACCATCGACAGGAATCTGCTTCGCTATCCCCTTCATCAGATATTCGGGTGTCCTGCCGCTGCATAAAAATATCTTATGGCCGTCTTCATGAAGCTGCTCTATGGCCCTTTTTGTATCCTCGTGAAGTTTCCGGCTGATCCCCAGAAGCGTTCCGTCCAGGTCAAAGAAAAAATACATTAATTCTCCCCCTCCAGATTAATAATGTAGTCAATGTATCCGCTCATATTATCCATGTTGGGCGCATTCGCGATTATTCCTATATAGACGTCGCTGTTTACTGTCTCGACATTAAAGCGGTCGGTGAATGCAGTCCCGGATATATCGATCGCGATCGCATGTGATTCGCCGTTTTCATCATCCATATACAGCAGTCTGTCTCCAAGGGTCTCAAGCTGTTCGTCGGTCAGGAGTTCTCTCAGATCTATGAATGCCTCATAGGCATTAAGCATATTCATAACTGTAATATCGGAAATAACGAAATCCAGATCCCCAGCGGCTATCTGGGCGGTCAGGCTGCTCTCGGGCCTGTAAATGGTACCGTTGTAGGTTCCGTGATCCGAATCATTAACATCGATATACTGCTCGGTTGTCACATTGGTCCTCTGCTCGTGCTTGTCATAGCCCATATAGTCAAAGTAACCGTCATCGATATAGGTATAGGCATCATCGTCCGCTTCTATATTGATAGTCATACCGCCAAGGACCAGCTGTCTCTGGTTTTTTGTGTAATTGATCGCTATTGATATAAGAGCGATCAGAAAAACCAGTATAAGAAGGCTTGTCCTCATATAATAATTTTTGAAATATTCCCACAGCTGTTCGCCGGTCATACTCTTGATCTTTTCTTTTTCCTCACCCATTACAACCTTAAGTGATTTGCCGTCTCGCATAATGTATTTCTCTATCTCCTTGTCAAAATAACAAAAGTCCAAAACAATCTTTGTACATTTTAACATAGTCATTCAAGGGTTTCACTTGTAAAATATAAACAGTTGTTATTTTATGTAAAAACTTAGGAGGTTTTTAACAATGTCAAGTATTTCAATGAAGAACATTAACAAGGTTTATCCTAACGGATTCCACGCAGTTCATGACTTCAACCTCGAGGTTGCTGATCAGGAATTCATCATCTTCGTAGGACCTTCAGGATGCGGTAAGTCTACTACCCTTCGTATGATCGCTGGTCTCGAGAGAATCTCAAGCGGCGAGCTCATCATCGATGGCAAGCTCATGAACGAAGTAGAGCCTAAGGATCGTGATATCGCAATGGTATTCCAGAACTACGCTCTCTATCCTCATATGACGGTATATGAGAACATGGCTTTCGCACTTAAGCTTCGCAAGACACCTAAGGATGAGATCGACAAGAAGGTTCGTGAGGCAGCTAAGATCCTCGATCTCGAGCAGCTGCTTGATCGTAAGCCCAAGGCTCTTTCAGGTGGACAGAGACAGCGTGTTGCCATGGGTCGTGCAATCGTTCGTGCTCCTAAGGTATTCCTTATGGATGAGCCTCTTTCAAACCTGGATGCCAAGCTCCGTGTACAGATGAGAACCGAGATCAGCCGTCTCCATGACAGACTGCAGGCTACCATCATCTATGTAACACATGACCAGACAGAGGCTATGACACTCGGTACCAGAATCGTAGTTCTTAAGGATGGTTATATCATGCAGGTTGATACTCCTCAGAACCTCTATGAGAGACCGGACAACCTCTTCGTTGCAGGTTTCATCGGATCTCCTCAGATGAACTTCATGGATGTAGAGATCGCACAGAGCGGCGATGCTGTTACTGCTAACGTTGACGGCCAGGCTATTCCGATTCCTGATGAGAAGGCTAAGGTTCTTGTTGATGCCGGTTATGTTGGAAAGACCGTTGTTATGGGTATCCGTCCTGAGGATGTTTACGATGCTAACTTCCTTGCAGAGAAGGTTACAACCCGTGATGCTAAGCTTTCAGTTGAGATCAAGGCCTACGAGCTCCTCGGCGCTGAGGTTTATCTCTACTTCGATTTCGGCGGCGGCCAGATGACAGCCCGCGTTGATCCCAAGACTCCTGCCCGTACAGGTGATACCGTTTCATTCATCCTTGATATGAACGCTTCTCACTTCTTCGATAAGGATTCTGAGCAGGTTATCTGCAACTAGTCTTTATTGACTAATATTTCTTAAAAAAATATAATTAAGACTGGATCTTACAATGGATCCGGTCTTTTTTTACGTGCATTCCGGAGATTAATCGAGGGGATAATATGGATAAAACAACTGCCGAACTGCTTAATGAATTAAAGGAAGAATTTCAGCTTGACCTGTCTATAGACGAGAGCACCGAGATCAATAAGGATGCCGACAAGAAGCTCGCCCTGATATTAAAGGCCCTCCGCTCATCTGAAAGCAGGTCTGCCTTCATCATACAGACTCTTAACGACAACATAGACGAATTCGGTTATGAATCTGCTGTCAAGCGTTTTAAGATCAGTTCCGATGCACAGTATCTTATGTATCTTGTCTCGTTTGATGAATCTTTCACGGATTCATCCCTTGAGATACTTAAAAATATATTTGACACTGCATCCTGCGATATCCTGCAGATGAATGAAAGTGATATCGTTATCCTGAAAAAAATAAGCCGCCCGATATCGGCTGATGATATCGAAGCGACTGCGTCTGAGATACACTATGCTCTTCTGTCTGAGGCTATGGAGAAGGCGGCTGTTGCCTATGATACCACTTCTTTCACTTTTGACAAAGCCTCAGCCTGCTATAGGAACCTTAAGCTTACTATGAACGTAGGCCGTCAGTTTTTCGCTGATAAGGATATATACAATTATTCCGATCTGGGGATTACCTCACTGCTCTATCAGCTTCCTGCCACAGCTTGCAAGGACTATATGAAAAAGAATCTTCCTGGCCTTGATTTCGGAAGTCTTGATGCCGAGACAATGAATACAGTCAAGACATTTTTAAACTGCAATTTAAGCATATCCGAGACGGCCAGAGTCCTCTATCTCCACCGCAACACCCTTGTCTACAGGTTAGATGCCTTCAAGAAGCAGACGGGACTGGACCTGCGTAAATTCGATGATGCCATGAAAGTGCAGACAGGGCTGTATATCTGGTATATGCTGTAGAATATTAAGTAAGTCTACGCCCGCGGAACCCTCGGGACCTTTCCGTCGCAGATGCGACAGACGCACTGCTCGTAGAAAGGCACCCTCGTCCACGGGCGTTTTGCATTATTTTTCCGTTAGCATACACAGGATATACTCTTTTATCTCTCTATATATCTTCTCTTCGTCCGGCGGGCAGCCCATTATGCAGGCCTCATAGGCTCTGCAGCATTTTCCAACACCCAGTTTTCCCGTCTTTCCTTCATGCCCCTGGCCTATTGCAATGGTCGTATCAAGCCTTTCAAGCAGGCCCTCCTCCTGAAGTCTTATAAGCGCAGGCGCCAGGTTCCCGTAACATGCCGAGCAGGAATCCGATTCATCTACCGCATACTCTACGTCTATTATCTTATGGATAAGATCCTTTGAGGCATCTGAATCATCTATCCGTCGATCCTCCGAGTCGATTATATTTCCCGCCATATTAATGTCAATTATTTTGGCAGAATCCAAATCTGTGCTTCCAAGTCCCAACTTCTCTGCCATACCTATGTAGGGAACCTGCGAGACTTTCCAGCCTATCTCCCTGCATGTATAAGTATCTATAAGGACCGGATCAAGGCCTGTCATTATGCAATTGGTCGTCACGGGATTTCCGCCCTCTTCAAAGTCATAGTCGCCGCATATGTGATCTACGACTATGAAATCCTGCGGGATTCCAAGCGTAAGATGAGCTATAGGTCCATGCAGGCCCTCCCTGTGAAATCTCCTCTTTTCAGAGTTGGGAATAAGCCCCTTCATATTCTTAAGGGCACAGGTCACCTTCACCTGGGCATGGCCTTTCAATACAGGTACATTTATCAAAAAATCTAAATCACTTACCTTATCACATATATTAAGAAGACTTCCATCCCCGCATCTCACCTCATGGCTTGTATCCTTCTGAGTGTCAAAAAGTGGCACCCCTGTACGATCCGAAAGCGAATTGTAGCCACAGTATTCAAAGGCCTCCGAGGTCTTATCTCCGACCCATGAGCCCTCAATGATAAGCAGATTGTCGTAACCATGCTTCTTCAGGTAATTGATTATGCCCTCTACCACTTCCGTATGAGTAGTTGCCCCGAAGGACGCCGGAACCGGGCAGACCAGATTGGGCTTGATGCCTATGAGCAGATGCTTGCTTTCCTTTATTCCTTCGCTGGCAATCTTGTCTTCTATCAAAGAAGCAAGATCAGAAGACTCAAGCAAGGCCTCTGTCATCTTCTCGTATTCAGTTCCGTATATCCTGTAGATCTCGTTTTTCTTCATATAAATCAACTCCGCCTCTGCTCCGGTTCAATCATTACGTCTGATAGCCGTTTTTTTGAATCATTTTAACATAATATGCAGTCATTATTATACAGTATGCTCCCGCAAGCAGCCATGCAAGCGGATTGGCCAGGCAGACAATCTTAAAAGCAGCATAGCGAACAGCCAGCCCTCCTGCTATGACCCTTCCTATGATCTCCATCACGCCGGACAACACAGCGGCTGTACTGTGACCCATTCCCTGAATAATGTTTCTGAATATCTGCAGTGCCCCGTGAAATACGAAAAGACAGCTAATTATCCCCAGATATAGCACGGTAGAATCAAACACTTCTCCATCCCATACCCCAAGCATAAGATAAGTCAGAGGCCTTTTCAAAACGAGTACCAGAAGCCAGGCAAAGGCACAATAGCTTACCAGAATTATCAGGCTGCTCTTAATACCGGCTGTGATACGATTAGTCTTTTTCGCGCCGTAATTCTGGGCTGTATAAGTCGACATAGCGCTTCCCAGATTTTCGAGTGGCAGGGTGATCATACTCCTTATCTTCTCTGCTGCCGCAACTGCCGAAACAGCTACAACTCCAAGTGTGTTTACACAGGCCTGGAGTATTACTGACCCTATGCCGTTCACCGAGAGTTCGAACCCCATCGGTATACCCACGAAGGCAAGCGTTTTCAGCCGTCCTCCCTTGATCCCGCAAAGTCCTTTTCCATTTTCATCAATTGTTTTTATAGCATGCATTCTGACGAAAAGATATATCATACACATGGCAAAGGATAAGACCTGGGAAAATACTGTAGCTATCGCCGCTCCTGCAACTCCCATATCAAATACGATTATCAGTATTGCATCCAGTACAATATTGACCGCGCTTGAGATGAGCAGGAACCTGAAAGGGGTCCTCGAGTCACCCAAAGCCCTCAGGATGCCGGCCGAATAATTGTAGAGAGTTGTAGCCGTCATGCCTGCCAGTATAATCCTAAGGTATTCCGACGACATGCCGCTAAGCGTATCAGGTGTATTGATCCAACCTAAGATAGTCGGCGTCAGAGGCACTGTTATCAGGCTTGCGACGACTGCAAGCAATATAGCAAGATACAGGCCATTCCAGAAATATTCCGAGATTGCCTCATCATCCTTAGCCCCAACGCTCTGGGCGAAGGGAATGCAAAAGCCCAGCGCCGAGCCCATTGTGATTCCCATGATCACCCAGTTAATCGAGCCCGTCAGGTTGACGGCTGCCAGGGCGTCAGTCCCGATGAAGCGGCCTACGATTATACTGTCGACAAAGCTGTATAATTGCTGAAAAAAAGCGCTTAAGACAAGGGGCAGCGAAAATCTTATGATTATAGGAAGGGGTTTCCCCTCGGTCATATCTATCATCTTATTATCAGACATACACTATCCACCTCATTCCGGTTGCATCGTTCATAGTTACAAAAGCTGAAAATTTTATTTAGTAAAATATTTGAGATAAGCAATGGCCATGGACGAGGGTGTACTTCATTAAGCCGTGCATTTCAGCACGCGAATGAAGTGCCCCGAGGGTTCCGCGGCCATTCGAAACATCAATTTCTATGTATAAAATTTTTCTAATACTTCAATCCGAATCCGTACTCATAATAGTTTCCGGCAGCATCGCGGTAAGCGTAAGCCTTGCCGTTCTCATCCTTCATCGAATCAGGCATATACTGATCCTTGTCGAAGCCCGGCACATCGTTAGGCGATACACATACGCCATCGGCGTTTACAGCAAGGACCTCATCTCCCTTTGGAAGGGTAAGCGGAAGCTTTCCTACAGGAGCAAATTCTCCGCACATTACGTCAACAACTGCCTCCTGATAGGTGTCAAAACCTGCTGTCAGTCCGTCAGAGATTGCCTCTATATTGCCAACCTCCCAGGCCAGTGTGAAGTTGATGTTGCTGACTACCTTGCCGCCCTTAGCATGGACTGCATCGGCGATCTCCCTGATCTTCGGAAGCCCCGGAAGTGTAGTCTCCGAATGCTGACTTGCAAGCGGCTTACCGTCTGCATCTACATCACAGACCATCTTGTCTGCGCAGATATCAAGCTCCAGGTAACCTGCCGTTGCAGAGAAGTAATTGCCTGAATGCGGATTTACCATGATCATAGCGACATCGGCATCCTTGTAATCATCAACCAGCTCATAACCCAGGCTCTTTACATAAGCCTTAAGCTCCGGATCCTTTACAGCAGCTATCCTCTCATCCGCATAGAAGGCCTCTGCATAAACCTTTTTGGTCTTAGCTATCGGGAAGACTCCGTCATTCTTGAGCATTACGACTGACTTTCTGTGAACAGAAGCAGCCTCATCCCAGTCAGCCTTGTTTGCGAATACTTCAAGCGCAGCCTTGGGATCCGCATAAGGATTCTCAAACATGTTGAGGGTGAACATCTCTGTAAGAGTCCTGCTCACTGCTCTGTCAAGTGCCTCATCTGTAAGAACGATATCCTCGGCCTTATAGCCCTCCGGTACCGGATGGTCGTTATAATAGCCATTTTTAGCCCTGTTATAAGCTTCCTTGCCTGCCTCGTTGTCGAAGAGGCCTGAGATTACGTCAACGCCTGACTGGTTGATAGCAAAGCCGATCCTCTCAGGAACATCCAAGGCTTCAACGCCCCAGCACATGTTGTGGGTGATACCGGTGTCCGAATTGATATAGCCCTTGAAGCCCATCTGGCCTCTTAAGATCTTATCGATAAATATCTTGTTGTAAGCGAATCCATACGGGTCAAAACGTACCGGATTACCCTCGAAATCCTCCTGAACAGCAGACTTAGCGGCTGCAGGCTTTGAATAATATGGCATTATCGAGGAAACATTATACTTAACAGCCGGGATAAAGGTCTTAACATGATATTTCTCCAGCGATCCCGGTGTTGCGTACACGTTCCACTGGCCGGCAGAGTAATGGGGATCGAAGCCGTTCTCTCTTGCTCCGCCTCCCGGGAAATGCTTGATGGTAAGGGCAACTCCGTCCGGAACCACTCCGTCTTTAGAGCCCTGTACACCAGGTATCAGCCTCTCCATGATGGCTGTGATAAGTTCCGGATCCTCGCCGAAGGTTCCGTAGGTTCTCTGCCATCTGGGATCAGATACCACGTCTGCCATATACATATAGCCCTTCTTCATGCCGGATACGTTCCACTCACGGCGGACGCAATCAGCCCATCTATCGACGATCTCAAGTGAGTCGCCCTTTACTGCCGCTGCGATGCCCAGAGTTCCCGGCCATGCTGCAAAGGAGCCTGTGCCGTCGTTCATGCCGAAGACTATCTCCCCGTTCTCATTTCTTGAGTTCGATGTAACCTGTACAGGTACGAAATGCTCACACTCCTCTGCCACGCAGTGAAGCTGGTTCAAGAAATCTGCCAGTTCATCCGGTGTCGGATTCGAGCGAAGGATCAGGTGTCTTGAGAACCAGTTTTTGATAAGGTCAGATGTCGCCGGAAGATGCTGCTCTCCGAAGATTGTCTTGCCATGAACCTCAGACTCGTCCAGAGTTCCCGACTCATCGAGTACCGGCTTGTAGCCTCCCTCAATGTTCGGCGGATAGAGTCCCATTCTCCAGTCTGATAAGAAGAGCTGTCCGATCTTCTCATCAACGGTAAGTGTCTTCACATAAGCCTCGGCCCTCTCCTTTGGAGACTTACGCCAGTCGTTTACTGTGGTAAGCTCGCCTGTGCCATCGATGTCCTTAAAGTACAGACCATCCTTCTCTATCACCTTTCTGGTGACAGTTCCTATATCCGGACCGCCGGCGTTTTTATAAATCTTATAATTATCAGATGCTTTTACAGCCATGATTATCTCCTCTTTATTAAAGAATCAGCCCTCCCGGGCAAAATTCCCGGGAAGGATAAAGTCTATCTATTACAATACTATGAATGCGCAGCCAAGAGGCGCAATCTCAAGCTCGCCTGCAGGAATTTTCTCACCCGAAAGATCCGGAAGTTCCCAGTTATCTCCAAGTACAAGATCCCGCCCATTAAGGGTCATAACCTGAGCCCTCTTATTGCCATCCTTGCCGGCCAGCATATAAAGGGTTGCCTCTGAAGGAACTGAAACTTTTGTAGCTTCTGTCTCGCTGTTGTTGATGATGACATATGCCATGCCCGGCTTTCCGTCTGCCCTGTCGTGAGCATAGACATGAGCTCCCATGCGGACCTCTTCACCGGTGGCATAAGCCTTGTTGCCCATGATGTCCTTCCACAGCTTCACTGCGAAATAATTCGGTCTTGGATCATGGGTAAATCTGTCCAGGAAGGCATAGTCAGATGCCGCCAGAGTATTGTGGAATATGATGCCATCAGTGTACTCTGAGAAGCTTCCTGCTTCGTTTAAAGTACGGAGCACATCAAGATAGGTCGATGCCCAGGTGTCTCCGCCGCCGCCGGCGTCTCCTGACTCGGTAACCCACATCTGGCCGCCCGGACAATAGATATCACGAAGCGGTCCATATACCTTAGCGCAGTTAAGAGCCACCTCAAGATAAGCCTCTCCGTTTGCTTCCTCGGCAAGCCAATGAGCTGATGGCATGACGCCGCCAAGTCTCTCCGATACGCCGTTGTAATAATGGTAGCTGAATACATCCAGCTTGGTTCCGGCATCTCCCATCAGGTCAGGTGTCTTAGCATTATCTCCTGTGAGCTGCTCAACTCCGCCGGCACTCTTGCCGTCTGATCTTCCGATCTGGGCATCTCCTACCGATCCGGGGCCGATATAGATGCAGTCAGGATAATTCTCACGAAGCCAGGTCTCGAATATCTTCTGGTCTCTTGCATGGTCTGCTGCTGTATAGCCATGAGGGAAGCCTGTCTCCTCAAGCATATTCGGCTCGTTTACGAACTCAGATCCACTGATCGGAACACCGTAATCAGCGGCGAACTTAAAGAGCTTTTCAGCCTGTACAGGCGTCCATGCCGGAATAGGCGGCTCATTGGTGCCGTATACGCCGGGGCAGCCGGATACAGAGATCATAAGCTTTGCTCCGATAGCCTTGACGAAATCAAGGACGCCGACCCACTGATCGCGGGTAAGGACATTGAGATAACCATCGGGAACTACTCCGTTAGTCTCATTCTCCAGATCATAATAAGTCTTTGTGGCCCAGGTTCCAGATACACGAACCCAGACAGTACCCAGATCCTTGGCAAGCTTTCTAAGCTTCTCATCGTAGAGATCGATCGGCGCATAGACCTGCATCAGATCCTTATATGCTGCCGTGAGTCCCCCGCTCATATCGACATCAAATGGTTCTGTGCCTGCGATCTGTCCCGGAGTGTAAGCCTTCCAGAAGGTTCCCCCGGTGACCTCTGCAAATTCGATGTTATAGCTCATCAGAGCAGGATTGACATCGTGCAGATAGGTAAGTTCTTTCTGTAACTTTACAAATTCACCCATAAATACATCCTCCTAAAAATACAGTCGTAAATTCCCCGATTTACAATAAAAAATTAAGGATAAAAACAAAAGTTATACCAGCTTTACAAATACATAGCTTATCGCAGCTATATAGATTATGATAACCCCGAAGATGATACAATAGTCCCTGGTATCTGAATCCGCCTTAGGCTCCAGAGTAAGTCTGCCATTCTTAACCTTAGTCATATCAAAATAGGCTGAGATCGCACCGGCTACCAGGCTAACTATAAGAGTGTATCTGGCATTCTGAAGAGAAAGTTCCTTCAAAAGAAACATAAGTACGGTTATGATCAGTCCTATGAAGGATCCCTGGAAAAGGAAATCGATGGCGGCAAAAGCAGTCATCTTCAACTCTTTTTTTATGCCGTCACTGTACATGACCAGTTTTAATATCTTGTCCGCGAAAAATTTCTTGTCCATTATATAAGTATATATCCTTCCTCATCTTTTTCTATCGGGATCGCGATAAGTACATCTATCACGGTCATAGCCATGGGAAAGCCCACAAGCTTGGGAAAGGCGATGATGGCACACGCCGCATATGCCGCCGCAAGTATCCATCTCTTCTCGTAGAAGCGGTGGCCACCGCACCAGCCTAAAAATATTGCCAGTAAAATATAGGTTGTCTTCTTTACTCTGTGCTTCTCGCGGTTTTCCTTGGCGTTGAAGAATTTAGTCAAAAGCTTTGACAGTCCTTTTTCTTCCACCTCTATGCCGTTAGCCGCTCTGAGTTCCTCGAGTTCCTGGTGGGCATCCAGATATTCCTTGAGTGTCACCTCATCATCTTTTGAGTCTTTCTTTGCCATGTTGGTATAACCCTTTACTAATATTATCGTTATTAATAAAAGTGCTGGCTGAGCCAGCACTTTTATGATTTAACATTGATATTGCAGAATCTGTACTACTGCTGTTCAGCCATTGCCTTAGCCTTGATCTCTGCGATCTCATCCTGGATCTCTGCCATATATTCCTTGGTCAGCGGATAGAACTTAAGAGCGATAACGTTGCAGATAAGTCCGATGATAACTGTACCGAAGGCAAGGAAGAGACATACAGGCTTGATCATGTCAACATTGATGACCTGATCCATGTATGTGTTTCCGTTTGCGATGATCTCCTGAAGGTTAGCGTTTCTGTCAGGCATGGTCGTTGAGAAACCGATTGCTGCGAAAGCAACACCTGTGATGAGCGGTGCAAATGAAGATATAAGCTTATCAACCAGTGAGAAGAGGGTACCCATCATACCGGGCACATACTTCTTGGTTCTGTAAACCTCATAGTCAGCGCAGTCTGCGGTCATCGGGATAACGATGTTTCCGGAAACGCCCTGAACACCTGCGATAGCTACTGTGAGCACGATGTAAGCGATGGTGAAGAAGCCCATATTAAGGCTATGTCCGTCAGCCGCAACCATGCTTGTAGGATCACCAAAGATCCAGAGAAGGATCATTACAGCATTAAGAATGATACCACCCCATGAACCTAAGAGCATTGCCTTTCTCTGTCCGAGTGTGGTGGCAAGACCGCCGACGCAGAGCATGCAGAGGATAGCCGAAGGAACTGTGGTCATACCTGTCATTGTTCCGTAGATATCATAGGTACCTGCGATCAATGCGAAGAGGGCTATGTAAACTGTTGATGTCCTCATTGATGTTGCAAGCTTATCAGATGATGCTGAAACGATAAGCATCTGAAGAGCTCTGTTGCCCTTGATGGTATCCCAGTAATCCTTGAGACCAACCCTCTCCTGCTTAACACCTGTTCCATAAAACTCTGTCTGATCCTTTGGCCAGATAGAGATAACAGCGATGATGGTGAAGAGAAGTGAAAGGCCTGCGCAGATGAGCCACATATCATTCCATGTGCCCTGGCTGAAGAAACCTGACTGAGCAGCAACGATGTTGCCGGCCTCATCATATACTGTGTTCTTCTCAAGACCTGAGATATTTGTAACTACTACTGCCATTACTGCGAAGAGAACCGTGTTGTAAACGCCGTCAAACATGGAGAACAGAGGTCTCTGCTTGGGATCGTTTGTGATACAGGTCTGTGCAGACTTGGTAACTACGCACTGGAAGGTATAGCCGATGTAGTAAATAGCTTCGCAAACCAGGAATGCCGGGAAGCGGATTGCCTGTGGAAGCAGTACTACCCAGTGGAACATGATGAATGACATAACGAGCAGGATCAGCTGTCCGATAACCATGAAAGGACGGTTCTTTCCGAACTTGCCGTCTGTCTTGTCGACGGTCATACCGATGATTGGGTCGGTAACACCATCCCAGATTCTCATGAACATGGCGATCGAAGATGCCGTAACTGTTGCAACTCCGAGGAAGCCCATGAAATAGTAAGCTACATAGTTCATAAGGAACATGTAGGTGTTGGTGGCTGTATTGTTCAGCGCGAAGCCGGCCATACGCCACAGGGGAACACGGTGGATACCATTCTCCCCATAATACTTGTCAGGTAAACTTCTACTCATTTTTTCTCCTCCTTCTATATAAATGACCCCCAATATAAGGTCAAATGAGTACTTATTACATCTTATCCAGCTGATTCAGCTTTTCATTTATTGCAAGAAGCTCTTCCTTGGTGTACTGCTTGCCCATGACTCCCATCATCGAGAGCAGGCGAAGCAGGGTGAAGCTTCCCATCATCTGCATCATCGGATTATCCTCAGACGCGCCGCCCATGGAATCCATTGACGGTCCCATTGCCTCCATGATGACGGAAAGTGCAGCCGGATTCTTGACCATGTCGGATATCTTGTTGGTAAGATTCAGCTTGCCCTCAGGCATGGTGATATCGAACCAGTTGAGGACTGCCCCCTTCTCCTTGAGTCTGTAGTCCTCATTGAAGACATCCACCTTATTGATGATGCTCTCATCCTTCAGATCTCCGGCAACTGCAGTAAGGGTGGACTTTCCAACGTTCGGAACATCAAACTTGAAGAAGTGATCCTCAGCAGACTTGGTCTCAAGCAGCTGGCCATTGACATAAAGGCTAACCTCAGGCTGGTTTGAATAAACCGTAACCTTGGTAACATCCTCGACCCTGTCTACATAGCGCTTGCCGGCGATATGTACGAAAGGCTCGTCGGAAAGCCATGCCTTGTACGCATAGAAGGAATCCTTCTTATACTTACGGTCGATGGTAATGAGTCCTTTGTGGTTCTGTCCGTTCTCACCGCCCTCGTTACGTCCGTCACAGCCGAAATCGAACATGTTCCATACATGGGTTGCCCAGATGTATTTTCTTGTATAAAGCTGCTTGATCAGCTCCTCATGGTAATATGCCTGATACTCCTCGGTGTAATCGCCCTGCTGAGGGTCTGAGGTATGCCAGTTCAAAGCCTCGCAACCGTACTCAGACATACCGAGCGGTATATCCGGATGAACCGCATGGAAGTTATCCATCCAGGGTCCGTTCATCGATGTATCGCCGCCGTACCAACCGAAGTAATGGTTGTAGGACAGGCAGTCCGGAATCGAGATATAAGGAGCGTCGATCGGACAGGTCGAAACCACAGCCATGGTAGTCTTCCTTGACGGATCCAGCTCGTGAACCAGGTCATTTAAGATGACATGGTTTTCTACGAGATCGGGATCATCAGCACCCTTCATGGTAATCTCGTTGGAAAGTCCCCATACAACTATGCAGGGATGGTTGAAATTCTGGTAAACCAACTCCTTCATCTGGGAGATGGTATTCTCACGTCCTGTCGGCATATGATTGGATATATAAGGGATCTCAGCCCAGATGACAAGTCCCTTCTCATCACAGAGATCATAGAAATACTGATCATGCTGATAGTGTGCCAGACGGATGGTCGTAAAGCCGCCCTCCATTATGAGGTCTATATCCTCCTCATGATGCTCCGGAAGCAGGGCATTGCCAACTCCCCAGCGATCCTGATGGCGGGATACACCGCGAAGCGGATACGACTCGCCGTTCAGTATAAATCCCTCATTCGGGTCAATCTCATAGGTACGGCAGCCGAATCTTGTCGATACGGAATCCAGTACCTCGTCACCTTCAACCAGATCGATGCTTGCTGTATAGAGATAAGGATCCTTGCGTCCGTTCCAGAGATGGGCATCACCCAGGTCTATAACAGCCTTATTGTCAGCAACATCGTTAGTAACAGTCTCAACTACGCAGCCGCAGGGCTTCTTTACTGTAGTTACCAGCTTCTGTCCCGCCTTGGCTCCTGTTACATAACCTTCTATCTCTACTGTCCAGCCCTTCTCCCCCTTGACCGGCAGTACCTTGATGGCCGGTGAGCCGTAATACTCCAGATCAAAGTGAGACTCCGGAACTGCGATTATATTCACGTCTCTGTAAAGGCCACCATAGAAGGTGAAGTCAGCCACCTGCGGATAAACCTTGTCGTTAGCCGCATTATCTACGGTGACAACGATCAGATTTTCTTCCTTCAGGTTGTCCGTCATATCAACGCGCCAGGTAGAGTAACCGCCATCGTGATGTGCCAGCTTAACCCCATTAACATAGACATCAGCAGATGAATTGGCTCCTCTTAACTCCAGGAAATAACGAACCCCCGTATCGTCCTTTCCTTCGGTCATGTCCGACTTCTTAAACACATTGGCGTAGCAGCAGGTTCCGCGGTAATAATCTCCGCCTCCGTCCTGGCCGTCAATAGCGTTCCATGTGTGTGGCAGGTTAACCCACACCCACTTCTCGGGCAGTTCACTCGGGATATCGGTAAAATCCTTGGTGAAGGCCCATTTGGTGTCAAATTTCATGACATTTCTCATAAAAACCCTTCCTCCTAAAAAGTACAATGTAAAAACCCGTTAGTAAAAACTGATAATATTTTTGCAAAAATGCGCACAAAATTAGTTATTTTTATTATAATGTTATTGGCTTTTTTATGAAACGCACAATTTTTTGTTTATAAAGCACAATTTATATTTTTGTTAAAAGAGGTATCCGATGAGCAATGACAAGGCCGATCTGGCGAAAAAATATCTTGATCTGTATGGGATAAACTATTACTTCACACGATATGAATCTCTTTATAAGTCTCTGTCCGAGCCGGACAAAATTACGCCTTTATGGCAGGAACTTCCCGGGCTCTTAAACTATGATCAGATCAAAATTGACCTCACTGACGAGGAAAACAGGAACACGCTCTTCTGTTATACTGACTTTCTCAGTGTATGCTACTATGTCATAAAGCTTGATAAATCCTATATATTTATAGGTCCTGTAGCTTTCAGCCGTATGAGTGATAACAATCTTGATGAGATCACCAGTATTCCGGGCATTTCACAAAATTCAATAGATCTCTTCACAAATTATCTGACCAGCCTTCCTCTTCTGGACAAGCAGTCGACCTTCACCTCGCTTATAGACATGGCCTCAGGGGAGATATTTGATAATAATATTTCGAACTTTGTCAATCGTAAATTTACACGTGAGCTGGTCTTAAAACGGACGAGGGTCAGCATGCAGGCCGATCCCGTTCCCGATGATCTGATAAATATGAATTACATTGAAGAGCGTTACCGCAACGAAAACCAGCTTCTCATAGCGGTATCGGAAGGGAATGAAAAAGAAGCTCTGGCACATCTGGCCAAAATGCAAAGGTATTATATACCATCCAGAATATCAAATACTTTTCAGGATGGCCGCAATATGTGCATATCCTTCAATACGCTTCTGCGAAAGACGATCGAGCAGGCCGGCGTACACCCCTACTACATCGATCGCATATCTTCAAGCATAGTAAGACAGATATACGAGGCGACTAACAGGGACCAACTCAACAACATTCTGGCCGATGCCACCTCCGAGTACTGTTCCATATGCCGTGAATACATAACCAGGAATTATTCACCGACCATTTCGAAGCTTGTGACCTATATAGGCACTCACCTGGGCGACGATTTGAGTCTGTCAGCCCTGGCCGAGCTTTTCAATATGAATGCAAGTCATCTCTCTACAAGTTTTAAAAAAGAGACCGGGCAGACTCTCACCGATTATGTCAACTCTGCCAGGGTGACATACGCCCAGAGGCTGCTTTTAAGCACAACCATGGAGATCAAGGATATTGCGACAGCCTGCGGAATCCCCGATACCAATTATTTTGCCAGGATATTCAAAAAGAAATGCGATGAGACGCCTGCTTCCTACAGGAAGAGCCATTCGGCTTCTCAATATGCAAATTTATAAAATACGGTAAAGGGAGTACGAAGATTCTTTATTTTCTTCGTACTCCCTTATTTTATGCATTAATTTCCGTTATTTCGAAAGCCTGTTGATATTATCAGCCCTTATATGCTGCGATAGCTCCGTTCATCATGGCGACCATTCCATCAAGCTGTTCCTTAGTCATACCGCCGAAGCTTGCAAGAGACTTAAGAGGCATCCCCATCATCATGGCCTGCATCATCTTCTGATCAGATTCCGAAGTATTCTCGGTGTCCATCGATGAGCTATGGCTTCCCATGCCTGCCATTAGCTGCTGAACAGCCGCTGCAGTTCTGGGATCTGTCATCAGTTCTCCCATCGTGGTGGCCGGTGTTACAATAAATGGAAGCAGCTTGGTCTGGACAAAGCCTATCTCACCCTCTGCGCTTATATCATCCGAAGCGGCACCGATAAGTATTCCGTACTTTCCTGATGGAGCGTACCAGTCGCCAAGTCCCACATGATAATATGACAGGGATCTGGAATCAATAGACATGGTAACCGTCTTAGTCTCTCCGGGATTCAATGCTACTTTAGCAAAACCCTTGAGTTCCTTGACCGGTCTTCCGAAGGTGCCGTTCTTATCGCTTATATACATCTGAACGACAGCCTTGCCGAAAACAGCTCCGGTATTGGTCACATCAACACTGACCTCTGCTGTGCCGCCTTCGGTAAACTCAGGCACATTTGTCCTGACATTCTTATACTCGAAGGTGGTGTAGCTTAAGCCGTGGCCGAAGGCCCAGCGGACAGGCATGTTCTTCTTCTCGTAATATCTGTATCCTACGAATACGCCCTCACCATAGGTTGTCGTGAAGCCGTCTCCCTTGAAGAAGAGGTAGCTGGGGTTATCCTCAAGCTTATAAGGCCAAGTCTCAGCCAGATGGCCCGAAGGATTGGCCTCTCCGTAAAGGAGGGCATCCGCAGCGGCACCCACGCCCTGCCCGCCGAGATACATCTCGAGGATCGCAGCCACATCGTCTGCCCATGGAGTCTCCATGACAGAACCGTTATGCAGGACCACAACCGTATTGGGCTGAGCTGCCGCAACTGCGGCGATAACGGCATTCTGGCA
>R03__coassemble_161_pt1 | contig 42793 bp, 32 predicted proteins | sample R03__metabat2_high_PE_045 | metagenome-assembled genome bin R03 | reverse complement strand
GTATATTGCGGGAATTTATGGGTGACGATGATGAACAGCTTAATATTATAGCCTACCATCTTCAGCAGGCGCTGGAACTTTCTATCAAATATACGCTGGAACAGAATGGGATCGAATACCCCAAAACTCACAGTATAGAGCAGCTTGTCCGCATCGCGGACCAGAATAAGGTCAGCCTGAACCTGACTGAATATCTGGAGGACCACTGTGAGATGTTTTCCCAGTGGGAGGAAAAATCACGTTATGTACTGGGCTATCTTGTGGAACTGAAGAAGATCGATCGGGCCATCAAGGAGATGGACGCATATTTCCTTTCTTTCACAGAATGACAGGATGCTCTCTGCACTCACATCTTCCTGTACTCTTTAGGCGTCATACCATATTCTTTTTCAAATATCTTATAAAAATGAGTTCTGTTTGAAAAGCCAAGCTGTTCGGCAATGTCGCCGACCTTCATATCGGTCTCTTTTAACAGCCTTGCGGCCTCTTTCATGCAGATCTGCATACCGTAGCCGAAGAGGTTGAGGCCTGTATATTTTTTGCAGATAAGATTGAGATATGTCCCACTGTAATTGGTAGCTGCCTCAAGCTCTGATCTGGACATGTGGCCGTTGCTGTTTGACAGAAGCTCGGTTATTTCGTTGAATATGCCGTTTTCCTTGCTCGTGCCGATGCTGACGGGAATGGACCTGTAGTATTCGGGATCCGACAGGATACAGAACATCTCAAGCAGATGTGACTTTATGTGTATTGAGGCGCCGGGAACGGGACTCATAAAATATTTCGTTATAAGATCAAAATCATTGTGTATATATGCAGGACCTTCTGCAGACCCTTCCACAGGGATGAAATCAAGATATTTTAAGTCCCTGCCCAAATGGCCGGTATTACCGAATAATTTGTAGATGTCTGTCTCCCGGAATCTTTTTTCTGTTGAAAAGAATGAACTGTCGATCTCATTCATGAGTTCGTCGGCCAGCTTCTGCGGGATCGAAAGGAAAGCTGCCCTGAAATCGGTTGTAAACTCCTCGGCATGCCTTATACCCATGTTCAGAAGGCAGAGGCTGCCGGCAGGATAGACATGATACACGCTCTCGATCTTCTGATACATTTCCCCTTCAATCACATAGATCAGCTCATAATATTCGTGCTGGTGCAGGCCTCTTTCACCTATTGCAGACATATAGGTCCGGAAACTCATGGAAGTGGTGTGATAGCGGTCCGGTGTGAACATGGAGATCGTAAGAAAATTCTCGGGATCATTGGTGCGCACGGTGTTGAAGAGCAACTCTATGGCATGAGTTTCGCGGTAATAATTGCTGTGGATCTTTCTGGCCTCACTTTTTACAGCAAGTATATCCCTGTCGGAAATGGGATGGAGGAAGGATATACTGTCAGTCGTATCTGTCAGCGCTTCCTCATCTTTGAGATCAGAAGAAGCAATGAGATCTGCTTTTATCTTATATTTTTTGATATCATTGTTCATAGCTGCTGCCTCTTTCGAATATGATACAAATATACCATTATTTCCCTGCATTTGCCATTGTTTCATTGAAAAAAATAACATATTCTGTAATGTAGAAGTATAGTAAAGGGAAAAGCAGGCCTCTTCAGCGAGGAATTGCTGTGAGGGACCGACTATTAAACGAGAGGAGAATTATTATGATAAGGACATCTTTTAATGCAGACTGGCTCTATCACAAGGACGGAAGCGACGCTAAAATTGCGGTAACGCTGCCCCACGACGCCATGATCCACGACGAGAGAAGTGCTGACAGCCCCGGAAAGGATCCCAATGGATATTTTGTCGGCGGCAAGTACATATACGAGAAGGAGTTCGATGTTCCGGCGGACTATGCCGACAGGCATGTGGAGATTGCCTTTGGCGGCGTATACAAGAATACAACCGTTTATATCAATGGCGAGAAGGCCGGTTACAGGCCATATGGGTATGTTCCTTTCTCGGTGGACTGCGATGCCTTTATAAAGCCGGGAGAGAAGAACACTATCCTGGTCGAGGCTGACAATTCAAAACTTCCCAACAGCCGCTGGTATTCAGGCGGCGGTATCTACCGTAATGTATATATGGTCACAGGCGGAAAGTCTTATATCAAGTACGAAGGAGTGAGGGTGACTCCCGTATCGATTGCCCCCGCGACCGTTAATGTGAAGATGCAGATCGTCGGAGAAGGTGATGTCAAAGTCGAGATTCTGGACAAGGGCGCAGTGATCGCCAGCGCTGAAGGCTGCGACGTAACTATCGAGATCCCGGACGGAAAGCTCTGGTCGGAGACTGATCCTTATCTGTATGGTTACAGGGTAACCATGACCGTAGACGGAGAGGTGGTCGATACGGAAGAGGGAACCTTCGGAGTCAGGATGCTCGAGTGGAACAACACCGGTCTTTATGTAAACGGAAAGAGGACCACCCTGAAGGGGGCCTGCATCCATCATGACAACGGTGTCGTAGGTTCTGCAACATTTTACAAGTCGGAGGAGCGCCGTATCAGACTCTTGAAGGAGAGCGGCTATAATGCCATCCGTATGTCCCATCACCCGGCTTCCTACGAGCTGCTTGAGGCCTGCGACAAGTTGGGAATGTACATCATGGACGAGACCTTCGATATGTGGTATCAGCAGAAGAATGCCTACGATTATCACCTTGATTTCAACGAGTGGTATGAGGCAGATACCCTGGCTATGATAAACAAGGATTACAACCATCCTTCGGTTATCCTCTATTCAATCGGAAACGAAGTCTCCGAACCTGCAAAGCCGGAGGGTGTTGAGGCAGGAAAGAAGCTTATCAATATCTGTCATAGGGAGGATCCATCCCGCGCGGTTACGGGCGGAATCAACCTCATGATCATCTCCATGGCAGCAAAGGGCAAGGGCCTCTATGACGAGGGCGGAGCTGCCGCAAAGGCTGCATCGGGAGATAACAAGAAGCCGGATAAGCCGGGAAAGGAGAGTAAGTCCGGCTCCCTCATGTTCAACACCATGATGACCATGATGGGAAGCTTTATGACCAAGGCAGCCAATTCAGACCAGGCTGACAAGGCTACATCACCAATCCTTGACGCTCTCGACATCGCCGGATATAACTATGCATCAGGCCGTTATCCGCTTGAGGCCAAGAAGCATCCCAACAGAGTCGTTGTGGGATCCGAGACCTTCCCTCAGGATATATACAAGAACTGGAAATATGTCGAGACCCTGCCATATGTTGTCGGTGACTTCATGTGGGTAGGTTGGGACTACCTGGGCGAGGCTGCAATCGGCGCCTGGAACTATGACGGCGTTTCCATGCAGAACGTCCATTATCCCTGGATCCTGGCAGGCTCAGGAGCTTACAATATCGTAGGTCGTCCGGACGCAGAGGCTGCCTATGCCAATATCGTCTGGGGAGCAACAGATGCCTATATCGGAGTACGACCCCTCAACCATCCCGGAGTCAGGGTATCCAAGTCAGCCTGGAGAGGAACGGATGCCTTCGATTCCTGGGCATGGAAGAATTGTGAGGGCAACAAGACTATCGTCGAGGTATACGGAAGAGGCGTTACCGCAGAACTTTACCTTAATGGCAGGAAGCTCGGCAGCAGGAAGCTGAAGGAGTACAAGGCTCTCTTCAAGAATGTGGCCTACGAGGCTGGCACGCTTGAGGCAGTCATTTTAGATGCTGCCGGCAAGGAACTGTCAAGAACTTCTCTTGAGTCAGCAACAGGGAAGAGCATTCTTACCGCAGTTCCGGAGGAGCAGGAGATCAAGGTTGGCGATGTTGTCTACATCCCGGTAGAGATCCGCGGCGAGAACGGCGTCATGGAGTCAAACGACGACAGGACTGTTTCAGTCAAGGTCGAGGGCGGAGTTCTAGAGGGCTTCGGATCAGCCAATCCGGCTCCAACAGAGCGCTATGACGACGCTAAGTTCACCACCTTCTATGGTCAGGCAATGGCTGTTGTAAGAGCCTTAAAACCGGGCGAGATCAAGCTTACAGCTTCCGCCGATGGCATGGAGGATGCCGTTGCTGTTGTGAAGGTGGTTGAGTAGGCGAGCAAGATTGCTTTAAGGATTTGGGCCATATGGTAAAAAATATCTGATTGTGGCCCGGAAAGTTTTAAAGCAGGGCCATAAGTAGATGCTTTGAATGCCATGGCCCAATCGAAAAATTAAAAAATAAAGTTTTGGGCCGCAGAATGATTTTCAGTCTTCTGTGGCCCGAATTTTTGCATTATATATGCAGCACATTATAAATCAGCGTTAAAAGTTGGGCCACAATTGAGGGAGAGGCTTGTCAATGGCCCAGAAGAGAAAATGCCTGGGCCACATTAAGAAGAAATGACGTTAATGGCCCGCAAAAGAAAATGTTTGGATCCGCAAAAGAAAATGCGTGGCCCGTAAAAAGAAAAATAACCAATCATGGCCCAAAACGCAGACTATATGTGATATTATAAGTCCTTGTGGAGTGCCATGAAGTACTCATGGAGTATCATAAAGTGACTGGCATAAAATTGAATAATCAATACAAAATAATATTGAGAATAATACTCAATATTAGAAAAATGTAAGGAGTATATATAATGTCAATTAAAAGGAAAAGCATCATAGTATCGCTTGTGATAATGGCTTTTATGGTGCAATTTGGACTATTAGGTCTCACGGTTCAGGCAAAAACCAATCTGAATAGTACTGGCGACTCACAACTCAGTGAAGCTGAGGCTTCCAAATCTGAAACGTCAGACGTCACAACGATCGACTACACCGACGAACTGACTACTGCTGACCTCAATGGAAAGCGGGCGGGTGTAATGACCGGAACCCCGCAGGATGATATGGTCAAGTCCAGCGTGGAGAATGCAGAACTCCTGTATTTTAATAATTTCACGGATATGGCGCTGGCTTTAGACAGCGGCAAGATAGATTTCTTCGTTAACAATTCGGTCAGCTATCGGATGTTCAAGGAGACATATCCGGACTTTATATACATAAACAGTGTCGTCAGAAGCTATGACATGGGAGCTATATTCCCGCAGACTGACAAGGGCCAGGCACTCTGTGATGAGTTCAATGCATATATAGCAAAAATAGATGCCGACGGAACTCTTGATGAGTTGAAGGAATACTGGCTTAATCCCAACGATTGGGAGGCCTGCGACATTCCCGCAAGCGGGGAAAATGGTATCCTGCAGTTCGGAACCTGTTCAAGCAACAAGCCCTACGCCATGGTGATCGACGGCGGATACGGAGGCTTCGATGTGGCTGTGGTTGCAGGCTTCTGCAGGGAAAACGGCTATGGGATGCAGGTGTCTGATACGGATTTTTCCGGCTTCCTCTCGGGAATCGCATCAGGCAAGCTTGATATAGCAGCCGGCCAGATCTCCTGGACGGCCGAGAGAGCCGAGAGCGTGCTCTATTCTGATTTCTATTGCCAGCAGGAGATAGTGCCGATCATAAAGGCGTCAAATTTCGGGATTGATACAAGGGTTGAAACTGCTGGAGAAGAGCAGGCTGACACCGGCAATACAGCACAGTCTCAGACGACAGGGAAGACCGGATTCTGGGAATCCGTGAAAAACAGCTTCTATCGCACCATGATCGCCGAACATCGCTACAGAGAGATTTTAAAAGGTCTTTTGATGACGATCATCATAACCCTGGGAAGCTTTGCCCTGGCCAATGTATTCGGAATCATTTTCTGTGATTTTGCCCTGTCGAAAAGCAGGATACTTCAGGCTATGGCTGATATATATTCAAGGCTGATGCAGGGACTTCCGGCTGTAGTCATACTTATGATCCTCTACTATATCATTTTCAGGAAAGCTCATGTATCAGGTGCATTTGTCGCGATCGTGGGCTTCGGCCTGATTGGAGGCGCTTATCTGGCCCAGCTTTTCGAGGGCGGCGTAAGAGGTGTTGACGCAGGCCAATGGGAGGCAGGAATGGCACTTGGACTGGACGGCAAGAAGACTTTCTTCGGCATAATCCTTCCCCAGGTGGTCAGATCGATCCTGCCAGGATACTTCAGTCAGCTCATAAGCATAATGAAGGGAACGGCCATAGTCGGTTATATAGCTGTGACCGACCTGACGAAGGCGGGAGATATCATAAGAGGCGCAACCTTCGAGGCCTTTTTCCCACTCATGATAGTGGCAATCATATATTTTGCCATAGCCGGAATATTGCTTTCAATATTGAAACTCTGGCAGAAGTCGCTGGAGCCTAAAAGGGCGACCGGAACGCAGGAAGGAGGGCTGAAGTGATGATAAGGGTATCACATCTCAGAAAGGAATACGAGTGCGCGATTCCTATCGAAGATCTTAATATCGAGATAAATAAAGGTGAGGTCATATCAATAATAGGCCCCTCAGGAACAGGAAAGTCTACATTTTTGAGGTGTCTCAATATGCTGGAGACACCGACCTCGGGAACTATAATATTTGACGGGGAGGAGATTACCGCAAAGGGCTGCAGGCTGGATGAGGTCCGCAGAAAGATGGGCATGGTCTTCCAGTCATTCAATCTCTTCAATCACATGAATGTGATCGAAAATATTATGTATGCTCCCAGAAAAGTACTCGGTCTTACGGACGCAGAGGCTTATGAGAGAGGGATGGACCTGCTTAAGACCGTGGGGCTTGCTGATCGTGCAAATGCTTATCCTGACGAACTGTCAGGAGGACAGAAGCAGAGGGTGGCTATAGCAAGAGCCCTTGCCATGGAACCGGAGGTTCTGCTATTTGACGAGCCGACCTCGGCGCTTGATCCGACTATGGTAGGAGAGGTTCTGGGAGTTATCAGAGGGCTTGCCTACAAGGGTATGACCATGATAATTGTGACCCATGAGATGCGTTTCGCCAGAACCGTGTCGACAAGGGTGCTGTATATGGATGAGGGTGGCATCTATGAGGATGGAAGCCCTGAGCAGATATTTGAAAATCCCAAGAAGGAGAAGACGCGTCTTTTTATCAAACAGCTCAAGGTGCTTGAAAAGGATATCACGAAAAAGGACTTCAACTTCCCGATATTCCTCTCCGAGGTGGAAGGCTTCGTGCATAAGCATATGATCTCCGCAGATACTGCGAAAAAGATGCAGATGCTGCTGGGAAATGTGGCTCTTAAGACCGTTCTGCAGGGCCTTGAGGATGATGATGTTCTGCATTTTCAGATGGAATATTCGGCAAATGACGGGACCTGCACGATCGATCTTACCTGGAATGGTGAAGAGAAAAATCCCCTCGATAATATGGAGGAAGTAGAAAAGACTGCGGCAGAAGAAGCCGCTAAGAGTCTGTGCTACAGCTATGACAGAGAAATGAGAGGGAACAGACTTAAGATCGAGATTTAAAAATTCACATTACGGGACAATTTTATTGGCTCACCTGGCAAAAGAGACATTAATGGTACATTTCATATGATAAATTAAGAGCAGGTCAAAAGAAGACCTGCTCTTTTAAGCTTTGTTAATGTTTAGGAGGTGCCATGATGGGTGAGCATATGAGAATAGATGTTTATTTTGATATGGATGGTGTGCCGGCAGTGTATGGTTTCGGGGATACCGTTGAACAGATGAAGAGGCCGGGATATTTTGCCAATCGTCCCGCCCAGGAGAATGTGATACAGCTGGTGAAGCAGCTTCTGACTGACGACCATTTCGCGGTGCATTTCCTGTCGGCAGTGTTTGATGATGAACATTCAGTGTGGGATAAGCGCCTGTGGCTGGAGCATCACGGATTGTCTGAGGTGGATACCATATTTGTGCCCTGTGGCGCGAACAAGGCCCTCTATATTAAGCCGGGTCAGCTGAACGTGCTTGTGGATGACTATACTGATAATCTCATTAATTGGGAGGCACAGGGAGCAGGTTATCTGGGAGTCAAGTTTGACAACGGCGGCAATGGCAGGAAGGGAACCTGGAGGAGAAGGGGAGGCCTCAGCCTGAGCTGTGCCCTCACGGCAGAGGAGATGTACCGAGGAATCTGCGTCATGTGTATGATGCAGTCTGCTGTGGCCTGAGCTTTATATTAACTGTCGGTACAAGTAGAATAATAAAAAGGAGCGGTTGTCCGCTCCCGTAAAGTATCTGCGCTTTAGTTGATCTCTGCAGCATATTCGCTTATGTATCGCATTATTTCTCGGGCCGCAGGACTTAGGGTATGTCTGTTCACATAACCTATGCCGATCGTTCTGTATGGCGACGGCTGTATGGGATAGGTGTCCACCGCCACATCGTGTGCAACCTTGCTCATATACATTTCAGACATGATCGTTACACCTATGCCGCAGGACACCATAGTCAGTGAGGACTCATCGTCCTGTACATGGCAGTTGGCCCTGACATGCAGCTTGTTGGTGTTCAGGAATTTGTTGATATCGTTATCGTGATGCTCCTCCTGGATTACGAAGGGACGGTTCTTCAGGTCGGCAGGTGTGATGAACTGGGTATATTTTGGCATATAACCCTTAGGAGTTACGCATACCAGGTTATCCCGATAGAGAGGAGTGAAGATCAGACTGTCATTGGACTCCTCGGTGATCAGGCATATATCTATGATGCCCTCGTGTGCCCAGCTGAGTACGCGTGAATGAGAGGCCTGGTAGATCTCAAGCTGTATGCCGGGATGATCCTGTGAGAATCTCTTCGATATCTCCGGCAGCCATGTGGTACATATCGTATTGGTACAGCCCAGCTTTACAACTCCGGACTCCAGTCCTTTCATGGAGTCGACTTCCTGCATGAGACTGTTGGAACTGGACACGATCTTTCTTATATACGGAGCGATCTGCTCCCCGGCGCTTGTAAGCGCCACACCGGACTTGCTTCTGGTGAAGAGAGGGAATCCCAATTCCTTCTCCATGGAAGATACTGCATGGCTTATGGCTGATGGTGTAAGATGCATCAACTCTGCAGCCTTTGCAAATGATTCCTGCTCAACTATAGTTTGGAATATTTCATAAGATAATAAGGTCATTTTGAACCTCCCGGGCATTACCCTTTGCTTATATAAAAACGATGTTGAAGGCGGTTCATCTGAAACTTGAAAAAAATGAACTTTACTTCAATTGCCTATAATACTATAATGTCTTTAGACAGTCAAATGTTGAGTAATCTTTTTTCTTTTTTGGGGGGTGACCTTAGCGGGTTGCCCTTTTTCCTTTTATATGAGTATCCTATCGAAAAATATTTCCTTTTTTATCCGTTGAACTTTACACGAAAATTTCATAGTTATAAAATGGTATTGTATGACCAACTCATACAAGAATGCGTCACTAAATATTGTAATATTATAAGATAAGGAGAAGAAAAATGAGCGACAAGGCAATTTTTGATTCAATGATCGACACATTGAAGCAGAACCCCAAGAAGATTGTATTCACAGAGGGCACGGATCCCCGTATTCTGGAGGCAACAGCCAGACTTATTGCGGCAGGAGATTTCTTAAAGCCGGTACTTGTAGGCAATCCGGAGGCCATCAAGGCAGCAGCTGCCGAGGGCGGATTCGATGTAGCAGCGGCAGAGATCGTTGATCCTGAAAATTATGATCGTATGGATGAGATGGTTGATCTCTTCTGTGAGCTCCGCAAGAAGACCGGAGTTACACCTGAGGAGGCTAAGAAGATCTGCTCAGCATCCAACTATTTCGGAACCATGCTGGTTAAGATGGGCGTCGCTGATTCGCTTCTCGGAGGAGCTACCTATTCTACAGCAGACACTGTACGTCCCGCACTTCAGATAATCAAGACCAAGCCGGGCGCTAAGCTGGTAAGCTCATGCTTCATTCTGACTAAGGATGGCGCAGAGTCACTTGCTATGGGCGACTGTGCTATCAATATTGATTATCAGGATACGGTTGACAAGGCTACCGGAGAGGTCACCTATTCAGCTGCCCAGAAGCTTGCAGAGGTTGTTATTGAGACGGCTAAGACAGCTCAGGTATTCGGAATCGATCCTAAGGTGGCAGTCCTTTCCTTCTCTACCAAGGGATCAGGCAAGGGAGCAACCGTTCAGCTTTCTGCTGACGCCACCAGAATTGCCCAGGAGAAGGCACCTGATATGGCTATCGACGGCGAGCTTCAGTTTGACGCAGCCGTTTCACCTGTTGTTGCAGCAACAAAGTGTAAGGGATCCAAGGTCGCAGGCCAGGCCAACACCTTCATCTTCCCATGTATCGAAGCCGGCAACATCGGCTACAAGATTGCACAGAGACTTGGTGGTTACAATGCGTATGGACCTATCCTTCAGGGACTTAACGCACCTATCAATGACCTGTCACGCGGATGCAATGCAGAAGAAGTATACTGCATGGCGATCATCACTGCAGCATTAGCTTAGATTGAGGATACAATAGTTAGTATATTTGGAGATGCTTTTTATGAAGCGATGGGTCGAGACCGCTAAGAGAGCGGACTTCTCAAGACTCGCTGCCGAATACGGTATCGACCAGGTGCTGGCAAGGATCATGATCAATCGAGGGGTGGAGGAGCAGGACTTTTCTGCATACCTTCATCCCTCTTTTTCTGACATAAACTCGCCGCACCTGCTAAAGGATGCCGACAGGGCTGCAGCCCTTTTGAAGACAGCGATAGAAGAGAACAGGAGAATAAGGATAATAGGCGATTATGACATAGATGGAGTCATGTCGACTTATATTCTGAAAACAGGCCTTACAGACTGTGGCGCTGATGTGGATTCAGCTATTCCGGACAGAATAGAGGATGGCTATGGAATCAATGCCAACATGGTGAAGAAGGCTGTTGCTGACGGAGTGGAACTGATAATAACCTGCGACAACGGGATCGCTGCGGTTGATGCCCTGCAGGTGGCTAAGGATTCGGGCCTTACGGTGATAGTGACTGACCATCATGGCGTGCCTTTCAAAACTGACGAGGAGACCGGAGAGCATATCCAGATACTCCCTCCCGCGGATGCCATAGTCAATCCAAAGCAGGCCGACTGCGTTTATCCGTATTCGGATATCTGCGGAGCAGTTGTGGCCTGGAAGGTCATATGGCTTCTGTATGAACTATACGGACGCGAGGACCAAGCGGCAAAATTCATAGAGTTCGCGGCGTTTGCCACTATAGGGGATGTTATGCCGCTTCAGAAGGAGAACAGGAGCATAGTAGCCATGGGCCTCAAAGCGCTCATGAATACATCGAACTATGGCTTGAAGGCTCTCATCGAGAAGACAGAGCTTGCAGGCAAGCGGATAGAGGGCTATCATATCGGCTTTATACTGGGCCCCTGCATCAATGCAACCGGACGTCTTGAGTCGGCTGACCTGTCACTGGCCTTGCTTGAATCGAAGAGTTATGACGAGGCCTGCAGCAGGGCTGACAGGCTGGTTGAGCTCAACAACGCCAGGAAGGATATGACTCAGAAGGGGATCGATGCGGCAGTCAGCATAATCGAGGAACAGGGGTATGACAGGGATAAGGTGATGGTAGTGTTTGTCCCAAAACTGCACGAGAGCCTGGCGGGGATCGTTGCCGGCCGTATCAGGGAGAAGTACTACAGACCGGTCATAATACTGACAAGAGGAAGCGAAGGAGTCAAGGGCTCGGGTCGGTCGATAGAAGGCTATCACATGTTTGAAAAGCTGACGGAGGCGGCACAGTATATGACCAAGTTCGGCGGGCATGCCATGGCAGCCGGCCTGTCGCTTGAGGAATCGTCAATCGATGACTTCAGGGATTTCCTCTGTGCACACGCCGACCTGACGGATGACCAGCTTGTCGAGAAACTTCGCATAGATGCCAGGATGCCTTTGTCTTACATAACTCTTGACAGGATCGAACAGCTTGATATGCTGGAGCCATTTGGAACGGCAAACGAGAAACCGCTATTTGCCCAGAAGGATCTGCGAGTCAGGAATATATCCCGGATAGGCAGGGAGGGGCAGTATCTGAAGATCAACTTCTACATAAGTGATGATCCGTCGGATTACAGGACCATAACCGGCCTTTATTTCGGAGACGCGGAAGAGATGGCTGACTACTATAAGTCTGCTCAGGGCTATGAGTGGAACCTGGCAGCAAAGGGCCAGAAGAACGAACTTAAAATGACTATAGCCTACTATCCGCAGATCAATGAATACAGGGACAGTCGGACTCCACAGATACAGATCAGACACTACTGCTGAGGCTATTTTTATTTGCTTACAATTTTGCAAAAAAGAGAGTATAATATAGCTTAGAAGGAGTGTGTTTTTATGGCAGCTTACAAAGTTGGAGACTATATCGTCCATGAGAAATCGGGCGTATGCCAGATTGTTGACATTCAAATAATGGAGATGCAGGGACGAGGGTCCGAGAAGGAGTATTACTGCCTTGCTCCGTACAAGCAGACTAACAGCCAGATCTTTACGCCTGTTGATGATCCCAGAAGACTCAGGGATATTGTGTCTAAGCAGGATGCCGAGGATTTTCTGGAGAGAGTAGATGAACTCGAAATCGTGGATGAGCCTAACGAGAGAGCCAGAGTCGAGATCTGCAAGCAGATGGTTGCGACCAGCGATCTGAACCAGATAGGATCGGTCATCAAGACCTTATATATCAAGAAAAATGAGCGACTTGCCAAGGGCAAGCGCATGATGACCCAGGATGAGCGCATTATGAATGTCGCCGTGAAGAAGCTCTTCGACGAGTTGGCATTTGCCCTGGAGTGTGACAGCGAAGCGGTTAATGACAGATTTTATGCGAGTCTTGGACTTGAACTGACAGAAGCATAATTATTACCGATGGATCGAGATACTTATATAAGCTTTTACAACAGAATAGAGGGTACGGGATATCAGAAAGCTCTTAAGATATGTGATAAGATGTCTGTTGCCTTGACAGCAGTAGCCTATGTGTTACTGCTTTTCTATTACTTTATGACAGAGGATGACAGGCTGGTTCTGACCATAGTTATTCCTGCGGCAGAATTCATTGCGCTGAGCGTCATCAGGGCTGCACTGAACCTGCCCAGACCCTATGAAGTGTGGGGGACCCGACCTCTTATCTCCAAGGATACCAGCGGGAAGAGCTGCCCGAGCAGACATGTCTTCTCCATCTTTCTGATCGCCTCGGTTTTCGTACAGTTCAATGTAGCCATGGGGCTGGTCATCATTGCCATGGGGATAGAGCTGGCGGTCATCAGAGTCCTCACCGGAGTGCATTTCGAGAGGGATGTCCTGTGGGGCGCAATCAGCGGACTCCTGGGAGGCCTTATATACAGCATCATCTTGCTTCTTGCTTAGCCGACATTGCCATATGTCGGCTTTTCTAACCTGTCTTTTGACGGCAATTTGAAAATCTGCACAAAGGAAAGCGATAAATAAAAAATAAGTTGGCAACTTGCCTTATTGAAAGCGCAAAATTATTTTGATAGAATTGAAAAAATACTTTTAGAGAATATTAATATTGTATACTTTTCAAGGAGGAAAAGAGAATGGCTACTATAATTGGCGAGAGCATTACCTTTGACGATGTCCTGCTGGTTCCCCAGTATTCCGAGGTCACACCCAACATGATCGACCTTCGGACCAAGCTGACTAACAAGATCGAGCTTAATATCCCGATGATGAGCGCAGCAATGGATACGGTAACCGAGCATGAGATGGCAATTGCCATGGCTCGTCAGGGCGGAATCGGTATCATCCACAAGAATATGTCGATCGAGGCTCAGGCTGAGGAGGTAGATAAGGTTAAGCGTTCAGAGAACGGCGTTATAACCGATCCGTTTTCTTTAAGCCCTGACAATACACTTCAGGATGCAGAGGACCTGATGCATAAGTACCGCATCTCGGGTGTTCCGATCACAGAGGGCACCAGACTGGTAGGCATAATCACCAACCGTGATCTCAAGTTCGAGACAGATTTCACCAAGAAAATCAGAGAGTCCATGACCTCAGAGGAGGACGGGCTCATCACTGCCAAGGTGGGCATTACGATCGAGGGCGCCAAGAAGATACTTGCAGCAGCCCGCAAGGAGAAGCTGCCGATCGTCGATGATGATTTCAATCTCAAGGGTCTCATCACTATCAAGGATATCGAGAAGCAGATCAAGTATCCGCTTTCAGCCAAGGATGCTCAGGGAAGACTTCTCTGCGGAGCGGGCGTAGGTATCACCGGCAATATGATGGAGCGTGTAGAGGCTCTGGTCAAGGCTCATGTCGATGTCATCGTCCTTGATTCGGCTCACGGCCATTCCAAGAATATAATCGAGGCAGTCAAGAAGGTTAAGATGGCTTATCCTGACCTTCAGGTTATAGCAGGCAACATAGCAACAGGAGAGGCTGCCAGAGCGCTCATCGAAGCGGGGGCAGACGCTGTTAAGGTAGGTATCGGACCCGGATCTATCTGCACGACTCGTGTGGTTGCAGGTATCGGTGTTCCGCAGATTTCTGCTATTATGGACTGCTATGAAGTTGCAAAGCAGTATAACATCCCGGTTATCGCTGACGGAGGTATCCAGTTCTCCGGCGATATGACCAAGGCACTTGCCGCAGGCGGTAATGTCTGCATGATGGGCAGCTTGTTCGCAGGCTGTGATGAGGCTCCGGGAGATTTCGAACTCTTCCAGGGACGTAAATACAAGGTATATCGTGGAATGGGATCTATCGCAGCCATGGAGAACGGCTCCAAGGACCGTTATTTCCAGGAGGGCGCTAAGAAGCTTGTTCCGGAAGGCGTAGAGGGACGTGTCGCATACAAGGGATCTCTTGAGGATGTTATCTTCCAGATGATCGGTGGTATCCGTTCGGGTATGGGATACTGCGGATGTCCTACAATCGAGGATCTTCATGACAGGGCAAAATTCGTCAAGATATCGGCTGCTTCTCTCAAGGAGTCGCATCCTCATGATATCCACATCACCAAGGAAGCTCCTAACTATTCATCGGGCGATAAGTAAGACTGAGACAGCTTAATAAAGGATAGGCATTTTTGCCTATCCTTTTTTTGTAATATCTTACAATATCGAAAAAATATCGATACTAACATATGGAATTGATATAAACAGGGATTTAAGACCTAGATGAATTTCTTGACCGCCTCCTGAAACTCTTCGAGAGCAGTTCTGTCGCCATCCTCGAGCGCGTGGGAGATGCAGTGAGCCATATGCTCATTGATGATCTCCTTTCCAAGGTTGGTAAGTGCCGATCTGACGGCTGATAGCTGTATCAGTACATCTGCGCAGTCCTCGTCATTCTCAATCATGACCTTGACATGCTGGAGATGGCCGATAGCCTTGGAAATGCGGTTGAGCTGCTTCTTCTTGGCCTCAGGTGAATGAAAGTGACCGTGAGAGTGAGCGTGCTTGATGCCATCTCCGTGCTCATGGGCTATGCCCAGCTCGTGCAGGCGGGCATGTTCCTCCTCGGTCATATGGTTATGTGTATTATCGCTCATAGTGCGGATCAATCCTCCCTGAATTTACCGGCGAGTATGTCAAATATGCACCAGACAGCTCCGAATACGGTGGTAGACAGGAATATCTTGATCACATTTATGGCTATAAGCTTCAGGGTCAAAGTGCCACCGGTGAAACCTAAGTACAGCCACTTGATAGGCCTGAAGAGCATCCAGTATCCGCCCAGGTAGAGCGCCAGAAAACAACCTGCTACTTCAAATATTATAACTATCAGTCTTTTGAGATATTTCTTCATATTCCCTCTGTTTGGTGTTATAATCTTCTGTGGACTATAATAACATAAGAGGTGTTCTCGTGCAATTCAGACCATGTATAGACATCCATGACGGATGCGTCAAACAGATAGTTGGAGGGACGCTTTTAGACAGCGGCGTCAGTGAGAATTATGTCTCAGATATGTCAGCTGCAGACTATGCAAGGCTTTATGCCTCGCAGGGACTTATCGGCGGTCATGTCATACTGCTTAACCATCCGGGGCAGGATATGTATGAGGCGACGAAAGAGCAGGCGCTCGAGGCCCTTAAGGCTTATCCGGGAGGGCTCATGGTCGGCGGCGGCATCAACCCCGATAACGCCATGGAATACATAGAGGCCGGCGCAAGTCATGTTATAGTCACATCATATGTTTTTTACAATGGCAGGATAGATTATGACCGTCTGGCGCAGATGGTCGGAAGAGTCGGAAGGGATCACCTGGTCCTGGATTTAAGCTGCAGGAGACGGGGAGACGACTACTACGTCGTGACAGACCGTTGGCAGACCTTTACCGAGGAGAAACTGTCGGTGGAACTCATGGAGAAGTTGTCAGACTATGCTGATGAGTTCTTGATACATGCGGCTGACGTGGAGGGAAGAGTCTCAGGAATCGAGATGGAGGTTATCGGGATACTGGCCGGTTTTAAGAAGAGGCCGGTGACCTATGCGGGAGGCATCGCTTCCTTCTCGGACATAGAAGCCATTGCCGAGGTCGGACAGGGTCATATAGATATTACGATAGGAAGCGCACTGGATATATTCGGCGGCAAGCTTAGATATGAAGAGGTGCTGGACTATATCGACAATATAGGATAAAAACCGGTTACTCTGCGAAAGGAGTCGATATGAGATTTACCAAGATGCATGGCTGCGGCAACGACTACGTGTATGTTGACTGCACCGTAAATGACATAGAGAATCCGAATGACCTGGCGATACGGGTCAGTGACAGACATTTTGCAATAGGATCCGACGGGCTCATCCTGATCAGACCATCTGAGGTGGCCGATTTTAAGATGTCCATGTTCAATGCGGACGGATCAGAGGGTAAGATGTGTGGCAACGGCATCCGCTGTGTGGCAAAATACGTCTATGATAAGGGCCTTACCGACAAGGACGTGATCACCATAGAGACCTTGTCCGGCATCAAGACACTCAGACTTAATATTGAGGGTGGTAAAGTGGCCACAGTCCGTGTAAATATGGGCGCTCCCATTCTCGAGGCGAAAAATATTCCCACTGCGTTGAACACTGTTGAAACATTAATCAACTATCCGTTGGAAGTGGATGGAATAAGATATTTTACCAATATGGTATCCATGGGCAATCCCCATTGCATAATCTTCACAGATGAAGATGTAAGGAGTATGGAACTGGAGAAGATCGGGCCGGGATTCGAGAAGAATCCCTTCTTCCCGGAGCAGACCAATACCGAATTCGCCAATGTTTTAGACAGGACCCATATAAGGATGAGGGTCTGGGAGAGGGGCAGCGGCGAGACGCTGGCCTGCGGAACCGGGGCCTGTGCCACTACAGTTGCGGCGGTGCTTAACGGACTGGTAGAGGACACTGTGGACATGGAACTTCTGGGCGGACATCTCACAATAACCTATGACCGGGACGAAAATACAGTCTATATGACAGGCCCAGCGACTATCTCCTTTGAGGGTGAGATAGATGTGTAAGCAGTGCTTGCGTGCTGATGATATATTTGACCGATGTATAAATATTGGCAAACAGCCGGCTTTGTAAATATATAAATAGAAAAGTAAAGTAAAAGAAAGAGGAAAAGATTATGTACAAGATCAATACCAACTATCAGAAACTGCCGGGAAGCTATCTCTTCTCGACTATTGCCAAGAAGGTCGCAGCCTACAGCGCTGCCAATCTTGATGCAGACATCATCAGGTTGGGAATAGGTGATGTGACACAGCCTATAGCACCTGCCATGATCGAGGCTTTGCATAAGGCAGTGGATGAGATGGGCAATGCGGCAACTTTCAAGGGCTATGCCCCTGATCTGGGCTATGCCTTTCTGCGCGATGTTATCGCCGAGAAGGACTATAAGGCCAGGGGATGTGATATATCCGCCGACGAGATATTTGTATCCGACGGAGCCAAGAGCGACTCGGGCAATATTCAGGAGCTTTTTGCAATTGATAACAAGATTGCCGTGTGCGATCCGGTCTATCCTGTTTATATCGACTCCAATGTTATGGCGGGCCGCTGCGGCAATTACAATGCCGACCTTCAGATGTGGGACGATGTGATCTATATGCCTACGACAAAGGAGAATCATTTCGTGCCGGAATTCCCAAAGGAGACACCGGATGTCATCTACCTGTGCCTGCCCAACAATCCTACAGGAACGACTCTCACTAAGGATCAACTGCAGCTCTGGGTCGATTATGCCAACAAGAACGGCTGCGTTATCATTTACGATGCTGCCTATGAGGCCTATATCTCTGAGGACAATGTTCCTCACACCATATACGAGTGCGAGGGGGCCAGGACCTGTGCAATTGAGATCAGAAGCTTTTCCAAGAATGCCGGCTTTACCGGCGTGAGACTGGGCTTTACCGTGGTGCCCAAGGACCTGGTATGCGACGGGGTATCCTTGAATTCCATGTGGGCCAGACGTCACGGCACCAAGTTCAACGGAGCACCCTATATCATACAGAGGGCCGGCGAGGCTGTATATTCGGATGCCGGACAGCAGCAGATTCGTCAGCAGGTCGGCTATTATATGAATAATGCCAGGACCATCTACACAGGTCTCAAGGAAGCAGGCTTTGAAGTCTTCGGTGGAGTCAATGCTCCCTATATCTGGCTTAAGACGCCTGATAATATGACATCATGGGACTTCTTCGATTACCTTCTGGAAAATGCCAACGTTGTCGGAACTCCGGGATCGGGCTTCGGGCCAAGCGGAGAGGGATATTTCAGACTGACTGCTTTCGGAACCTACGAGAATTCGGTCAGAGCACTTGAGAGGATCAAGAAACTTTAATTATAAGTTGCTTTCGGGCAAAAGGGGCATAAGGTTATGACTAACAGCGCATTAGCTGAAAAACAAATCGAAGCGGTAGAGGAATTTATACATCAGCAGGATTACAATGTCGTCACGACCAGTGACTTCATAGATCCTGACCAGCTCTACGCCCAGCTCATCAACAAGATCCATGAGTATCATCCGAGCACCGATATCGCCATGATAGAAAAGGCGTATCATCTGGCAAGGGATGCCCACAAGGGACAGGTCAGAAAATCAGGGGAGGAGTATATAATCCATCCGCTGTGTGTTGCTATAATACTGGCTGACCTGGAGCTTGACAAGGAGACGATAGTAGCCGGGCTGCTTCACGACGTGGCTGAGGATACGGTCATGACCATAGACGAGATCGCTGAAGAGTTCTCACCTGAAGTTGCCTTGCTCGTGGATGGAGTGACAAAACTGGGACAGCTGTCCTACAACGTGGACAAGGTTGATGTGCAGGCTGAGAATCTCCGCAAGATGTTCCTGGCTATGGCTAAGGATATAAGGGTTATCCTTATCAAACTGGCCGACCGTCTTCACAATATGCGTACACTCAAGTACATGACTCCCGAGAAGCAGAAGGAAAAGGCCAGGGAGACTATGGAGATATATGCCCCGCTTGCATCGAGGCTGGGTATATCCCGCGTCAAGGTGGAACTGGATGATATTTCTCTTAAATATCTGGACCCGGAGGCCTACTACGGGCTGGTTGAGCAGATCTCTCTCCGCAAGGCCGAGAGAGATGCCTATGTGCGCACTCTCGAGGAGCAGATAACCAAGCAGATCCAGGATGCCGGCATCAAGGCCGAGATAATGGGCCGCGCCAAGCATTTCTTTTCCATTTACAAGAAAATGGTCACACAGAACAAGACCATCGATCAGATATATGACCTCTTCGCCATAAGGATAATAGTGGACAGTATCAAGGACTGCTATGCAGCACTTGGCGTCATGCACGAACTGTACACGCCCATACCGGGGCGCTTCAAGGACTATATAGCCATGCCCAAACCCAATATGTACCAGTCACTGCACACTACCCTGATAGGACCGGACGGCTCACCATTTGAGGTGCAGATCCGCACCTGGGATATGCACCGCACGTCAGAATATGGTATCGCAGCCCACTGGAAATACAAGGAGAGCGGAGAGGGGGCCACCGTTAACCAGGAGGAGGCAAAGCTGTCCTGGCTGCGCGAGATTCTGGAGTGGCAGCAGGATGCCTCGGACAACAAAGAGTTCGTAAGCCTGCTCAAGTCAGACCTCAATCTCTTTTCGGAGACCGTTTTCTGCTTCACGCCTACAGGCGAGGTTAAGAACCTGCCACAGGGATCTATTCCCATAGATTTTGCCTATGCCATCCATTCGGCTGTCGGCAACAGGATGGTCGGGGCCAAGGTCAACGGAAGGCTTGTGCCCATAGATTACACCATCAAAAACGGTGACCGCATCGAGATCATTACATCGCAGAATTCGAGAGGACCTGGACGCGACTGGCTGTCTATGGTCAAGTCTACTCAGGCTAAGAACAAGATAAATCAGTGGTTCAGAAGCCGTGACAAGGATGACAATATAGCCAGGGGCAAGAACCTCCTTACGGAGGCCGCCAAGTCCAAGGGAATAGACATAGCCATAGTAACCAATCCTGATTACCAGAAGCGTGTCATGACCAAGTATGGTCTGAAGGACTGGGAGACCCTTCTTGCAACGGTAGGACACGGGGGAATCAAGGAAACTCAGGTAGTATCGCGAATGAACGATATGTACCAGAAGGATCATCCGGCCCTTGTCACCGATGAAGACATACTGAGTGAGACCGAGGCCAGAAAGGATAAGGTTGCAGCCGGTTACAATACCAAGCATTCGAGCGGCATTACGGTAAGGGGACTGTCAGATGTTTCGGTCAGATTCTCCAAGTGCTGCAGCCCTGTGCCGGGCGATGAGATAGTGGGATTTATAACCAGAGGAAGAGGCATATCGATCCACCGAACCGACTGCTCCAACATGATCAACCTTCCTGACATAGAGAAGGCCAGATTGATCGAGGCCGAGTGGGAGGCAGGAAGCTTTGAGGAACACGAGGACGTACTCTATGATACCGAGATCAATATCTATGCCAACAACCGTAAGGGACTCCTGGTGGATGTATCGAGGATATTCACCGAGGCTGAGATCGACATCACAGCCATCCATACGACTACCAGCAAGCAGGGAATCGCGACCATGACCGTTAAGTTCGGAACCAAGGGTAAGGAGGAACTGAGGAATCTCACCGAGAAGCTCCGTCAGATACCGGGAGTCATGGATATCGAGAGAACAGCCGGGTAAATAAAGGGATAATCATATTTGCAATAAAATAAGACGCTGCGGAACCCTCGTCCGCAGCGCTTTTACATTTGGGCAGCACTGGAAGATGGTAAACTATTCTGGCTATAGTAGGTTCTAGGATTGGGCAGAATAAGTAAATTGTGGAGATTTTAGCCGCGACATAAAGGAAATATGGGCAGCATGAAAAAAGGAGACTGCTTCTGCCCAACTGAAAGATGAATTTTGGACAATTTTTCGAAGTATTTCAAAAATTGCCCAAGAATCTCTGCAACTGTGGGCAGAACCGATGGTATCGTCCAAAGCCACCCAAGATTATCAATAGTTGTGGGCAGAATTGGCTGCGTAATCCAAAGCTGCCCAAGATTGATGATGACTGTGGGCTGAATACTATATTTGCGTTAAATTCTGCCCAACTTTCATTTCAGCAGACAAATAAAAAGCGCCACAGGCGAAGACCTGCGGCGCTTTGCTGTTATATTTGATTATGCCTCCAGCAGCTTCTCAACTGCAGCCAGTCTTGCGCAGACAGTGAAGATGTCAGCTGCCTTCTTCAGATCCTCACAGGTGGGATAGGAAGGAGCTATACGGATGATGCTGTCCTCAGGATCCTTGTGATAAGGGAAAGGAGCTCCTGCGCCGGTCATGACGACTCCGGCCTCCTTGGCAAGGGCGATCACGCGGGTAGCACAGCCGGGCATCGCCTTGTAGGTGATGAAATAACCGCCGTGTGGTGTAAGCCAGCTTCCGGCGCCCGTTCCGGCGATGTCTCTTTCAAGTGCATCGAGGACGATGGCGAATCTCGGACGGAGCAGGTCAGCGTGCTTGTGCATATGTTCCATGACTCCGGCCTTGTCCACGAAGAATCTTGCATGGCGAAGCTGGTTTATCTTGTCGAAGCTGATGGTCTGGATAGTGAGTGATTTTTTGATGTCAGCCAGGTTGGCTTCCGAACTTGCCAGGGCTGCGATGCCGCCGCCTGCGAAGCTTATCTTCGAGGTGGACGCGAATACGAATACCATGTCCGGGTTGCCCGCCTTAGCACACTCCTCGATGATGTCGGGGATCTCTGCGGGCTCGGTTCCGTCGTAGAGATGGTGAACAGCATATGCGTTGTCCCAGAAGATCCTGAAATCTGCAGCAGCAGGCTTTAAATTGGCAAATCTCATAACGGTTTCGGTCGAATATACGACGCCCTCGGGATTAGAGTATTTCGGAACACACCAGATACCCTTCACCGTAGGATCATTGTTGACATATTCTTCAACCATATCCATATCAGGGCCGCTTTCGGTCATGGGGATGTTGATCATCTTGATGCCGAAGTGCTCGGTTATGGCGAAATGTCTGTCATATCCCGGAACAGGACATAAGAACTTGACCTCATCAAGCTTGCCCCAGGGCGTGCTTCCCATGATTCCGAGTGCGACTGCACGGCAGACGGTGTCATACATTACATTGAGGCTGGAGTTGCCGTATACGATAACATGGCTGGGATCGACCTCCATCAGGTCGGCCATGAGATGCTTGGCTTCGACTATTCCGTCGAGACCGCCGTAATTACGGGTGTCAAGCCCGGCCATATTCTCCATAACTGACTTCGAATCTACCACATCAAGCATGGGCATGGCCAGAGCCAACTGGTCGGCCGAGGGCTTGCCTCTTGACATATCAAGCGAAAGGCCGGCATCCTTGTAGGCCTTGTACTGAGCTTCCAATGACTGCTTCTCTGCAAGCAGCTCTTCTTTTGTCATCGACAGGTAATCTTTCATAATTTCGCACACCTCGTTTTGTACAAAATGTTAGATAACGCCTTTGGGGGCGCAGATACATATTATATAAGGATGCGATGAGAATAGCAAGTAAGATGAATAAGTTTCACCTTAAAAGTGAATCAAATTAATCTTAATCCTTCAAAAGCCCGGGGGAATCATTCGGAAAAAAGATATGAAAAATCACGCATAAAAATAAAGCGAAAGATAGCATAAAGTTAATCAATAATTAAGGTAAAACAGAGGCGAAAGGAGTATAATATAAATTGATTTATTATGCGCAGGGAATAATGCTATGGATTTATTTGATTATATGAGAGAAGAGAATATGAAGCAGGATTCGCCGCTGGCCTCCCGTATGCGTCCGACCACCCTCGACGAGGTGGTTGGCCAGGAGCACATCGTCGGCAGGGACAAGCTTCTCTACAGGGCTATCAAGGCTGATAAGCTGAGCTCTGTAATATTTTACGGGCCGCCCGGAACAGGCAAGACCACTCTGGCCCGCGTGATCGCCAACACGACCAGTGCCGAGTTCACTTCGATAAACGCCACGGCCGCAGGCAAGAAGGATATGGAGGATGTAGTAGCCAAGGCCAAGGATAATCAGGGCATGTACGGCAAGAAGACTATCCTTTTCATCGACGAGATACACCGCTTTAACAAGGGGCAGCAGGATTACCTTCTGCCTTTTGTCGAGGACGGGACAGTGATACTGATCGGGGCCACGACGGAGAATCCCTATTTCGAGGTGAACGGGGCTCTGCTTTCGAGATCGGTGATCTTCGAACTGAAGACCCTGTCTGTTGAGAATATAAAAACACTTATCATGCGAGCCCTCACCGACACGGAGAAGGGCATGGGTGTATACAACGCCTGCATCGACGACGACGCGCTTGAATTCCTGGCGGATATGGCAAATGGGGACGCGAGGGCGGCCCTGACAGCGATAGAGCTGGGAGTGCTGACGACTGATCCGGGAGAGGATGGCAGGATTCACATAACCCTTGCGGTCGCAGAGGAGTGCATACAGAAGAGAGCCATCAAGTATGACAAGGATGGGGATAATCATTACGATACGATATCCGCTTTCATCAAGAGTATGAGAGGCTCGGACCCGGATGCTGCGGTCTATTATCTGGCCAGGATGCTGAATGCCGGCGAGGATATCAAGTTCATAGCCCGCAGAATTATAATCTGCGCGGCGGAGGATGTGGGTATGGCAGATCCCAACGCCCTGGTTGTGGCTACCGCTGCCGCCCAGGCCGTGGAGAGGATAGGAATGCCGGAGAGCCGGATCATACTGTCGGAGGCTGTGGTCTATGTGGCCACTGCGCCTAAGAGCAATTCCTCCTACATAGCTGTCGACGAGGCCTTAAATACTGTGAGAAATACACCGTCGGCGCCAATACCGGTACATCTGCAGGATAGCCACTATAAATCGGCGGGCAAGCTGGGACACGGGATAGGCTATGAATACGCGCACGCGTATCCCAACCATTATGTAGACCAGCAGTATCTGCCGGATGCCCTGGCAGGGTCGAAGTTCTACGAACCCGGAGAGCTGGGATATGAGAAGGAAGTCAGAAGACTCAGAAGAGAACTGGGTATTGACTGATCAGATTAAGAGGAGATTAAGATATGTATTATTACGATTGGACATATGTGCTGGTGCTGATAGGGGCGGTGATCTGCCTTATAGCCCAGGCGGGAGTGAAGAGCACTTATAAGAAATATTCCAAGGTCGCGAACAGCCGGGGCATAACCGGAGCGATGGTTGCCGAGAAGCTTCTTTTAAATGCAGGCATAAACGATGTCAGCATACAGTGCGTAAGCGGAGATCTTACGGACCATTATGATCCGACCAACAAGACCGTCAACCTGTCAAATGCAGTCTACAACGGCCGCAGCATAGCTTCCTTAAGCGTGGCCGCCCACGAGTGCGGACATGTCATGCAGCATGCGGAGAACTACACACCCTTAAGCCTGAGAACCACGCTGGTTCCGCTTGCTAATTTCGGCTCCAAGCTGGCCTGGCCTCTTATAATCATAGGCCTGCTCTTCGCGAGGCTGGGAGAAATCAGTACTATGTTCATAGAGGTGGGAATAATCATGTTCTCGCTGGCTGTGCTCTTTCAGATCGTGACGCTGCCGGTAGAATTCAACGCATCGAGCAGGGCACTGAAGTGCCTCCAGGATCAGAACTGGCTTACCTCGGATGAGATGCCGGGGGCACGCAAGGTTTTAAGGGCTGCAGCCATGACATATGTGGCAAGTGCCGCAGCGGCTATCCTTCAGCTTTTGAGGCTTATCCTCATACTTAACAACAGCAGGAGCTCCAAGAGGTAATGAGAAGACAACGCTTGTCTGTGATATTTAATATAGTAATAGTTATCTGCCAGCTCATAGGGACGATTCTGGCTTTTTCGGGAAATGAGATGCTGTGGCCCATGCGCTATTACACCGTGGACAGCAACATGTTCTGCATGGTTGCCTGCGCGGGCTGCGCATATTTCGGGATTCAGGTATTAAGGGGCAAGCGGGACAGCATACCGGACAGCTGGCTCTTCCATAAATATATGGCAGTCTGCACCGTAAGCGTGACCTTTCTTGTGGTCATATTTGTGATCGCACCGCTTTCATCCTTCGATAATGACATGGGGCTCAAGGCGGCGGAGACCGCGGCTCTTTTAAAGCAGGGAATGATCTGGCATCATCTGCTCGGGCCGGTGCTGGCCATATTTTCACTGGCTTTTATAGAAAAAAGAATAAGGCCGGACAGATATCGTTTCCCTATGTTTAGGGCTATGGCTTTTAACATAATCTATCAGGCAATAATCTACGCGATGAATTATTTCTACCTGCTGGATGGGCCCTATCCCTTCATGAGGATCAGGTATATGCCGGCATGGCAATCCTTCCTCTGGTGGGCGATAATATTTGTCTTCAGCATCATGATTGCCTATGGCAACTGGATCCTGTGGCAGGGCATGTATAAGAGGATAGAGACGGAAGAGGCGGCCAAACCGGCGGCGCGCTTTCTGGCGCAGATACCGAACGCGGTGTATCAGGTCTCATTCGCCCTGGGATACATAGGCGTCATGGTCTATTCGGTCTACAGATCCTATTGGGTGCACAGGGACTTTTCGGGCATCTTCGGGTCATTTGGCGGCATTGTCGGTGAATTGTTTACAATTATCTTTTTCGGAAGTCTTTTGGGCATTGCCCTGACGATGATCGTGGGTCTGATCAGGGGCATATTTCTGAAAATGTTTTTCACTAAGGAAGAACGGACATGACCTTGTATGTGATTGCAGGAATTATATATCTGGCAGTACTGGCAGGGCTTTCGGCAGTGTGCTGCAATGACACGCTGAAGGATAGGTTCTATATTCCGGTCAAGATGGCGGAGAGTACGCTTTTTCTGGTGCTTGCGGCAGCTATAGCCTGCCATAATTCGGCCTTCGACAGACCGGCAGTGATCAGCCTCATGATAGGACTTGTCATGTGCCATATCGGCGATCTGGCGATGGGATGTTACAACATAAGACGAAAGAAGCGTTTCATGGCTTGCGGTATGGGCTTTTTCATGGCCGCCCATGTCTGCTTCCTGATATATATGTATGCCCTGGATCCTGCAGTAGATATTATATCGATCACTGCTCCGGTGGCAGTATTGGTGGTCGGCCCCATCATACTGGCCGGGTTGAGGCTTCATATGGGAAAGCTGAGGATCCCTGTGATCATATATGCCGTCTTCGTTACGGCCTTTGCCTCGAAGGCAGTCATGGTATCCGAGATCGCCATGGTGGCGGGAATCCTCTTCTGGCTGTCGGATGTATCGTTGCTCTTTTTGTACTTCTTTCATCTGAGAAGCAAAAGGAGCAGCAGAATGATCCATGTATTTAATCTGGTGACCTACTATGTGGCCATAGGGGCACTGATAGGAACGATGGTATAAGAATGGTTATTTATTTGATAGTTGCCGTGATAATCGTACTCTGTGTGCTTCATGGCTTTTCATCGGGAATTTTAAAATGTATATACAACCTGCTGGTGTGGATATTTATATTGATATTTGCCTACATGGCAACCCCCATGGTCACAACATGGCTGACCGAGGAGACTGAACTTCAGACCATGGCCTACGAGGCGGTCTATGATGCGCTCTTAGACCAGTTTCACGACTACGAGCAGGCTATCTCCGACAGGGTTAAGGAGGAGACCCTTACCCTCATGCAGGAGAATACGGTAAAGAGGGTCGAGGCCTATCTGCCTGATGAGGCTAAGACGGCAGTCGAGACGGCTGTGTCGAGCGGAATAGATATACCGGACGATACGGTTACGCCAATCATTGAGTCCACGGCGACACAGGTTGCGGAGACTCTGATGAAGGGACTGTCGATATTGATATCAATCATAGCAGGCAGGATCATAGCCTGGATAGTGTGGCTCTTCATAAGCGCGGCGGACAAACTGCCGGGTATCCATACAGTAAGCCATCTGCTGGGAGCCATCCTGGGATTCGCGGAAGGCATTGTGCTGGTATGGATAGTCATATATCTGGTAGTGCTTATGTCAGAGGCTCCGCTTTTTGCGGACATGCTGGATACCATCATGGACACACCGCCGCTTTTGTGGCTGTATGAGCATGATATACTGCTTACATTCATGCAGAGGTAGATAAAAGGGAGAGAAGGACATATAGATGGAAAAATTCAACGAGAAATTCTGGAAGGCCTTCGATGCGGCCAAGGCCAAATTGAAGGGAGCCTTTGAAAGCGGCAGGGTCTCCAAAGCACTGCTCATATTGCTGGCCCTGGTCCTGCTGGCCGGCGGTGGCGGCATACTTTTCGAACTGCTTACAACGCCGTCGGTAAACACGGTCGAAAACCTGGATATGAGCTATGTAGTGGCAACGGCGGGCGTGGATCCGACAGCTAAGGTTGAGGGTGAAAATGACACCAAGACCAAATCCAAGACCGAGACCAAAACCAAGGATAAGGACCAGACGGACCATATAGGCTATGACGATGTGGACTGGGATGACATGGGTTTTGAGGATGCTATGGGTTCGGGCAGCGGAAGCGGTTCTGTAAGATCTGGAGGTTCAGGAAGTTCATCCGTTAAATCTGCGGAGGACTCTGAGGACGAGGACAAGAAGGCAAGACGCAAGGAGATCCTTCAGAAGGCCTCGAGCGTAGTGTCGCAGGTCGACTGGGATACGGTGGCTGAGGATGCCGAGACTATATACAATGAGAAGCAGGCGGAATCTGAGAACTCGGACGGCTCAGACCAGACAGGCAGCTCGGACAGCTCCGCCAATAGTTCAGACAGTGGCTCCACCGACGGTTCAGACACCAGTTCTTCCGGAGGAAGCCTGGCGGACTGGATGAGCGATGTGGCCGGCGTAACTAAGAATTATGTGTCCATAACCTGCAGCACATGCGGTTACACGACGAACGATATAAGCGCCTATAATGAGCACTGTGGTGGCGACACGAGCGGACATCCCGCTGTGATAAACTGGGGCAACTGATAACAGGGTGATAACGTATGGCTAAGAACAAGGAGGGCAATGAGCAGGAAGCCGGCTTTATGGTCAAGGTCGCGACCTTCATTGTCGATAAACGAAATCTTTTCTTTTTAATATTTGCGATAGCGGTTGCTTTTTCGATGATATCCAAAAACTGGGTAGGCGTCGAGAATTCACTGACGGCATATCTCCCGGAGAATTCCGAGACCAGGCTGGGCCTTGCTCTCATGGAGGAGGAATATATAACCTACGGCTCGGCCGAGATCATGGTCACCAATATAACCTATGAGGCGGCTGAGGATCTGGCTGACAGCATAGAGGCCCTGGACTATGTATCCATGGTTCAGTTCGACGGCAGTGATGTCCATTACAATGATTTTTCTGCTCTGTATAACATCACCTTTCCGTATCCGGAGGATGATGACACCTGTCTGGAGTGCTTAAGTGCCCTAGAGGGCAGGCTAAGCAATTATGATTACTATGTATCGACCGATCTGGGAGACCAGACCAGTGAGACTATCTCCAGTGAGATGCAGGTCATCACCGTGTTTGTCGCAATAGTCGTCGGCCTGGTGCTGCTCTTTACCTGCGATTCCTTCGCGGAGATACCGGTCCTGGTATTTACTTTCCTCGTGTCGGCTGCGCTTTCCGATGGAACCAACTTCATATTCGGAACCATATCCTTCGTATCAGACAGTGTCACCATAGTCCTGCAGCTGGCCCTGTCGGTTGACTATGCGGTCATATTTATGAACAAATATAAGGTCGAAAGGGCCAACATGGATGCCCGGTCGGCCGACATAATCGCCCTGAGCAAGGCCATACCGGAGATCAGCGCATCCAGCCTTACGACCATAGGCGGCCTGATAGCCATGCTCTTCATGCAGTTCCAGATCGGACCTGATATGGGCATAGTGCTGATCAAGGCGATCTTCTTAAGCCTGCTCACGGTGTTCACCCTGATGCCGGGCTTTATCATGCTCTTTGACGAGGCTATACAGAAGACCGGGCATAAGAGCTTTATCCCCAAGATAGATTTCGTCGGCAAGTTCGCATACCAGACGAGAAGGGTTATGCCCATTCTCTTCGTTTTGCTGATTATCTTCGGATATATCTATTCCTCGCAGTGCCCATATGTGTACGGATATTCGCTTATCACGGCGCATAAGCAGAGCGACCAGGACAAGGTCGATGAACTCATGAGTTCGACCTTCGAGCAGCTCAACATGGTGGCTATCAATGTGCCGGCCGGCGATTATGATACAGAGAGCCGTCTGACGGATGAATTGCTTGAGCGTGACTATGTGGATTCGGTTGTGGGCCTGGCAAATACCGAGGCTATGAATGGCCGAATGCTGACTGAAAAGCTTACAGCCCGTGAATTCGCGGAGCTTCTGGACCTGGACAGTGAGATTGGGTCTGTACTCTATGCGGCCTATGCCGTTGACGACGAGGACTATGCCAAGGTCGTAAACGGGGTAAATGATTTCTCGGTGCCCTTTATCGATATGTTCCTCTTTTTGCATAAGGAAGTGGAAGAGGGGTATGTAACCCTGGACAGCGATCAGCAGGATACGATCGATACGGCCTACAACAGCATCATGGTGGCCAGAAACCAGCTGCAGGGAGAGAATTATGACCGTATGCTTATATACCTGACTCTGCCGGAGGAGGGAGACGAGACCTTTGCCTTCCTGGATGAGCTTCACGATATCGGGCATAAATATTATGGTGACGATGCGCAGATAGTCCTGACCGGCAACAGCACCAGCCAGTATGACCTCAAGACCAGTTTCGACAGGGATAACAAGATAGTAAGCCTGGTGTCCATGTTCGCCGTGCTGATAGTCCTGCTCTTTACCTTCAAGTCGGCGGGTATGCCGATCCTGCTTCTCGTTGTCATCGAGGGCTGTATCTGGCTTAATTTCTCATACCCCAAGCTGAGCGGCAATTACCTCTTCTTTATGTCCTACCTGATAGTAAGTTCTATCCAGATGGGTGCAAATATCGACTACGCCATAGTCGTATCCAGCCGCTTCCAGGAGGTCAAGAAGGAGATGGAGCAGCAGGAGGCTATAATCGACACCATGAACTATTCCTTCCCGACCATCATCACCTCTGGAACCATGATGGCCATGGCCGGAATCCTCATAGGCTTCCTTACATCAGAGCGCTGCATAAGCTCGATCGGTGAGGCCTTGGGACGCGGAACCATCATATCCATAATAGCCGTCCTCTTTGCCCTGCCCCAGATACTGCTTGTGGGAAATAAGATAATAGACAGGACATCCTTCGACGTGAATATGTCGCTTCCGGTGCAGCAGAGGACTTTCACCAACGTGGTCCGTCTTGACGGCTTCGTAAACGGCCGCATAAACGGCAACTTCGTGGGCGTAGTCCACGGAACTCTTCTCGGAGAGGTGGATGTGCGTGTATCAACCAAGCCGGAACTTAATATAACAAGAGCCAACGGCCGAAGACGGATAGAGGAGATAGATCCAAAAGAAGCCGAAGGAGAGGCTTTTGACGGAGAAGAAGTACAGTCGGAGGAAGAAACTTCAGGCGGCAGAGAAGTAAAGTCAGGGGAGGGCAGCAATGAAGAGTAAGAGATTATTTGTCAAAATGCAGGCCTTTCTTCTGACGCTTTGCATGGTATTCACATTTGCTGATATAAGCGCATATGCGGAGGAGGATTACATAGACTCGGTGCCGGACGGATACGAGGTTTATGACATAGATTCGGTGGAGGACTTCATGGCCTTCGAGCAGGAGTGCCGTCAGGGAGCTGATACCCAGTATATGTATGTAAGTCTTAATACGGACCTGGATCTGTCTGAGGAGAGTGATTTCATCGGGATCGAAAGCTTCGCTGGTATCTTCGAGGGGAATGATCACATGATCTCGGGCGCGATACTCACCGGGCAGACCGGCGCTATCGGCTTTTTCAAGTATGTCGAAGAGACTGCCACCATCGAGAATCTCGAGGTGGAGATCAAGATAGTCTCCAACGACAGCAGCAACTACGTCGGAGCAATTGCTGGTGTAAATGGTGGAAATATACGATACTGTAATGCCTACGGAGAACTGGCAGGCATAGGCCCTACAGGTGGTATCGCGGGCGTCAACGGAGCGAGCGGACAGATAAACGGCTGCGCCAATTACGGAACGGTCAATTCCCTGAAGACGGTAGGCGGTATCGCAGGTGAGAACCGCAATGTTATCACCGGCTGTCTCAACGAGGGCTATGTAAACGCCAACTCAGACTGGCTGGACTACGAGGATGATGCGACATTTACACTGTCGGTATCCGGCGTCATCAATTATATAACGGAGGCAGCCGAGAGCCAGACCGACATAGGCGGGATAGCAGGCTTCAGCAAAGGAAGCATCTATGCCTGCGAGAATGATGGGATAGTGGGCTACCCTCATTACGGCACAAACGTGGGTGGAATAGCCGGCAGATTTACCGGCAAGATATATTCCTGCATCAATGAGGGCAAGGTGTACGGCAAAAACGATGTGGGCGGAATAGCGGGCCAGTTCGAGCCGCAGCTTCTAGGTGACGGCAACGATGCAGTCGGCTCGGCAGTAAGCAATATACAAAAGACAAGCTCAAATCTTCCTGATAATTTAAGCGCATCAGTGTCACAGCTTACCGATGTGGATGAAGACACGGATCCCGACGATATCGATGTCGACCACATAATGCTTAATCTGGATGACAAACTCGAGGAGGCTGCCGAAAATGATGACGACGCCACCTCAGAACTGGCCGACAATATCGATGCGCTTACCGACCAGGTCTCAGATCTCTATGGCGCGCTTTCGGACAGGAAGGAGAACCTCAAGAAGATAGCTCAGGGAGAATCGGTCATTCAGGATTATTCGGCCCTGCTTCCCGACAATGAGAAAGCCTCAAGGATCAACGGGTCTGTAAATGAGGGCTATGTGAACGGTGACAGGAATGTCGGTGGAATCGCCGGCAATATGGGAATCGAGGGCATGGACTCCGATGACTCGTCCCTTCAGGAATACAACGATAACTACATGACGGTAGCTGTACTTGAGTACTGCAAGAACCTGGGAATAATAGAGGTCAAAAAGGAGAACGCCGGAGGTATGGTGGGCTACGGCGAATTCGGCTACGTCAGATACTGCACCGACGCCGGCCGCATCAAGGGCGAGGACGCTAACTATATAGGCGGTATAGCAGGTCAGTACGAGGGAACAGTGGGCTCCTGCTATTCACTCACCGTGATGAACGGCAACAATTACATAGGCGGAATAGCGGGCAAGGCCAGAAGGGTCAGACGCTGTTGTTCCATGCCTGTTATCATAGAGGCAGCGGGCTGGTCCGGAGCTATCCTGGGGGATATACTCACGACCTATGAGGATGATGACGCCAGCGTTGTCCACAGCAAGATGACCGAGAGCATATATAAGAATTATTATGTCAGCGATACACTCTACGGAATTGCGGGAGCAAGCTACAAGGCAGCTGCTTATCCGATTACCTACGAAAAACTTCTGGAAAAGGAAAGCCTGCCGAGTGAATTCTCCAATCTCTTCGCGAAATTTATCGACGACGACAACAATGTGATCGCAACCAGATACATATATTATGATGAGCCGGTAGCGGACATAGAGTATCCCGATTATGACACTGATGAAGACGAGTATGTGACCTGGACGGGATTCTACAGCGAGAAGGTTTCGGGGAATATTTTCCTGTTTACCGATAATGAGGATGTGGTTAAAATATTATCAAGCAGCCTTACCTCGGAAGATGGCAAGCCGATCGCTCTGGTATCGGGCAGGTTTACCGGCATGTCCTCACTTGTATTCGAGGACATAACGGATGTACTGACAGGCGGAATGGATCAGGATGCCAGGGCTACAGAGACAGTATATAAGCTTCAGGTGAACGGCATCTATGAGACCGGGGACGGCACCTTAAAACTCAGAATGTACGACAGCAAGCCGGAGAGGGTTACGACATTTTACTATTCTGACGGCAAGAACTGGAAGAGACTTAAGGCTGAGCAGATAGGAAGCTATTATGAGATGACTCTGACGGGGAGCGAGGCTGCAATCCTGGTTAAGACCCAGCCTGAGAGTTATCTGCAGACTATGATCATTGCTACAAGCGTGGCGGCTTTGATCCTGCTTGTGCTGATATTGTTGATTTACAGAAAGTACGGTATGCGAAAGGAGAAGGATAATGAGCATTCCAAAACTGATCAAACAGGGGAACAAGACGATATTGACAGTGAAGGATAAACCCTTCGTGGCTCTCGCGGGCGAGGTCCACAATTCAGATTCATCCTCGGTAGAGTACATGGAGGGAATCTGGAAGATAGCAGATGATCTGGGTATGAATACCCTGCTTCTGCCGGTGACCTGGGAGATGGTCGAGCCGGTCGAGGGACAGTATGATTTTAAGATCGTCGAGGACCTGATACTCCAGGCGAGACGCTGGGGCAAGAAGATAGGTTTCCTCTGGTTCGGAAGCTGGAAGAATGCAGAGTGCATGTATACGCCGGAATGGGTCAAGACCGATCTGGCCCGTTTCAAGAGGGCCCAGATGGAAAAGGGCAAGAATAAGGCTGGTCGGCAGATATCACCGAGCATTCCCTTCAAGATGCCATATACGACAATCTCGTATCTGTGCACTGAAGCTATGGAGGCCGATGCCAAAGTATTTGCAAAGCTGATGGAATTCATCAAAAGCATTGATGAGGAGGAAAATACTGTCATCACCGTTCAGGTTGAGAACGAGACAGGACTTCTGGGGGCAGCCAGAGAGAATTCCGACGAGGCCGATGCACTCTTTAACGGGGAAGTTCCGGCTGAGTTCGCTGATTATATGCATGCCAACTCAGAGACTATGGTCGATGATGTCAAGGCGGCTGTCGAGTCAGGGGCGCCAAGGGGCACCTGGACAGAGGTGTTCGGACCGGTGGCAGAGGAGATCTTCTCGGCTTATTATGTATCAACATTTGTAGATTATGTGGCCGCAGCAGGCAAGGCAGTATACCCGCTTCCAATGTCGGCAAACTGCTGGCTCGATAAGGGTGGAGAGCCGGGTAGCTATCCTACCGGCGGCCCTGTATCCAGAGTTCACGAGGTGTGGAACTTCTGCGCGCCGAATATCGATATATATTCGCCTGATATATATGTGCCTGATTTTATGGGTGTCTGCAACGAGTTCACGAGACGGGAGACTCCGCTTTATATACCAGAGGCAGCGACACATTCGTACGCTGCACCGAGAATGGTATATACCGTAGGCCACTACCACTGCGTGTGCTACTCGCCATTCGGCTTCGATGATATCGGAAAGCCATTTACGGCAACCCAGGGGTATCTCTTCGGAATGGATGTGAATGATCCGGCCTTAAAGACACCTCAGAACTATGAGGAGTATGGAGCTGCAGGTAAATATCTGCAGCAGCTTATGCCACTCATCGGAGCAAAACTCGGAACCAATGACCTGCAGGCAGCCTGCGGAGAGGCCTGCGAGGATGGTAAGCCTGGCATGATGGCCTTCGGCGACGGATTTATGGCAATAGCTAATTTCAAGAACCAGATGCAGCCGAGAAACGACGGTTATGTACTCATAGTGAAGGCAGGAGAGAATGAGATCTATGCTCTCGGAAATGCAGCCAGCCTGATGCTGATGTCGGCAGATCCGACCAGACCTAACTGTGATATCCTAAGGCTTGAGGAGGGAAGCTTCGACGAGAACGGCAAGTGGGTAAGAGGCCGCATCTTAAACGGAGATGAGGCAGCACAGCTGGGATTTGAGAAGCCGTCGATACTGAGGATAAAGTATTTCCTTTATAACTAGTTTGATTTAAGCAACCGCGGAACCCTCGGGATGTTTCTACCGCAGTGCGACTGAACGCACTGCTTGTGGAAACACACCCTCGTCCACGGTTGCTTATTAAAGTAGAAGCAATGTTCATTTGAATTTTATTTTTATATAAGGACTTTTTGCATATTTTATTCTCTTATGCTGGGATCCTTCATTTGCCTGCGGTATTCGCCGGCAGTTATTCCATTAATCTTTTTAAACAGACGCAGAAATGAGTTCTCGTTCTTAAAGCCGACCTCGTAGCTTATCTCCTTTATGGACATGGAGGTGGAGGACAGGAGGTTGGAGGCTTTTGTTATTCTCTTTTTTAAAACATAATCTATGGGCGACATGCCTGTGTAGCGTTTGAATTCCCTGGACAGATGACTCTTGCTGATCCCGCAGAAGGATGCAAGATAGTCCATGGTGATGTTATTCATGTAATTGTTGTCCAGATATTGGATAATGAATTTTATATCACCCTTTATTGAACGGCTGTCCTGCTGGGGTGAGGACAACTGCAATATGATACATAGGATATTGTTGATGGCAGCATTAACCTGCCAGTCGAAATCGGTCGAGTGATGATTGTAGAGGTTTAGCATATCATCGAGAGCACTCCGCAGAGAATTCTGCTGGTCATCGGCAAAACTGTAGCAGTCATTCAGGGCATATTGTCTGAAAAAATCAGCCATCAGGGGCCCTGCAAATTCATATAGCCCGAACATCCAGGAATCGTTGTAAGAGGCATAGCGATGAGCCTGCCTGGCATCTATAAAAAAGCAGTCCCTGGCTCCCAGTATATAATCGTGGCCACAGTAACTCAGACTGCCATGCCCGGAATATGTATAGAGGAGATAATATTTGGGCTCATAAGTGCGGGAAGTGTAGGAAGTACTGTCGAGATTGAAGACTGTGAAGCCTTCAAGATGAAACAGCTTATCTGATGCAAACAGAGAGATCTCCGGCATGTTGAAAATACTCGACTCGCCGCTTAGACAGAATTTTAACCCTAGCATTTTGTCGTGGCTTCGATAGACATCTTCAGCGGAAAACCTGCGCAGTCTTGACGCTGATGCGGCTTTATCCATATATTCTGCGGCGTTTTCGTGCGTAACAGGCGGATCGAATATAGTATTAAGAAACACCGGTGAATTAGCTGTTGTTGAGGTAATAGTTGACATAATGCTGTCCTCTGTGAATGGTTTGTGCGTTTTTACAGGTTTTTATTGGTTTTTGTAAAATCATAGCACGATTTTGTGATGCTATGCAAGAATTTGTGGTTTTAAATAGGGACTTGCAGCAATATAATTTTATCAGATTGAGTCGTAATCAGAGGGGGATTGCGGCTCGAGATAAGAAACCTACGAAGCGAAAAGAGTAAAAGGAGGGTTAATTAATGAAAAACTTCAAGAAAATGACAGCTTTAGGACTGGCCGGCCTCATGGTTCTCGGCACAGCTCTGACAGGCTGCGGATCTTCCGGCGGATCATCCGACGGGGCAACAGGAACATCGGGCGGAGATACTAACTTCGGCTTTACACTTTCCATGCCTGATACAACATGGACTTTCGACTCATGGGATGATTCTCCGGCAGTCCAGGAGTGGCTCAAGGATTGCGGAGAGGACATCACGATCGAGTGGAATGAGGCACCTATCTCAGCGGATTCCGATTTCTACAACACACTTCTTGCAACGGGCGAGTATACAGACATTATGGAGACATCATTGATGCCTATGACTGTTACCAAGCTCTATGATGAGGGCATAGCTCTTGACATCACTGATCTCGTAGAGGAGAACATGCCTAATTACCTCGCATGGTTGGATGAGCATCCTTCATACAGGTCTCAGATCTATAAGAACATCGATGGTGAGGAGCGTATCATTGATATATATGCTCTCAATGAGACCAACGAGCCCTGGTCAGGTTTCCTGTACAGACGCGACTGGATCGTAGAGTACGGAACCAATCCTGAGACAGGTGAGGCTTTCACCGGCGGATACACAGATGCTGACAAGACAGAATGGGAGGACGATGTAGTATTCCCGTCAGGCGAGACCTATCCTAAGACGATCTCCGACTGGGAGTGGATGTTCGATATATTCGAGAAGGCTCTTGCAGCAAACGGCCTGACAAGTGACAGCAACGCATGCGCAGTTGAGATGGCTTACAGAGGATACTACGGCGGCCAGGGATCACTCTTCACATCCTTTGGCGGAACCTTCAACGGCTGGTATGAGGACAGCGAAGGCAATATCAAGTTCGGCTGGACAGATGACAGCGAGGGCGCATACGCATATGTAGAGTGCCTCAAGACCTGGTATGACAACGGCTGGATGGATCAGTCCTTCGACGAGAGATCTGATGATTCAATCTTCTTCATGATCAACCAGGAGGGTGTATACGGCGGCAAGGTCGGTATGTGGTACGGACTTATCGACTCACAGCTGGGCAACATGATGAACACAGGCGACAGTGCTCTCCTTGAGAACATCTGCTGCATGGTAGCACCGCAGCCTATCAATGATACATATGGCGACGCTTCGGTTCAGAACGTTGATCCTTATGATTACTTCGAGGCAGGTTCCCTCCTCGGCGGATCCATCTTCTTCACAGAGAAGGCTGCTGACAAGGATATTGCAGCATTCTTAAGAGCTGTGGATTACACCTACAGCGAGGAAGGCGCAGGACTTTCAACATATGGTATCTCAGAAGACCAGCAGGCAGAGGCTCAGTATCAGCCGCTTATCGATGCAGGCCTTCCAGACGGAACCTATTCTCTTACAACTAATGATGAAGGCGAGACAGTATGGGATATCAAGTCTGAGGCAATCGAGTCTGATCAGCTTGCAACATTTTCTCTTAACAGACTGTGCTTTGGTCTGAATCCTAATGCACATGCCGACAAGCACAACTCAGCACTCCGTCAGGATGCTCTTGAGAAGGCCTGCCTGTATCCGGGCGCTGGAGACATCGGATATATTACTGATACACTCCCGGCAGAACAGTCTGACGAGCAGAGCAATGTAAATACTGCAACAGGCACTATCCTTGAGGTAGAGATCCCTAACTTTATCACGGGCAGAACAGCACTCAATGAAGATACCTGGGCTGCTTTCCAGAACGAACTTCTCGAGCAGGGTGTAGATACCATCACAGGATACATTCAGGCTGCAAAATAACAGTTAATTACTCTATATTCGCTTCAACTTAAGCCGGTGGGGATGGTTTCGACCATCCCCATTGGCGTATATTGGATAGATTTTTCCTGCATATATGTATGATTTCGCAGGAGCATTTTGATCAGGAAGGGTAGATATTTATGGAAGAACAGAAATTATATGTACCGGCTGAAGATCCTTATTTTTCGCAGCCGTACATAGATGTAGAAGAATGGAGAGACAAGCCGGTAAGACACTACTTTGTGCATGGCGGCTTTAAGGGGACAGAGATCGATGGAGCAAATGAGGCCAGATTCTGTTTCTATTTCCCGGAGAAGGATAAGTACGAAGGGAGATTCTTTCAGTACGTGTCGCCGGCTCCGGAGGATGAACACGAAAGCGAACACCTTAAGGGTGAGGATGATAAGATAAGCTTCTGCCTGACACACGGCGCCTATTATGTGGTGTCCAATCAGGGCGGCTTTGTGCTGAATGACATGACGGGACGCCTCTACAGGACCAGCTCCAATGCGGCTGAATTCTCGCGGACTGTTGCAAAGCGCATCTATGAGACTGAGGACAGACCTTACGGTTATATATTCGGAGGATCGGGCGGATCCTTCAAGACCCTGGGATGCATGGAGGCGACCGAGGGAGTGTGGGACGGAGCGGTACCATATGTGCTGGCCAATCCCATGGCAGCGCCCAATGTATTCGCACCTAGGATGCGGGCAGTCAGGATGCTGGGAGAGGAAGGCTTAAAAAGAGTAGTTGCTGCAATGGAACCGGGCGGAAGCGGTGATATCTATGAGGGACTGGATGAGCTGCAGCGTCAGGCTCTTGAGGAGGCCACTAAGATGGGCTTCCCGCCCAGGGCATGGTTCTGCCACCCCTTCATGGGCGATGGGGCACTCATGGTCTTAGTCCCGACTGTATATATGATGTTCCCGACCTATTTCAAGGATTTCTGGGAGAAGGAGGGCTATGCCGGCGCTGATCCCGAGAGCAACGAGTATAAGGCAAGGGTTCAGCACATAACGACTGTGACAGATGTCTATTATGACAAGCCGGTCGCCGCTTCGGATGACGAGGGCTTTACCAGCGTCGACAATTCCTGGGTCAATACCATGCTTGGCGGCGAACCCCTTCCCAGGATCAGGATCGCCGAGCCTATGCCGGAGGGCAGCTATCAGTTCCATTGCAGGTTCAGGGTTTTGGACGGAGAGTGTGCCGGAGCAGAGATCAATATAGACGAACTGGACGGCTGCGACATCAAGCTTCATCCGGAGAATGGCGGTGCCAATAACGCCAATCCTTTTAAAAACCTGAAGCCCGGCGACAAGGTCATGATAGACAACAGCGATGCCATCGCAATCCAGTGCTTCCACCGCCATCAGGTCCCGGACGCAACCTACAAGGTATATGACCAGTTCAAGGATGCCGACGGCAATCCGCTCTATCCACAGCTTCCCATGAAGATAGCCGAGTTTATAGCCACTTCCGGAGCGGGACTGCTCATCAATGGAAATATGCATGGCAAGATAATAGCCCTCTGCTCAATGCTTGACGAGAGCGCCTGCCCGTGGCACGGCGACTGGTACCGTGAGGCTGTAAGGAGGCACGGAGTGGACGAGGAGAATCAGTTCCGCCTCTACTACACAGACAATTGTATCCATGACGACAGGGCGGGCTATCTGGACGATCCCCAGCATCAGATCGATTACCTGGGAGTGCTCCATCAGGCGCTGCTTGACGTTGCAAACTGGTGTGAGAAGGGAATTAAGCCGCTCGACACTGTCAACTATACCTTTGAGGATGGCCAGATCTATCTGCCGGATGACGCAAAGGAGCGTGGCGGCATGCAGCCTACAGTGAAGGCGAGTGTGAAGGCTGCAGCGGACGGATCAGGACAGGCCGAAGCGGATGATATGGCGCTAGGTATGGCGGATCCAGGGCATGTCAGAGATACTTTTGGGGGCAAGGTGGCCTACGCAAAGGCTGGTCAACCGGTAAGCTTTACGGCGGTCATAGAGGTTCCACCTATGGCAGGCTCGGTCACAGCGGCAGCCTGGGACTACGAGAGGACCAATGACTGGTCTCATGAGGAGGCCTTAAATACTTTGGATGACGGCAGAGTGCTGGTTGAGACTACTCACGTATTCGATGAGCCGGGCGTCTATTATCCGGTCATCAAGGTCAAGAGCAACCGCCATGGCGATGCCTCTGATATATTTACCCAGATCAAGAACCTGGACAGGGTCAAGGTCGTAGTTGAATAAGAACATATTGGGATTTTTCGGGCGCTCCGCATCGCGGGGCGCTCGCGCTTTTTTGCAGGATGTCGGAACTGTTGATATTATGTCGGGTTTGCAGATTTGATGTATATCATGCCGGAATTTGTATGCTTGATGGATGTTAAGCCGGGGTTTTCATGCTTGATGGATGTTAAGCCGGGTTTTCGGTATATAGAGAAATAATGGCTATTTTTATCCGGAATTATGCCGGGAAATGGTTTGGAAATAAGCTGTTTCGGTATATGGACAAAAATGTGTAAATTGTAGAGGTAAAGTAGCAGGTATGTACTCTATAGCGGAATTAAAATTATGTATATACCGAAGCACATTTTATGAAAGAAGAAAAAGTGGATGATAGCAGATAAACTACCGGCAGGTTTACGCATCCTCCCCAATAATGGTATAATTCATCTGTTGCGATGCAGGCAAGTGGTGCCTGAGGCAACAGCAGGTGTTAAAATATGTGAAATGCCTGTAAGGGTAAAGTGAGAAGCCTGTAAAGGGTAACGGAAATGGATAACGCAAAATCACAGAAAATCAAATGGATCGCCATAATTGCAATTCTCTGTCTGCTGGTAGTTGGAGGCGCAGCAGGCTGGAAATATTATTCCGACGCGGCCGCAGTAGAGTATTCGGTATATGGCCTTCCGGGACAGCAGCTTGAGGTAGAAGGTGCGGGATACAGCGTGACCATCGACAATTACGACAGCAATACATCGACTGCCTCCATAACAGTGACCGACGAGGCAACCGGTGAGACAGTATCGGGTGACATATCGCTGGATCCATCCAAAACAGCGGAGAAGCAGGAAGCCCTGAAGGCTTTTGACCTCAAATACAGGCTGGTATCAACAGGATGGGCGGCTGATGTGTCAGTATCCAGGAATAACAAGATGCTCCAGTCAGGGACCTTGTGCGCAGGAGAGCATATGGTACTTAATGATGAACCGGATATAGTCATAGCCCTCAATGCCGTCTATCCGGACTATAAGCTGGTGGACGACACGCCGACGACGGCATCGAACGAACTTAAAAATCCGGGTTATCTTTACACGATCTACTATCAGAATGAGGTTATGGGGAGAAATGTCTTGACAGGCAATGATCCGGTAACTATTGATGATGAGTACAGCATCAGCTTCGGCAATCCGCAGCAGTATGTGATGCTGGAGGTTAGAAAATTATGACCAATCTTATATTCAGCCTGAATGCGACCATGCCGCTCTTCTTGATGATGGTCGCAGGCTGGCTTTTGAAAAAATATAACTGGCTGAACGACGATACCGTCGAGAAGCTCAACAGGATAGTCTTCAGGATATTCCTGCCCTGCCTGCTCTTTGAGGATCTGTACGATAAGGATTTCGTGGCAATGTGGGACGGCTCCTTCGTGGCCTTCTGCTTCGGAGTGACGGCTGTCAGCATACTGGTGACCATGCTTTTCTCCAAAGTATTTGGCAGGGAAGACCGGGGAGAATTCATCCAGGCCTCCTACAGGAGTGCAGCGGCTACGCTGGGCCTGGCCTTTATGACCAACATATACGACGACTCGTCTATGATGGGACTTATGATACTGGGCTCGGTGCCTCTTTACAATATAGTAGCGGTGATAGTGCTCTCGCTCACCGCGCAGGATGCAAGTGAGATGAGCGCCAACAAGGATATGGCCGGACTTATGAAGAAGACCCTTAAGAATCTGGTCACCAATCCCATAATTCTATCGATAATTATCGGTATGGCCTGGTCGCTTTTGAAGCTTCCTCTTCCGACGATCGCTGAGACCTCCATCAATTATATGGGAAGGATGGCGTCGCCGCTGACCCTGATAGCTCTTGGCGCATCCTTCGAGTTCAAGGATCTTAAGGAAAAGGCACTTCCTGTAGTTGCAATATGTTTCAACAAGCTTATCTTGTGGTGCGCGGCTTTCCTGCCGCTTGCGGTATACATGGGCTTCAGGAATGAGAAACTGGTTGCGGCCCTCATCATGCTGGGATCCGGAACGACCAGCTCCAGCTATGTAATGGCCAGAAACATGGGCCATAATGGTGTTATATCATCCAGCGCGGTCATGATCACGACCCTGCTTAGCTCCTTCACATATGCAACCTGGCATTTCGTGCTGAAAAGCCTGGGGTATATTTGATTA
>R03__coassemble_89_pt1 | contig 56096 bp, 44 predicted proteins | sample R03__metabat2_high_PE_045 | metagenome-assembled genome bin R03 | reverse complement strand
GTATTCCTTGTTCTCATCGGTCATATGCTCAACGATAAAATCTGCGAAGTCACGTGTATCGATGACGTTGCACTTTACAGGTGTCTTGGTCTTTAAGAGTGTTACCTTGCCCGCCTCAACCTTGGGCTGGAAGATGTGGGCAGTATCGTAGAAATATCCCGTCGGGCGGAAGATCGCGTAGGTGATCCCGCTTGCCTTCAAAGCCTCGATGAACTGAGCCTTGGCTCCGAGCATAGGGATCTTCTTGCCCTTCTCTTCCTTTAAAACCGAGACGAATGCGAAATTCTTAACGCCTGCCGCAACAGCCTCGTCGAGAAGGTTCTTGTTGGCGCCGAAATCGATGTCGTAAGCCGTAACGGTCTCGCTGGCCTTGGTGAGGCCTACTGTAGTGATGACCGCCTCTACTCCGTCGCAGCAGCCCTTCAGGGACTCCTTGTTGGTCATGTCGACCTGCAGCGGTGTGAAGCCGTCGAAATCGAGTTCCCTCACAACCATATCGGCTGCGATTACATCGTGGCCCGCGTTAACGAGTGATCTGAGCACATCGGATCCTAAGTGTCCGAACGCTCCTGCTAATAATACTTTCATACTATGCATCTCCTTTTACTTTTATTTTGTATGTCGATCTCTGATACGTGTTTGATTGTCTATATTTTATCAAATAATATATTCTTTTTAAACATTCAGATGGTTTTTGTTGATTATTATTTTGACTTTTTCTTCGTTTTTCCCGGCTTCTTCCTGTCCGTATTGCCACCCTTTTTCTCGAGTTTTCTAGGAGGGATCAGACAGTTTTTGCCAAATCCTATGAGGTCGGTCCTTCCCGCCTTGATGAGGGCCTCCTTGACCAGGTCATAATTTTCCGGTCTCCGATACTGGATCAGAGCCCGCTGCATGGCCTTCTCGTGAGGATTGCGGGTTATATTGACCGGCTTCATGGTCCTTGGGTCAACGCCGGTGTAATACATTACAGTCGATATGGTCGAAGGTGTCGGGTAGAAGTCCTGGACCTGCTCAGGCATATAACCCATATCCCTGACGCTCTCTGCCAGAGCTATTGCATCCTTGATGTCAGAACCCGGATGCGAGGATATGAGATAGGGCACTATGTACTGATCCATGCCCAGTTCTCTGTTGACCTTCTCGAACTGCTTTACGAATCTTAAATAGACATCGGCGCGAGGCTTTCCCATCAGATCGAGCACATGGTCTGTCACGTGTTCCGGCGCCACACGCAGCTGGCCGCTTATGTGATATTTGCAAAGCTCCCGCAAAAATGTCTGGTCCTTGTCCGCAAGCACATAATCGTAGCGGATTCCCGACCTGATAAATACTTTTTTAACCCCGGGCAAGGCTCTCAGCTTTCTGAGAAGCTGTATGTAGTCGGAGTGGTCGATCTTCATGTTGCGGCAGACCTCGGGATAGAGACACTGCTTATTCACACAGGCGCCCTTCTCGAGCTGCTTGTCGCAGGCCGGCCGCCTGAAGTTTGCCGTCGGGCCTCCCACATCATGTATATAGCCCTTGAAATCCGGCTGCCTCGTCATCTCCTCGGCTTCCCGGATCAATGACTCATGGCTTCTTACCTGGAGCACCCTGCCCTGGTGAAATGTCAGCGCGCAGAAGCTGCAGCCTCCGAAGCAGCCGCGGTTGCTTGTCAGGGAGAATTTGATCTCGCTGATGGCCGGAACGCCGCCCTCCTTCTCGTATGAGGGGTGATAGGTGTTCATATAGGGCAGTTCATACACATCGTCGAACTCCTGAGTGGTCAGGGGCCTTGATGGGGGATTCTGCACCACATATCTCTTCTCGCCGTACTTTTCTATCAGGGGCTTGGCCGAATAGAAATCAGTATTCTGATATTGGATGAAGAAGCTTCTGGCATAGTTAAGCTTATCCGCCGTAAGCTCGTCGTACTCAGGCAGCATGATGCCCTCGTAGACATTTGACACATCGCGTGTCTTATAGACCGTTCCCGGGACATAGGTGATATCACTCACGTCCATTCCGCTGTCTAACGCCTCGGCTATGGCGACGACCGACAGCTCACCCATTCCGTACATGAGCAGGTCCGCCCCGGAATCCAGAAGTATGGACCTCTTCAGCTTGTCGCTCCAGTAGTCATAGTGGGCCAGTCTCCTCAGGCTGGCCTCGATGCCGCCTATCATGATGGGCGTATTCTTGTAGGTCCTCTTGATCAGGTTGCAGTATACGATCGTCGCATAATCGGGCCTTTTGCCGATGACCCCGCCCGGAGTATAGGCGTCCATCTGCCTGCGCTTCTTGCTGACCGTATAGTGGTTGACCATGGAATCCATATTGCCGGCGCAGACCAAAAAGCCCAGCCTGGGCTCTCCGAATATGGTAACGCTCTTCTCCTCCTTCCAGTCAGGCTGGGAGATGATAGCGACCTTAAAGCCGCGGGATTCCAGCACACGGCTGATTATCGCGGGTCCGAAGGAGGAATGATCCACGTAGGCATCCCCTATGACGAAAACGAAATCCGGCCTGTCCCAGCCGTATTCCTCCATCTCCTTTTTTGTTGTCGGTAAAAATCTCTTTTTGCTCATAAATATACTTTTATAAAAATGCCTGTATAAAATACCTGTTAAGCGTCTGCACGATTGGCAGGCAATCAGTGTGTTACTGCTCGCGGTCCAGCCTCTTGGTCGTATTTTTCCACAGGTCTCTGATGATTCCCAGCTCTCCTGTGAATTGCTGAGGCAGGGTCGGGATTCTGTCGTAGAGCATCTGTATGTACTCGTCCCTGTTCCCGCAAAAATCCGTTATCTCCAGTGTATATACGCCCGGCACATTGGACCTGCGGGACCTGTTGACATTGATGACAACACCCTTGAGCGTCAATGTATAATTTTCAGCCTCGATCTCCAGCTCTGCGGCATCTCCCAGCTTCAGTGCGTCAGCCTCGTCAAGGAAGATACTTACGCTGTGCTCGGTCAGGTGACTGGTCACGCCTGCCAGACTGCCGCCTACCAGGACGGGTTCGGCATCGTAGACGTGAACATTCTCCCCGTCACCGTCCCTTCCATCCACCAAAAAGAGTCCCATCAGCATGAAGTAGAGGTTGCGGATCAGCCAGAAGAGTATGACAACCAGTCCGAATTCATGGCCGACTATAAAACCGTATCCCCTTCTGACTATGGCGATCACCGACAAGGTGATCAGCACTATAAAAGGCATCAGCATTCTGATATCCGTCTTTCTCGCCACTCTGCCGCCGTCCTTGTTGGTCACCTTAAAGGTAGACAGGGATATACCGAAGGTCTCCTTGAGTATAGGCATAAAGAGGAAGGGCATGACCGCCGTCTCCTGTATGCCGCTCCATTTTGCCGTCATGGTCCTGCTGGATATAGCCCTCAAGGTTATGTTCTGGCATATGAACATGGGCAGCCAAAATATGACTATATCCAGCATAGTACACTTGAACACCGGTATGGAAAAGAGGGCATACAAAAGCGGCGACACCAGATATATCATATTCTTGATCGGCGAATACCAGTAGACTACCGAACTCCAGTAGCTGGCTTTCTGCTGTATGGTCAGATCCTTGTTGAACATGAACTTAAGCTGGCGTCCCGTGAGGATGACTCCTCTGCCCCACCTGGTCCTCTGCTGCACATGCTCCTTGAATGTCGTCGGCGCCAGTCCTGATGCCAGAGGTTCTGATAAGCCCAGGCTCACATAGCCGTGCGACTCTATCAGCATTCCGGTCGCAAAATCCTCTGTTATGGTCTTAGTATAGAATCCCCCTATGTCCTCGAGTGCCTTCCTTGAAAGTATGGTGTTTGAGCCTCCGTAGATTACACTGTTGGTGTAGGTCTTGGCCGACTCTATCGTCCTGTAGAAGAAGTCCTGCTCATTAGGTATGTGGCGCTCATTATAGAGGCCGTACTGGAAGACGTCCGGATTATAGAAACACTGAGGAGTCTGAATCAGTCCCAACGGCATCCTCTCGCCCTCCGGCAGGGCAGCATTTCTCTTCCCGGCATCCACATAATACGGAATGGTCTTTATCAGGAATTCCCTGCGGGGTATCATGTCTGCGTCCAGGGTCACTATATAAGGCGATGTGGTCAGGCTCATGGCATGATTGAGATTGCCGGCCTTAGCCCCCTCGTTGTCGGGCCTGTCGAAATAGTTGACGCCCAGTTCCTCGGCAAGTGCCCTCATCTCCGGCCTCCTGTGGTCGTCGCACAGATAGATGTGGACTTTTGACAGATCCGGGTAAATGATATGCTTGCAACCTATAATGGTCTTTTTCAGCAGGCTGGTCGGTTCGCTGTATGTAGAGATAAATATATCGACATCCGGATACTCGTCGTCCTCTATATGAGGCAGAGGATGATCCCTCATATTGAGCATGCTGTAATAATGGACCAGCGACTCGGCGAAGCCCAGCACCTCCACAATAAGAAGTATGAGGTTGCATATGACAGCGAGCCAGCCGTAGGCCACAGGCACAGAAAAGGCCATCCTCCAGAAGAGGTAGATAAAGGTAAATACCGTCGTAAAAAGCAGGGAGATCCTGCCGATAAGCAAGGTCCTCCTCTTACGTTTTTCTTTTGTGCTCTGTACTGCCCCGGTCCCGGCGATTTCATCCTTATAGCCCCCGGTCCTTCTGATCAACTCATCATATGTACGATTTTTCTTCTTTCTTAACGTGCGGACGAGAGCCGTCAGGACAGCTATAAGTATCAGTATTCCTAGCGTTATCCCGGCAAATATGGCCCAGGTCAGCCACTTGTCAGACCTCATCTTCTGATAGAGGCTTACCTCTGACGCTTCCGCCGTCACATATAAGGAGGTATCCTCGCCGCGCATCAAGGCACGGATCCATTTTCCGGTATTGGTCAGGTCCTTATCAGTAAGCTCCCCCTTATGGCGGGTGTCGTATCTTATCATGGCAGAGGATTCTTCCTTATTTGACAGGCTCCACACAGCACAGCTCAAATGCCTCTCGTGCACCAGTCTGAACCATTCGGTCGCCTCCTCGTAATCTATGATGCCGTCACCGGATTCCTCGCTTATGCCGCACTCAGTCACAAAGACAGGAAGACCGGCATCGAGGGCCTCCGTCAGTTCATCTCTCATATCCTGCTTATGGGAGGACGCATAGAAATGAAAGCTGTACATCACGTTGTCAGCATCCACGGGATTCTCCACGGCGCATGACAGATCCCTGTCATAGACCGGTGTCCCGACTATGATCACCGCCTCAGGGTCGTTGCTCCTTATGATGGGAATGATCACACTTGCATATCTTCTCACATCTTCCCAGGTGGTATCACCGTTCGGCTCGTTGCATATCTCATATAAAACATTAGGCGTGCCGGCGTACATTTCAGATACCGTATCGAAGAAATCCACGGCATCCGAGATATTGTCGTTAGGATTGCTGTCCTCGAGGACATGCCAGTCCACCAGCACATACATATCGGCATCCACCGCATACTCCACGCCCTCAGTCAGAAGCTTCATGCTATCCTTCTCGCCGCCATTACAATAGACATCGGAATACATGGCAAGTCTGATCAGATTGGCATTCCAGTCCTCGCTCACATACCTGAAGAGATCCTCGTTTACGTACTGTGGATACCAGGTCAGTCCGTGCGTGCTTGGCCCCTGGAGTATGACCTCACTGCCATCTTCGCCATAAAGGCCCTGTCCATCCACGTGCAGCCTTCCCGCCTCCGATGGTCTGAGCAGGTACTCCTCGATCGACTCTATCCCGTCGTCCGACGAAGCCTGTGCTATTAATGAAGCGCCTGACATAACTGCAAGTGTCATCATTATGCCAAGCAATGCGCCAAGTGCCTGTCTGCTTATTTTTCTCAGTCTGAACTTACAAGATCTCATAACTCGAATCACCTTTTTGTTTTTCCCGGGTCTCTTACCGATACGGCAATAATTATATCATAGGCTGATGGCCTTTTGCGAAGAGGACCATATGAATTTTATTTTACATCTCAACAATTGCTTTTATGGTGGCGGCAAGCTTGCAGAAATACCGTTTCTGGGGTATATTTATTTAGGCTGAAGCCTGTCGGTCTGATAGGCTTCTTATTATGCAAAGGGGAGATTGTTATGACAATAACTGCAAAAACTCCGTGGAAGGATCACCTGGAAGGGCTGCCCTTTCACTTGGATTACTATGAAGGCACCATGTATCAGGCGCTGCGCCGTACCGAAGAGCAGTATCCGGACTATATCGCCCTGGATTTCATGGGCAGATCCATCTCCTACAGGGAGATGATGGAGAATATCGATACCTGCGCGAAAGCGCTGAAGGAGCTCGGCATCCGGGAAAATGAGGCCGTTACGGTCGCCCTTCCCAACTGTCCGCAGGCCGTATATGTCTTCTACGCCCTCAACTGCATAGGGGCGATCGGCAATATGGTGCACCCTCTGTCTGCCGAAAAAGAACTTGAATTCTATATCACACACGCGAAAAGCCGGACTGTGATCACACTGGATCAGTTTTACGAAAAGTTTGCGAATGTGCGAAAGAATGTCAGCATCGAAAATCTGATCCTGGCAAGCGTCAAGGACGAGCTGGCCCAGCCCTTAAAGACCGGCTATATCCTCACGGAGGGCCGCAAGATCAAAAAGGTTCCAAAGGATGCTCCCGTTCTCTATTGGAAGGAGCTCATGAAGCTCGGCCGCAAGTATACAGGCGAATTCGAATGCAAAAAGGATTCCCGTGATACGGCGGTCATCCTGTACTCCGGAGGCACAACCGGAACCACGAAGGGAATCGAGCTGACCAGCTATAATTTCAACGCCCTGGGCACCCAGGTGATCGGCGTTAATCCCATGTTTCGCCCCGGTGACAAGATGCTTGCAGCCATGCCCATCTTCCACGGCTTCGGTCTGGGAGTCTGCATACACACTATGCTGGAGAGCGGTGGCAGATGCATCCTGGTCCCCCGTTTCACGCCAAAGACTTACGCAGATCTTATGGTTAAGAAGAAATGCAACTTTGTGGCCGGTGTACCGACTCTTTATGAGGCCCTGCTCCGTCTGGACACGCTGGAAGGAGCCGACCTCAGCAGTTTGAAAGGCGTCTTCTCCGGAGGAGATTCCCTGTCTGTCGAGCTCAAGAAAAAGCTGGATAAGTTTCTGGCGGACCATCACGCGAACATTCAGGTCCGCGAGGGTTACGGCACCACGGAGACCGTTACGGCCTGCTGTCTGACGCCTCCTGCAAGGAGCAAGGAAGGCAGCATCGGCATTCCCTTCCCGGATACCTATATCAAGATCGTGAAGCCCGACACTGATGAGGAGCTGCCCTACGGCGAGGAGGGTGAGATACTGCTCTCCGGTCCTACAGCCATGAAGTGCTATATGAATAACCCTGAAGAGACAGCCAAGACCCTTCGCACGCATGCGGACGGGCTGACCTGGGTATACACCGGTGACCTGGGCATCATGGACGAGGAAGGCTTCGTCTATTTCCGCGGCAGGAGCAAGCGCATGATCGTAAGCTCCGGCTACAATATATATCCGGCTCAGATGGAAAATATCCTGGATGCCAACGAGATGGTCAGCATGAGCTGCGTCATCGGAGTGCCGGATTCCTATAAGATGCAGAAGGTGAAGGCCTTCGTCGTTCTCAAATCAGGCTATGAAAATAGCGAGGAAAACCGTCAACAGCTTATGGACTACTGCAGAAAAAATATCGCGAAATACGCCCTGCCGAGTGATATCGAGTTCCGCGATGAGCTTCCCAAGACACTGGTCGGCAAGGTTGCCTACCGGAAACTGGAGGAGGAAGAGCTGGCAAAGCTTGCCTCGCTTTCAGAGTAAGGAAAAACGAGGTCTGTATAAGAAAGGATAACCATGTCGGATAATAAGAAAAAAGAGAAAAGACACTTGGGAGACCGTTTTGACGGGAAACTGCTCAGGGATATCGATCCCATGCACATCATCACGCCGCTTTTGTACCCCAACCGTGCGGATAACGAGGCTTATATCGCCGAATCGATCGATTTGGCTCCTATCCGTGCCTATCTTGAAAAGAAGAATGCCGATAATCCGGTATTCAAATACACGATGTTTCATGTTATGGTCACAGCCATGATCAAGGTCCTGACCCTGCGTCCCAAGCTGAACCGCTTCATTGCCAACAAAAACACCTATCAGAGGTATGAGATAACCGCATCTTTTGTGGTGAAGAAGCTCTTTACGGATGAGGCTAAGGAAGGTCTGGCCATCATTCACGCCGAAGACGAGGACACTATGGACAGCCTGCATGAAAAGCTCTTCCAGCAGATCAGCAGCAATAAGACGGGCGATCAGGAGGACGCCTCCTCCAATGCCATGTCCATAGTAAGCAGGATTCCCCGACCCATCATGAAATTTTTTGTAGGGATCATCTGCATTTTAGACAGACTGGGGCACTGCCCGCGCGGACTCATCGAAACCGATCCCTTCTACACCTCCGTCGTGCTGTCCAATGTAGGCTCCATAGGCCTCAGCAGCGGATACCACCACCTGGTCAACTGGGGAACTAATTCCCTCTTTGTCCTGATCGGTAAGATCCGGGAAAAAGAAATTAAAAATGAAGACGGAACCACCTCCGTCCACGAGATCGTAGATCTGGGCATCACTGTCGATGAGCGCCTGGCTGACGGAGTATACTATTCCAACTCCATCCGCCTGTTAAAAAAGCTTTTGGCAGAGCCGGAGCTTTTGGAGCGTCCAATGAATGAGCCTGTAGAATATTGATGAGGCAGGCGTCTGTCTACAATATTTTTCCATCGCTCCTCCGTCAGAAGCTTCCGACGGAGGAGTTTTTTGTTTGCTGTTTTATTTCGCCTTATTTCTGCATTTGATCCATCTGCGGATCACGAGAAGAAGGAATATCGCAGAAAGGATGTCAAGGGCGATCAGGATTCCCTTCACCAGACCGCTTCCGGAATTGTCAGCGGTTTTGTTTACCATGGATTCATCTCCGGTTGCTGCTACATAATCCTGATTTGCCGCCATGGCATTGCAATACTGGTAAATGATATGCTTTGCTGCCGTGCGAAGTGCCTGCCTGAAGCTGTTGGATTCCGTCTCACAGGTCAATTCACCTTCCGTAAAGCCATCCATCCATATATCACCGCCGGCCCTGATCATCTGGTCGCCGTTCATGAACTGCTGATGATCGGCATAATCGGTGATCACCGCACCGCAGAAATTCCATTCCTCTCTGAGCACGCCTTTAAGCAGAGCCTCGCTTCCTCCTGACCAGGTGGAGCCGATTCTGTTATATGAGGACATCACACCTGTTGCGCCGTATTCCTTAATTGCGATCTCAAAGGGCTTCAGATATATTTCCCTCAAAGCCTGCTCCGTCTCCCAGATATAGACTGAATCACGATAGATGTATGCCTCGCCGTCATTATTGATCAGATGCTTGATGAAGCAGTAGGTGCCGGCATCCTTTGCACCTGATACGTAATTACCTGCATAAATTCCCGACAGGAAGCCGTCCTCCGAATAGTACTCAAAATTTCTGCCGTTCAGGGGGCTCCTGTGAATGTTCGTGGAGGGACCGTAGATACCGTTGATTCCGGAGCCTGCAGCCTCCCTTCCGATCGCGCGTCCCAGATTATTTATGAGCTCTGCGTTCCAGGTGCAGGCATTCGTGCTGGCGCTTGGGAAGCCCGTTGTTGTCGAAATGCCAAGATAGGCACCCAGGAAGCCGCCGATCTGAGAAGGCCCGTCCTGCTCGGTCGTTGCAGGCTTGCCCACTGAATCCATCGCCTTGATATGGCTGTAGCCGTGAGAAACCGCATCCAGCATTTCGTCAATGGTAAGCTGATCCAGAAGTGCATCCCACTCTTCTGCCTCATAATCTGTTCCCAGCTTATATCCCAGTTCTGTTAGCTGTCCGTCTTCTACGACTGACAACCCGTTGTCCGCGCCGGTGGTGATAGCTTCATCCGCCTCATCGATCCAGGCCTCGGCATCGACTTCAGTATATAGATTTTTTTCTGCAAGCTCAGCTGTCATGGCACGGGTATCTACATTTTCAGCAGGGAATGTACCTGCAAAATCAGCTCGGGTCAGATAGGTAATGTTCTGCTCCGAATCTGAACCGTCCAGCGAGAAGCCGTCGATTGCGTCATCTCCGGTAAATTTGTTTGATGCGGTATCATACTGTATATTTTCTGCGATGGATACGGTCATGGTCATTCCGTCTTCCGGGGAAACATGATGGGCATCCTTCTGCAGTGTGATCACATAATCACCCGGATCAAGCTCGTAGCCTGCAAAGCCGTTATTATTGGCGTCATAACAGTCATAGCTTGCCATATCCTCCACATCAAGAGTGAGGGTGAGCTCCTGGCTCTCTCCCGGCTCAAGCAGGTCAGTCTTGGCAAAAGCTCCCAGATTTTTGGCCGATTTTTCGATCTCTCCCTTGATATATGGCGCAGCATAGTATAATTCCACCACGTCCTTGCCGGCGGTATCTCCCGTGTTGGTCACTTTTACGGTAACCGAAATAGTGTCATCAGTGCCGACAACAGCGCCATCACAGGAGTCGACCACTTCCCACTCAAAGCTTGTGTAGCTCAAGCCGTATCCAAAGGGGAACTGGACCACGCCGTCATAGCCTTCTCCGTATTCATTGGATACGTAGTCCCAGTAGCCTTCCGCATCCGCAGTCTCATACCATTTGTAGCCAACATAAATGGATTCGGCATAATCCTCATAGGAGACCTGAGTGTAGGCAGATTCCTCGCCGGAAAGTCCCAGGTTGCCGTTTGTGGTGCCGTCTGCCGGATAAAGCCCGTCAGCATCGGAATAAGCGCCTACGCCATCCTCACCCGTGTTGGCCCAGCTGGCGGCTGTAGACATGTCATATGCCCAGGTATCCACCGTCTTGCCGGAGAAATTTTCCTCGCCGTACAGAAGCGCCGGCAGGGCTTCCGTTCCGTCCGAACCGTCCATGCCCGCCATGACCACGGCATCTACGCCCTCTAAGGTCTCGACCTGACCGAGTTCAAAGATATTTCCCGAATTGATCATCAGGATCACCTTGTCGTAATTCTGACCTACATATGCCAGCAGTTCTTCCTCCTCAGTGGATAATTCCAGCAGAGACCGGGTCTCATCGCATATCACGTCTCCGCCGGATTTCGTGACCTTATACTGCTTCTTTGTGGCATCGTTTGATTCGCCGATAAATCTGCCGACCACGACTATCGCAGTATCGGAATAGGCCAGGGCATTTGACAGCAATTCCTCTGTATAGTATTCACTGTCCGTTACCGAAGGCTCATACAGCCTCCCTGACACTTCCGGTGTGGAGCCCAAGGTACGGCCTGCTTCCCTTGATTTCTGAAAAGCGGTGTACATATCCTGAAGTTCGGTATTTGTCTCTATGCCGTAAGCGTTAAGTGCCTGGATCAGGTCAACATTTACCGAAGACACTCCGCCGGAACCGGAACCGCCGCCCTGCCACTGGGTTGATGCCCAGCCAAAGACATTTACTTTTGTCACATCACCGGGCAGAGGCAGGGTATTGTCCTCATTTTTTAGCAGGACTGCCCCCTCTGTTGTCAGCTGATCTGCAAGATCAGTTCCCGTGAGATCATCGGTCACGGACACCGTTTCCTCATCCTTTGCAGTCAAAAGTCCCGCATAGGAATCTATTATTGAGCTCATGGAACTGTATGCCATGTTCAAAGCTATCGTAATTATCAGAAACAGGCATGCCAGTATTGTGCGCACAATAGGTTTTCTTTTCTTCATAGTACCCTCCTTTATATTGTAAATTTTCTTTTACAATACATTTTCGGCAATTGTTTTACGGGATTTTTTCCTAAATGTGCATTTTTTTATCATAATTGGATGCGAAAAAAGCCTGCAGACTAATCTGCAGGCTTTTCTTGAAGGCTCAATTCCCTGTCTCTTCAAACATTATCTCCAGTCTGTATATATTATCATCTGCGGAGATCTGAAGGTTTCCATTATATTTTTCCACGATCTGTTTTATGGATTTCATGCCATAACCATGATTCATTTTATCTGATTTATCAGTCACCGGCAGTCCATCCATAATAGCAGGCATCTTATCGCAGTAGTTTTCCACCTCTATATGAGTGCGTCCGCTGTCAGCGCTTATCGTTGTAGACACAACCCGCATATCTTCATTCGGAATACGGCAGCTGGCCTCGATCGCGTTATCGTAGATGTTCCCAAACAAAGTATATATATCAACAGCATTCATAAACTTAAGAAGACTGCCGTCGGCCATGCAGGTCCAGTTTATATTATTGCTTCCACAGAGCAGGCTTTTTTCTGTCAGGACCACGTCAAGGGCCGTATTTCCGGTCTTCATTGCTGCGTCATATATCATAACCGCATCTTCCATCTCCTCGATCGCGGCCTCGCGCTCCGCTTTGTTATCGATACCCTTAAGTGCCTTTATCTGGTGCTTCAGATCATGACATTTGGCATTTATTATGTCGATGCTCTCCTTTGACAATTCATACTGATCCCTCATCTGTTCATGCAGCTGCCGCTCCATGGCCATGGCATTCTGCAGGTCGGATTCCTTTCTCTGCTCCACCATAATGAGAAGTATGAAAAAGCATCCGAGGATGTCATAAATATTAATGAAAATGCTCACTTCGGGATTGATATAGCGGATCAGTCTGGCCGGATAATTCAAAAACATGGCAAGAGTCAGGGTAACGCCAAACAATATCAGGGCATTCCGCATGGTAGAATGATAGCTGCCATCCCTTGAAAAATATTTAATGATCAGAAAATAGCAGGCAGCAAGAACCGCAAAATAGATAGTCCACCTGCCGAGCGAAACCCATAATTCTTCATAGTCATAACCCATGCAGGCATCGCAGACACAGAAGGCCATGTGCTGGGTCAGATATACTATCGAGGTTCCAAAGATAGAATCGGCATAATTTAAGCCTATGGACCACTTAAAGATGATAAGGCTCAATATGATCGGCATGGCCATAATAATCAGATAATACGCCAGCATGCCCACACCCTGCGCGCTGTCTTCCATGGATCCGCCGAAATTTACTATAACGCCCGACGCATTTCCTTCTGAATAGTAATTTATATACGAATCAAACCACACTGTGACTGCAAGCCCCGCAGCCGCAATAATGGCAAATTTCCATTCCCAGCCCTTCCTCTTCTGCAACGGCAGCGCAAATACAAAGGTCGCTACTATAAGCTGCTGATAAAAGTCCGGCTGCATTATATGTCTTAGTACTGTTTCCATATTATTTTCCTTCGGCAAATCTCATCAAAGCCGCTTTAAGCTGCTTCTTTTTGTTCCTGCTGATGGCGAGATAATCCTTACCCACCTTGACTTTATCACCCGACAGGCTGTCAATATAGAAGAGATTTACCAGATAGCAGGAATTGCACCTGCAGAAGCCGTAATCCGATAACTCCTCCTCTGCTTGGGACAGAGTTTTTGCCCCTGCTGCGGCGTACACTCCTGAAGAGGTATGATACATCAGATTATGGCCCTGACTTTCCACATAGTATATGTTTCGGGTCGACAGCCGGCGGGTCTCCCCGTCCACCTTGATAAATATTGACTCGGCCGGACGCTGACGGTATATCCGCAGCACCTTCTTCATCTTCATTGACAGGGCTGCATAATTCAAGGGCTTCAGCACATAGTCCACCGCATCAACCTCGTAACCGTGCAGCGCATACTGAGCCATATTGGTCACAAACATGATCAGCACCTGATCGTCCATCTCTCTGACAGCCCTGGCGGTGTCGATACCGTTCATGACCGGCATCTCCACATCCAGAAGGATCAGGTCAAAACGGTAAGAATAATCACCGATAAGCTTTGCCCCATCTTCAAACTTTACAATATTGAATTCCAGATCATTTTCCGATGCGAACTGATGCAGACGCCTCTCAAGCTCTTCCGCATATGAATTATCATCTTCTACAATTGCAATGTTCATAGTCACTCCACAAAGCTGATCTTCTTTTTCAATGAAAAACAGAGCGAATCGTTAAGATCCGCTCTGTTTTTATAGACATATAAGGCAACTATTCAGAGCCCTCTTCTTTTTGTCTGATGCTTAGAACTTACCGGCCTTTGCTGCTTCCTCTACGGAAACTGCAACTGCAACTGTAGCACCAACCATCGGGTTGTTGCCCATTCCGATAAGACCCATCATCTCAACATGGGCAGGAACTGATGAAGAACCTGCAAACTGAGCATCTGAATGCATACGGCCGAGTGTATCTGTCATACCGTATGAAGCAGGACCTGCTGCCATGTTATCCGGATGAAGTGTACGTCCTGTACCACCGCCTGATGCTACTGAGAAATACTTCTTGCCCTGCTCGATGCACTCCTTCTTGTAGGTACCTGCAACCGGATGCTGGAAACGTGTCGGGTTGGTGGAGTTACCGGTGATGGATACGCCGACATTCTCCTTGTGCATGATGGCAACACCTTCCTGAACATCATCTGCGCCGTAGCACTTAACTGTTGCGCGGACGCCATCTGAATATGGGGTCTCTGAAACGATGTTCAGAGTAGCTGTCTTGTAATCGTACTTGGTCTCTACGAAGGTGAAACCATTGATACGTGAAATGATCTGGGCTGCGTCCTTGCCAAGTCCGTTAAGGATAACGCGAAGAGGCTTCTGACGAACCTTGTTGGCCTTCTCTGCGATGCCGATAGCACCCTCAGCTGCTGCGAATGACTCATGTCCTGCCAAAAAGCAGAAGCACTCTGTCTCCTCCTCGAGGAGCATCTTACCCAGGTTACCATGTCCGAGACCAACCTTACGATGATCAGCAACAGAACCCGGAATACAGAAAGCCTGAAGGCCCTCGCCGATAGCTGCTGCAGCATCCGAAGCCTTGCGGCATCCCTTCTTGATTGCGATAGCAGCACCTACTGTGTAAGCCCAGCAAGCATTCTCGAAGCAGATAGGCTGAATCTTCTTAACCTGCTCGTATACGTCAAGACCAGCATCCTTAGTGATCTTCTCTGCTTCCTCGATAGAAGCGATTCCGTAACTGTTAAGTACGGCGTTGATCTGGTCAATTCTTCTCTCATATGATTCAAATAAAGCCATTGTCTTAATCTCCTTTCCCTATATTACTCAACACGAGGATCGATGATCTTAACAGCGCCCTGCTCAGGAGTTACACGGCCATAAGAGCCTGATGCCTTCTCCCAGGCGGTGTTAGCGTCATCACCCTTCTTGATAAAGTCTGTCATCTTTCCAAGGGAAACGAACTGATAACCGATCACACAGTCATCCTTATCAAGAGCGATACCTGTTACATAGCCCTCAGCCATCTCAAGGTAACGAACACCCTTCTCCTTGGTTGCGTACATAGTACCAACCTGAGAGCGAAGTCCCTTTCCGAGATCCTCGAGACCTGCACCGATTGCAAGACCATCATCAGAGAATGCAGACTGTGTACGTCCGTAAACGATCTGAAGGAAAAGCTCGCGCATAGCGGTGTTGATAGCGTCGCATACAAGGTCAGTGTTGAGAGCCTCAAGGATTGTCTTGCCCTGGAGGATCTCAGCTGCCATAGCTGCTGAATGAGTCATACCTGAGCATCCGATCGTCTCAACCAAAGCTTCCTCAATGACACCATTCTTGACATTCAGTGAAAGCTTGCAGGCGCCCTGCTGAGGTGCACACCAGCCTACACCGTGTGTAAAGCCTGAGATATCTTCGATCTTCTTAGCATGGACCCACTGGCCTTCCTCAGGAATAGGAGCCGGCTCATGCTTTGCGCCCTTAGCTACAGGGCACATGTTCTGAACTTCTTTTGTGTAAATCATGTTGTTACTCCTTTCATAATCACTTAATGTGAATAATTAACACATAGATGGTTTTATTTTCGCATATTTTTATAATGCCGTAAAGTGGGTAAATGCACAAAAAAAATCCCGCACAGTCCGAAAATTTAGAGAGGGGAGATCGAACCATGCGGGTATGTAACTTTTTTCTTTTTTGCAGATTGTTCACCGGCCATTCCGCGGCCGAGGCCTTAACCGGCTATGTGTGCCACTATGATGTCCAGCGTGTCGTTGCCTTTACGGAATCACCGTCATTGGTAAAGTGAATATGCTCCATAACATCGGCTGCGACCCTCTCGTCTGTTGCCTTGTCAGTAACCACTGTCCTGTAGTGGATCGCCGCGCAGTTGCCTGAGATGATCATGCTGTCAAAGAATACTCTCCTGGTATCCTTTGCTTCCATATCAGCCTTGATGTCTGCAAGATACTCGTCTGCAGACTGCTCTGTCAAGCCTGCATAGCGTTTGAAGCCCTCTGCCGCATTTGCCTTTACGCATTCTGCATATGCCTCGTAACCCTTATTGTAGGCATCAAACTCAGCCAGGATATAATCGCGAATCTTAAGCCCCATCTCATTCTTGATAGTCGTCGGGAATTTGACGGGATATTTTGCAACCAGGTCGTCTGTGTCAGGGATAACAGTGTTCAACACTTCCTCAGTCACCTTATCCTGGGCCTCCTTGCAGGCGGGTGCCTGGATCATCGAAAGGCCTGCGTAGTCATCGCCTCTGGTTCCTGCCCAGCCCTCAACAACTCTGGCACCGAGCTCCTCGCCCAGGTCTGCGAACTTTACGAATTCCATGACCGATCCCGGGTAGAACTCTCCGGTAGCAGGATTTTCTGTGGCAATCTTGTAATGGATTGCTGTCCAATCATCTACTATCAGCATATTCATGAAGTCTCCCATAAGGATCTTGTTCCTCTTAAGTGTTCCCATCATAGCCATCTGGTAGTTTGCCAGTGTAAGCTTTACAGCATGCACATTGTAGATCGATGCATCCGTGTAGAGGACATCGCCCCACTCCTTCCATGCCTCGAAGCCCCTGTTCCAGTTCTCAAATCCGTTGAGAAGTCTGTTCTGGATCTTCTTCTCCATATCTGTATCTACAGGTGTAGGATAGATGATCGGGAATTTTTCCGCCATCATCTTCGTGTTCTCTTCCCCAAGTAATACTTCCATCTTCATGTTCTCGCTCATTTTTTTACCCTCCGTTTGGTCTGACTGTATCTCTGCTGTGATCTGCTGATTTTTTCCAAGCTGTGATTATATGTTTTTTAAGCTGAGATTATAATATTTCGCAAAAGTAAACTGAAGGTAAACGGAGAAATGTTTTTGGCAATCCTGCCATTTTTCTCTTTAACTGCCCATGCTATGTGACTAACATGGACAAAAATGTACTATATTTCTTATTCTGCCCAGGCTTTCTTGTTTTTCTGGGCAGGATGATCTATTCTCGCCATATCCTGCCCGAGCTTTTAAGTTTTCCTGGGCAGAATACCCCATATTCACCGCATCCTGCCCAGGCTTTCTTGTTTCTTTGGGCAGGATGATCCTTTTCCACCGCATCCTGCCCAGCCAATCATTTTCTCTTGGGCAAGGATATAACTATTCCACTCTTCTGCCCAGAATTCAGAATTTTCCAGGCAACATATGTGATTTTAAGATATCTTGCCCATATTATCTGCTATAAGCAGTAATATCAATACTCTATACATTCTATATACAATTCTATATAAAAAGTGCGGGCCAAAGAGGAGGACATTCTCCCCTGTGGCCCGCGTGTCAATCTTCCGACACTACTTCGTCAGCTCGGCAACGCACTCGTTGATGAGTTTGCCGTCTGCCTTGCCCTTGAACTCCGGCATGAGAGTCTTCATGATGAGACCCTTGTTGCCAGACGCGATCACATGAGAGAATTTCTCCTTTGTCACTTCCATGATCTCATCCTTGGTCATAAGTTTTGGCGCATACTCGTTCATCACGTCATAATCGAACTGATACTTGGTCAGCAGGTCCTGGCGGGACTCGGGGCAGGAGTCGATCTGCTCCTTGACGGACTTGAGTTCCTTCAAAATAGTCTTGTCTACAAGCTCCTCGGGGATATTGTCCCTGCAGCCCTGGTCTATTGCTGCCTTCTTAACAGCAGACACCAGCGTTGCGATTGCTTCCTTCCTCTCCTTGTCACGAGCCTTCATGGCTGCCATCATATCCTTCTGTAATGTTTCAAATGTCATATCCTATAACCTTCCTTTCTGTTATTTTGCTTCAAATGTCTGTCCTGAGCAGTTGCTATTCTGCCCTGTCTGTCTCATCCGTTCTGACTGTCTAGTCCGTCCTGCCCGTCTTAAATCTGTTCATTCTTCGGAACTATCTCCAGTTCACACCTGTTCTTCACTATGCTGTTGGCCGGGATCACGCCTCGCACACAGCTGACCGGGTATACGTTGCTGTGAGGGCCGATCACCGTTCCGGGGTTGAGCACGCTGTTGCAGCCGACCTCAACGAAGTCGCCAAGCATGGCTCCGAACTTCTTAAGGCCCGTCTCTATCTCCTCGCCGCAGCTTCTGTCCTTGACAACGACCAGGGTCTTGTCCGACTTGACGTTAGATGTGATCGAGCCGGCTCCCATATGGGATTTGTAGCCCAAGACCGAATCTCCCACGTAGTTGTAGTGTGGGACCTGCACTCCGTCAAATATCACATCATTCTTAAGCTCTGTCGAGTTGCCTATGACTGCGCCCCTGCCCACTATGGCGTTGCCTCTTATGAAGGCACACTGGCGGACCTCGGTGTCCTCACCGATTATGCAGGGTCCCGTGATCGAAGCCGATGGCGCGATCGTCGCGGATCTCGCTATCCAGACATTCTCCTTGGGATTGTCATATATCTCAGGATCAAGCGTCGGCCCCAGCTTCTTGATGAAATCCCCAATCTCCGGCAGGACCTGCCACGGGTATTCCTTGCCCTCGAAAAGCTCTGCTGCCTGAGTATGATTAAGATCCAGCATATTTTTAATTTTAGCGTTTTCCATCTACTGTTCCTCACTATTCTTTAACATCTGCGCATCATCGCCTGCCGTATCTTCTGCAGGGCCCTGCACCTCACTGCCCGCAGCAGCCTCCGTTGCCAACTCCGATACAGCCTCCGATGTCTCCTCCGGCACTGCGTCGAAGTCGAATCGGATGCTGTCCTCCTCGTATTTAAGACAGGTATCAAATGTATTTCCGGCCTTAGATGTAAAGCCCGTAACCCTGGCCTTGGTACGGCCGGTTGTAAGAAGTTCTGTCACAATCTCGTCAGGCAGGGTGACTCCCGCAATGGTGCGCCAGAGCCTGTAACCACACTCACAGGTGTAGGTTCTCGAGTCACACATAAGCTTCCTATTGCATTTAGGGCAGGCAACTGTCGATTCCTCCGGCGCCTCCCTCTCCGGGAAGTCAAAGGCTACCCTTCCTTCGTCCGTAAGCTTGAGTCCGGCCGAGAATTTCATGCCGGTCTTGGCCACGAAGCCTTCGATCATATCGGTCTTCTTATCCGTAAGAAGCTGTATCATCTGATTCTGCTTAAGCATGACGCTGGCTATCTTTCCCACAAAGAAAGGACAGCTCTCTTCGTCGCCCTGCTTGTGGTTCTCGCACACATAGCCATAGGAAGTCACCTGTATTTTGCCTCCGCATTTGGGGCAGGCCACATCCTTGAGTGTGAGCGGCTCCACATTTTCAAAATCGAAGTTTATTACAGGCTTGCCATTCTCGTCCTTCCCCAGAACCAGGCAGGAATCGAACCTTTTGCCGGACTTGCCCTTAAAGCCCCTTAAAGTCTCGGTCTTTCCCTCGGTCAGAAGTTGCTTGACGTTCGCAGCTGTGAGCTTCTTGCCTGCTATCTGGCCTATCGAAAAACGGCAGCTTCCCTCCGCATCCCCGTTGAAATTAACGCAGCCGTAGCCGAAGGAAGTCTTCTTCATGCGCCCGCCGCAGGCCGGGCAGATCACATCCTCGGGCAGCAGTTCCTCTTCCACGCTGTCGAAATCGAATACAACTCCAAGCCTGCCCTCCTCGTCCTTCCTGAGGGCCAGGACCGCATCGAAACGCTTGCCTGCCTTGGACTTAAAGCCTCTTATCGTATCATTGTGGCCTTCATTTATGAGTTTGGTAACATCGGCAAGGCTTATGGTCTTGCCAGCGACCTGGCCTATCGAAAAGCGGCAGGACTCTGGATTCTCCCGGTCATTATGCTCGCATTTGAAGCCGTAGCCGGTCTTCAATATATTGCCTCCACATATGGGACATTTCAGGCCCTCGACCGGTTCACCGCCGTTATCGGAGAAATCGAAGCTTGCCCGAAGCTGGCCCTGCTCGTTCGGCTCCATCTTAAGTGCTGCGGAAAAGCGCTTTCCGGCCTTGGATTTGAAACCGTTTATCACTCGCGTGTGGCCCTCGGTGATGAGTTGCTTCACGTCCTCCTCATCCAGGTCGATCCCCGCAATCTGGCCTATTATGAAATTGCAGCCACTCTTGTCCTTTTCGTATCTGCTGCAGCCATAGCCGAAGGGTGTGGTGACGACATCGCCCTCTTTACACCAGGGGCATTTGATCCCCAGGTTTTTCCGGAAACCGGTCGCCCCCTTGGCCGCAAGGTTCGACACTGCCGCCGTGAGCGGCTGGGTTATGTCGTTTCCTACCATGTTCAGGGTCTCGCGCCTGATGTAATCCTCAAGCTTGGCCCTGTAATCGGCAAATGCTACAGTTCCCTGCGTTATGTCCTCGAGTCCTTTTTCCCATGAGGCTGTCATCCTGGGATTGAGCATGGCAGGCACGGTCATCCTGACTGTCTCGTAAACCATCTCCCCCAGATTCTCAGGTGTCAGCACCTGCGTCTTCTGGTTGAGGTTCAGATACTTTATCCTGACCAGCTTGGCTATTATCTCGGCTCTCGTTGCGGAGGTTCCTATGCCCGAGCCCTTGATCTGAGCCCTGAGTTCCTCGTCCTCGATCAGCTGTCCGGCGTTCTCCATGGCAAGCACCATGGAACCGGAGGTGTACCTCTTGGGCGGCGATGTCTTGCCCTGCTTTATCTGATAGCCTGCGACCGGGATGACATCCCCCTTTTTCAGGCTTTTGGCCAGCTCCATCAGGACCTTGGGATCGGCTACTCCGCCGTCCTCCTGATCATTGTCGCTGTTGCCTCCGCTATCTCCGTTGCCCTGTCCCTCCCTGGCATCGTTCTTCCTGCCGGGATTGGCTATCTTGAGATATCCCTCCTTGACAAGGACCTTGGCAGATGCGAAAAATCTCTCGCCGCCCACCTCAACGGTCATCTTGACATTCTCGTACTCAGCAGGCGGGCAGAATATGCTTAAGAACCTGCGCACTATCATATCGTAGACCTGCTTCTCGAGAGAAGTCAGCTTGCTGTAGGCATTCATGTTGCCGGTAGGGATGATGGCATAGTGGTCGGTGACCTTGCTGTCATCCGTGTACTGAGACTTCACGACGCCCTTATCCCAGCCGTTCTTTAATATGGCGTCCACATAAGGTTTCATATCTGCATAGCCCGCAAGTGGCCTTATGTTTTTGGAAATCTCTTTTGCGACTGCAGATGAGAGCACCCTGGCATCCGTTCTGGGGTAGGTGGTCATCTTGCTCTCGTAGAGGCTCTGGGCGCAGGCCAGAGTCTGGTCCGGTGATATCTTGAAACGCTTGGCGCAGTCTGCCTGGAGCTCAGCCAGGTTGTACAGAAGCGGCGCCTTCTTCTTAGAAGTCGACTGACTGATCTGCTCTACCATAGCCTGCTTACCCTGCAGGGAAGCTATCAGCTCGTTGGCGCTCTCCTCAGTCTTGAAACCATTCTCCTTGTATAATTTCGGAGATTCGAAATACTTCGATCCTTCAACAGCCTTCCACTCGGCCTCTACCCCGGCCTCCGTGAAGCTGCCGACAACCCTGTAGAAAGGTGTCTCCGTAAAATTTCTGATCTCGCGCTCACGCTCGACGACCATTCCCAGCACGCAGGTCATAACACGTCCCACGGCAATAGCCGTGTAATTGCCGGTGGCCGCCGCATTGTTGAGTAGTCTGGCGTATTTTACCGACAGGGCCCTCGAGAAATTGATCCCCAGAGCGTAGTCCTCTATGGTCCTCATGATACCCGACTGCCCTAAAAGAGCGTAGTCGGACATAGGCTTAGCCTCCCTGATACCCCTTAGGATCTCCTCGTCAGTCTGAGAATCGATCCAAACACGGCGCTCCTCCATGCCATCGCGGACTCCGCCGTACATACGGATATTTTCCTCGATAGTCTGTCCTTCTTTTCCCGAGTCGCCGGCCCACAGGACCAGATCTATGTCATCCCTGTGCAAAAGCCTGTTGACCACGTAATACTGGTCCTTGGCAGTCTCTACAATGCCGTACTTGTAATCCTGCGGCAGAAAGGGCAGATCCTCCAGTCGCCAGTTCTTGTATTTGATGTCGTATTCCTCCGGGTAGACCATGCTCACAAGATGGCCATAGCACCAGGAAATGACATACTCATCATTTTCGATAAAGCCATCACGTCTGCCGCCCGACTTGCTGTCCACCTTCAGGACTCTGGCAAAATCAAAGGCAACCGATGGTTTCTCGGTGATTATTAATTTTTTCCCCATCTATCTCCTTTTTGAACCATAGGGCCGCTACTTTCGCAAAAAGGTGTCCCGTCATTAGCAAATAACGGCCGCGGAACCCTCGGGGCACTTCATTCGCGTGCTGACATGCACTGCTCATCGAAGTACACCCTCGTCCACGGCCGCTTCTTATAGGGCAAAACGACACACCTTAACAAAAAACGGAGCGTCCCTGTGTTTTTATTTATTTCTTGTTTATATATCCCTGGGCAGTAAGTGTCTCTGCGCAGAGCACTGCGCCGCCTGCTGCACCACGGACAGTGTTGTGTGAAAGTCCCACGAACTTCCAATCGTATACGCTGTCCTCACGGATACGTCCTACACTGATACCCATTCCGTTTTCGAAGTCCACGTCAAGTGTTACCTGTGGTCTGTTGTCCTCCTCCATATAGCGGATGAACTGCTTGGGAGCTGATGGAAGGCCAAGCTCCTGTGGGATTCCCGAGAATTTCTCGAGTGCCTCAATGAGCTGTTCCTTGGTAGGATTCTTTTTGAATTTTACAAATACTGCTGCCGTATGGCCGTTCAGTACGGGAACACGGATGCACTGGCAGGTGATGACCGGTGAGGTTGCGGGAACGATCTCGCCCTTCTTCTCATCTACATAACCCCAGATCCTTAATGGCTCCTTCTCGGACTTCTCTTCCTCGCCTCCGATGAAAGGTATTATGTTGCCCTCCATCTCAGGCCAGTCCTTGAAGGTCTTGCCTGCTCCGGAGATGGCCTGGTAGGTAGTAGCTACTACCTCGTAAGGTTCGAACTCCTTCCATGCAGTAAGCACCGGTGCATAGGACTGGATAGAGCAGTTAGGCTTAACGGCGATGAAGCCCCTCTTGGTTCCCAGTCTCTTCTTCTGGTACTCGATGACCTTGAAATGCTCCGGATTGATCTCCGGAACTACCATAGGAACATCGGGTGTCCATCTGTGAGCAGAGTTGTTGGAAACTACCGGAGTCTCTGTCTTAGCATAAGCCTCCTCGATAGCCTTGATCTCATCCTTAGACATATCAACTGCAGAAAATACGAAGTCAACCTCGGCGGCTACAGCCTCAACCTCGTTGACATTTTTCACGATTATATCCTTGACTGCTTCGGGCATAGGCGTGGTCATCTTCCAACGGCCGCCTACTGCGTCCTCATAGCGCTGACCTGCGCTGCGCGGGCTTGCTGCTATGACTGTCACCTCAAACCAGGGATGGTTCTCCAAAAGTGAGATGAATCTCTGCCCTACCATTCCTGTTCCGCCTAATATACCTACTTTTAACTTTTCCATGAATCTTTCCTCTCTTTTCCTGTCTAAGCCTTAAGCCTGTGTTCCTGTAAAAATCCTCTTGCAGAAGCGATCTCCTGCTCCATGGCTGCGCGTCCCGGAGCTCCTGTTGTCAGTCGTTTGTTCACGCAGGTGTCCATCGAGATGGCCTCATATATATCCTCCTCGAAGGCCGGGCATATGTCCTTGAACTCCTGAATGCTCAGGTCGTCAATGGCGCATCCCTTATCAATGCAATACAAAACGAGCCTTCCTATGATGCCGTGAGCATCGCGGAATGGCACTCCCTTTCCCACAAGGTAATCTGCCGCATCGGTAGCGTTGGTAAAGCCTCCCCTCGCGCTGGCTTCCATCCTGTCCTTTTTAAACACGGTAGTTGCCAGCATACCGTTAAAAAGCGTAAGACAGTCGATGACCGTGTCGAAAGCGTCGAAGCTCAGTTCCTTGTCCTCCTGCATATCCTTATTGTATGCAAGCGGTATTCCCTTCATCGTGGTGAGGAGTGACATCAGTGCGCCATATACACGTCCTGTCTTGCCCCTGACCAGCTCTGCTATGTCGGGATTCTTCTTCTGCGGCATGATCGAGGACCCCGTTGAGTAAGCATCATCGATCTCGATGAACTGATACTCATTGGAATTCCATAATATGAACTCCTCCGAAAAACGTGACAGGTGCATCATGATCGTGGATAATGCCGATAAAAATTCTATCAGATAATCCCTGTCGCTGACGCCGTCCATGCTGTTCTCCGTAGGTCCGGCAAAACCCAAAAGCTCTGCTGTATATGCTCTGTCCAGAGGATAGGTGGTGCCAGCCAATGCTCCCGATCCCAGCGGACAGTAGTTCATTCTCTTATATATATCGGACAGTCTGAGCCTGTCCCTTTTAAACATCTCAAAATAGGCGCCCATATGGTGAGCCAGTGTGAGCGGCTGGGCCTTCTGCAGGTGGGTGAAGCCCGGCATGATTGTGTCGACATTCTCCTCCATCACGTGCAGTATGGTAGAAAGCAGGGCCTCGAGTCTCTCGTCCACCAGTTCCACATTGTTCCTGGTGTAGAGTCTCATATCAAGAGCCACCTGGTCGTTCCTGCTTCGTCCGGTGTGAAGCTTCTTGCCGGCGTCGCCTATCCTGTCGATGAGGTTGGCCTCGACGAAGCTGTGGACGTCCTCATACTCGGAGGTTATAGCCAGTCTCCCAGCCTTGACATCAGCCCTGATGGTCTGAAGTCCCTCGGTGATGGCATCACGCTCCTCCTCGGTTATGATGCCCTGCTTCGACAGCATCTCTGTGTGAGCCAGGCTGCCCTCGATATCCTCGTCGAAGAATCTCTGATCGAAGCCTATCGATGCGTTGAAATCATATACAAGCTGGTCTGTGGCCTTGGTAAAACGGCCTCCCCATAATTGTGCCATTGTTAATTCTGACCTTTCTTTATCTCTTCCCTGCGCTCCGCTTCCCGCTTGGAGAAAATGCAGCCGCAGTAGTTCTGTCTGTAGAGATCATACTCTCTTGAGAGTTCTATGCTCCTTAAGTAGCCGCCCTTCTTCTTGAAATCCGAATATAGATAGGGCACACCGTATTTTTCGGCCATCTCGCCGCCGATCCTGTTCAAAAGCTCTGCATCCTTGAGCGGGCTTATCGAAAGTGTTGTCGTAAAATAATCCGCTTTTCTCTCGGCTGCCATCCTGGCCGCCTCCTCGAGGCGCAGTTTAAAACAGATCCCGCACCTGGCCCCTCTCTCCGGTTCATCCTCGTAGCCCTTCACAGCCTCGAAGAAATCCTGCGGATCATACCTGCCCTCAATGAGAGTGACCGGATTTTTAAGATCCATCTCGCCTATAAGGCGGTCGAGTTCGGACACCCGGTAGCGGTATTCCTCCTCCGGTGAAATGTTGGGATTATAATAAAAATCCTCTATCTCAAAATACTCCGACAGATACTCAAGGCAGTAACTGGAGCAGGGCGCGCAGCAGCTGTGCAAAAGAAGCCTGGGTCTGTCCTGCCTGCCTGCTATATCAGCCAGGGTCGCGTCGAGCATCTTCTGATAATTCGTCATCTTATTTCATAAGCCTTCCGAGCAGGTGGAAATATCCGACCGAAAGCGCAAACTCAGCTGCAACTATAATGCCGATAATGATATGGCCGAACACCAGGCCGGCCAGAAAGATCAGCACGATGCCCGCCACATTGAAGGCAAGGGCCGTCGGATGAAGCAGGACTCCCATAAGGGCTGCAAGCACCATGAAGGCAAGCATGGTCAGGACCGACACCTTAAGAAGGCCGGCGCTCACTACGCTGATAACGATGCCGATTATGACAAATAAGACCAGCAAAATTATATCCGGATATTTTTTAAAGAAGCTCTTGATCTTGTCCATATTATCCTCTTCCTTTCAGAATCGCATACGGATTAAATTATACCAAGAAAAAAAGCGATAGACAACATCTTGTTAACCAAACAATGGCCGTCTTTCGGCCTCTTCTTATTGCACATTTTCAAATTTTCGAAAAAAAATATTGAAAAGCCGGTCGCTCTTTACTATAATCAAAAATGCATTTTGCTTCCGTGGCTCAGTTGGTAGAGCAACGCATTCGTAATGCGTGGGTCGGGGGTTCGAGTCCCCCCGGGAGCTGTTCGAGTCTGTTTCTTTTCTAAGATATGTCATAGGAAGGTATACTTATGACATATGAAGAATTCCAACAAGAACTAATCAATCTGATACAGCAAAAACTGGACGCGGCTACGCCGGGTCATTTTCTGGTGCGCCCCTGTTCCAAAGTCAGGCCCAACTTCGGCGAGATGTCCGGCCTTCAGATAGTGGAGAAGGGCAACCCCATGGCTCCGGTTTTCTATCTGAATGGCCTCTACAGTATCCTGCAGAAGGGAGGCACTATAGATCAGCTCGCAGCCTTTGTCCTGGATAAATATACATCCACCGATCCGCTCGACCTTGAGACCTGTGTGGATTTCATTGACCTTAACAAAGTCAGATCTTCCATAATACTCCGGCTCATAAATATCGAAAAAAACATAGACTATCTCGAGGATATCCCCTATATACAATACCTCGATCTGGCCGTGATCTTCTGCATATACCACAAAAAAGAGAGCGGAGAGGCCCTGACCATGAACATAAATCAGGACTTAATGAATTACTGGGAGGTCACCCCTCACGACCTTCTTGCACTTGCTGCCGAGAATACGGCCAGGCTGCTGCCGCCTGCGTGTATGGAGTTCTCCGATATCCTGTACCATATCAGGGATGAGATCTGCCCCTCGCTTCCCCGGGAACTTATCGATGACCTGCGATACCCCTCTTCCTGCATAACGGTCCTCTCCAACGAATCCATGCAGAACGGTTCCTCGGTCCTCCTCTATCCCGGCCTGCTCAAGTCTATGGCCGATAAGGAGAATTCCGACCTTCTGGTAATCCCCTGCAGCATTCATGAGCTGATAATAATCCCCCGCGACGAGATCTATGCAGACGAATCAGTACTTCAGGAGATGATACCCTGCGTCAACCAAACCGAGCTTCTGCCCGGGGAATTTCTGTCCGACCATCTGTATATCTACTCGAGGGTTCCGGGTATACTGACATTTTATAGGAATTAACTACGGCACCTCTTTATTGACTTTTGATATATATCATGATATATATTTTTAAAGAGGTGATGGTGCAATGATGACTGCAAAAATATTTGAAAACGGAAGAAGTCAAGCCGTCAGGCTTCCAAAAGAATACCGGTTTGATTCCAACGAAGTGGCTGTAGGCAAAATAGGTGATATTGTAATCCTTATGCCCAGGGACAAGAGTTGGGAATCGTTTATGCAGGCTGTAGATCTGTTTTCCGAGGATTTCATGTCTGACGGCAGGATCGATAATAAAATACAGGAACGCGAAGACTTATGAGATATATGTTGGATACCAATATATGCATATATGCTATCAAGCATAAGCCCGCCGAGGTGTTTCACAGGCTCATGGAACACGATCCCTCGGATATCTGCATTTCGTCCATAACCTATGGGGAATTGATGCATGGTGTGGAAAAGAGCCGGGCGAAGGAGAAAAACCATCTGGCCCTTCTCCTTATGCTCTCAGGTATTGAAATAGTTGATTTTGATTCCACAGCAGCTGAACACTACGGGAAAATAAGGGCTGACCTGGAGCATTCTGGCGAGCCCATCGGTGTCATGGACACCCTGATAGCCGCCCATGCAAGATCCATGGGATATACTGTCGTGACAAATAACACCCGCGAATTTACGCGTGTCACAGGTCTGAAAATTGAAAACTGGGCTGAGTAATGAGCAGCATATACTGTAAAAGGGAGGGCATGCAAAGTATACCCTCCATTTCTTTATCTCTTCTTGTATTTTTTAGCCTCCTCGAGGAGTTCAAGGGCGTTGGCCCTGGCCGCCTGAGAGATGTCTTCACCCCCAAGCATTCTGGCCAGCTCGTCCGCTCTTTCCTCAGGTCCAAGCTCCCTTATGCTGGAGATGGTGCTTCCTCCTGACACAGCCTTCTCTATAAGGAAATGGCAATCGGCCATGCTGGCTATCTGGGGCAGATGGGTGATACAGATTATCTGGACATCGGCAGCAAGCGTTGCCAGCCTGTGGGCTACCGCAAGTGCCGTCCTTCCGCTGATCCCCGCATCGATCTCGTCAAATATAAAGCAGCCTATATCGTCCGTTGTCGCCAGCACTGTTTTGAGGGCCAGCATCATCCTGGACAATTCGCCGCCCGAGGCAACCTGTTTGAGGGGTTTAAGCGGTTCGCCGGGATTTACCGATATCATAAATTCGGCGTCATCGTATCCCGTCGGTCCTATGTTCTCGGTCCTCATCAGGCTTATCTCGAATCTTGCATCCAGGAAATTGAGTTCCTTTAAGGCTTCTTCAGTTCGGGTGGAGAGGTCCGCTGCCGCGGCCCGTCTCAGAGTTGACAGCTCGTCGCTCGCCTCCTCAAGTTTTCTCTCCGATGCGGCTATCCTGTCCGCCATGTCGGCTACATAGGCATCGTGATCCTTAAGCCTTTTAAGTCTCTCCTCTTTTTCCTCAAGAGTAGCATATATCGATTCTATGGTCTTGCCGTATTTGGCCTTCAGGTCATTGACCAGATCGAGTCTGGCCTCGACCTGAGCCAGAGTGGCCGGATCGTAGGACAATCCCTCTATATGATCGTATATCTCCCGTTTTACCGTGGATATGATGCTCTCCGCATCGGCCAGCTCCTGTTCAAGATCTGCGGCCTCGTCATCGTAGCCTGCAGCCTGTGACAGGTTCCTCAAGGCTGCCCCCAGTTCGTCCTCCATGCCTCCGCTTAAGCGGTTATAGCTGTCAGTCAGAAGCTCTGCCACGGTCTGGCTGTGGACCATGCGCTTATAATCGTACTCGAGGCTCTCGTCCTCTTTCGGCTTCAACTCTGCCGCCGTGATCTCGCCGATCTCATGCTCCAAAAAGGATATCTCCCTGAGCCTCATCGACTCATCCAGATTCTCGGCTTCGTATTCCTTTTTCAGTGAGGACAGCAGGCGGTATTCCTCCGCCACTCTTGCCTTGACCCTTCCTAAGCTTTCGGTGGCATAATCGTCCAGAAGTTCAAGCTGGCGGTTCTTTTTAAGCAGCGACTGGTGATCGTTCTGGCCATATATATCGACCAGTATCTCACCGGCTTCCCTGAGCTTTACAGCAGGGTAGGTCTCGCCATTGATCCTGGCCACCGATTTTACGGCAGATATCCTCCTGGACAGGATTATCTGGTCGTCATATACATTGATGTCTGCCGCCGCCAGTCTGGCCGCAGCAGCCTCATTCACCGAAAATACGGCCTCGATATAGGCCTCATCCTCGGGATGTCTCAACATCCCCTTTTCGACCCTGCCGCCGAGGGCTAATGCCAGAGCTCCCAGAATTATGGATTTTCCCGCTCCTGTCTCTCCCGACAGGATGTTGAGTCCCGGTGCAAATTCTATCTCCTCCTCATCTATGAGGGCTAAATTTTTTACATGTAGACTTGTTAACATCTTTCCTCCCGATGGTTTACTGTTTGCCGTCTACAATCTTTTCCAAACGGTCCATTACTACTAATGTGTCATCTATAGAGCGAATAGCGCACATGATGGTGTCGTCTCCGGCTATACTGCCGACTATCTCATGGATCTCCATATTATCAAGCGCCGCAGCCACCGCCATAGCCATACCCGGAGCCGTACGGATCACCAGCATGTTCATGGCATTGTCCATTGACACGAAGCCATCCTTGAAGATACGGATGTATTTGTCCATCAGGTTATCCGGTGTCCTGTGATAGGCCACATACCTGGGCTGGCCGTTGGACATGGTCACCTTGGTCAGTTTCATCTCACGGATGTCCCTGGAAAGTGTCGCCTGTGTTGCGTCTATATCAAGCTTTTTAAGCTCGGCCAGAAGTTCCTCCTGGGTGCCTATTTCCTCTTTTACGATCAGATCCAGAATTACCTTCTGGCGATTTTCCTTGTTCATGCTATCGCTCCTGCAGCTTCACGCTGATCCTCTCCAAAAAGTTCAGCTTGCTGAAGCCTATTATCTCTGTTGTCTCCGAAGCCTTGCGGACCTTGAGGCTCCTCGCGTCGTCCAGTATTACCCTCTGATTCCCGTCGAAGAGCACCTGGGCCTTGACATGATGGCCCTCGTACCTCGAGGAAACCCTGAGTTCTACCTCCGAAGCAGAGTCGATCACAATACTTCTTGAATTAAGTGTATGGGGATTGATCGGTGTGATAAGAATCAACTGGGTCTTGGGATCTACGATTGGACCGTTCGCAGACAGATTGTAGGCTGTTGATCCCGTTGGTGTTGAAAAAATCATACCATCGCAGTTGTAGGAATACAAGTATTTTTTATCTACATAGAGCGATATATTTATGACATTCAAAGCCCCGTAATAGGTTATGACTATATCGTTAAGAGCCGGCACGAAATCCATGATGGCCTTATCATCCTCGAATACGGCACCCTCAAGCATCATGCGTTCCTCGATGGTGTAGTTATCCTCCATAAGCTCGTCGATCGCAGGATAAACAGTGGTCTCATCCAGATCACAGAGATAACCCAGATGTCCCAGATTGATCCCGGCCATGGGAACCTTGCTTCCAAGCGTAGCCTGAGCCGCCCTGATCATGGTGCCGTCGCCTCCCAGGGTAAATATGACCTCGGTCTCCTCCGGCAGCTCGATCCTGGGATTGATCAGCATCTCGTTCTCATCTCCCCCACTGCTCGTCGGGCACTTCATATATCCGCAGCTTCCGCCCTTTTTCTCTATGTAGTCGATCATTCTGTCTCTTACCGACATTATATGATCTGTCTCTTTTCTTCCGATTATGAAAAAATGTTTCATCTATTCCAGTTCTCCGTGAGCCGCAGTCACTGTAGCTTTAATGACCATCTCATCCACATTGTTATAAGTCGCGTCCCCCTCAGGCTCTTTTTTGAGCCTTACCAGATATTCTATATTACCCTCCGGCCCCTTTATCGGCGAAAAGCTTAAAGCCTCCACCGAAAAACCGTTTGCGGCGGCAAACAGGGTAACCGACTCTATGACCTCCATATGAACCTTGGGATCTCTGACCACACCCTTCTTCCCGACCTTCTCACGACCGGCCTCGAACTGGGGCTTGATAAGGCAGACCATATTGGCTCCGTCCTTGAGCAGGCCATATGCCGCAGGCAGGACCTTGGTGAGAGATATGAACGAGACATCGCAGGAGGCAAAGTCCAGCTGCTCTCCTATATCTTCAAAAGTGACATAGCGGATATTGGTCTTCTCCATGCAGACGACACGGTCGTCAGTGCGAAGCTTCCAGTCCAGCTGGCCATAACCTACATCCACGGCGTACACCTTGACTGCCCCATTCTGAAGCATGCAGTCGGTGAAGCCGCCCGTCGAGGCCCCTATGTCCATGCAGACCATTCCGCTAAGCCCTATGCCGAACTCCTTCATGGCCTTTTCGAGTTTGAGACCTCCCCGGCTTACATAGGCCAGAGTCTTGCCATGCACCGTGATCTCGGCATTCTCGTCGAAGGTCGCCCCCGGCTTATCCTCCCTGTTGTTGCCGACGAAGATCTTGCCCTCCATTATGAGGGTCTTGGCCTTCTCCCTGGATGGTGCAAGTCCCCTTTGTACTACCAATACGTCTAATCTTTCCTTCATATTCAGACTTCCATATCGTCTTCGGTGAAAGCTTCTTCCGCCAAAGCATCCGTTATCCTATGGGCTATCGACTCCGCATCCAGACCATACTTCTTCTTGAGGTCTGCCACAGAGCCGTGTTCGATGAAGGCATCCGGAAGGGCTATGTTCAGGATCCTGCCCTCATACCCATCCTTCATAAGTAAGCTGCTGCACTGCATGCCAAAGCCTCCGGTCAATACATTTTCCTCCATGGTGACTATGCAGCCCATATTCCTATAGGCGAGCAGAGTCTCCTCATCGATAGGCTTGGCGAATCTGGCATTTACCACAGCTGCACTGATGCCATTCTCTGCCAGGAGTGTCCTGACCTCTTCCGCAGTCTCCACCATGCTTCCTATCGCAAAGAGCAGCACATCGCCGCCATCATATATTATCTCGGCGTGTCCCAGCTCTATATCGCTCCTGTGATCCTTAAGACAGGTCTGAGCCTCGCCTCTGGGATAACGTATAGAAGACGGGCCGTCATAATCCACCGACCACTTGACCATATCCGAGAGCTCCCACTTGTTCTTTGGCGCCATGACTACCATGTTGGGGATAGCCGTCATATATGACAGGTCAAATATTCCCTGATGGGTCTCGCCGTCCGCGCCGACCAGACCGGCCCTGTCTATGGCAAAGGTCACCGGCAGCTTCTGCATGGCCACGTCAACTATTATCTGGTCATAGGCCCTCTGCAGGAAGGCCGAATACACTGCAAATACCGGATGCATTCCTCTGTCGGCCATAGCCGCACAGAAGGTCACAGCATGCTCCTCTGCTATGCCCACGTCGAAGAATCTCTCCGGGAAGGCATTGTGAAAGCGTCTGAGTCCGGTTCCGTCCTCCATGGCCGCAGTGACTGCAACGACCCTGTCATTGCGCTCGCCCTGCTTCTTCATTATGGTGGAGAATACATCTGTATAACCCGGGTTTCCCGTGCCTAAAGGCAGGCCGTTCTCCACATTGTATGGCCCGATTCCGTGGAATCTGGACGGATGCCTCTCCGCGGGCTCATAGCCCCGCCCCTTTTTAGTCTTGACATGGACAAGCACCGGACCGTTGTAGGCCAGGGCCTCCTTTAAGACCTTGGTCATGGCCTTGATGTCATGGCCGTCCACCGGTCCCAAATACATGATATCCATATCCTCAAATATCATTCCCGGAATGACCATCTGCTTGATACCGCTCTTGGCGTTGTGGATTCCGGTGACCAGCTTCTCGCCGTACTTGGGAATCTTCTCGAGCGACTGAGCCACATTCTCCTTGAGGCCCACGTAGTTCTCTGACGTTCTGAACCTGGACAGCTGGGCAGACAGGCCACCCACGTTCTGGGATATGGACATCTCGTTATCATTTAAAACGATCACGAAATTGCGTTTGAGACCCGACAGGTTGTTGAGGGCCTCGAAGGCCATTCCTCCCGTCATGGAGCCGTCTCCTATGACCGAGATCACCTTATACTTGTCTCCCGTTAAGTCCCTGGCCATGACCATTCCAAGGCCTGCCGATATGGAATTGGAGCTGTGTCCCGTGTCAAAGGCGTCGCAGACGCTCTCAGACCTCTTGGGAAATCCCGATATGCCTCCCGCCTGACGCAAATGCTCAAACTCATTCTTGCGGCCGGTGAGTATCTTGTGGGTGTAGGCCTGGTGACCGACGTCCCAGATTATCCTGTCCACTGTTGGATCCGTGACAAGATGCAGGGCTATTGTAAGCTCCACTACTCCCAGGTTTGAAGCCAGGTGGCCGCCGGTTTTGGCGATTGAATTTATCAAAAATTCCCTGATCTCAGCTGCCAACTGTACCTGCTCTCTGCTGTTTAATTTTTTTACATCGTTAGGTGCCTTGATCCTGTCTAAGACCATAACGCTTGTTCTCCCTGTTTATAAATAAATCGGCGGCTAATTGTTCCTGTCGATCATGTAGATCAAGAGGCCCTTTAAAAATTCCCCGTCTCCCTCAAAGGAATCCACTGCCGCAACCGCCTGATCGGAAAGTTCCTTCACATAAGCCTTGCAGTTATCAAGGCCTATAAAGTCAGGATAGGTAGTCTTGCTGCTCTTCTCGTCCTTGCCGACGGTCTTGCCCAAAATGGCCGTATCGCCTTCTATGTCGAGGATGTCGTCTCTGATCTGGAAGGCCAGACCCACCTTGGAAGCCGCCTCCTCTATCACTGCCAGGCTGTCATCATCGGCTCCGGCCAGGACCGCTCCGATCATCATGGAACTCTCCATGAGGGCAGCCGTCTTGAGCTCGTGGATGAAATCCAGCTTTTCCCTGGTCATGTCGTCCCTGCCCTCGGACTCCACGTCGACCACCTGCCCGCCGACCATACCGTAGACTCCGGCCTTCCCGGCAAGTATTCCTATTGCCTTTATAACCCTGGCTATATAGATATCGCGTTCCTCTGCGGCCATGCTTTCGGCCGCTGCGAAGGCCTTCATTGCCGTCTCGAAGGCATAATTAAGCAGGGCATCTCCTGCCAGCACGCCCATGGCCTCACCATATACGGCGTGTGTAGTCGGCCTGCCCCTTCTGAGCATATCATTATCCATCGCCGGCAGATCATCGTGCACCAGCGAATAGGTATGGATCATCTCTATGGCTGCCATGAAGGGCTCGAGCACTTTCCTGCCGGGCTCATCTCCACCGAGCAGCCTGTAGGTCTCTGCCATGAGAATGGGTCTCACCCTCTTGCCGCCTGCCTTTACGCTGTAGTTCATGGCCTCGAAGATAGTCTTCTGATAGCCCTCCTCCTCAGGCAGATATGAGTATATTATCCCGTTTGCGGCAGCTGCCTTCTCATTAAGCAGGTCCTTGAAATCCTCCGCCATAATCTATTCCTCTTCGCCCTCTTCATTTAACATTCTGACCCGGGTCTCTATGTCCTCTATCTTCTCCCTGGCCTGCTTCAGCTTCAGTATGCCGTCCTGATAAAGCCTGAAGCTGTCCTCCAAAGAGGTGTCTGCTTCTTCCATTTTCTCGGTTATCTCCTCGATCTCACCGAAGAGGTCTTCTATTTTGATGTCTCTGCTTTCTTCCATGTTTTTTCCCACTCTGCCTGTATCCCGCCGGCAACGCAAATCAGCACCGCTCTGTAACATTCTCCACGAGTGCGCCTACATCTCCATCAGCCAGTGACAGCCTTATGTGCCCGCCTATATCGATATCTTTTACGGACCTTATGCCATGCCCGTCTTCGTCGGCTATATAGGCATAGCCTCCTGCGATCTTTTTAACCGGAGAAGCCGCCTCCAGCCCTGCCGCGACAAGCTTCAAGCGGCTATCGGCATTCATAAGGCTCCTTCTCATATTGTAATCCAGCCTGTCGTACATCTGATCCAGTGTCTGCCGGTACTGCATCAGCCTGCTCTCGGGGCTCAGCCTGTCCAGCCTGGCCTCGAACCTCTCGCTCATCCGCTGGGCCTGCTGCAGCCTATAGACCATCAGGTCCGTCAGCCTGTCAATATAGTCCTCGAATTCTCCGCAGAGACGATCGTAAGGATAGACGGCCAGCTCTGCCGCGTTGGATGGTGTAGATGCCCTCCTGTCGGCCACGAAATCCGCTATAGTCACGTCGCCCTCGTGCCCTACTGCTGATATGATGGGCGTTGTCGCGTTAAATATCGCATAGGCCACCATTTCCTCGTTGAAGGCCCACAGATCCTCGATTGATCCGCCGCCCCGTCCCACGAGAAGGACGTCAAGTCCCATGGCGTCGAGGGTCTCAATACCCCTTACTATGCTCTCCTTAGCTCCGTCTCCCTGAACCTGGGCCGGATATACTGTTATCTCAAGATGGGGGTTGCGCTCCGTAGCCACCTTGATCATATCCTTGACGGCCTGCCCTGTGGGGGCAGTCACTATGCCGATCCTGCTTACATATCTCGGTATGGGCTTCTTGTACTCATCCGAGAACATACCCATCTCCTCGAGCTGGGCCTTCAAGGCCTCATATTTGAGATAGAGATTTCCCTGTCCCTGCTGCTCGATCCGCTTGGCATAGATCTGGTAGACTCCAGTCTTGGTATAGACGTCTATCTGACCGGTAATTACGACCTGGTCGCCGTCCTTCATGGTGAACTTAAGTCCTGCCCGATCGCCGGAGAACATCACCCCGTTAATAGCTCCGCCGGAATCCTTGAGGGTAAAATATATATGTCCGCTTCCGTGATACTTGAGATTGGATATCTCGCCGCTGACCGATACCCTGTTCAGATAAAAATCCTGCCTGAACATATTCTTTATGTAATTGTTAAGCTGGGTAACGGTAACCGCCTTCTGTTCCATTATTTAAGCTTTGCCAGGATTCCGTTCACGAAGGAAGACGACTTGTCGCTGCCGTATACCTTGGCCAGTTCCACCGCCTCGTTGATAGCTAAAGCGGCATCAGTGCCGTCGTATTTCATCTCATACAGGGCCAGCCTGATGAGGGTCAGGTCAACTTTCGCCATGCGGTTGGTCTTCCAGCCCTCTGCGACCGCATTGACAGCCTCATCCAGTTCCGGAATATGCGTCAGTATGTCATCCACCCTGTCTCTTATAGCCGGCAGGTCCTCCTCCGGAAATTTCGTCTCAATTTCCTCCTCAAGAAGCACCTCGGTGCCATTTGACAGAAGCTCCTCAGCGTCCTGGAATTCCGCCTGGAACAGGAGGAGAAATGTCGCTGTTCTTGTCTGTATCTTGTTCATTGTAACTGTCCTCTTTGCAATAAAAAAAGGGACCGGCAGTCACGAGCCGGCCCTAAAACATCTTCTATACCGCTACGCTTGCTATGCGCACATCAACAGCAGAAACGGTGATCCCGATCATACTCTCGAGCGTGGACTTGATCTTATCCTGGACTGCCTTGCAGACAACAGGGATCGTCGCTCCGTACTTGACGTTAAGAGTTACTGCGATCTTAACTGTGTCGCTGCCCTCAAAATCGAGTGCTACACACTTGGCTATCTTGCCGGCGCCGGCCTTGGTAGCCGCGTCTCTGTCAAGTCCTCCGAAGAGACTGTCAACTCCGTCGATATCCAGCGCCGAAACTCCGGCTATAATAGCGATGACTTCATCTGTGATAGTCACGCCTTCCTTTATCAAATAAGTATTATCTGCCATGATTGGTCCTCCTATTCAGATAAAAACATAATAAACCAAATATGCCATATTAGCAAGAGAAGAAACTAGTCATTCATCTTGGCAAGTCTGGCTGCCTGGTCGGCTGTGATCAGGGCATCTATGATCTCCTGAATGTCTCCGTCCATGACCTTGTCCAGCTTGTAGAGTGTCAGGTTTATCCTGTGATCGGTGACACGTCCCTGAGGGAAATTATAGGTCCTGATCTTCTCCGAGCGGTCACCGGTTCCGATCTGGGAGAGCCTCTCTGCGGAGCCTTCCGCCTCACGCTTCTCCATCTCCAGGTTGTAGAGCTTGGTACGAAGGAGGGCAAATGCCTTGTCCTTGTTCTGGATCTGAGATTTCTCCGTCTGAGAATAGATGACTATTCCGGTCGGATAGTGGGTAAGACGTACTGCCGAGTCGGTCGTGTTGACACACTGTCCACCGTTTCCGGAAGCACGCATTACATCGATTCGGATGTCGGAGTCCTTGATCTCCACATCACCCATGTCGAACTCCTCAGCCTCAGGCATGACAGCCACCTGGATCGTGGACGTATGAATACGTCCGCCCGACTCGGTCTCGGGAACACGCTGCACGCGGTGAACTCCGGACTCATATTTCAGTATCGAATAAGCACCCTGTCCCGTGATCATGAAATCGATGGACTTGATTCCACCGATGCCGGTCTCCTCGGCGCTTATAACCTCGCACTTCCAGTGCCTCATCTCAGCGTAATGGGTGTACATACGATAGATCTCCGCCGCGAAGAGCGCAGCCTCGTCTCCGCCCGCCGCAGAACGTATCTCCACGACAACGTTCTTGTCATCGTTGGGATCCTTGGGCAGAAGCAGAATCTTGAGTTCCTTTTCCAGCCTCTCCAGTTCAGCCTTGGATTCGTTCATCTCCTCCTTGGCAAGTTCCCTCATCTCCGGGTCGGATTCCTCCTCCAGAAGGGCCAGGGAATCATCGATATTCTGCTGGTTCTGCTTGTAAGCCTTGTAGGCCTCAACGATTGGCGCCAGATCACTCTGTTCCTTCATGAGTTCCCTGAAGCGCTTGTTGTCATTTGCCACGTCCGGCTCCGACAAAAGATTCATCACTTCCTCGTATCTGAGTACGAGTGCCTCTAATCTGTCAAACATTTTATCATCCTCGTCTAAGTAATATTTATCTAAGTATATTTATCTTAATTATATTTATCTATGCCATATATCTGCCGCAGACTATGCGGTCGAGTCCCGCATAATCCCTGCTTACAGTTACATCCGAAAATCCGGCCGACTCAAGGAGGGCCTTCACGTCCTCGCCCTGATCAAACCCTATCTCCATGACCAGATGGCCCCCTTTTTTCAAAAATTTCGGAGCCTTTTCTGCCAGTATCCTGTAAAATGTCAGGCCATCCTCTCCGCCGTCAAGGGCCATCCTCGGTTCATGGTCTCTCACCTCGGGTTCAAGTGTCTCTATGACATCCGGCCTTATGTAGGGCGGATTGCTGACTATGCAGTCGTATTTACCGGTGATCTCAGAGAACATATCGCTCTTCACAAAGCTTATGTTCCACTGGTCCCCTTCTTCGAGTTCTGCCCGGAAGGTCTCAGCATTGGCTCCTGCAACCGCAAGCGCTTCCTCCGACAGATCGGCGCCCACTCCGATGATGGTCTCACCCATGTCCAGCTTGTGCCGCATGAGGCTTAGGATAATGCAGCCGCTCCCGGTACACATATCAAGCACTGTCCCTCCGTCGGGTACCAGTTTATCCGCCCTGCTCACAAGGAGCTCGGTCTCGGGTCTGGGACAGAGCACATGCTCATTTACCAGGAAGTCATATCCCATGAAATTCCAGCTTCCCAGAATCTGCTGAAGGGGAATCCTGGCCGCTCTCATTTCAAGCAGGTCATCAAAACGCTCCATAGCGTTCCTGTTCTGCTCATTGTCCTCTATGTCATCCATCATTCCAAACAGGTACTCCGACCGCGATATGCCGAAGGTCTCCGACATAAGTATCCAGGCTGAATTCGAAGCCTCGAACTCATTAATGCCGGCCGCCTCGAGTTTCTCTTTTGCCTGCTTCAGAAGTTCTGCATATGTCATTCTTCAGTCTCCACATCAGCCGTCTCTTCAAAATGCATATCGAAATTCTCAGTAAGAAATGCCTTCCAGTCGAAAACAGCCTCCACCGAGGCTATGCCGACCTCGATCATGTCGTCGTCCGGCTCTGCGGTGGTAAGCTTCTGGAGCATAAGCCCCGGCTTGCTGAGTACATCTATCACCGGATTGTCGTTCCTTCCCGCCAGGCTTAAAAATTCATAGGATATGCCCGCTATCACCGGTATGAGCACTATCCTTGACAGGAGTTTGATAACAGGATTGGGAACCCGCACCAGCATGAAGACGAATATGCTTATGATACAGACTATCAAAAGGAAGCTGGTCCCGCACCTCTTGTGCTGTCTGGAGCTGGCCCTGACATTGTCAACCGTAAGCGGCAGACCGTGCTCAATGCAGTTGATGCACTTGTGCTCCGCTCCGTGATACATATATGTCCTCTTGATGTCCTCCATCAGGCTGATGGCCGCAACATAGGCGATAAAAAGGGCGACTCTTATGACTCCCTCTATCAATACCAGCAATGATTCTGATGATATGAACCTTCCAAGCAGCCTGGATATTCCGTAAGGAAGCAGCAGGAAGAGTCCCACAGCCAGAACTACGGCTATAAGTATAGTAAAGAAATTCTCCTTCTTCTCCTGCTTCTCTTTCTCTTCTTTTGAAAGCCCTGCAGTCTCCTCATCCTCATAGTAGGATGCCGATTCCGTCAGTGATGACATGCCCAGCACCAGCGAGTCCACGAAGGATACCACGCCTCTTACGAAGGGCCAGGCCAGAAAGCCGGTCCTTTTGTTTTTTATGTCATGCGTCCTGACCTCTATAGTTCCTTCGGGCGTGCGCACTGCCACGGCATACCTGTCACCGTTTCTCATCATGACGCCCTCGAGCACCGCCTGTCCGCCTATTCCGGAGTATTTCATTATTACTGTCTCCCATCAAATATGTGCAGGCAAATCACCACAGGCACCACAATGGTGCTCTTCGTGATTGGATGCAGTCGCCAAAGTTCAGAGCAAGCTCCCACTTCGACTCGTCGCTTACGCAAATAAAAAAACCACCGGCATGCTACCTGTGGTTTCTAAACGCCAAAAAGGTTAAGCCGTATGACTTAACCTAAAAGGCATATGTATTCTGCTACTGAATACCGTATTTCTTGTTGAACTTATCGATACGTCCGCGAGCCTGTGTAGCCTTCTGCTGGCCTGTGTAAAAAGGATGGCACTTAGAGCAGATCTCGACGTGGATGCTCTGCTTTGTAGATCCTGTTACGAATGTGTTGCCGCAGTTGCAGGTAACGGTTGCCTGATAATAGTCCGGATGGATTCCTTCTCTCATGATATTTTCCTCTCTGATTAATAGATTTTGCTATTACATCCCGAAAAACAGCGTTATCAGTATAGCACAGACTTTTTAGTGGTGCAAGGAGAATTTTATTATATTTCAAGCCGATTCAGCATGCTAGTTCATATAATCCACTGTGTATGGCACATTATTCGCTGTCGTCCATTTTCTGAGTTCTTCTACCAAAAACTCATAATTTTCCCATTGAAGGGTTTTGTCGGCATTGGAGCGATAGTCTATATTATAAGACTCCCTACCGGATATGGTCTCGACAACAAGCCTGCGATAATTTGAAACAGAATTCACATTGATATATTCGGCTGAGGAGATTGCAATGTGTCTGATCTCATTTTTCTGATAGACCTTATCATTCACGAGCATTTTGTCATAATACAGACTTATGATATATGCCTGCGATCTTACGTAATTTCTGTAAATATCATACTGTATCACGTACCCGGGTATGGTTATGACAACGCAGAAGCAGAGCACCATCAAAAGATGTGTAATCCCGGCAAAGCCTGACGTAAACAGTATGATCCCATATATAACGCAAAAACATATTATGGCCGCGGCCAGCAGGGATAATGTAATCTTTTTAAACCTTTTTTCAGCAGCTTTCTTAAGTGCCTCATGCGGAATGCATAGCTCCACGGAATCAAGTATTCCGGCCCCGCCGATCCCTTCTGTGCCTTCATTCTTTTCATTTATCGATTTAGCGACAGCAACCTCGATCCGTCTCTGTGCTTTTGCCTCCTTTTTTGCGTAGAGCATCCACCTTATGCCATAGATAAGAGCAAAAGCTCCAAAAATCGCCGCAATGATCACAGCAGTATCTCCGAGAGCCCTGCCGCCGCCAATATAAAAGGCTATGCCGCATGAAAAAAACAAAACAGCGATTGGCAGAAGGATAAGACAGAGAAGGCGATTTATCTGCTTCCCCTTTACCATTGGTATGTTTGCCATTTTAGTGTCTCCAATTCAAAAAGGGACAGCAAATGTATACGATTTTTGCTGTCCCCAACGTTATCATTTTTAGAACATTCTCCTGGTCAGGACCTGGGTGATGTAGTCACGGTTTGTTCTTGTGCGGGCGAATGTATTGAGGATCTGCTCTACCGCGTCATCCTTCTTCATGCCATTCATGCCCCTTCGCATGATCTCAATGGCCTGAAGCTCGTCCCTGTCCAAAAGCAGGTCCTCTCTTCGTGTGGAGGATCGGGTTATATCGATTGCCGGGAATACCCTCTTCTCTGACAGCTTCCTGTCAAGGATCAGTTCCATATTGCCGGTTCCCTTGAACTCCTCGAATACCACATCATCCATCTTGCTTCCCGTGTCGACAAGCGCTGTGGCAAGGATGGTGAGGCTTCCGCCCTCACGCATGTTTCTGGCCGCTCCGAAGAAACGCTTTGGCATATGAAGGGCTGCAGGATCGAGACCGCCTGAGAGCGTACGGCCTGACGGCGGTACAGTAAGATTGTAGGCACGGGCCAGTCTTGTGATGGAATCGAGCAGGATCATTACATCCTTCTTCTGCTCAACCAGCCTCTTCGCGCGCTCTATTGTCATCTCGGAGACTCTCTTGTGATGCTCCGGAAGCTCGTCGAAGGTCGAGTAGATGACCTCGACATTGTCGCCCACGATGGCCTCCTTCATATCGGTGACCTCCTCGGGTCTCTCGTCGATAAGAAGGATTATGAGATGCATCTCGGGATTGTTCCTGAGCACCGACTTTGCAACCTGCTTCAAAAGCGTAGTCTTGCCTGCCTTGGGCTGGGATACGATCATGCCTCGCTGTCCCTTTCCTATAGGCGATACCAGATCCACGATCCTCATCGCAACGCTGGCTCCCGGATACTCAAGCCTGATCCTCTCGTCAGGGAAGATTGGTGTAAGGTTCTCGAAGGGAACCCTCCTTCTCGCCTCCTCAGGATCCATATCATTGATGGTCTGTATGTATACCAGAGCCACAAACTTGTCGTTGGGGTTGTTTCTCTTGGTCTTTCCCTTTATTATGTCGCCCGTCTTCAGATTGAAGCGCCTGATCTGCGAAGGTGACACATACACATCATTGTCACCCGGCATATAATTATCGCTTCTTATAAATCCGAAGCCGTCTGCCATTACCTCCAGAATGCCGCAGGCATCATTCAGATCATCCTCCGGCTTGTGGTCAGACTCTGCAGATGTATTTGCTGTCTTATCTGCCGGTGTATCGGCTGACACTTCACTAGTCTGCTCTTCAGCCGAATTCACTCTGACAGAAGACCTCTTGTGGAGACCGGGCTTCCTTACCGGCCTGTTTTCCCCGCCGGCCGCGGTATCCTGAGACTTACCTTCCGGTTCTGCAGTTGCCGCACTTTCCGAAGCCGCCTCGTTTTCTGCAGCCGCAGCCTTTGCAGCCTCCGCAGCTGCGTTCGCAGCGTCTATCTCATCCTGGCGCAGCATAGCCTCTACCACTTCGGCCTTCTTCATTCCTGATACGCCCTTGATTCCTCTGTGCTTGGCCAGGTCCTTTAATACCGATGCCGCAAGACTTTCGTATTTTTCACGCATATATTGTATATTACCTCTTTCTAAGTATTTATATGATTCGCTTTCTTCTAGACCAGGATGTCCATCAGTTTCTCGTAGACATCCTCGTAGTGTACTCTCCAGTTGTTGCAGATAGCCTCCGCCTGATCCTTGGATGGCACGCGGAAGGTAAAATCCATTATGTTCTGGTTGTTCTCCTTGCATTTGACATGGACCAGGTAGCCCCCGCCGGTCGCATGATAGTAATCTGCGAAGACCTGACTGTCCTTCTTCATCTCGATCTGATTCAGTTCGAAATAATGCTTCATGTCCTCCTTGATGGCGGGTGTGATCCTCTCCCTAAAGAGTTCTAAGGTACGGCTTCCTTCATCTGTGATCGAGTAGATCGTGTTGCCGTGTGAGCTCTGCGAGGTCACAAGTCCCGTTTCCTCAAGTCTGCTTATGGATTTCTGCACGGTAAAATAGTCCGTGTACTGCTGGTCCAGGAAAAAATTGGTCAGCTGACTGTTGGACATGGCGAAGTCGGCCCTCTCCATTAGCTCCAGCAATATTATCTTGTAGGTTATGTCTGATTCGGCCATATCTTGCTCCTACAACTCCTGAAGTGCCGTCATGAGGGTCGGCACCAGCTGCTTCTTCCTCGATACAACGCCAGGCAGGAGTACTCCGTATTCCGTCTTCTCCTTGTCGGAAAATGCTATCTGCATCACCTCTGCTGCCTCTGAGCCGGCTGACAGGAGAACAGTCTTTTCTTTTATTACATTTGTCATCATGACAAAGAGCATATCCAGGTTCTTGTCCACCATTATGCGGTCCATGCAGTCGCTTATGTCAGCGGACAGGGCCTTGAGCTGCTTGTCCGAGACTGCGCTGACCTGAGCTACGCCCAGCTTCATGCCCTCGAACCTGAAGGTCTTGAAATCCGTGGTCGCGATCTCCTCAGGAGTCTTGTCCTTGAAATCGCTTCCCGCCTCGAACATAGCTACCGCGAAGGACTCTATATCGATCCCGGCTATCCCCGCCAGCTGTCTTCCTATCTCCTCATCGACCGGCGTGCAGGTCGGCGACCTGAACATCAGGGTGTCCGACAGAATAGCCGCACATAAAAGCCCGGCCGTAGTCCTGTCTATCTCGACGCCCTTCTCCTGATACATGCTGTATATGATGGAAGCCGTGCAGCCAAGCGGCTGATTTCTGAAATATATAGGCGACAGAGTCTCGAGTGACCCCAGTCTGTGGTGGTCAATGATCTCCAGGATCTCGGCCTCCTCGATGTGGTCGATGGTCTGGGATTTCTCGTTGTGATCAACCAGGATGATCTGCTTCTTCTGGGCGTTCATGAGGTTACGGCGTGAGAACATAGCCGTGTAGTGCCTCTCGCCATCCAGCACCGGAAAGTCTCGGTGTCTGACCTTGGAGATGACATCCTTGACATAGTCTACATAGTCATCGAGTTCGAAGGTTACCAGATTGTCCTTCTTCATGAAATATTTGACAGCCATGCTCTGGTGTATCAGTCTGGCCGCCGTGAATACATCGTATTTTGTGGAAATGACAACGCAGTCGTGCTCGGCCGCCATATCCAGTATGTCATCCGCCACATATCCGTCCGTGCATACAACTATGCAGCTTGCGCCCAGGTCGATAGCTATCTCCTGGCGGAGAACTATGTCGCCCAGGATGACCAGGTCATCCGTCTCGATAATATCCTTCATCGTATGCCTGTCGCCTGCGGGGATGACTATCTTACCCTTTGTGAAATAAGCGTGCTCGTTGCCGCTCTCCACCTTGCCGTCCAGGGTCTCGGCTATGTTTTTGTACTGGGTCTTGGCGCGGCTTAAAACGGCATTGTCGTATACGTCCATGTAGGAGTAGGCGATATCTCCGTTTACCACCAGGCCTTCCAGGTAATTGCTGTCATCGACAATGGGAAGGGTTGCTACATCCAGTTCCTTCATAAGTTCCCACACCTTCTTCATGGTGCAGTTGCCGTCTATTCCTTCCGTGTGTCTTAGGTCCAGGTCCTTGAGCTGAGTCCCCGCGCTCTCCACCGTCTCCGGTGCCTCTACGCCGAAATAATCCAGCACATATCTGGTCTCGCCGTTCAGCTCCCCTGCCTTTTTGGGGATAAATGTGCCCTCTTCTGATTTGTTTTTAAGAGCAGCATAGGTGATCGCCGCGCAGATTGAATCCGTATCCGGATTCTTGTGTCCAACGACCCATACCGGTCTGTTCACATCCATCTTCTATCCTCTTAATATGCATATACTATTGTATATGTCTTCCTGTACAAGTCTTCTTCGGTCCTATATTATGCCGAAGCTGATCAGTAAAAGGGCAGCTATCCCGGCCGTATTGATGAGGGACAGGACTATTGCCCACACAACGCCGGCCCTGACTCCCTTGGTCTCAGCCTTGACAAGCTGCATGATCTCCTCCTGCTTATCCTTCTCCTCGACCAGAGTCTGGATATTGCGGTATACCCTCACGTTCTCCTTGTGGATCTTGTCGGAGATGTCGTCGCTGACGCTCCCGAAGCCCTCTGTTATCTTGCCGTCAAACGTGTCAAATGTAGTCTTGACATCGCCCATCATGCGATCAACCTGGGTCTCCACGTCCTTCTTGAGCTCATCAGCCGTCTGTATCTTCTCGTCAAGAGATGCCTGAAGTCTCTCGTTCTCCTCAGTCTTGCTGGTGACCGACTGCTCCAGATCGGCAAGCTCGCTCTGCCTTGACTCCGTCATCTGCCTTATCAGGATAGCCTTCTGCTTGAATTCCTCGATCTGAGCCAGAAGGTCATCATCTGCGATGTTTGCTTCCGCAGCTACCGGCTCTTCCGTCTGTTCAAAAGCCTTGTCCTCCGGAGCATATGCTCCCTCGTTTTCCACAGTATCCTTGATAATATTGGTATTCTCTTCCATTGATTCCTCCGTGATGCTTTTATTTGCGGAATTGTCCTTCATATCGGCTCTTCCAACGTCAGGGTTTCCTATCGAACCGGTCTTAAGTTCCGCCTCGTCATCAAAAAACTCCTCACTAACGCCACTCTCGTTATAATCCGAGCGTAAAATAATCTCTGCCATGTCTGTCTCCTGAAAATTGGTGGGATCTTGCAAATGAAATCTTTGCCTGAAATCTTATTAATTCTATCATTATAATTTTAGTCTGTAAAGACGGGAAATACATTCCCGGTCGAACATAAAAATTCGGCCACGGGGACGCTCCTTGTGACAAAAGGAGCGTCCCTGTGGCCTATGCGTAAAATGCCACTATGTCTTCCGCCACAGCTGCTGAGCTGCTTCTGGAATCCATAGCCTGTTTTTCTATGTAGTGGTGGGCTTCGGCCTCGGTAAACTGCCTGTTCTCTATTAGCAGGCACTTGGCCCTGCCAACAAGCTTGGCCTCATCCACTTTTTTCTGCAGCTTTATTATCTCCCTCTGCGCCAGGGCGATCCTTCGCTGTGAGATCTCGGATATCTTAAGGGCACGTCCGAAGCCCTGCCTGCTCACAGGCTTTCCCAAAGTGATAACGCCGTAATCCTCCACATGAGCCTCGGTCTCATCCACCATCTCATCCTTTACGAAGAGGATGATCTGGCAGACATTCTTGAGGGCCAGGTCACATGCAAGCTTCTCTGCGCTTTCTCCCAGTATCGGCGAATTGACTACACATATGTCGAACTCACCGCTCATCATCCGCTGTCGGGCCTTGGTCTGAGTCCCTTCCACGGATATATTTTCGAATCCATAGCCCGAGAGGAAATCACGGAAAAAGCTTTCTGCCTTTGGCGAATCACATACGACAAGGGCGCTTTCCATAATTATTCTCCCAATGCATTGATGAATCTATCAGCTATTTCGGTCCTTCCGCCCGAATGGAGGAAGGCCGATTCTCTCGCGCAGTTGGCAGCCTCTCCTATAGACAGGGGAAGCTTATCGAATCTCTGCTTTTCTGATTCTGTCATCTTTCTCATGCTCACATTGACAGGCTCAGGCAGAGTCTCCTTATTTCTGATCCCCTCGAGGCCCGCCTGTATTACGAAGGCAAAGGCCAGATAGGGATTGATCCCCGAATCCGGAGACCTCAGGATGAAGCAGGTGTTCCTGCCGTGAACAACAGGCACGCGAAGCAACCTGGACCGATTCTGTGTCGACCAGGTGATATACTTGGGAGCTTCATTCTTTCCGAACCTCATGTAGGACTCTTCCTGGGGATTTAAGAATATGGTGATGTCCCTCATTCTGTTAAATACGCCAGCCATAAAGGCAGCCGTCATATCCGGATTGGTATCCTCCAAGTTGATTCCGTCCTTATATAAGGATATAGCCATGTGAAGGCCGTTTCCGCTCTTGTCGGCTATCGGCTTGGGGTCGAAGCTTGCATACACACCGTTCCTCGATGCGATCGCTCCTACTACCTGGCGGTAGGTTATGTAATGGTCAGCCTGGCTCATGGCATCAGAGGCCATGAAGTCTATCTCGTTCTGGCCCGGTCCCGCCTCATGATGGGAGGAATCCGGCCTGATACCCATATCGTCTAAGGTGAGACAGATATCTCGCCTTACATTTTCTCCTCTGTCGAGAGGAGCTATATCCATGTATCCGCCGTTGTCGAGCGGCTCGTCCGTCGGGTTGCCGTTCTCGTCAGTCTTGAAGAGATAGAATTCGCTCTTGAGTCCTATTCTCACCACGAAGCCCATCTTATGGCACTCCCTCAAGGTCTGCTGCAGGAAATATCTGGCGTCATAAGGAAATGGCTCTCCCTCAGAATTTACGATATTGCAGAAAAGTCTCATAACCTTACCCTGCATAGGTCTCCAGGGCAGAATGTTCATAGTCTTGGGATCCGGCAGCAGATAGAGATCCTGATAGGTCGTGTCGTCATAGCCTGACACCAGAAATGAATCGAACTGAATCCCGTTTTCGAAGGCATTCTTGAGTTCGTGTGGCTGAATGGATATATTTTTCTGATTGCCGAACAGATCGCAAAAGGAGAGTCTTATGAATTTGACGTCGTTCTCCTCCACGAATTCGAGCACATCCTCTTTTGTGTATGCTGCCATAATCTTTTTCCTTCCCTAAAAAAATCTGATAATCTATGCGTCTATGGTCGATACGCCAAGTGTGATCTCCTCCAGAACATCCAGGAGCACCCTTACCGTATCCAGCGATGTGAACATGGACACGTTATTCTCCGTCGCGCACTGTCTTATGGCGACACCATTGCCCTCGTGCACGCCCGAGAGGATTGCCCTGGTGTTGATGACATAGCTTACATAGCCCGAGCGGATCCTGTCCAACACCTCGTTGCTGCCCTCGGTGAGCTTGTGGCGGACTCTGGTCCTGATGCCGTGGGCCTTTAAGAAGTCTGCCGTCACTGTCGTGGCCTCTATATTGAAGCCCAGGTCGTAGAAGCGCTGAACCAGTGGAAGGGCCTCCTCCTTGTCCTCATCGGCAAGTGTTACCAGCACTGTTCCGTAGTTCTGGAGCTTTATGCCCGATGCTACCAGCGCCTTATATACGGCCCTGTGCAGCTTCTCATCATAGCCTATGGCCTCGCCTGTCGATTTCATCTCCGGCGACAGGTATGAATCCATGCCCTTCAGCTTGGAAAATGAGAAAGCCGGCGCCTTGACGTACCATCTCTTTTTCTCGTCGGGGTAGAGTCTGAAGATTCCCTGCTCCTTTAAGCTGATACCCAGGATGACCCTGGTCGCGATATCGGCAAGCTGATAGCCGGTCGCCTTTGAAAGGAAGGGTACCGTTCTTGACGATCTGGGGTTGACTTCTATTATGTATACATCGTCCTTCTCATCCACAATGAACTGGATGTTGAAGAGTCCTATTATGCCGATTCCCAGTCCCAGTTTCTTGGCGTAGGTCAGGATGGTTCCCTTGACCTTGTCCGAGATTGAAAATGGCGGATATACACTTATCGAATCTCCGGAATGGACTCCCGTCCTCTCAACAAGTTCCATAATGCCGGGGACAAATACGTCCACGCCGTCGCAGACAGCATCGACCTCGACCTCCTTGCCGCGGATGTATTTATCCACAAGCACAGGCTTGTCCACATCGATCTCAACTGCGGTCTTGAGATAAGTCCTCAAATCTGCTTCCTTGGATACTATCTGCATGGCACGGCCGCCTAAGACGAAGCTGGGGCGAACCAGGACCGGATAACCTATCTCTGCTGCAGCCCTGACACCATCCTCGATGTTGGTCACGGCCTGCCCCTTGGGCTGTGGGATATTGAGGTCTAAAAGGACCTTCTCGAAGGCATCCCTGTTCTCGGCACGGTCTATGGCCTCGCAATCGGTTCCAACGATATTTACACCATACTCGTTCAGGGGCTCAGCCAGATTTACGGCCGTCTGCCCGCCAAGGGTCGCGATGACACCCTTGGGCTTCTCGTGTTCGATTATGTTCATGACGTCCTCGACACACAAGGGCTCGAAATAGAGCTTGTCCGAGGTGGTATAGTCGGTTGAGACCGTCTCCGGGTTGTTATTTATGATGATCGCCTGGTAGCCGGACTCCTGAATAGTCTTGACCGCATGAACTGTCGAATAATCGAACTCCACGCCCTGGCCTATCCTGATAGGCCCGGAGCCAAGCACGATTATCTTCTCCTTGTCGTCGATAAGCGACTCATTCTCTCCCTCATAGGTCGAATAGAAATAAGGGATGTAGCTTTCGAACTCCGAGGCGCAGCTGTCTATCATCTTGTAGGATGGGAAAATATCATATTCCTTCCTCAAATCGAAAACCTGATGGGGCGTCATGTTCCAGAGGTCTGCTATCTCGAGATCTGAAAATCCCATACGCTTGGCCTCGTAGAGGACCTTCCTATCAAGCTTTGCCGATCTGACCTCATCCTCCATAGCAACGATATTGGCGAATACCCTGATGAAGAGGCGGTCTATCTTCGTCCTGTCAAATATCTCATCCTCGCCGATGCCCCTTCTTAAGAGCTCGGCTATGGCGTAGATCCTGTCGTCCGTTCCCTCTGCGATGTAGTCCAGTATATCGCCGGTTGCCATGTCGTCGAACTTGGCGTGATGCAGGTGGTAGACACCGATCTCGAGGGAGCGGATGCCCTTAAGCAGGCTCTCCTCCATGGTCCTTCCGACGCTCATGACTTCGCCGGTAGCCTTCATCTGGGTCCCCAGCCTGTTGTTGGCGTCAGTGAACTTGTCAAAGGGGAATCTCGGAAGCTTTGAGACCACGTAATCGAGGGATGGCTCGAAGCTTGCGAGAGTATTGGCCAGATGTATCTCGTCCAGGCGGTAGCCCACTGCTATTTTGGCTGAAACGCGGGCTATCGGATAACCGCTGGCCTTGGATGCCAGGGCCGACGAGCGCGACACCCTGGGATTGACCTCGATCAGGTAATAGTCGAAGGAGTCGGGATCGAGCGCAAACTGCACATTGCATCCTCCCTCGATCTGAAGCGCCCTTATTATCTTGAGTGCGCTGTCGCGGAGCATGTGATACTCCTTGTTGGTCAGAGTCTGCGATGGGCAGACCACGACCGAATCTCCGGTGTGGACCCCGACCGGGTCGATATTTTCCATATTACAGATGGTTATGGCCGTGTCGTTCTTGTCGCGGATAACCTCGTACTCGATCTCCTTGTAACCCTTGACCGACTTCTCGATCAGGGCCTGATGCACGGGCGAAAGGATCAGGGCATTCTTGAGTATCTCCCTGAGTTCCGCCTCATCATCCGCGAAGCCGCCGCCCGTTCCTCCAAGCGTGAAGGCAGGCCTTATAACAACCGGGTAACCTATGCTTTCCGCTGCAGCTATGCCCTCCTCCATGGATTCCGCGATCAGCGAAGGCAGTATGGGCTCGCCCAGTCCGATGCAGAGTTCCTTGAACATCTCCCTGTCTTCGGCGCGCTCTATGGACTCGAAGTCCGTTCCCAGAAGTTCAACTCCGCACTCATCCAGCACGCCCTTCTTTGAGAGCTGCATGGCCAGATTTAGTCCGGTCTGTCCTCCTATTCCCGGGAGTATGGCATCGGGTCTCTCCTTGCGCACTATCTTGGCTATGTATTCAAGCGTAAGTGGCTCCATATAGACCTTGTCGGCAATCGACGGATCGGTCATAATGGTGGCCGGGTTGGAGTTGCAGAGGATGACCTCGTAGCCCTCCTCCTTCAAAGCCAGGCAGGCCTGGGTCCCGGCGTAATCGAACTCCGCAGCCTGTCCTATAACGATAGGTCCTGAGCCTATCACCAGTATTTTCTTAAGGTCTGTTCTCTTAGGCATCGAGAGCACCTCCCTTCATCACCTCTATAAATCTTGTGAAGAGATACTTGCTGTCCTGGGGACCCGGCGCACTCTCCGGGTGATACTGAATGGAAAATGCCTTATCGGCAACATTCTGAACTCCCTCAACCGTCTTATCAAGCATATTGATGTGGCTAACCGCCAGTCCGGTCCCCTCCAAAGAAGCGTCGTCGACCGCGTAGGAGTGGTTCTGTGATGTGATCTCTATCTTATCTGTGATCAGGTTCTTGACAGGGTGATTGCCTCCCCTGTGTCCGAACTTGAGCTTGTAGGTCTTAGCGCCATATGAAAGGGACAGTATCTGGTGTCCCAGGCAGATTCCGAATATTGGATATTTTCCATGAAGCTTCCTGACCAGTTCTATCGTAGGCACTGCGTCCTCCGGGTCTCCGGGGCCGTTTGATAAGAATACTCCGTCCGGCTTCAAAGCCTCGATGGTCTCTATGTCCGTATTCCAGGGAAGTACCGTCACCCTGCAGCCCAGCTCGTTTAAGGATCTTACTATATTAAGCTTCATACCGCAGTCTATGGCAGCTATGTGAAGGACCTTTTCCCCATCAGACACCTGCGTCGGCTCCGATGTCCAGGCCTCCTTAGTGCTTGCCCTCTTGACCTGATCGTGAGCATAGTCCCAGTCGGTCAGGATCCGCTTGCCCTCCTCTGCACTTACATCCTCAGAGGTTATGAGAACCTTGCAGGAGCCGAAGCTCCTGATACGTCTGGTGATCTCCCTTGTATCAACACCCTCGACGCCGGCTATGTCATACTCTGCCATGTAGTCTGCCAGCGTCCTGCTGCACCTGAAGTTGGAAGGCTCATCTGCGTATTTACGCACGATAAGGGCTCCTATTCCGGGAACCCTTGTCTCAAAGTCATCTTCATTGATCCCATAATTTCCGATAATGGGATATGTCATCACTACAGCCTGATCCGTATACGAGGGGTCGGACAATATCTCCTGGTATCCGACCATCGAGGTGTTAAATACCAGCTCAAGTTTCTTCTCTGCAAGGCTTCCGAAGCCGAAGCCCACATATTCGGTCCCATCCTCAAGGATGATCTTTCTTTTGATTTTCTGATCCATTTTTCATACCACCGTTAAGTAATCTTTTTTCTTTCTGATACATTATAGCAGAGATTCAGGTCAGTAGTTTAGTGTTTTTCAAGTATTACTTGAATCTTTTTCACTTTATCATTTTACAAGTTGGAGTAACCCATAAGTGACTCATCCACAGCCCTGGCCGCCAGCCTCCCTTCGGCTATGGCCCAGACCACCAGCGACTGGCCTCTTCTTACGTCACCTGCGGCAAATACCCTGTCCTTACTGGTGGCGTAGGAGCCCTCGGCAGCCTTTACATTGGACCTGGCGTCGGCCTCCACATTAAAGGTATCCCTCACATATGCCTGTGATCCCAGGAATCCTGCCGCTATAAGGACCATGTCTGCCTTGAGTTCCTTCTCAGAGCCTTCGACCGGAACCATATTGGTCCGTCCTGTCTTCTCGTCCTTAACCGGAGTCAGATCAACTGTCACGACTGCTTTCAGATGTCCTCTCTTATCCTTTTTGAATTCCCTGATAGTGGTCTGATATACTCTCGGATCGGCTCCGAACTTATATATGGCCTCCTCCTGGCCGTAATCGGTCTTGAGGATCCTGGGCCATTCGGGCCATGGGTTGCTCTCAAGTCTCGACTCAGCCGGCTTGGGCATCATCTCAAGCTGAACAACAGATGCGGCACCCAGTCTTATACTTGTACCGACGCAGTCGTTTCCGGTATCGCCACCGCCTACAACTATGACGCGCTTATCCTTAAGGGTCTTGAAGCTGAACTTGTCACAGGCCATAAGCAGGTCTGCGTCATAGTCCAGGTCGATGAGTTTCTTGCTGACCTCCTTCAAGAAATCAACTGCAAAATATATCCCCTTTGCATCCCTTCCCTCGGCGTTTAAGTCTCTGGGATTGGACGCTCCGCAGCAGAGGAGTACCCTGTCGTATTTTGCGAGAAGCTCGTCACCGCTTATATCAACGCCTATATCGGTATTGCATCTGAACTCAATGCCGGCCTTCTGCATGAGTTTGATCCTTCTGTCTATGATCCGCTTGTCCAGCTTCATGTTGGGAATGCCGTAGCGGAGCAGTCCTCCGACCCGGTCACTCCTCTCGAAGACAGTCACCTTATGGCCTCTCATATTGAGCAGCTGGGCTGCCGCCAGACCGGACGGGCCGCTTCCGACGATCGCCACCGTCTTGCCGGTCCTCTGGGCCGGTTCTTCTTCTTTCACCAGGCCGTGCTCATAAGCGTACTCGATGATCGCTCTCTCATTCTCCTTGGTCGATACAGGCTCGGTGTTTAGTCCGCAGGTGCAGGCATTCTCGCATAGAGCCGGGCAGACCCTGGATGTAAACTCGGGCAGACCGTGCGTTATGGACAGTCTCCTGTAGGCCTGCTCCCAGTTTCCGCGATATACCAGATCGTTGGTCTCCGGAACCAGATTGTGAAGGGGACAGCCTGAGGCCATACCCGCTATCATGGCTCCCGCCTGGCAGAATGGCACTCCGCAGGCCATGCATCTTGCGCCCTGGATCCTCTGCTTCTCGAGAGGAAGAGACTTGTGAAATTCATTAAAATCCGTAATACGATCCTCAGGGCTTCTAACGGCACCGTCTTCACGTACATATTCCAGAAATCCTGTTGTTTTTCCCATATTCTTGTCCTTCCTTATTTAGTGCACTCGTAGAAAGCCTCGATCTGGGCATCCTCTCTGCTCATGCCCTGCTCCTCGTACATGCTGGTCACTGCTATCAGATGCTTATAATCCTCCGGTATTATCTTCTTGAACTTAGGCAGATTCTCCTCGAAATCCTCCAGTATCTTGGCGGCCTTCTCAGAGCCTGTATAGGCGACATGCTTTTTCAGCATGGTCTTGAGTTCCTCGATATCAGACTTGTTCTCAACCTTTTCCATGAGAACCAGTTCCTTGTTCAGGTTCTTATAAAGTTTTGAGTGCTCATCGTATACATAGGCTATTCCGCCGCTCATTCCTGCCGCGAAATTCTTGCCTGTAGGTCCCAGTATCACTGCACGTCCGCCTGTCATGTACTCACAGCCGTGTTCGCCGACTCCCTCAACTACCGCATAGGCGCCCGAGTTTCTTACGCAGAAACGCTCACCGGCCATTCCGGCGATGTAACATTCTCCCGATGTTGCTCCGTAGAGGGCTACATTTCCCGCAATGATGTTGTCCTCGGCATCATAGCCGGCATTTTCAGGAGCCTTAACGATGAGTTTGCCGCCCGACAAGCCCTTGCCCAAGTAATCGTTGGCATCTCCGGTAAGGGAAATGGTAAGCCCGGCCGGGATGAAGGCCCCAAAGCTCTGGCCTGCTGCGCCAACTGCATTTATGATCACGGTATCCTCTGCCAGCCCATCGTGATGCTGTCTGGTGATTTCGGCTCCAAGCAGGGCTCCGAAGGTCCTGTCAACATTGCCCACTGCGATCTCAGTCTCGGCCTTCTTACCGGTCCTTATAGCTTCGGTAATGTCCGTCCTCTTTAAGAGCACCGCCTCGTCCTTGGTTGTCTCCAGTTTAAAATCGAATACCTGGTCCGGGTCAAATGTCGTCTGCCCCGGCCTATCTACGCTCTCAACCGACGCAAATATCCCGCTTAAATCTATCCTTGACGCAGGTCCTGTAAGTCCGTCCTTCTTCTTAAGCAGATCGGTCCGTCCTACCAGTTCGTCTATGGTCCTTACGCCAAGCCTTGCCATATATTCGCGCAGCTCTCTGGCGATAAATATCATAAAATTCTCAACATACTCAGGCTTGCCGATAAAGCGCTTCCTGAGTTCAGGATTCTGGGTAGCTACACCCATCGGGCAGGTATCTAGGTTACATACCCTCATCATTACGCAGCCAAGGGTTACAAGCGGTGCAGTCGCGAAGCCGAACTCCTCGGCTCCCAGGATCGCCGCTATGGCAACATCCCTTCCTGACATAAGCTTGCCGTCCGTCTCTATGACAACCCTCTGTCTCAGTCCATTCTGTATAAGGGTCTGATGTGTCTCAGCCAGTCCCAGTTCCCAGGGCAGGCCTGCGTTGTGGATTGAACTTAATGGTGCCGCTCCTGTTCCTCCGTCGTAACCCGAGATCAGGACGACCTGGGCTCCGGCCTTGGCAACGCCTGCTGCAACCGTTCCGACTCCCGCCTCCGAAACCAGCTTTACGGAAATTCTGGCATTCTTGTTGGCATTCTTCAGGTCGTATATAAGCTGTGCCAGGTCCTCGATCGAGTAAATATCGTGATGAGGCGGCGGTGATATCAGGCTTACCCCGGGTGTCGAGTGTCTGGTCTTGGCTATCCAGGGATATACCTTCTTTGCCGGCAGGTGTCCGCCTTCTCCGGGCTTGGCTCCCTGGGCCATCTTGATCTGGATCTCCTTCGCAGAGCCCAGGTACCTGCTTGTAACTCCGAATCGTCCCGAGGCAACCTGCTTTATTGCCGAGCTCCTGTCGTGATCGGTTCCTGCCGACTCAAGCCTCTCGTCTGATTCTCCGCCCTCGCCCGAATTGGACTTTCCATGCAGGTGGTTCATGGCTATAGCCAGTGCCTCGTGCGCCTCGCCGGATATAGAACCGTAGGACATGGCGCCGGTCTTGAATCTCTTTACTATTTCCTCTACAGGCTCG